>Ga0302320_10000127_pt1 | contig 161230 bp, 130 predicted proteins | sample Bog_T0_3_FD_202130 | JGI IMG/M metagenome (GOLD analysis project Ga0302320, IMG submission 202130) | Peat permafrost microbial communities from Stordalen Mire near Abisko, Sweden - Bog_T0_3 | ecosystem: Environmental > Terrestrial > Soil > Wetlands > Peat | place: Sweden: Abisko, Stordalen... | reverse complement strand
GGTGGACATCAAGCCCGATATATCGCACACTATTCATCTGGGTGTTCCTCCCTGTTGGCTTTGGTTGACTGCTTCAGCACAGCAACCGCAGCTTACAGGAAAGGGGCGCCCTTTTATAATGCGTGGCACACCCCAAGTTTTTAAGAATCTAAACATTCCCTCACAAGTGGGTGTCCCATCCATCGTGTTTTTCTAACGAAAGCCTGCCCTGAGCAACGTCGAAGGGGGTCTTCTCCGTTACCAGTCCTCCACCGGCGTTGCCGACCCACGGTAAGATGAAACCACCTATGTTTTTGAGATGAAACCGCCTACGTTTTTCTCCCGGAGGGAGTATTAATATTAGCCCAGGACAAGCGCAGCGCAGTCCTGGGTAAGCATCAATATGGACCTCACAGTCCCGTAGGGACGGTGCGAAATCCCTACACGGAGCATGTTTCAACACACCGGCTTCGCCGACCCCCGGCGGGATGAAACAGACATTTTGGCGGGTGGCGCACCCCAAGTTTTTCAGAATCTAAACATTCCCTCAAAAGTGGGTGCCCCATCCTTCGTTTTTTTCTAACGAAGGGTGGGTTACCACCAATCTCAACCATCGCATCGGCGGGTGCTCCATGACTCGATTTTCGGACATGGGATGTAGGATGTTTGCACGACGAAGCGACCGGTTCATGATCCGCAATCTGGCCCGATGTGATGCATCACCATCAGCCCCGGTTTCCCCGCCGTTGCAGATTATTTCCCGCATCCTGCTAATCTGAAAAGTGGACCGGCCCCAACTGGCAGCGATCTGCCCACTCCGCACCTGTTTACCAGAAAATTAATACCCCCACCCCCCTCCTATATTTTCAAAACCTTGCAGGTAATTTATTTGATAACAGGGCGGACGGCGCCTCTGCCTGGCACGTCAATAAAAGCTCAAACTCCGTAAGTAGCTAAAAATGAGGGTTTTAGATCTCCCACCAATCGAGCAGGAACATGCGCGGATAGTAGAGTCCTGCGCGGATCGCTGCGTCCTGGCCGTGCAGATTGCGCAGGATGGCTGCATAAGCTTCGATCTGCGGCGCGAAGAGTCTTCTCAGCTCAGGCAAGGCAGCGGATGGGCCGAGATCGTCGGCGTGCGCGGTCTTGTAGTCGACGATCCACCAAACATTCTCGCCTTCAGACAGCGGATCGAGCCCAGCGCGGAAGACGCGGTCAACGCGCACTGTGCGCAAGCCGCCCGCGACGACTCCAGCCCAACTCACCTCGCTGGCCGCTTCGGTATGGGGCGAAAGAATCCACTTGGCAACAGTGTCGTTGGAGGCTTTGAGCGCCAGCTCAAGCGCCTGTGCGGCAAGTTGCGCGGCCTGCGACGGGTCGAGTCCGGTGGCGCGCGCGCGTGCCGCGATGCGCGGCTCATAGCGCTGAAGAGCGGTGCGGGCTGCGTCCCAATCGCTGCTTGCACGCAGGCGAGCAAGCTCTTCAAGGAGCGCGTGGACGGCTGTTCCCAGCGCGCGTGCGAGCAGGCCGCCCTCGTGGCGGGCATAAAGGCGCGACACCTCCACGCCAGAAATGCCCTGTTCCGCTGCTGGTGATGCCAAGAATCCGTTGTGCTCCAGCTGGTAATCAAGCGGCAGGCGGCGCAGCAGCGTCGGCTTGGCCGGCGAAGGCATCTGGAGCAGATTGCTCTCGCCCAGATTGCTCGCGCCTGACGCTGCGATGGATTCGAGCACTTGCTCGTCGCAGCCGGCAGAGTTCGCTTGGTCGGCCTTCCACTCCTCGAAGCGGGCGCGCACCTCTTCCTCCAGCGCCGGCCAGGCGGTGGCCAGCAGGCTTGCCGCAGGATCGGGAAGGCTGAGAGTGCCATCGGCCTCAACCTTGTAGGCGGGGCGTGCGAAGAGATGCAGCTCTTCGCGGGCGCGTGTGGCGGCCACGTAGAGAATGCGGCGGTCCTCCTGCGCTTCGCGTTCACGGTAGACGCGATCGACCCATTGCTTGGCGGTGCCGCGATCGGTGCCCTTGCGTTGGAACGGCGCAACCAGAAACTCGGTGATCTCGCCGGAGTCGTCTGGCTCCGGTAACCCGCGCTCCAGCCAGCTCAGCATCTTGCTCCCGCCGCGACCTCCGCCCGCCTGCATGTCCGGCACAATCACCACCTCAAACTCCAGACCTTTTGCCTTGTGGATGGTCATAAGCTGCACGCCACATTCACTACCGGCGGCAGGGTCGGGCAACGCTGTCAGCTTTTCCAGCGCCGCGTCGAGCGCCGGCCCGAGCAGATCCTGCTCACCGGCTGGCAGACGGTCCAGGCAGCTCCACAGCAGGTCGAGATTGGCATGCGCGGCAGCATCCACGCAGTCTGCTCCACCCAGCCGCACCCATGCCTGCTGAAGCCAGGTACCCAGCGATGCAGTGGGCTGTGCGGCACGGAAGGTGGGCACGGAACTCAGCGCGTTGAGAACGCGCAAAGCCGCCGTACGCCCTTGCTCGCTGAGCAGATGCAAGCGCTCAGCCAGCAGCTCCGGCACAGGCCGAGCGAGCAGCTCCGGATCGTCTGCGCTGGTGAGCCGATGCAGATCCTCCAGCGAGAGGCCGCACCACGGAGCGCGCAGCACACCCAGCCATGCCACGCGGTCCTGCGGATTGAGCAGCGCGCGCGCCAGGGCAAGCGCATCGAGCACCTCGGGGCGTGCAGCGAGTTTCTCCAGATCGACGGCGCGGAAGGGGATTCCAGCTTCGCGCAGAGCCTGGGCGATGGGGACGAGGCTCTTGCGCGCGCGGGCCAGAACGGCGATGCGGAACATCCTGTCTTCGCCGCGATTTTGGGCCAGTTCGACTTCTTTGAAGGTGTCTGCATGACTCTGGATTAATGCGACGATTTCTTCAATGTGCGCCGTGCGGGCAGCTTCCTTTTCGCTGGTCGCTTCTGGATCGGCCGCTTTGCCCGGCCCGGTTCGCGGCGCAAATTGGAGATGCAGCTGGAAGCGCGGATCGGGGCTGGCTTCGCGTGTGCGGGCCGGATCGGCAGCGGAGAACGCAACGCCGCTGCCATCAGGAATTGCGAAGATCTGGCCCAGAACCTCATTGAGCTTCTCGACAAGCGTGGGTGCACTGCGGAAGTTCGCCTTCAAGGGGACGAAGTCGAAGATCAGCGGCTCGTCGTGCGGCACCTCGAGTCCGACGGTTTTGACGCGGGCGAAGAGTTCGGCGTCGGCCTCGCGAAAGAAGTAGATGGATTGCATGGGGTCGCCGACGGCAAAGCAGGTGCGGCCGGCCCGCTCAGGCCATGCAGCGATAAGGCCGGCGAGCAACTGGTGCTGGCGGCGGCTGGTGTCCTGGAACTCATCGACCAGCAAATGGCGGATACCATCGGCGACAGCCAGGGCGGAGTCGGAGGGCAGACCATCCACGCCCTTCAGAACGCTTTGCGCGATCTGTGCGACTTCAATGAAGTCCACCTGGCCGGCCTCCGCAAAGACGACCTTGAGTTGCGCGGCGGCGTGGCGCAGCAGTGTGAAACAGGCGCGGACGATGAGCCAGTCGTCCTCGGTGTAGCGCGCCGGGGGCAGATCGCGCGCGGCGGCCAGGGCGGATTCGAGGCCGGGGACGGCGTTGAGGCGGGCGATCAGTTCGAGAATCTGGGACTTCTCGCGTTTGCGATCGGCGGGGAAGCCCAGGCGCTTATCCACCTGCCTGCGGAAGGCTCCTTCGCCGATGAGCAGTAATGCGGCCAGGCAGACGCAGGCTTGGTGCGCATCCTCGAGCGATTCACTGGAGTGGAAGGGGGCCGTGGGAAATTCCGCCAGCTCGGCCAGTTCGCGGTGGAGCTGGCCGCCGGTCTGCGTACAGGCAAATCGTGCCAGATCGAGGGCCTCCTCACGAGCGCCGGGAACCTGATCGAGCAGTTGGCTGAGCGTGGTGAGCGCAGAGCGACCAGCATGGCCGAAGGGGCGCTCCAGGCTCTCGCGCAGTGCGTCCCAGTCGGGGTTGTGGCTGAGTACGAAGTCGTGCATCCAGCGGTCGCGCTTTGCGAGCATTTCGACCAGCAAGCCTTCCATCTCCCGCCAGTTATTGTCGCGCCAGCGGAGCAACGCCTCGATTGCGTCGCTGAGGGCTGGATCGCCCTGCCCGATTCGTTGCAGGGTCTGGCGAGCAGCGCGGCGGTAAAGATCGTTGGGCTGGTCGGCGATGCCGAGCACGCCGCCGAGCCCGGAGAGCAGCGGCTGCTGCAAGGCCAGGTCACGGCAGAAAGAGTCGATGGTGGAGATGCGAAGTTGCGCGGGCAGGTCGAGGAGGTTCCAGCCGAGCGCGTGCGAGTGTTCCAGGGCGCGCCGGGCCAGGGCGTCCATGGAGAATTCGTCCTCAGTGAGTGGTGGGGCAGTGTTGGCCGCAGCCCTCTCAAGCTCGGCCAGGATGCGGTGGCGCATCTCGGCGGCGGCGGCGATGGTGAAGGTGATGGCGACCACCTGGCCGGGCTCGTCGATCTCAGCCAGCAGGCGCAGAAAGCGGCGGGTGAGCAGGTCGGTCTTGCCGGAGCCGGCGGGGGCCTGCACCAGGATGGAGCGCAAGGGATCGAGGGCGCGCTGGCGCTGGAGCTGGTCGGGCGGCGCGGATTGGGCCGGGGATTTATTCATCGGTGGCCTCCGCGCTGTCAGCGTCGTCCTCGTCGCCCTCAAGTTGGGACTGACCTTTGCTTTCCTCGACGCGGCAGAGGGTTTGCAGGCCGCAGCGCTCGCAGGTCTTGGGGTACTCGCGCGGATCGATTTCAGCGCGGCCCGTGAGGAAGTCTTTCGCGAGCTGCTTGATGTGCTCACGCCAGCCGATGAGCTGCTCGGCGCTCAGCGCGTTCTTGACCAGGGTGCTGCTGCCCTTGAGGCCAGCGAAGAGTGTGGCCGCGGGGTCGCCGACATGTCCGGTAAAGGCCAGATCGCCCGGACGCACTTTGGCAAAGGCGAGGCCGCCCAAGACTTCATCTTCGCGGTCGAGAGCAAAGCCGGCATAGAGCGGCAGTTGCACATCGTCGGGGCGGGGCAGCTCCCAGGCTTTTGGGGAGACATCGCCGGATTTATAGTCGATGACCAAAAGGGAGCCGTCGTTGAGGCGGTCGATGCGGTCGAGGCGCAGGTCGATGGTTAATCCGGAGATATGGATTGTACGGTCAACTTCGGTTTCGGCCACTTCAAAATCCACTCGCGTCGCTTCGTAGGCCAGCCATTCCGTGATCAGTCCGGTGAGCCGCTGCACTTCGAATTCGAGATAGCGCGCGGCCATGCGCTGGCGGAGTCCTTCGCGCAACTCATCTTCGAAGACGCGCCGGACATGGTCCTCCACGAATCGCTCTCGGTCCTTCAGGTCTTGGAGTTGAATCAGCGACCGGATGCTGTCTGGCGGGCCGCCCCAAATTGCATGGAGCACGGCATGGAGCAGTTGGCCACGCTGGGAGGGGGTCAGGCCGGCCTCGGCTGGCTCCCAGCTTTGTGCGCCAAGGCGCGCGGTAGCAAAGGCCTTAAAGGGGCATTGCGATTGCGAGGTGAGTACGCTTGCGCCGCCCTGGACCTTGCCGTTCGGGAAGGGAATGTGGCTGGCGTCTTCGAACGGTGCCGCAAGGGGTTCGGCGCTGTGCGGCGCGGCGGGCAGCTCCGCAGCCGCCCCGGCAAGCTGGGCGATCAGCCGGGACGGGCGGGCCTCGACCCCCTCGCTCTGCCGCGGATAGCTGAAGTGAATCTCCGGCGCGCAAGACGCGAGACGCGCTGTAATGGCCTGCGCCAAATCCCAGTCGAGCTGCGCGGTGGCGTGCGGCATCCCGGCCTGGCGCTGCACGTCGAGCGGCAAGAGAGGATGAGTCGCGCCGCCCGCCGGCCACGCATCCTCGGTTGCGCCCAGGAACCAGACGGTATCGGCGGTGAGGCCCGCAGACTCGGCGGGGCCGGCTATCTGGATGGGCGCATCGTGCGATTCGGGAGCAAAGAGGGTCTCGTCCAAGGTACGCGCCAGCGCGGAGAGGAAATCCGTCCAGCCGATGCGGCGGCCATCGAAGCCCAGCGAGCCGGCGGTTTCAACCGCCTGTTGCACGCGGCGGACGGCTTGAAATTCGGCGCTCGCAAGCGGATATGCACCGGGCCAACTGGCGGTCTCAAGCAGCCGCGGAATCAGTTGCGCCCAGTCGAGCGGGATCTGCGGGCGGCGGGCATGGTCTGCAAGGAGGCGTTGCGCCTCGGCGATGCGGTTGACCCAGCCGTCTGGCAGCGGGCTGGGGCCGGTGTGTGAGTGAAGGAAAGCGTTCAGCGTCCATTGGGGCTGCTCCAGGCCACGGCGGCGCAGCGCGCGCATCCGCGCCTGGAGTGCTGAGGCTTCCTGCGGGCTGGCGGCGGCCTGGCTGGTTGAAAACAGCCAGTCAAGTTCGTGCTCGGCGAGCGGGCCGCTGAGCCAGCGCAGTAGCAGAAGCGCGGCGCGCGGCAAAGCGACCTGGCTCAGCGGGATGCCGAGCGAGAACTCGAAGAGCGGAGTGCCGGAGGGACTGCTTAGCTTGAGAAAAGCCCGCTCGATCTGTCCGCGGCTCGGTTGGGAGCCTGCGTTCTGCGTGACGACGAGGAGACGGACACGCGGATTGGCGGCGAGCTGGTTCCTGCACCACTCGGCGCAAGCTTCGAGCTCAGCCTGCGTATCGGCGGCATGGTGAAAGCGAATCTGCGCGGCGGTTTGATCAGGAGCGGCTTGCCGCCACGCGCCCCAGGCGTCGAAGAGCACGCGCTGGGTGGGGAGAATGCGATCAAAGCCGGCCAACAGGAGCGGCGGTCGCGCGAGCCGGTCGCCTTCGAGCAGCGGAATCAGCTCCAGCGGGAGACGGGCGGGGCTGAACAGGTTGCCGGCGCGGCAGCTCTGGTCGAAGGCTGCGAGCCAGTTGCTGAAGGCCGCCGCATCCTGCTGCCAGGCGGCGCGGGCGGACGGGCGCAGAAACTGGGGCGCATAGCCGCAGAGCAACTCGTGGGCTTCCATGGCCAGGGCGGCCAGGCGATGGCGTGGGCCTTCGAGCAGTGTAGCCAGCCGCCCGTCCGCGCCGGCGATCTCCGCCCAGAGCGATTGCTCCTGCGTGGGGTTCAGCAGCAGGCGTCCGTCGCGTGTGCGCTCTTCCCAGGTAGCGCGGGCAAAGCTCTTCCAATCCAGAATGCTGGGCGCGGGCCATGCGGTCAGCCCTTCGGCGCGTCGGGCGCGATGGAAGGCTGCGCCAAGGGCGCGTGCCGCGCGATCGCTGGCCGTAACCACCAGGCCGCCATCGCGCAGCCATGCGTCCATCTCGGCTTGCGATCCTTGCTCAGTTCCCGACGTTTGCCCCATTCCAGCGTTATACGCTGTAGGGCCGGGGAAATCCTAGCCGTGCACATGATTCAGGTTTACCATCGATCCGCCAACACTTCTGTAACTGAATCCCCTTCAAGTGGACTTGCTGAAGCCAACATTTTTCATTCAAAAGAGAGACATTTCCGGCTTTTCAGAGGCCAAAACTGAAGATAAAAATTACCAATCAGTTAATCTATGAAATTCTTAAACTATTCATGCGTAGATGTTTACGAGAAAATCTGGAGTGAATGGATACCCCCAGGGGGTTAGGGGGGTAGGGGAGTACTCATTTTCTGGGAATTAGCGTCTTGCAGGGGTGGACCGGGGGCAGCGGGTTCACGGGCGTGGAGGCATCCCATGGGATGATTGTGCGCTACCTTGAGGTAAATTTCGGCAAAGGATGACGGGAGGGCGGCGGATTTTGGTTCGTGTTCTCCATATCCGATCCGCTGCGGCGGACCGGACATGGGTGCCAAGCGAGACGAGATGCCAAGCGCACCTTATCCCGTCTCATGTCTAAATTGGATCGCGTTCTAGCGGCGTCCCCCGCCATGCGCACCACCACCCCGATATCCGGGGAGAGCGTGTTCGGCGCCCCCTTCATGGCCACCGTTGCCTACGTGGCCTTGTCCATCCCGCGCCTCGTTTGCGTGGAAGTGGTTGAACCGCTCCTCGCCATGTTCCGGCAACGGTCCAACGTAACCGTGATGAGGATCATAGCGGTTGTCGACGTGGCCGAAAAACCCGTGAGGACCGTGAAACCAGGGACCTGCTCCAAGAAACACCCCGCCAACAAACCAATCAGGCCCATAGTAGCCGTAGGGAGCACAGTCATATGGAGCATAGTCGAAATACCCATAGGGGCAGATGGGGGCGGGTCCAATGTTTACGCCGATACCAATCTGGGCTGGCAACAGGGGGGCACAGCACAGCAGGACAGTTGTAAGAGCTGCGAAAGCGAGCAAATTCATTTTGGACATGATTTCACCTCGAGTTGTTTGAAGTTGCAAAGTCAGCGGTGAGTTGTCTCTCCACCCAGTGGTGCCGGAGGTATCCTCACGCAAATTGATCCAGGACGACCGCTTGCAGCCGCGGCCTATGCACCCGAATCCGATCCTTGTAGCTGATCAGTCCGAGATCGCGGAAGCGGTTCATAAAGAAGCTCACCCGGGACCGCGTTGTGCCGATCATCTCCCCCAGGGTCTCCTGCGTGATCGGAGGAATCATCGCTTGCGGTTCCTCCGGCTTATCAGCTTTCGCCATCAAGAGCAGCACACGTGCAAGGCGCTTTTCGCTCGAGTTAAAGATATGATCCACAAGATCGGCCTGGGTGCGCATGCCGCGAGCCAGCAGATACGACAGGAACTGATCGCTGAAGTCATGCTCCCGATGCAGGACTCGAATCATCTCTTCCCTCCTCATCTTGAACGCCGTGCATCTGTTTACGGCCATCGCTGTTGCCAAACGTAGTCCGGGCGCCGTCCCCAGCGATTCCTCTCCGAAAAAGTCGCCAGGAAAGAGAAGGGTGATGGTGGCTTGCTTACCCTGCTCGGAAACGACGCTGACTTTTGCGCGGCCCCGCTGCAGGCAAAAGACAGAGTCCGCCGGGTCTCCCTGTGTGAAAAAGACATCTCCCGGCTCCAATTCAACAATTCTTCGACCAAGCCCGACGCTCGAAAGAAAGGCGGCGGGAACAAAAGCTTTTTCGAGCTTATTACCCATCATCATATTTCCCTCCTAAAAGGCGGTCTGTTTTTTACGGCAGGTATCCTTCATGGGGAAGCAAACCGCCTCGATTTGGATTGTCGATTGTGAGGCGGTGACCGAAGGCCACGGAGCAAAGCTTCCGAGATTGTTAGGCCAGCCGCGTAAACAAGCCGTCCTCGCCATTCTCAAGCTCCGATCTGGCTCACAGTGCCGGCCGCCGCCCGGTCAGCAGGTCAACGATCAGAACGACGAGCGCAACCACCAGCAGCAGGTGAATCAGGCCGCCGGCAATATGCAGGCTGAATCCCAAAAGCCAAAGAATCAGAACAATGACAAAGATGGTCAAGAGCATAAATCCTCCTCACTCCTTTTGCATGCGCATGAGAACTGGCCTACATTTCGCGAGCCTTCGAGCATTCACATTGGACGGCTATTCCGAAGCTTTCGCCTGCTCCTTCGCATTCCTCACCGCATCCAGGAACGGCTGCGTCTGAGGAGGAGGAGCAACCTCGCCTCGCAAAATACGGCTTGTTGGGATCTCTGCCCCATACGTTACCTCGGTCGAGTCGTCGTCGCGCCGAATCGCAGCCCCGCTCAGTGTCACGCCGGCAAAGATCCCTTTTGCGCGCGAATAGGTCAGAATCTCAGTATCGAGTTTCCAATCGGTATCTGCGGATGCATGGCGGCCCACCGGGCCCGCTGCGGCAGAGGCGTCGGCGCCAATCTCGAACTTGCTATTGATCAAATGGCCCATTCCCTTGTCGCCCTGGAGAATCAGCACGAGATCAATGCCTTCCACACCGATCTGTAGTCCCCAGCTGCCGCCCGTAATGGTAAAAAACGCCGGAGCGCTCCATCCGTTTTCCGTCCGGCACGTCGCAACGCCCCTGCCGTTTTCAGCCCCGAACACGAAGCCGCCCTTTAAAAGGTGGGGCACTACGGCCACGCACTTGGCGTGCTCCAGAACTTCTTCCGGAATGCCCTTATCCGGTGCGGCCATAATCTCGTGCAGCACCGCGCCCGCATGGACAAGCCTGTCGTCCGTTGCCTCACGCGTTGTCCGCGCCCAGGCAAAGCTTGTAGAACTCGGCAATACCGCAAGCCAAATCGCCTTCCTCATAACTCTCCTCCTGATCTCCTGTAACTCAGCATGTTAGGATGTGACTCGGTTTGATAGCATCTTGCGCTTTTGAAACACTTGATGCGCACTGTGTGGTTTTCGTTGCTTTTGGGGCTGAATGACTCCGCAACCCTCGGCATTTCCAGGCTAGCTACGATCCTTCCCGCTGCGAGGAGGTTGGGTCTCGCTGATTGCCCTGCTCTTTACGTACCTCATCTCTCGCCGACTGTAATGCATCCTTCGCACCGCCCCAGGCCTTCTGCGCCTTTCCCTTCACCTCTTGTGCGAGCCCTTCGATCTCAGCATCCTTGTCGCCTGTCCATTCGCCAACCTGGCGCTTGGCGCGTCCGACAACCTCGTTGATTGCCCCCTTTGCCCGGTCCTTGTTCACGGCTTCTCCTTCCTGGAACATAAGTTCTCTTCCTCCATGCATGTTTCTTTTCCTCCCGGAATCGTAAGGTAAATCTCGTTCCTACGTCCTTCTCTTCGCAAATACAGCACCATTTGGAGGATAATCAAATAAATTAGTGAAAATAAATTACTTATTAAATTATGCTTGCGCACGGGCCGAAGCGTGCACTGTGTAATTTTTACCCTTTCTTGCAAGGATTGCGATTCAGAAGGCCCCATGTTGCCACGGCCCGGCACCGACAGCTTCATTCTCTATCGGATGCACCCAAAGAGTTTTACTCACTTCCAGATGGGAGTCATAACGGCGCGTTTGATAAATTCGTCCCCGTTGAGCTTGGATTGGATTGAACGAGTTTGCCGCGAGAGCTCAACCTCAGCTTCGGGGGTATAACCGGCAATCCGAAAGCAATCCTTACCTGTTGCAAACGGCCCATCTCTCTCTGTGCACAGTACGATCGATTCATTCTCCTGGGTCCAGAGCGCGTTGCCGGCAACCCGAAGATTGGCCACTCGTTTGAGTTTCCGTCCGATCGGTGGCACCGGCCAGCCGGTTGTACACTGGGTCTGTGATTTGGCGATTGCTTGGCTCCTCGTTGATTGCGGCGGTCTTGCTGGCTGGGTGCCATTCCGGCTCGACGGCTGGTTCGGAGCAGTCGTCCTCCAGCACAAACTACAAGGTCTACAAGTTGCGCGGCAAGGTGGTTTCAACGGACGCCGCCAAGGGCGAGGCGACGCTGAACCATGAGGCCATTCCGGGCTTTATGGACGCGATGACCATGCCCTACAAGCTGAAGGATGCGAGCATCCTGAGCGAGTTGCATCCGGGCGATGTGATTACCGCCGACGTGGTGGTTTTGCCGGACCCCAACGCCGATTATCTGCTGGATCATATCGTGGTGGTGGGGCAGGCCAGGCCGGATTACAAGCCGCCGGTCAGCTACCACGTGCCTGCGCCGGGCGATGCGACGCCGGACTTCAAGCTGCGCAATCAGGATGGGCGGGCGATCCACCTGGGGCAGTTCAAGGGCAAGGCACTGCTGGTCACATTCATCTATACGCGCTGCCCGTCGCCCGAGTTTTGCCCGCGGGTGACGCGCAACTTTGCCGAGGTGGAGAAGCAGTTGGCGGCTGATCCGGCGGCGTATGCGAAGACGCACCTGTTGTGCGTGAGCTTTGACCCGGAACACGACACGCCGGAGCGGCTGCGGGCCTATGGGGCGACCTATATCGGCAGCGACGCGAAAAATGCCTTTGCACATTGGGATTTTGCCGTGCCGGAAAAGCCGGTGCTGCTGGAGATGGCGAAGTTCTTTGACCTGGGGATGACCAGCGATGCGGAGGGAACGATTACGCACACGCTTTCGACCACGCTGATTGGCCCGGACGGCAAGGTGGTGCGGTTTTATCCGGGGAACGAGTGGACGGCGGAGCAGGTGGTGGCCGATGTAAAGCAATTGGCCGGGAAAGCGGGCTGATAAGTCTCTTTGTCAGAAGTCTCCGCGAGGTCAGCGGCAGGACCAATGTTGGCATCACCCCCATGCATCGCAAACAATCAGTTGGTTTTTCGAGGCATTCCGAGTAAGATTCTTCTGCGTGAAGGATGGTCTTGATATGCGCATATTCAGAATACTTCTGAGCTTTTATTTTGCAATCTTATCGATGGCTTTCATCAGAGGAACTTTCAGAGACGCTCCGGGAACAGTTCACAGTCAGGTCGTTTCGCAACTCCCACCCATGTCGCTGACAGAGAAAGCTGTCCTCCTTGTTTTGGCCGTCATCTTCGGAGTGGCCTGGTGGACCGTTTGGCGGGAAAAGGCGTCTGCGAGGAGATGGGCAATTGCAGCTAGCCTATTGAATCTGTTGATATGTATAGGGATTCCTCTACTCTACTATTACATTTGGGGCTTGAGTGCCTTTTGGCAAGTGGAGCGCGTTTTTGGGATTCTTTCAGCAATCGGAATCGCTGGACTTGTCGTGTTCCTACGGCCGTATAGACAGGCAGGTGCTCCTTCTTTGGGGGGTAGATGAAAACTGGATGCCCGAACCCTCGCTAAGGCAAGCGAACCGTGGTCAGACCACTGGTATAATTCAAAGGGTTGCAGGTTCCCCAAGGGGACATCTTCAAAAAAGACAAGGAGTAAACATCCGATGAGTCATGGATTGAATATCCGCAAGGATGCGGAGTTGGATTTTCTTTCGCTGGGTGCTTTGGTACACCGGCTCGATCCGGGGATTATCCCCTTCCGCAAGGCGACGGAGTGCCAGATTCACGTCAGCGGCGGCGAATTCAATGTGGCGGCCAACCTATCCGACTGTTTTGGCATGAAGACGGGCATCGCGTCGGCGATGTCGGACTATCCGATCGGGGATCTGATTGCCGAGCGGGTGCGCGCTATGGGCGTCAAGCCGTTCTATAAGCACTTCAAGCACGACGGCGTGACCGGGCCGAACATGGCCACTGTCTACAGCGACCGCGGCGCCGGCGTTCGCGCCCCTGTGGTCTTTTACAATCGCTGTAATGAGGCGGCAGGCCGGCTGAAGCCCGGGGATTTCGACTGGAAGGCGATCTTTGCCGGGGGCGTGAAGTGGGTGCATAGCGGCGGGATTTTCGCGGCTCTTTCGCCGACCACGGCGCCTTTGGCTGCCGAGATGATGCGGGAAGCCAAGGCCGCTGGGGCCATTACCTCCTTCGACCTGAACTACCGGCAAAAGCTGTGGGATATCTTCGGCGGCGCGGAGAAGGCTGTGGAGACGATCGGCAGCATCGTGGAGAACGTGGACGTGCTGGTGGGCAACGAAGAGGATCTGCAGAAGGGCCTGGGCATTCCGGGGCCGGAGGTTGCGGCCAAATCGAAGCTGGACCCGAGCGTCTTCTTCGGCATGATCGACCAAGTGACGAAGAAATATCCCAAGGTGAAGGTGGTGGCCACCACGCTGCGCGAGGTGCACAACACCAATCATCATAGTTGGAGCGCGGTAGCCTGGATCGATGGCAAGACCTACACGGCGCCAACAGCGGAACTAACCGTGATCGACCGCGTGGGCGGCGGCGACGGCTATGCGGCTGGCTTTATCTACGGCCTGCTGAACGGCGAAACGCCTGAAGAGGCGGTGAAGCTGGGCTGGGCGCACGGCGCGTTGCTGACCACCTACCCAGGCGACACGACGATGGCGACCGTGGACCAGGTGCGGGCGTTTGCCAAGGGCGGATCGGCGCGCATTCAGCGGTAGAACACAAGAGCACGGATGTGACTGGCAGGCGCGGGCTTAGGGCCGCGCCTGCCAGTTGTTGCCGGGACGCCCAAACCGTCCCGTGCAAGCGGGAAGTAGCAAGTCGTATGCCCCGTCTTGCCAATATGTATAGGTTTAAGTATTGAGTTGCTATTCGAAGCTGGTATTCTTGTTCGGCAACATGAATGAGGTCTTGGATGGCAAATGTAACCCTGGTCTTTGCGGTTCTGCTGGCAGGTTTGGGTGTGGGCGGTTATTTTGGCACGGGAAGCGAGCATCCCACGGCTCTGATTCCGGCAGCGTTCGGCATCGTGCTCGGCGTATTTGGCTTCCTGGCGGTCAGCCCTGACCCGAACCGGCGCAGGACCTTTATGCATATCAACCTAATGATCGCAGTTCTGGGCTTTTTTGGAACCGTGCTGGAGATCTTCCGCAATTTGATTTCGACAACAGAGCTGGACATGACGGCACTGGCCGCGAAGCTTGGACTGGCCTGGTTACTGCTGATTTATGTCGTTCTGTGCATATGGTCGTTCGTTGCGGCGCGGCGTTTGGAAGCTCTTGCCGCGCTGCGTTCCGCGGAGAAGAAGTAGCGCATGGGTGGCCTGCGCGGCGGCGCGATGGGTCTAAGCAGCCGCGCCGAGCGTTCACCGCATGGCCGCGGAGCGCGCGCCGGGCAGAATGAGCTACCCAAACGCAAACCCGATCTGAAAAAACTGTGGCCGCAGATATGGTCTCTGGTGGCCCCGCGCAAGGGGCTCCTGCTGGCTGGCATGGGGCTGATGGTGGTGAACCGCGTGGCCGGCCTGGTGCTGCCCATCTCCTCCAAACCGCTGCTTGACACAGTTCTTTCTCCACAGCATCCGCGCGCCGACCTTCTGCCCCGCATCATCGCACTTGTATTCTCGGCCATGCTGGTGCAGGCCATTACCTCCTTCTCGCTTACTCAACTGCTCTCGAAGGCTGGGCAAAGGCTCATTGCCGAGATGCGGAGGCAGGTGCAACGGCATGTGGGGCTGCTCTCTGTGGCCTACTATGACGAGAACCGGACAGGTACGCTTGTGGCCCGCATCATGACCGATGTGGAGGGTGTGCGCAACCTGGTGGGCACGGGCTTGGTGGACTTTGTCGGCGGCTTGCTTACGGCGGTGCTGGCGTTTCTTTGGCTTTTGCATCTCAGCATCCCGGTAACGCTCACAGTATTCTCCGTAATGGGCGTCTTTGTCTTTTTTCTGCAATATGGATTCAAGACGATTCGCCCCATCTTTCGCGACCGGGGCAAGATCAATGCGGAGGTTACCGGACGGCTGACCGAGTCGCTGGGCGGCGTGCGGGTGATCAAGGGCTATCACGCCGAGGAGCGCGAGGCCGCGGTCTTTGCGGGCGGCGTGGAGCGGCTGCTGGCAAACGTGATGCGGTCGCTGACCATGACCAGCACACTCTCTGCCGCTTCAACCACGGTGCTGGGCCTTGTATCGGCAATCGTGATGTGGCTGGGCGGACATAACGTGCTGGGAAACACCTGGACGGTCGGCACTTACTTTCAATACAACATGTTTCTGGCGTTCATGATTGCGCCGGTCTTCCAGATGGTCAACATCGGCACGCAGTTGACCGAGGCTTTTGCCGGACTCGACCGGACCAACGAGATCATGGCTGAGGTGGAAGAGAACCGCAGCCCCGGCCGCACGGTGAAGATGCCGCCCATTCAAGGCACGGTGCGCTTTGAAGATGTGGAGTTTTCCTACGACGAGGGCAAGCCGGTGTTGCACGGCATCGGCTTTGTGGCTGCGCCGGGCACGGTGACGGCGCTGGTAGGGTCGTCGGGGTCGGGCAAGTCCACCATCATCAGCCTGCTGTGCGCCTTTCATACGCCAACCACGGGCCGCGTGATTGTGGACGATATGGACCTTGCGCAGGTGGACCTGAACACCTTCCGCTCGCAGTTGGGGGTGGTGTTGCAGGACTCGTTCCTCTTCGACGGATCGATTCGCGAGAACATTCTGTTTTCGCGGCCCAATGCGACCGAGGAGCAGTTTCTTTTTGCCTGCCGCACGGCGCGCGTGGACGAGTTCGCCGAGCGCTACCCGGAGCAATACGACACCATCGTAGGCGAGCGCGGGGTCAAGCTCTCCGGCGGGCAGCGGCAGAGGCTTTCCATTGCCCGGGCACTGCTGGCGGAGCCGCGGATTCTGATTCTGGATGAGGCGACCAGTTCGCTGGACTCGGAGTCCGAGGCGATGATCCAGGCTGGCCTGAACCAACTGATGCAAGGGCGCACGACCTTCGTGATCGCCCACCGGCTGTCGACCATCCGCCGCGCCGACCAAATCCTGGTGGTGGAGGGGGGACGCATCGTGGAGCGGGGCAACCACGCGGAACTGTTTGCGCAGCGCGGGCGCTATTATGATCTCTATACTCGCCAGCACGGGCTGGAGGCGAATCTTTTCCTCGCCCCCGGCGAGGGCGATGTGGCGCCGGAGAACGAGATTTAACCTTTTTGTGTGATCTTTATGTTGTTGACGATGAAATGGTTATACAGGTGATCCGCACACGCTGAACGCGCAGCGCCGCTCAAAATCGATCAGTGGTATCATAGTGATGAGGATTGACGATATGCGCTCCACCAAACCCATTGTCTAATAGACCTTGTTATTTGGTCTCCGGCGCCTCCGGTGCGGCTGGAACGGTCGTTACCTGCTCAGGCGGAGGCGTAACCGCAGGCTTTGCCTCAGGAGCGACAGGAGCGGCCTGTACCTGCTCAGCTTGAGGAGCCTGCACGGCCTTTGCCTCTGGTGCTGAGCCTCCCTTCAGCAGGGTCTCCAGTTCGGTTTTCGTAGCTTCCGGCAAGGTTGCAAAGTCCTGTACCGCCAACTCCTTTTTCAAGTTCTCTTTGAACCGATCCAAAGCCGAGGTGCTGCGCACCTTGTCCCTCAGGCAGTCTCTTCCGTCGGTGCAAATCTTCACGATGCTGGCGAGCAGCGCGTCCTTTTCAGCTAAAGCCGTTTCGGCTTTCCACTTATCCGCGAAATAGCAGCCGAGGTTGATATACACGCCGGGAAAGTACTTTTCCTTGGCCCTGCGCGGGACGTTGTTGCGTGGGTCGAGCAGGGTCTCCGAGATATGGATGGCTTCATCGAATTTGCCCTGGTAAGAACTGAGCAAGGCCAGGTTGTAGAGGGCTCCCGCATCGATCGGATCGATCTCCTTGCATCGAGTGAAGTCTTTTCTGGCGCGCCCGATCAGGCTGTCGAGTTCTTCTTTGCTCCAATTCTTCTTTGACCCGAGATCGTAGAGCGCCAGCGCCGAAGCGCCGCGCAAGCGAAAGGCATCCACGCTTTTGGGGTTGCAGTCGGTGGCGCGGGTGGCATAGAGGCTGGCGCGCGCCGCGTCGCCGCGGGTAAAGTCGCCGGTCACGGAGCGTCGAAAGTACGACCGCGCCAACGCCAGGTAGAGCTTGAGCAGATTGGCGCTGTCGAGCGCCACCACGCTGACGGCCAGTATCTGCGATTCATCGATCTGGATTTGCTGCTGCCGCTCCTCCACTTGCCAGAGGCCGGCGGGCGGCAGGTCGCGATTCATGTCTTCATCTTCAGGAAACCGGTCTTCCAGATCGGCAATCAGGTTCTGAACGCGGTCCTGCAAGCGGGAAATGATGGGGAATTCGGAGAGGACCTGCGTCTTGAGGGCTTCGAAATCCATCTGGGCCTTGGCTTTGATTGCGGCAAGTTCCTGCTGAACCGCGGCGGACAAAGCGTCGGCTTTGGCATTGACGCTGACCAACTGCTCCTTGGCGTCTTGCCGGCTGGCAAAGACCGTGGCCAGGGCCAGAACGCTGAGGATGGTGGAGTACAACCCGACCACCAGCAGGAGCTTGTCCAGCAGCAGCTCGTCGCGCTTGATGGAGTCATCGACCGCCGCTTCAATGGCTTTTTGCAACTCGGCCGGCGAGATGGCGGACGATACGTCGGTTGGAGCATGGTGGCGCGCGAATACGGCATCGTCCATGGAGCCGCGCGTCCAGGCGGAGAGCCAAAAGGAATAGGCGATGACCGCGATCAGGACGGGAATGCCGATGCATGCCAGCACCAGGCTGACGCGTCCTAAGACGCGGGCCACCTGATGTTGGAGGGCAGGCGCGGTCTTAGGCTCACTGAGATTCTGGTTGCCTGGCTGTGCCAAGTCCATTGCATACCTCGCATTCGATAACAAGATTGGGTCTGAAGGGGAGATCGCGGGCAGTTGCAGGAAAAGCGATCTTGCGAAAAAACCTTATCACAACCGCGCTGCATTTTGCCTTGATTCATTTTGGAATCGTTTTAGGCCGCGCTGGAAACAGGGGAATGCTGACCGCCTGGGTTCGCCCGGCACGCTGCCCGTCGGCCGTGGGGTGCAGAGCGCTCCAGTCGTCTCGATGCCGTTGACTGGGTGGTTACTGGGGAGTTGCCGACGATCCGCCCGAAACCTTGAGAGATTCGTCCGGATCGCGATAGTCAGGTGTGAGCAAGGGTCGATAATGTATGCAGCAGAGAACTGAGCAAGCGATTGGACGCACACCGTTTTGATTGCGGGCTTCCACATATTCGGCATCGATGTTTCCCAGACTCTCTCTACACTCCGTGAAGGGCCAGCTTGGCCAGAGGCTGCTGATGAAATACAGATATCCCACCTATGAAGAATGGCTCGCATGTCTCTCGCAGGCGGAGCGCGATAGGGTTTTGAAACTCACTGAGCAGTTTCGCGTGAATGGTTGCGCGGCACCCGAACTTTGGGTGCGATCTGAGGTGTCCGAGGACTTCTGCCAATTCGCGACCTACCTCCTTCTTACGAGGATTTGGCGTTGCGAGATTGATCATTCTTGGAGTGAAACGCCAGAGACTTGGATCAAGGAATTCAGTCGTACTGTTGGTCAGACTCGGTTGCCGGTTTTCGACGATGCGGCTGCGGCCCTTCAGAGGTTACAAGAGGCTCAGGTCTCCGCAGCGGACTTGGGAGCAGTTGCTCGCCTCGTCGCATATAGCACCGCGTTCGGAGTGCTCAACCTGCTCGATGAAGGATCGGATCGAAACGCCGTTGGGGAAACGCCTGGCTGGTCATTGCGAGAGACGGACGCCGAAGGGAACCTCACTGGTCGGGACATTGGGGGCCTGCACGAGTCTCTTTTGTCAATTCACGAGGAATCGGTGAAGGCCGGGTCTTGATTACGGATAAGTTCTTAAGGAATTTACTGTTGATTCGAAATGAGGGATTGGGTGCGGAGAATTCGTAAGCAGATGTTCGACCTGAGCGCCGAAGACTTCGGCGAGTGCGCAGTTTGGGAATTCTGTTTGGATGAGGAAGATCTGGACGGTCAGGACGAGGAGACGGTTCGGCCCTCGGCGCTGAGAGAACTTCCCGCAAATTCGATGGGATCGTTTCTTGTCGCAGCGGATGTGGAATTTGGCGATGGAACCAAAGGCTTCGGCTTTTTGTTCTCCGATGAACTCGATGTGATTTCAGCGTGGCCCGCCGTCTTTATCGGCGAAAAGACGGTCCAATTTCAGATTCCTGGCTCCTTCTCTAATGAGAAAGCCGAGGAGTGCAAAGAGCAGTATTACAGAGATCTTGGAATGGATCGCCAATCGGTATTTCCAATCTCATTCAACTCGCTAATCCCGGTAGCTGGTCGTCCAATGAACTTTGTGCTTAGTGGATTCATCTTCAACGGAGGCCCGCGAAAAGGCCAGACGATCCGCTGAGGCGCAGATCCCCACCCGCCCAGTTTATTTCTTTGTTGTGAGGTGTTGCTCCGTGCGGATCACCGCGCCACTGGTCCAGATGCGGCCGGCCCAACTGGCTGGTTTCGGCCGTAGAGCCGGCAACTCCGAGCGATCACATCCCAGTGAGGCACATGAGTGGTATTCTGGCTCGTCGCCGATGAGAGCGTGGAGGATGACGTGAAAATAGGCATCATTTTGGCAATCGGGTGGGTGGGGCTTTTGGCGGGATGCGGATCGGCAGGGGACAAGGCTGCCGGCATTCCCGTTACGCCCAAATGGAAGGGAGAGCCTTACCGTCTTGCGTTCGATACGCAGGCGGCAAAGCCGAATCCGGCGGGCGTCACCATTCCGGTGATCAAGTACACGGCCGATCCTGACGCGGTGGAGAAAAGAGCCGTCCTGGTGGTGCATTTCGAAACCCCGGGCTCCGCGGAAAGCGGGCCGGTGGTGAACCAGATGGTGGTGGCCCCGGTCGATATCTCCGGCACGGAGGGCGCCCTGCCCGCGGACTATATGCAATTAGCGGATAAGGATCTATCGAGGCTTCTCGGGGCTTACTGCATCAAGGGGAAAATCAAGCTATCGGTGGCGCTTGTCCGGTCGTCGATTTCCAGCAGCCCCGGAGATTCCGAACTGGACGCGAAACGCCTGTCAGACTGGGTGCCGATCGAGGTCGAGTTCAAGAACCCCCATCCGCACTGCTAGTGCGGGCCGCCGCAAATAGGGTCAGATAAATATCAGTTTATCTCCGGTACTCCTACAAAATACTGGCAGGAAGAGGCCTTGTAACAGGGCATGACTTTAGTCGTGCCGAAGATGCGAGTGAAAATGGTCTGGGCTTTAGCCTCTGCTGCATTTGTTTTCAGCCAATTGCGCTTGAGCAGCGGCTAAAGCCGAAATTCGATAGGGGCGGCAATCGGCACGACTGAAGTCGTGCCCTGTTACAAGGCGAGATCTTCCTGATCCGCTGCCACCGCAAGCGTTTGCCTGAACAAGATTGATATTCATCTTTCGGAGTTGAGCGCATTTTTTGGGACGGAAGGCCGCCCAAGTCTCACGGAAAGAACTTTCGTCCCAGTACTTGACACGGAAGTTCATTCCTAGGAAACTAAGATTGTCGCCATTAGGCGGAATCGAGGACCGGAATGCGAGACGCAGCTCCCCAAGGCACCTACAAAGTTCAAGCCCTCGACAGGGCATTTGCCGTACTCGACCTGCTCGGAGAGAGCGAGACGCCGCTGGGCCTGGCCCAGGTTGCGTCCTCACTTCAACTGCACAAGAGCACCGCGCACCGCTTTCTGATGGTTCTGGAGCGGCACCGCATGGTGGAGCGGACTACGAGCGGGAAGTTCCGGCTGGGCCTGCGGCTCTTCGATCTGGGGAATCGGGCGATTGAGCAGTACGACCTGCGCGACCGCGCCCAGCCGCACCTGCGACGCCTGGTTGCCGAGACCGAGGAGACCGCGCACCTGTGCATTCTGGAGGCAGCGCGCGTGATTTATCTCGACAAGATTGAGCCGGTCCGCTCGGTAAGGATGATTACGCGGATCGGGGCCAGCAACCCGGTGCACTGCACCTCGGTGGGGAAGGCGATTTTGGCGTTTTTGCCCGAGGACCGGGCCGCCGAAGTGGTGCGCCGCATCCGCTTTGAGCGTTTCACGCACCGCACCATTGCCAGCGCCGAAGCGTTGCGCACAGAGATGGAGAAGACCCGCCGCCGCGGCTATGCCGTGGACGACGAGGAGCTTGAGGAGGGGTTGCGGTGCATCGCCGTGCCGCTGCTGGATGCGCAGAGGCAGCCTGTGGCGGCCGTGAGCATCTCGGGGCCGTCGTTCCGTGTGACCGCGCAGAAGCTGCCTTCCATTGCCAACCATCTGCTGCAATGCGTGCGCGGCATCGCCATGGATATGGGATATACCTCGGCGGGGCGGGGGAATCGGATGGCCTGGACCGCGTAGGGAAACGCAGCTTTAGTTCTCAAGAGCCGTCTCGATCATTCGCATAGCGCCTTCGCGCAGCCTGTAAAGCCTCACGTTCATTTTTGTGCTTTTGCGGCACGCTTCGGTGGCGCTCGCACCGGCGCCAGCACGGGGGGTGCGCCTTGGTGATTGCAGAAGCCGAGGGTTTGCACTACGTTTATAGCGGCAACGTTCCGGGTCATCCGGCTCAACCGCACCTGCTGCCCGCAGTGCCGCCGCGTGCTGGCCGAGCGCGTGGGGTTCACGGCCGGCCATTTCCGCATCCAACTGGATCGTCGCCCATTTTGTTAGCGCCCGATCCCAGACGCCTGACAAATGGATGGGCTCCGGGGAGATTTGGCCGATGAAGTTCTTGAGGAGCTACAAAATGTATTGGCTGGCAGCTCAAGTGGTCACGTTCATGGCGGTTGCTCCCTTGCAGCATGTGCGCGCCGCGGATCCGGTGAAGGTAAGAGAAGCCGGAGTTGCCGGCGGGTTTTATCCGGCCGACCCAAAGGTCCTTGCGGTGACCATCGACGACATGCTGGCTCATGTTTCAGAACCGCCCATCAAGGATCGGATTCTGGCCGTGGTTGTGCCGCATGCTGGTTATGAATACTCCGGCCCCGTGGCCGCCTATACTTATGCCGCGCTGAAGGGGCGCAAGTTTGCGCGCGTTGTGGTGATTGCGCCGACGCACTACGAGGCCTTCGATTTTACTTCGATTTATGAGGGCGACGCTTACTCCACGCCCCTGGGTACCGTGCAGGTTGACAAAGCTTTTGCAAGGCAGTTAGCCAGCATGAGTGCGACGATGCGGCTCTCCAGCCAGGGGCACGATGCAACACCGGCAGGCGCGGAACATGCCATTGAGGTGCAGTTACCGTGGTTGCAACGGGTGCTGGGAGATTTCGAGCTGGTGCCCATTGTGATGGGCGACCAGAGTTATGCAAGCAGCCGCGCGCTGGGGGTAGCTCTGGCAAAGCTGATCGCGAACGATAGCAAAGGCGGCGAAACTCTGATTCTGGCTAGCTCTGACTTATCCCATTTTCACACCTACGACCAGGCCGAGACCATTGACCATAAGACTCTTCATGCGCTGGAGGAATGGGACTACTTCAGCATGTCGCGTAACTTTGGGGAGGGCGTGTGGGAGGCCTGCGGCGGCGCGCCCATTGTAGCCGCGATGATCTATGCCGAGCGCATGGGCGCGAACCAGGCGCGGGTGCTGCGGTACGCCAATTCCGGCGATGTTACTGCCGACCGCTCGCGCGTGGTGGGCTATAGCGCGGATGTTTTTGTGAAAGCTGCGAGTGGCGCGGTGGCGGAGACTCCGTTCTCACTGAGTGCGCAGGAGAAAACTGAGTTACTTGCGCTGGCTCGTACATCGGTGGAACATGCGATCACTGCGAAGGAAGCATACGAGCCGCCGACAAGCACGAGCGAAGCTCTGAATCGGGAGCGCGGCGCTTTTGTCACCTTGAGGATTGCGGGAGAATTGCGGGGCTGCATCGGCTTCACTTCCGCAAGCAAACCACTCTACAGGACAGTGCGAGACACAGCCACGCTGGCCGCGCTGAACGATTCGCGGTTCAAGCCAGTTGAGGTCTCGGAGTTATCGAAACTCGACTATGAAATCTCCGTGCTTTCGCCGCTTCGCCGCGTAACCGACATTGAGCAGATCAAGATTGGCGAGGACGGCTTGTTGATGAAGAACGGCGCCAACGAGGGGCTTTTGCTTCCGCAGGTGCCCGTGGAAGAAAAATGGAATCGGCAGACGTTCGTGGAACAAACCTGCGCCAAAGCGGGCATGCGCCCGGATTGCTGGAAGGATGGGGAGACAGACATCTTCATGTTCACAGCGGTGGTTTTTGACGATCCCAAGCGGTAGCGCCGTGCGGTTCTCCAGAATGCGAACATCGCAACGATGCAGGGTTAGATTATTGAGAACTTTCCGCTGGCCAAATCTTCGGCGGCTTGCTGGATGCTCTCAGGGCGGCCGAGATCGCGCCAATAGCAATCCTCCGCGCGAAAGGCGATGATATTTTCGCCTTGGGCCGCAAGGTGGAGATAGGCGTCGATGATGGAAAAAGCGCCTTCTTCCCGCATCTTAGCAAAGATGTGCGGCGAGATCACATGAATGCCGGAGAAGGCCAGCGCCTGCGTCTCTGCGGCGGACCGCGCTAATTCGGACTGCTTATCTTTAACCTTCGCGGCCCTTCCGGCTTGGCGGCCGCAGAGCTGGCTGTTCTCGTCCAAGAGCAGGTAGCGCGAAGTTACGCGGTCTTGAACTGCCAGGGTGGCGAGGGCGGCATGTTCAGTGTGAAACCGGACCATGCGCCCAAGATCGATGGTGCTGATGACATCGACGTTGTGCAGGATGAACGGCTCATCCAAGTTGGTATCGAGGAAAAAATGCGCGGCCTTCTTCAAGCCTCCACCGGTGTCAAGCAAATCCTCTTCGCGCGATACCTCAATGCTCATGCCGAAGTTGTTATTGGCTCTTGAGTACTCAACGATCATCTCGGCGTAGTGATGCACATTGACAATGACCTCGGTTACGCCAAAGATGCGTAAGCGCGAGAGGGCGATCTCAAGCAGAGTACGGCCGGCAACGGTTACCAGCGCTTTGGGTCGGTCGTTGGTGAGGGGCTTGAGGCGCGTTCCCAGGCCCGCGGCCAGAATCATCGCCTTCATTGACTCATCTTCTCCAGATCCTTCTTTTCTAGCTCGATATGCCGCACGGCCACTTCCACACCGGCGCTGCCGCGCAGATGCTTTGCCAACTGCTCGGCCAGAAAGACCGAGCGGTGCTGGCCGCCGGTGCAGCCGAACGAGACCATGAGGTTTTTGAAGGCGCGTTGCTGGTAAGCTGCGACGCTAGCATCCACAAGCGATAGAACGCCCGCAAGATACCGATGCACGCTCTCCTGGCGATTGAGATAGTCGATCACCGGCGCATCTTTGCCGGTCAATTGCCGGTACTGTTCTTCCCGTCCGGGGTTCGGAAGACTGCGGGCATCGAAGACGAAGCCGCCGCCGTTGCCGGACTCATCGGCGGGCATTTGACGGTGGAAGCTGAAGCTGAAAATCCGCACGGTTAAACCCTTTGCGGACGAAGCCAGACCTTGCAGCTTCTCTGAAGCGGACATAGCTTCAAGAGCGCTCATCAACGCCGGCAGGGCAATGGGCAGCTTGACGTTCGCGGCGAGCCAGCGCAGGTTCTTCAGCGCGTAGGGAACGCTCTCGAGAAAATGCGCCTTTCGCTCATAAAACCCTCTGAAGCCGTAAGCGCCGAGAGCCTGCAGGATGCGGACGTAGACGTACGCGTAGTAGTGCAGCATGAAGGCTTCGCGATCGACCACGATAAAGCCTGCGAGGCAGTCGAGATAGTGGTCGAGCAGTTGCTGACGCAGCGCAGGCGGCAGGTCGGCCTTGCCATCGAAGAGGAGAGACGCAATATCGTATTGGAGCGCACCCTTGCGGCCACCCTGATAGTCCAGAAAAAACGGCAGCCCCTCGCGCAGCATCACATTGCGCGACTGGAAATCCCGGTAGAGAAAATAATCGTTGGGGGCTTCCAGCAGAAACGTTGTCAAGCGGCCGAAGTCATCCTCCAGCGCCTGTTCGTTGAAGGCCACGCCGGCGAGCCGCAGAAAATAATACTTGAAATAGTTCAAATCCCAGGCGATGGACTGCTGGTCGAAGCTCGCGCGCGGATAGCACACGTTGTAATTCAAGTCGCGGCCTGCCTCGACCTGAAAACGCGGCAGCACGGCCACTACTTTGCGATAGCCTTCAATCGCCGGCGGAGCGAGTACCTCGCCGGTGCGATTGCGGCCAAGGAATTCAAAGAGCGTCGTGTCGCCGAGGTCTTCTTCAAGATAGGCGCCCTGGCTCAAATCCTCCGCATAAATCTCCGGCACGGGCAATCCATGGCGGCGAAAATGCTTTGAGAACTCAAGGAAAGCGGCATTCTCTTCCCGTACGGGATAGAGAATGCCGATAGCGCTCGACTTGCCGCCGGTGAGTCGGACGATAGTGCGTCCCGAGCCGCCGAGCTGGCCCTGAAGCGGCTGCACGCGTTCGGCCGGCGACTGATAGTGCTGCTCGAAAAGCCGTTTGAGGATGTCCATGAATTCCTCAATTGTAGCCTTCCGCGCGGGCCTTACTTTTTGCGCTTGTGGTCTGTCAGGCGCGCATAGAGCAGCACGCTGGTCAGCGTTTTACCGTCGAGAATAGCGCCCTTCTCAATCATTTTCAGCACATCGGAGAGCTTGACCAGGCGGAATTCGATCTGCTCGTCCTCCTCGGGATGGGCGTCGCCGGCCACCAGGCCCTCGGCCAGAAAGACCTTCATAGATTCGCCGAGGAAACCGGGGCTGGCGTAGTACTCCACCAGCGGCTTCCATTTCTTGGCGCTGTAGCCGGTCTCTTCTGCCAGTTCGCGCTGGGCTCCGGCCAAGGCGTCTTCGCCCGCGTCGAGCTTGCCGGCCGGCAGTTCCCACAAAAACTGCTGAGCGGCGTGACGGTACTGGCGCTCGACCACGATCCATGGGTTTTTCTTGCTTTTCGAGCTATCGATCGCCAGTATAACCACGCTGCCGTTGTGGCGGATGACGTCGCGTTCGCTTGAGCGGCCGCCGGGCTCAATCAGCTTGTCGTGGAGCACGCGGAAGAGCGGCCCCTGATAGACCACTTTGGAGCTGATCAGCTCCGCGATTTCAACAGAAGCGGATGCCTTGGGGGCTTTTGCAAGCTTTTTATGTTTGGGCTTGAGCGCCTTTTTGGCTTTCGGCTTGGCCGCCTTTTTTGTTGTGGGCTTGAGCGCCTTCGCCGCCTTGGGCTTCACCGTTTTTGCCGCTTTGGGTTTTACCGCCTTTGCCGTCTTGGGCTTTACCTTCTTGGTCACTTTGGGCTTTACCGACCTTGCCGCTTTAGGTTTTACGGCTGCGGCCTTTTTGGCAGCGGCGGGTTTGGCTTTCCGGGGCGCGGCGGGCTTGGTCTTCTTCTTCGCCGCTTTTGGCTCGGCGGGTGTTGGCTCGGCAGGCGTTGGCTCGGCGGGTGCTGTATCCGTCGGTTCGCCGGCATTCACAGGCGTCTCATCGGTTGCCATCTCTTATCTCTCCTCAAAAACACATTCAGGAGAAGTATACGCACAGCGCGGCCAGTGTGTGAGAGCGGAATTCTCCAGTTGTGCATCGAATGCGCCCGGCGTGGCATCCTTAACTAAGCCCAATTGCTCCGCCCTCTTGCGTTCAGTTGCCGCGGTGAGGAACGGGCCGGAGGCGAATGGCCGGAAGTGAATGAGTTGCTGAGCGCTGACTGTTTTCCCATTACCGCAGTGCCGGGCCTGCACCGGTTGTTCCTGGACTTCTGCGCTGGCGATGCTGGTGTGAGGCCCTACTATGCCGCGCTGCCGCCGGATTCGGGCTGGCAGGCGCGTCTGCCAGTCCCCGCGCACTGGCCGGAGCTGGTTCGGCTGCTGGCGGAGCAGAATTTGTCTCCTTCGCCCGCGGCTGCAATGGCTCTCGAAGCTCTGGGCAAGGGCGCGGGCGTGGTGGTTACCGGACAGCAGGTGGGGCTGTTTGGAGGGCCGCTGTTTACGCCCTTCAAGGCGGCGACCGCCATTGCGCGGGCGCGCCAGGCGACGGCAGCGGGCCAGCCCCATGCGGCCATCTTCTGGCTGGCGAGTGAAGACCACGATTTTGCCGAAATCAACCACGTCAGCTTTCCGGCGCAGAGAGAAATGCGTCGGCTTGTGTATGCAAAAGCGCCCACGACGCCGCGGCCGGTGGGCGGCCTAGTGCTGGACGAAACGATTCTGCCGCTCGTCGATGAAGCATGGGAGTTGCTCGGCGAGTCGGATGCGATGCAGGCTCTGGCTGAGGCCTACAAGCCGGGCCGCACTTTCGCGCAGGCTTTTGCCGAGTTCTATGCAAAGGTCTTTGCATCGCAGGGTCTGCTGGTGCTGGATGCGAGCGTGCGCGCAATCCACCGTATGGGAGCGCCGGTGCTGCGGGCGGCCGTGGAGCGCGCCGACGAACTGCACGCCGCGCTGGTGGAGCGGAACGGCGCGCTCGAAGCCGCGGGCTATCACGCGCAGGTGGCCGTGGCAGCGCAAGCGAGCCTGCTCTTTCTGCTCGGCGAGAATGCGGGCGCGAGTACGGGCGCGCGCCTCGCGCTCAAGCGGATTACCGCAAGCGCAGCCGAGCCAGGCGGTTTGTGGCAGGCGGGGCGGCAGAGCTATTCCACGGCGGACTTGCTTGGCATTCTCGACTCCGAACCGGAGCGCATCTCCCCCTCGGCACTGCTGCGGCCTGTCTTTCAGGATTTTCTGCTCTCTACTTCGCTGACCATCGGCGGGCCGGCAGAGATTGCGTACTTCGCTCAGTCCGCCGTGCTCTTTGAGCGCATTCTGGGCCGCGTGACTGCCGTCCAGCCGCGCTTTTCAGCCACCCTGATCGAGCCTGCCATAGGCGAACTGCTGCGCAGGCACGAACTGACGCTGGAGCGTGTATTCGCGGAGAACAAGACGTCGCTGGCGCAGTTGCTGGCGGCGCGCGACCTGCCGATCGAGGGGAAACGGAAACTGGCGGCCGCGGGGACGGCGCTGGACGCCGAGCTTGCGCCTCTGCTGGAGTGGATGGGCCATCTGGATGCGGGACTGGGCCGGTCCGCTGAGACCGCCGCCAGCAAGATGCGCTACCAGATGAATCGCCTGCGCAGGCTAGCGACCAACTTCCAGTTGCAGCGCGAGGCCTCTCTGGGCCGGCAGGCCGAGGCCATTTCCCTGGCGCTGTATCCTGGCGGCGTCTTGCAGGAGCGAGTCTGCGGCGCGGCCTATTACCTGGCCCGCTACGGCTTTGAGCTGGCGGAAGAGATGGCCGCGCAGGCGGCGAATACCTGCCCAGGACATACAGCGATTTGGCTTTGACAGGAGTGACCAGTCTCTCGTCCGTGGCCGTATAATCCCTGCGAATGGCAGTGGAGGCGTATCTTGAGACGTTTTTCAGCTTTTTTGTTGGTTGGCCTGGTTGCTTGTTTGGCGGCGCAGGCGCAGAAACAGCCCTGCGCAACGGCCGGCAGCAACAACGATTTCCTGGGTATTCAGACCGTTCGCTTGTGGCCTGGCGACGCTCCCCAGGCTAAAGGAAATGCCTGTGAGGACACACCTACTCTGACCATCTTCGAGCCGCAGCATGGCCATGGGAACGGCTCCGCCGTGGTGATCTTCCCAGGCGGCGCATATACCCACCTGGCGGGCAACCTGGAAGGGCGGCAGTTTGCAGACTGGTTTACCGCGCGGGGCTTTCGCGCCTTTGTGCTAAGCTACCGGCTTTCCTCGAACGGCTACCTGCTCCCCGTTCCGCTGATCGATGCGCGGCGCGCTATTCAGACCGTACGGGCGCGGGCAAGGGACTACTTCATCGACCCCAATCGGATTGTGGTGATCGGCTTCTCGGCTGGCGGCCATCTGGCGGCCCTCGCAGGAACGCAGTTTGTCCCCGGCAACCCGGACGCGGAAGACCCGATCGAGCGCGCCAGCAGCCGACCGGACTATCTGGTGCTGGGCTACCCGTGGATCGGCGCCATTTCCAGAGATTTCTCGCACCTGAACTACTGCAAGCTCTTTAACCTGATGGACCAGTGCGATGCGTTGCAGGCTGCTTACTCTCCCGATCTGTTTGTGACCAAAGATACGCCGCCGACCTTCTGGTATCACACCTTCAACGACCAGACGGTGCCGGTGGAGCAGGGGTTGCGCTTCTATGAGGCGCTGGTCAAGGCCGGAGTTCCAGCCGAGGCGCACATCTTTGCCAGCGGGCCTCACGGCACCGGACTTGGCAAGGGCGATGCGGCTCTGGACCAATGGCCCAACCTGCTGGAGAACTGGCTGCGCGCCCAGGGGCTGCTGACGGTAGATGACTCCGCCACGGGGAGCAAGCCGCAGACAAAAAATTGACCGGGAAATAAGAGGCGGACCGCCGGGAGCGGGAGTGGAGGGACATCCCGCAGCCGGTGGCCCGCTGGACCCTGAAACGGGTCTGGGTGATATTCTTAGTCTAGGCCTGTTTTGGGCGAAATCAAGCTCTTTTTGCACGGAATTCCCGTTTCGTGACCACAGTCACAGGACTCCGCCTGATCGACACTGCTTTCGTTGACTTAGGGGTCCGCTCCTGATACAAAAAAGTGTTCCACCCGAAAAAGCACGCATCTCACCACCAGGGCAACCGGTACCACCATGCAAGAAATCGTTCAACAAGTCGAGGCTCTTCTGCTTGGCGCCGTGCCGACGGTCCTGCTTTTCATCGTGCTGGTTCTGGCTTACCAGTTCCTGGTGCAGGGTCCGCTGACCGCTACGCTGAAACAGCGCCGCGCCCGCACCGAGGGCGCCATTGAAGACGCGCAGAAGGCTATTGCCTTGGCAGAGGCGAGAGCAGCCGAGTATGAAGCCAAACTGCGCCAGGCCCGCGCCGAGGTCTACAAGGTTCGCGAGCAGCGTGTGAAGCAGGGGAACGCCGAGCGCGACGCCGCTCTGGACGCCGCCCGCAAGGTTGCTGGTCTCAAGGTGAGCCAGGCCAAGGCCGAGCTTGAAGCCGAGGCCAGCGCCGCGAGGCGATCCATTCAGGCAAGCGCCGGGGAACTGGCCAATCAGGTGGTCCGCGCGGTTCTGCCGCTGGCTGCCGGGGGTTCCCGTTGAGAAACTCGATCCATGTGACATTTTCAAAATTGCAAGCGCGTTTTTCCGCGGGGATTTTCTCGGTTGTATTGCTGGCTTTGTTCGCCGCCGGAGTTGCGACGGCGCCCCACAGGCTGGCGGCGCAGGACTCCGCGCCAACGGCCGTCTCCCAGCCCGCCGCCGCAAGCGAGGCAGCCAAGCCCGAGGCCGGCGACTCGGAAGAGCAGCAGAACAACGCCTTCCGGCTCGAAGGGCCGCTGGTCAAGTGGACGGCGAAGACCTTCAATACGTCCCCTGAGACCGCGGCTACCATCTTCGAGTGGGCCAACTTTGCCGTCATCTTTTTTGGCATCGGCATTCCGTTGTACAAGCTTCTGCCGAAGTTCATCCGCACCCGCGGTGAGAAGGTGCGTACCGACATTGAGTCGGCGCGCAAGGTGACTGAGGACGCCAACTCTCGGCTGAGCGCGGTCGAGGCCAAGCTCTCCAAGCTGGATGACGAGATCGCGAAGTTCCGCGCCGAGGTTGAGGAAGAGATGAGCCGCGACCAAGCGCGCATCAAAGCTTCACTCGAAGAAGAGAGCGCACGGATTGTGACCGCCGCCGAGCAAGAGATTGGCGCAGCAGCGGCTCAGGCAAGGCGCGGATTGCGCCACTTTGCGGCCGATCTGGCTGTCGAGCAAGCCGCCAAGCAACTGGTGCTGACGCCGCAGACAGATCGCGCGCTGATCGCCGAGTTTGTCGGCGACGTGAATAAGGGAGGGCAGAACTAGATGGCTGCCTTTGTTTCCCGCTACGCCTCGGCGTTTCTCGATGTGGTGACAGCCGCAAAGCTAGATACGGTTGCGATCGACCGCCAGATCGGTGATTTTCTGGCCACATGGGACGGCAGCCCGGAGTTGCGCGAGTTCTTTGTGAATCCGGCGATTCCCGCCGTGCAGAAGGTGGGATTTCTCGACAAGATAAACGCCAAGCTGGAACTGCGCAAGGAACTGCGCAACCTGCTGGCGGTACTCATCGACAACGGCCGCATTGGATCGGTAAGCGAAGTGGCAGCGGCTTATCGCCAACTGCTACAGCAGCAGTTGGGAATCCGCCAGGCGGAGATTGTGATGGCGCGGGAACTGGGCGCGGCGGAGCGCAATGCGCTGGTGGCGGAGATCGGCAAACTGGCTGGCTCGCGGATAGAGGCCAGCTTCAAATTGGACGCGGCGATTCTCGGCGGCACTGTGGTGCGTATCGGCTCCACGGTCTACGACGGATCGGTGCGCGGGCGGCTTGACAGGCTGAAAGAAGCATTGAAGGCCGGCTGAAGCCGGCAGGGGTTAGGGATCAGGGGTTAGGGATTAGAACGGCCCGGATGCTCGTCAGAAGAGTTTTTAGTAGTTGGGAATTGGGACTTAGGAACCGGGGCTTGAAAGTTGGGTTGGCGGGGTCAAACTAACCCCTAACCCCTAACCCCTGATCCCTTCAGAAGGACAGAGATGGCTCAGATCAAGGCAGACGAGATTACGCAACTTCTTCGCGAGCAGATCGCGAACTACGACTCGAAGGTCCAGGTAGACGAAGTCGGGACCATTACATCGCTCGGCGACGGCATTGCCCGCCTGCATGGACTGGACAAGGTGATGGCCGGCGAGCTGCTCAGCTTTCCGCACGGCATTGCGGGACTGGCCCTGAGCCTGGAAGAAGACCAGGTGGGCGCTGTGGTGCTGGGTGACTACACCGAGCTCAGCGAAGGCAACGAGGTAAAGCGCACCGGCACAATTCTCAGCGTACCCGTGGGCGAGGGCATGATTGGCCGCGTAGTGAACGCGCTCGGCCAGCCGATTGACGACAAGGGCCCCATCGCTTCGACGGCTAAGCTGCCGATCGAGCGGCTGGCGCCTGGCATCATCGACCGCCAGCCCGTGCGCGAGCCCATGGCCACCGGCCTCAAGGCTATTGACGCCATGATTCCCATCGGCCGCGGCCAGCGCGAGCTGATCATCGGCGACCGCCAGACGGGCAAGACCGCCGTGCTGCTGGACACTATCATCAACAACGCCAAGAACGATCTGATCTGCATCTACTGCGCCATCGGGCAGAAGCGTTCGTCCATCGCGCAAGTCGTCCAGACGCTGACCGAAGCTGGCGCCATGGGCCACACGGTCATCGTGGCCGCCTCGGCCTCCGAGCCGGCGCCGATGCTCTACATCGCTCCCTATGCGGCCACGGCCATTGGCGAGTTCTTCCGCGATTCGGGCCGCCACGCGCTGGTTATGTACGACGATCTCTCCAAACACGCGATGGCCTACCGCGAGATTTCGTTGCTGCTGCGCCGTCCGCCAGGCCGCGAGGCTTATCCGGGCGACGTGTTCTATCTTCACTCGCGGCTTTTGGAGCGTTCCTCCAAGATGTCCAAAGAGAAGGGCGGCGGCTCGCTCACCGCGTTGCCGGTCATCGAGACCCAGGCCGGCGACGTTTCGGCGTACATCCCGACCAATGTTATTTCGATCACCGATGGGCAGATCTTTTTGGAAACCGATCTGTTCAACTCCGGCGTGCGTCCGGCGGTCAACGTGGGCCTTTCGGTTTCGCGCGTGGGCTTCTCGGCAGCCATCAAGGCGGTCAAGCAGGTGGGTTCTACACTCAAGCTCGATCTTGCCCAGTACCGCGAGTTGGCGGCGTTCGCGCAGTTCGGCTCCGATCTCGATCCGCTGACCCAGAAGCAGCTCAACCGCGGCCAGCGCTTGACGGAACTGCTCAAGCAGCCGCAGTTTCAGCCGCTCAGTTGGCAGCAGCAGGTGGTGGTGCTCTTCGCCGGAACGCAGGGCTATCTGGACGATTTGAAGGTTTCCGACATTCGCGCCTTTGAGGTCGGCATGTACAAGTATTTCGACGCCGCGCAGACGGTACTGATGGACGACCTGACCAAGAAGAAGGCGCTCGACGACGATTTGCGCAATGGTTTGCATGCGGCACTCAAGGAATACGCAGCGAACTTCAAGGCAGAGGTTGAGGCGGCGGCAAAAGCGTAAAAGCAGGGACTAGGGCCTGACTGGGAACTAAACAATGGCAAACGTACTCGACTTACGGCGTCGCATTCGCAGCGTGAAGAACACGCGGCAGATCACCAAGGCCATGAAGATGGTCTCGGCGGCGAAGCTGCGCCGCGCGCAGGAGCGGGCGCTGGCGGCAAGGCCCTACGCCAAAATGATCACCAGCGTGCTCGAATCGCTGACCCGCCGCGTCGATATCTTCGACGAAACCACCGGCAACCTGGCCCACCCGCTGTTGGCCACGCGGCCTGAGAAGCGGGTGCTGCTGGTCATCGTCAGCGGCGACAAGGGCTTTGCCGGCGCGTTCAACGCCAATATCCTCAAGACGGCCTTCCAATTCATCGCCGGCAATCCGGATAAAGAGATCGACATCGAGGCGATGGGCCGCAAGGGCCGCGACCAGATGCGGCGTCACTTTCCCGCCGCAATTTACTCCGACCAGACGGACGATCACCACAACAGCGTCAAGATTCGCGAGCGCAAGGCAAAGGTCGAGGTCACCGGCGATCATCCGGGGATGCTGCTGAAGCTTGAGAGCCACCGCGTCTTCGACGTGGCGCAGAGCATCATCGCCCGCTACGTGAGTGAGGAGATCGATGCCGCCTACATCGTCTACAACGAGTTCAAATCGGTGATCCAGCAGCGGCTGGTGGTGGAGAAGCTGTTGCCGCTACTCAAGATCGGCATTCCGCAGATTTCCGGCGCCACCGAGCCCACCGAGGAAGAGAGCGAGCGCGCCGCAGAAGCCGCTCTGAGCGCGGGAATCTCACTGGAACCGGCCGATACCGCCGAGGCCGACGAGGAGTCGCGCAAGTTCGGCACCGCGCAGGTGGATTACATCTACGAGCAGCCAGCCGAGGAACTTTTCAACGGACTGCTCCCGCAATATGTTTCGTCCATGCTTTATCACGCCATGACGGAGTCGGTTGCCGCGGAACACGCGGCCCGCATGACGGCAATGGATTCGGCAACCAACAACGCCTCGGATATGATCGACTCGCTCACGCTGCTGATGAATCGGGTGCGCCAGGCGGCCATTACCAAGGAGATCATCGAGATTGTGAGTGGAGCGGCGGCGCTGTAAGGATTTGAGATGAAGATCCGCGAGCTTTCGCAGACCGTGTTTTGGAGCAAGAAAGCATTGCGGAGAATTTTGATCGGATTTGGAATTGTTGTTTGTTTGCTCGTCGTAGGTTTTGGTGTTTTGTACTACGTCGAGCTGCATTGGATAACGCCCGGAGAGCGCGATGCGTGCAGAGCAGTTCTGACGCAGATTGATGCGTTGCAGAATCTTGAGTTGATTGGTCGCGAAGATTTTGATGCGCGCGAGAAGGGGTTGCCAGAAAAACTGAAAACAGCCCGTGAAGCATCCTCGACATCGCTGGACCAGATAGTTTATACGGATTTGTACCTTTATCTCGTAGCAACAGAGTCGGAGCGGCGTGAGGTTTGGATGCAAAAGCAGATGCAACCGGGAGATCTTTCCATCACAAGCTCAGATCGCGAGTTAAATCGGAAGGCAATTGCCACCGAGAAAGAAAAAGTGCGATTCTACCGCTTGATTTTGCACAAACAGTTGGATTAGCGAGAGTTCAGATTTCAAGAAGGCAGAAAAAATGGCAGAAAACATCGGCAAGGTAATTCAGGTCTCCGGTCCGGCGGTCGACGTGCAGTTTCAGGAAGCGACAATGCCGGCAATCTTTCAGGCGCTGCGCGTCACCAGCGACGGCTTCACGGTGCCCACGCCCATCAGCGTGATTCTCGAAGTCCAGCAGCATCTGGGCGAAGGCCGCGTTCGCACCGTGGCTATGCAGGCCACCGACGGCATGGTGCGGGGCATGAAGGTCATCGACCTCGGCGGACCGATTCGGGTTCCTGTGGGCAAGGAGACGCTGGGCCGCGTGATCGACGTCGTCGGCAATCCTGTGGACAACCTCGGCCCCATCGGCGAGAAGACCCGCATGCCCATTCACCGTCCCGCTCCGCTGTTTGACGAGCAGACCACCCACGAGGAGATGTTCGAGACCGGCATCAAGGTCATCGACCTCATCCAACCCTTCCTCAAGGGCGGCAAGATCGGCCTCTTCGGCGGCGCCGGCGTGGGCAAGACGGTCGTCATTATGGAGCTCATCAACAACGTGGCCAAGAACCACGGCGGCTACTCGGTGTTTGCCGGCGTGGGTGAGCGTACCCGCGAGGGCAACGATCTTTGGCTGGAAATGACCGAATCCGGCGTCATCAAGCCGGGCGACTTTGCCAACTCGAAGTGCGCGCTGGTCTACGGGCAGATGACCGAGCCGCCCGGAGCGCGTTTGCGCGTGGCGCTGACCGGCCTGACGGTCGCGGAATATTTCCGCGACGTCGAGGGGTCGGACACGCTGCTCTTTATCGATAACATCTTTCGCTTTACACAGGCCGGCTCCGAGGTATCCACGCTGCTGGGCCGCATGCCCTCGGCCGTGGGCTACCAGCCCAATCTGGCCACCGAGATGGGCGAGTTGCAGGAGCGCATCACTTCCACCAGCAAGGGTTCCGTCACATCAGTTCAAGCCGTCTACGTGCCGGCGGACGATTTGACCGATCCGGCTCCGGCCACAACCTTTGCCCACCTGGACGCGACCACGGTGTTGAGCCGGCCGCTGTCGGAGCTTGGCATCTATCCGGCCGTCGATCCGCTGGCCTCAACTTCGCGCATTCTTTCGGCGCGCATTGTGGGCCAGGATCACTACGACGTTGCGCAGGGCGTCAAGCGCATTCTGCAACGCTACAAGGACTTGCAGGACATCATCGCCATTCTGGGCATCGACGAATTGTCTGAAGACGACAAGCTCACCGTGGCGCGGGCCCGCAAGGTGCAGAAGTTCCTCTCGCAACCCTTCCATGTGGCCGAGCAATTCACAGGCATTCCCGGCGCGTATGTGAAGGTGGCCGACACGGTGCGCAGCTTCAAGGAGATCATCGCCGGCAAGTACGACGATATTCCCGAGCAAGCCTTCTACATGAAAGGCGCAATCGAGGAAGTGCTGGAGACGGCGGAGAAGCTGAAGGCGAGCGTTTAGGGATGAGGGGTTAGGGATTAGGCAGGCGAATTTGCTTTAGGATCGGTTTTGACTGACTCCTGATCTCTGACCCCTGACCCCTAAAATCCTGAAAGGATTTTCATGGCAGACGAATCCAATCAACTGCGAGTCCGGCTGGTGACGCCCGAGCGCACGCTCTTTGAGCACGCGGCGGCCGCGGTCGAACTGCCGGCGAAGAACGGGTACATGGAGGTGCTCTACGGGCACGCGCCGCTGATGGCCGAGCTGGGCGCGGGCGATGTCATCGTGCATGGCGGCGGGGACGGCGATGCTGGCGGCCCGGCGAGCGTGACGCACTACAACGTGAGTTGGGGTTTTGCCGAGGTGCTGCCCGACCGGGTCACCATCCTGGCCTCTGACGCGCTCAAGCCCGAGGAGATTGACGTGCCCCGCGCCAACGAGCAACTGGAACGCGGCCACAAGCAGTGGAACGAAGCTGGCGACAGCGAAGAGAAGTACACCGAGGCTCTCCGCGTTATCGCAGAAGCCGAAGCCAAGCTGGCCACGGCGGCGGAGAAGCACTGAGATTTTTTCCAACAGATTATTACTTTCATTGGGGAGCCCTGCTCATGGGAGCGGGACCTTTTTCATCTTTGCCGCTGTAGATGTACTCCTGTGAGGGTGCGCTCGGATCTGCGCCATTGTCGTACTCTGCGATCACCAACGAACCCGAGAAAATGCTCACCGTCGCCGTCCCGCCGGTATCGGTCATCGTCGAACATTCCATCCCAAGCAGAACTTGAACGCCCCCACCCAGCTTAGGGCGGAACTCGACCTTCATACACCGCTCAGAATGGGAACGCTTCACTACTTTTCCAATCCTGCACTTTTTCCCGGAAATTCCTGGGTCTGACGAAGAGGGTCACATCCCCAGGCTGCGGCGAAGCGGTGACTTTGCCGCAAGTATTCGCCGAGATAACGCCGTGCTGAAGCACCTCATTCGTCGAGAAGTCTATTTCCTTCCAGCGCGCGTTAGGAATACTCTGAGGGAATGCGCAGGATGGATTATCACCAGTGGTGTATGTCGTCATTGTGTCGTCGTATTTCAAAAGCGGATTGATCGCCCCGTTACCTCCGCAGCCTAGTTTTGAATTATAGGAAATATCTACTTCGTTATCCTTTTGTGTAAGGCGCAGCCGAGCAACACCGTTCTTGTCCGCTGGAATAAAAACGGACATCCTGGCATTTTTCATCCGTACACCCACGCAGGCGCCCGCCACGGGGCGCCCGGTTTTGCCATTTACAAGCTTGATCTGGATGGTCTGTGCACTAAGAACCGCCGCGCATGAAGCAAAGAGGAGGAGCGTTAAGAACACCTTTGCAGCGAACCTTATGGCAAAAAATCTCATGCTACACTTGTCACCGGTTGTCATGGGCATGGCCTGTACCCTTCTTCCTGGAATTGCGAAAGTCCCTCACAGCTTCAGAATCCAGCCCGCGATCTTGTCGAGGGCAACGGGCGAGATAGTTTCTTCACTCTGCGCGTACTCTGTGGGCGAGCCGGTCTTCGCTGTCTGGAAGAGGTGGTTCAAGCCGGGAAGCACGTCGATCTCGGCGTGCTTGTTTCCGCCCTCCTCCAAAGCTTTCTTGATGGCGGGCAGATTCTGCGCGGACGAAACCTGCACGTCCTTTTCGCCGTTGAGCGCCAGTACCGGGCAGGCGACTTTGCGCAGTGCGATGGCGGGATCGTAGGTGAGGGTGTAGCGCATCCATGGCGATGTGAGTTGTTGGATTGCCACGTCCATCTGGGCTTCGGGCATCTGTCCCGACAGCGTCGCGCGCAGCTCCTTGTCGAGGACTGTGTCGTCTTTTTCCTTTTCCACGAGCGCGAATATCTCTCGCTGTTTGTCGGCGTCCTGTGCGGCCTTTTCTTTGGTTGCTCCGGCGGCTTCCTCGATCAAGCGTACCTGCTCCACGATGCTCTGATCTCCCGGCACGCCCGGCCCCGCCATCAATACGATGAACCGGACGCCTGGATCGCTGGCTGCCACCATCGGCGCAATGGTTCCGCCTTCGCTGTGCCCGATGAGGCCGATCCGGTGAGGATCAACTTCGGCACGCGTCTTGAGGTACTGGACGCCCGCCTCGGCGTCGGAGGCAAAGTCGGCGGTAGTGGCGTTGGCAAGGTCGCCGGTCGATTTGCCGATGCCGCGCTTGTCGGCCCGTAGTACGGCGACTCCCTTGCGGGTAAGGTAGTCTGCGAGAATCAGGAACGGCTTGTGGCCGAAAGCGCTCTCGTCGCGGTCGTTCGGTCCGGAGCCGGAGATCAGCAGCACAGCGGGAAACGGCCCGTTGCCGGACGGAATCGTCAGCGTGCCGGCAAGCGTGTTGCCCGCCGCCTTGTTGGCGTAGGTCACGTCCTCTTCGCGATAAGGATACGGCTTGACCGGGTTCTGCGGGTGGCGAGTCTCCAACTCGGCCTGATCCTTCATGCGCTTCAACACCAATGGCAGCGGCACTCTGCCTTGCGTAAATGTGCCGTCGATGGAGTTCAGGTCCGCGCCGATCTTGGCGGTATACACCGCGCCGATGGGCTTGAACTCGACGGTCAGCGAACTGTCGCCGCGCGTAACGGAGCTGGCGGGCAGCCACTGCGGGCTCTGGTCTGGGCTTTGCAGGCTGGCGGTAAGACCGTCGGGGCCGTTGGCGATTTTCAAAACCAGGCGGAGTTTGGCAGTGCCGGTATCCAGCGTTCCCAGCCATGCGCCATCGATGTCCGAGGGTTTGACCGGGACCTGCGGAGTCAAGAGTGCGGCAGCGGCCTGCGCGGGAAGATGCTTGAGATTGAGTTCAGCGGGCGGTTGCTCGGGTTCGCTTTGCGTCCAGGTTCCTTTCAGTTCCGTTGCATCCTTATCGATTGCGCCGTCAAATGCGCCGCGGACATGGATGGATTCTCCATTGTTTGTTATATCGGCGTCCACGGTGAGGGTGACGTGGGATCCGTTAAGAATGGTCGATTTGACCGGTATGGCAAAGATGCCCTGGTCGATGTTGTCGAGCGTGGAGGTGAGGCTTCCGTCCTTTGCCAAGGTGACGTGCCAGGCAACGCGAAATTCCGCGCCTCCGGCGTTCAGTTTTCCTTGCCAATCCCCGGCGATTTGCGATTGGGCGCGGCATAGCGGCGACAACGCCAGCGCTGCCAGCGACAGGATTGCGAACTTTCTTGCGATCGTGCTTTTCATCGTTCTCCTGAACTTGCGTGGAGGGCCTTGCCGGATCTCTCCGCGCCTTGCAGTTGTTTCCAAGAAAAGGACATAAGACTAGCCACGGGTTTTGAACCCCTGCCAACAAACCTTACGCGCATGCAGGTGAGAAAGTTCAGTGGTTCGGCGAATGAAAACACGGATGGCAAACTGGGCGCGCTGCTTGATGCGGCTCGGTTTCTGCACAAGGCGCTGTGCAACCGGCCCCGCCAGCGCATACAATTCTCCAAGAAGAAGATGGCCAAAGCGAAGGAACGAATTTTCGAGGTTGCGTGCCCTGACTGCGGGGCGATGCTCAGGATCGATGGGGCCACCGGCCTGGTGGTGAGCCACACGCCAGCGCCGCGCAAGCGGATGTTTGAGGATCTGGAAACGGCGGCCAAGGCGATGCGCGAGCAGAACGAGCGCAAGGAGTCGCTCTTCCGCCAGTCTGTGGAAGCGGAGAAGAACAAGGAAGACCTGTTCGAGAAGAAGTTTGCCGAGGCTCTGCGCAAGGCCAAGGACGCACCCGAGGGCAAGCCCTTGCGGGAGTTCGACCTGGATTGAAGGCCATTACCGGCGGAGAATATGTGCGCTTTGGAGCTTTCCAAAGGCGCACGCCGGGACGATACTGGATGCACCGCTGCCACGGCCGCGTTCCAGCACGGAAGGAGAAACGATGGTGATTGTGCCGCTTACCATGTCACAGGACGATTTTGAGGCGGAGCCGACCGCTTCAGAGATACCCGACACGAACTGGATTGCGCTTGCCGCTGGCGGAACCCTGGTTGCGGGCGGTTTGATGCTGCTGCTGGGCCAGCGCCGCGCCGGGCTGGTTGCGGCTGCTTCGGGCACGGCCCTGGCGCTGCTTGACCAGCAGGAGGCGGTGCGCTGGTGGTGGAATACGCTTCCGGGCTATATCGACGATGTGCAGGGGCTGATCGGCCAGGTGCAAGGCACCGTTGACGAGCTTGCCGTCCAGCGCGACCGGCTGCGACGGGTTCTGGACCGCTAGCCTCTAAATTCCCAACTGCCGGCGGCCCGCTTCGCTGATGCGGTGCGGCGTCCACTTAGGCTCCCAGACCAGATCGACCTCGACCTTGCTAACGTCCTGGATACAGGCCAGCCTGTTATTGACCTGCTCGAAGATGAGTCCGCTGGCTGGGCACTGAGGGGTGGTTAGGGTCATGGTCACTTTGACCCACTGGCGCGGCCAGGCCGACGTGGAGTCTGGGTCGGGACCCGTCGCGACAGCGTAAATCAAACCCAGATCAACAAGATTCAGCTTCACTTCCGGATCGAAGCAGTCGCGCAGCGCGGTGAGGATGTCGGCTTCGGAGAGCATGGCTCAGTTCTTCCGCTCGACCAGGTAGCGGGCGACGGCCTTCAATCCATCTGCGCGGCTGCCGTAGGGCTCTAGTGCGGCAAATGCCTCTTCGATCAGCCGGTCGGCGTCGCGCAGGCTTTGCTCGATGCCGAAGACAGCCGGCCAGGTGGCTTTTTCAGTGGCCAGATCCTTGCCGGCGGTTTTGCCTAGTTGCGCGGAATCCACGGTCATGTCGAGGATGTCATCCACAATTTGAAAGGCCAAGCCGGCCCTGCGCCCGAAGAGGTCCAAGCGGGCTGTGTCATCGGCTGTGGCCCCGGCGTAGACGCCACCGGCCACCACGCTCACCCGGATAAGCGCGCCTGTTTTAGCTCGGTGGATGGCTTCGACCCGTTCCGCCGTGGGCTTGAGATGTTCGCTCTCGAGATCCAGCACCTGGCCGCCGATCATGCCCTCGACGGTGCCAATGGCGTTGGCGATGAGGCCGATGATCTGCACGGTGGCCGCGGGCGGTACGTCGAGCCCGGCCAGAACCTCAAAGGCACGGGTCTGTAATGCGTCGCCGGCCAGGATGGCGATGGCTTCACCAAAGGCCACGTGGCAGGTCGGCTTGCCGCGGCGCAGGTCGTCGTTATCGAGAGCGGGCAGATCGTCGTGGATGAGCGAGTAAGTGTGGAGCATCTCGATGGCCGCGCCGAGGTGCTCAATGCCCGCCGGCAGCGCGCCGGCTATGGTGACCGCGGCCTGGTAGGCCAGCAACGGCCTGAGACGCTTGCCACCAGCAAAGGTGGAGTGGCGCATGGCGCCATGGATCGATGCAGGGACTGTGTTGACGCTGGGCAGCAACTCCGCAAGCGCCAGGTCGGTCAGCTCAGCGGCCTCGTTCTTCAGTGATTTCACATCGGCTGGCATTCTACTCATGATAAACGAGATTGGCTCTGCCTCAGGAAGCGCCGCTCCAGTAACCAAAGGCCTGTGACGAGGAAAAGAGCAAGGGCGCTGCACCACCGGCCAAGGAGGATGTCGGGAGTCGCCGTCCAGTCCGCGGTAATCTCCACGGGGCCTTGCGCAACAGGCACGGCGATCAGGCCGTCGTCGCGCTGGGGTGTATCGGCTACAGGTTGGCCATTGACCAGCACGCGCCAGGCTGGATAGCGGTGCAGGCGCAGAACCAGGTAGCCGGCGCGGCCGATGTCGGCATGGACCTGAAACTGCTCGGCATGATTCTTTGCGCTCACCGGCGGCGCGGCAAATGTCTCCTCGCAACTGCCCTGCGCGGCCTGCCACACTGGGGGGGCATCGGGATCGCCTGTGCCTTTGCCTAAGACGGTTGCGGGGTCTGCGACCAAACATGCACCAGGCAATCCGATCGCAAATAGGGAATTGTCTGTGGTAGGGGGCTCATACTCGTCGCTTCCGCCCACACCCGCGCCGGAAAGGTATGTAGCAACCATCGAAACTACGGCGTCTTGGTCGTCGCATGACTGGAAGAAGACAAGTCCCGCAGTGGCCGTAATTGCCAGAAAGGCTGCCGTGCAAGCTGCCGTCACGGCCACGCGCCGCCAGGGCCGGGCTGAAACGGCAGGCCACACCGCGGCGGCGAAAAAGAGGGCCATGGGCCCCTCAAGAACCACCAGCCAGCGCCAGGGAAACTGCAAATAGCGAAGCTTGGGCAGCAGGTTCCATACTGGCAGCGAGATGGGGAGCTGTAAAAACAGGACCACGACCGGGATGAGCGCCAGAGGAACCCACCAGCGGCGATCCGCGCTGAGGCTTTTGCGCCGCCAGGTTAGAAGCAACCCTGCCAGGGCCAATCCGATCATCATGACGGCAATCATTGAGGCTTGGTGGAGAACAACATCGTGAAACTCCAGCGCTGGATCGGCATGGTGGCTGAAGAGCCAACTGTTTTCAACCAGTGAGCCGGAATCGGAGGCAGCCTGCTGCAGATCGGCCCAGGCCTGCTCCGCGATCGCGGGAACAAGGAAGAGCGCGGCAAGGCCCATGCCGAGAGCAGCGCCCACCGAGGCGCGAACGAAGGGCGCCCAGGACTTCGAAAGCAGTGCGGCGGCCAGAGCAACGGCGGCCAACAGGTAGCTGGCCATTACGCCGACAGGAGCGTTCGAGAGCCATGCACCCGCAACAACCAGCGCGAGGGGCGCGGCGGAGCCGTCGAAGGCACGGTGGAGAAGTGAACCAGCCGGGTTGCGGTCGCGCAAGACGAACAAGAGCAGCAGCGGAATCCAGCAGCCGCCGGCCAGCTCCGCAAAGGCGCTGCGCTCATAGGCGCAAAACAACGCATAGCCGGAAAAGATTGCCGTGCAGCCGGCCAGGGTGGCCGCGCCGTCAGAAAGAGCTTGGCGTGCCAGAGCGCGTGTTGCCAACCCCGTTGCCGCCAGCAGCAGAAAAGTCAGAGCCAGCGGTACGAGCGGCCAGGGCATCACCAGCCCCAGAGCCGCGCCCAGCATCCACGTCAGCGGGGGATAAAAAACAAAGCGAGGCTCGCCAGCGCCAAAGTTCGCGCTTGGTGTCCAATGAGGATAGAGAATGCCCTGACGCCAACTGGTTTGCGCGTCGAGCCAGGAGATGAGATGGAAGTCGAAGTCGTGACCGCAGGAGTTGCCGCGAAAGTACTGTGGCGCGATTGCCAGGGCGGTTGCGAGAAAGATGAGCGCAGGGCCGGAGAGGCTTCTCCAGCGGGCAGGCAGCCCAGGTCTCGTATCCGAGATCTGGGCCGCCCGGCTCCCAGCTCTATGTAAATAAGATGTCATACGGCGTTCTCAAAGAGTATCCCACTTTAGGCGCGATGGAACTGCATCGAAGGTGGGGTGCATTGTGCAGCGACGATTGACCTGCGATCGCGCGTCCTTGCAAACCCATCCTGACGGATTTGTGGCGGCTCTCGCAAAACTCAATCAAGCAGGCTATTTCAGCCGCGCCCCCAGTGGAACATCTTCCAGGAATCCGGCCAGCACGGGTGCGCCGCCTTCGAGCGAGGCGGCCAGCAACATGCCATTCGACTCCAGGCCGCGCATCTTGCGCGGAGCCAGGTTGGCGACGATGACGATCTTGCGGCCGATGAGCTTCTCCGGCTCGTAGTACTGGGCGATGCCGGCCAGGATCTGCCGCTTTTCGTAGCCCAGATCAACCTCAAGCCGTAGCAGCTTGTCGGCCTTGGGTACGCGCTCGGCCACCAGAATCTGTGCCACGCGCAGGTCAACCTTGATGACGTCGTCAATGCTGATCTTCTCCGGCTCCTGCGTTGGGGCCGGCGGGTGCACCTCGGCAGCAACAGGAGCCGAAGCCAATGCAGCCGCTGGCACATGTGCAGCCTTTTCCACCGTTTCGTAGGCCATGGCTTCAGCCCCTGGATCAACGCCAATAGAATCAACCGGGACACTATCCCAGATGGTCTTCTTTTCGCTCGTTTCGCTCACGATTGCCCCTTTTTCTGGAATATCCGCTGCCCTCGTAACAGAAACTGCCTTTGCTTGATCCTCGGCCAAGCTGGCGGCTTCAACCGCGCTGCTGGTGTTTTGATCTTCGATGTTTTGCATACGTTCGATTGCGTCCTTTTCTGCGCGGGGAAAGAGCGGCGCGGGTTCGCCAAATCGGGTTCCGGCCTTTAATCCGCCCCAGTGGAGTTCCGCTAAGAATGCATGCTTTGCCGCATCCTGAATCTCGCCCAGCCCAAGCTGCCGCCACACCTTGACTGCCGACTCCGGCAGAATGGGATAGACCAGCGCGGTGACGATGCGAATCGCCTCGGCGGCCGTAGCCAGCACGCGGGCTTGCAGCGCGACATGCTCCGCCTCCGGGCGATCTGTCGGACGCTTCCAGGGAGCGTTGGCGGTAAGGTAGCCGTCGGTCTCGGCGACCAAAACCCAAAGAGCCTTAAGTGCCTCAGAGAAGTTCAATTCGTCGAAGGCAGGGCCAAAGGCCGCAATGGTGCGCACGGCGCTCTCGCGCAGCGCGGCTTCGGCAGCGGTTTCCGCGCCGGCCTCGGGCAACACGCCGCCAAAGTATTTATGCACCATGTTGACCACGCGACTCACCAGGTTGCCGTAGCCGTTGGCAAGGTCGCCGTTATACCGTTGCACCAGGGCATCAAAGGAAAAGCTGCCGTCCTGGCCGAACGGAATCTCGCGCAGCAGGAAGTAGCGAAGCGCGTCCGCGCCCAGAACCTCCTGCACTGTCTCCGCCCGCACAATGCTGCCGCGCGACTTCGACATCTTGCCTTGGTCGAAGAGCAGCCAGCCGTTGGCCTTCACCGATCGCGGCGTGGGAATTCCCGCAGCCATCAGAAATGCCGGCCAGTAGACACAGTGAAAGCGGCTGATTTCTTTGCCAATCAGATGCATGTCCGCCGGCCAGAACTTCGCAAACCGAGCCTGGTCCGCCGGATCGTCCGACCCGTAGCCAAGCGCGGTGATGTAGTTGGCCAGTGCATCCAGCCAGACGTAGATCACGTGCCTTTCGTCGCCGGGAACGGGAATGCCCCATGAAAAGCTGGTGCGGCTCACCGACAGATCTTTCAGCCCGCCGCGCACAAACGAGATCACTTCGCGCCGTGTGGACTCCGGCCCCATGAATCCCGGATTCGTGTCGTAGAACTCCAGCAGCTTGCGCTCGAAGGCCGAGAGCTTGAAGAAGTAGTTCTCCTCGCTCACCGTCTCCGTGACGCGGCCGCAGTCCGGGCAGACGGTGCCGGGAGGGCCATCCACGTAAGCCTCGTCCGAGACGCAGTACTGGCCGGTATACGAGCCTTTGTAGATAAAGCCGCGGTCGCGCAGGGTGGCGAAGAGGTGTTGCACTCCGCGGATGTGACGCTCCTCGGTAGTGCGGATGAAATCGTCGTTGCTCAGCCCCAGCCGCTGCCACAGGCCGCGAAACTCGCCCGAGATGGCCGTGGCGAACTCGGCGGCCGTGCGCCCAGCCAGCTCGGCTGATCGCTCTATCTTCTGCCCGTGCTCGTCCGTGCCGGTCAGGAACCAGGTCTCAATGCCCAGCGCCCGCTTGCGCCGCGCAATGGCGTCGCAGACGATGGTCGAGTAAGCGTGCCCAAGGTGCGGCCGCGCATTCACGTAGTAGATGGGCGTGGTCAGGTAGTAGCGGGCTGGGCTGGCTGCGGAATTGGGCAGATTTGTCATGGGCGGGGTGTTGCGTCGAAACCGGCCCAGTTCACAGGCGGGATTCTTGAGGCAATCTACTCACCATTTTACGGCATTCAATGGGCTGATCGATGCATGTGCGTCAGGTCTTGACCTTGAACCCTGGGAATCCACCAACTCAAACCGGGCAAGGAGCAGGGCGGCGAAGCCGCGTCCGCCCCACCGCAGGTGGCTGTTAGAATTACCCTTGAAAATCAAGGATTTCTGAGGCATATCGACGTGTATCTGGAATTGCAAAAAAGGCTCGGAAGCCGACTGCGTAGTCTGCTAGAGGAAAAGTACAGCCTTCAAGTTGACAACATTCCGCTGGAGACGCCGCCGGACCTCAAGTTTGGCGAGCTGGCCACGCCGATTGCCTTTGAACTGGCGCGCAAGCTGCGCAAGGCGCCCAAAATCATTGCGCAGGAGATTGTGGCCGCGCTCACAGGGATCGAGGGGTTCGCAGGTTTTGAGGTTGCCGGAGCCGGCTACATCAACGCCCGAATCGACCGCGCCGCCGGCGTTCGGCTGATTGCGGGTGGGGAAAGCCTGGCGCGGACTTCCAGCGGCCTGCATTCGCTTGTGGAGCACACCAGCATCAATCCCAACAAGGCCGCGCATATCGGCCACCTGCGCAACGCGATTCTCGGCGACACGTTTGTGCGCCTGCTGCGCGCCGCCGGTCAAAAGGTCGACGTGCAGAACTACATCGACAACACCGGCGTCCAAGTGGCAGATGTGGTCGTCGGTTTTCAGCATCTTGAAGGCAAGTCGCTTGAGGATGTGCGCCAGCTGCTGGAAGAACTCAAAACCAAGAGCGAACGCATCGACTATTACTGCTGGGATCTCTATGCGCGCACATCGCAGTGGTACTCCGCCGGGACAGACGAAGAGAACGAAGCGCGCAAGAAGCTGCGCTATGCCACGCTGCACGAACTGGAAAGCGGCAACAATGAGACTGCCGAGATTGCCGAACTGATCTCGACCGCGGTGCTCAAGCGCCATCTCGAAACCATGCTGCGGCTGGATATCGAATACGATTTTCTGCCCCGCGAGAGCGAGATTCTGCACCTCAAATTCTGGGATGCGGCCTTCGAGAAGCTCAAGCAGACCGGCGTCCTCTACTTTGAGACCGAAGGCAAGAACAAGGGCTGCTGGGTGATGACCCGGCCCGGCGCGGATGTAACCGAAGGCGAGACTAACGAAGACGCCAAGGTTATCGTGCGCTCCAACGGCACGGTGACTTATGTCGGCAAGGATATTGCCTATCATTTATGGAAATTCGGCCTCCTCGGCAAGGACTTCGGTTATAAGCCGTTCTTCACGTACCCTGCTCATGAGTGCTGGATCTCGGCGTTAGAAGGCGAGGAGCCCCATCCGCATTTTGGCGGGGCGCAGGCCATCTATAACGTGATCGATTCGCGGCAGTCCGATCCGCAGGCCAATGTGATCCAGGCCCTGCGCGGCATGGGCTATACCGATCAGGCCAATCGCTATACGCACTTCAGTTATGAGATGGTCGCGCTCACGCCGCGCTGCGCGGTCGAACTTGGCTACACGGTCTCGGATGAGGACATGGCCCGCTCGTACATTGAAGTGAGTGGCCGCAAGGGTTTTGGCGTCAAGGCCGACGACCTCATCGACAAGCTGATCGCCGCCACCCGCGCCGAGGTGGATGCGCGCCAGACCGGCGGCGCGGACGCTGAGGCAGGCCGCCAGCGTATCGCGGAGCAGATCGCCATTGGCGCGCTGCGCTACTTCATGCTCAAGTTCACGCGTAACTCGGTTATAGCCTTTGACTTCAAAGACGCGCTAAGCTTTGAGGGCGAGACCGGCCCCTACATTCAATACGCCGTGGTGCGCACGCGCAACATCTTCCGCAAAGCGGGAACCACGCCGGGAGCTGTGCTAGCGGAGTTCGCCGGCATCGATCCCGCTGTCTATCTCGAAGGAGAAGCAGACGAAGATATCTGGGCCCTCTGGCTGCGCGCCGGCCGCCGCTCGCAGGTACTGGAGCAGTGCATTGCCAGCTCCGAGCCTGCCTATCTGGCCAAGCACGCCTTCCAGTTAGCCCAGGAGTACAACCACTTCCTCCACAAGCACCACATCCTCACCGAAGAAGACCCAGCGCGCAAGACTTTTCTGCTGGCGACGGCAGCCGTGGCGCTGCGCGAGTTAGTTGAAGTGCTAAGCTGGCTGGGTATCGAGAGCCCAGAGGCGATGTAACAAGCTGGCCTCTCGCGGTGCTCGCGGAGTTAGCGGAGATATCCGACAGGCAAGCCGCCGAGGGAATGCGAGTCGATGCGGAAAACTCTTTCCGCAGCCTGTAAATCCCACGTCTTTCCGCTGCGCTTCAGCCTTTCAGCAGCTTTTCTACTGCATCGTGCAGGCGCGCGGTAATGGCTGCTTCGGAATCGAGCGGCCCAAAGCGGATAGGCTGGCCGACGCGCACCTCGATCGAGCCGGAGCGGAACCAGCCGCGGTTTCCCGTCTTCAATTCGCCCAGGCCGCGTATGGCCATGGGCAACACGGGCGCTCCGCTTTGCTTGACAAGCAGGCCGATTCCCGGCCGGAATCGAGCAAATTCCCCTTCTGCCGAGCGCGTACCCTCGGGAAACAGCAAAACGTGAAATCCGCGGTCGAGCGCCTTGCCCGCGTGGGCGAAGCTGCGCTGGAAGTCGCGCTGTTTGGGCAGAGGGAAGACATTGAAGAGCGCCGTGAGGAGCAGATAGATCAGCGGTCCGGGAGGATAGAATCCAGCCTTGCTGGTTCGCCGGTCGGCATCGCGGAAGTGGCGATACTCCTCCAGCATCTGGCCGGACATGGCCACGGCGATCCGCCGACGGATGGGGCCGGGAAGCGCGTACTCCAAGAGCGGCCCATCGAAACTGGTTACATGATTGGCGACGATCAGCATGGGCTCGCTCGCGCTAAGCTTGCCGGGAGCAACAACTGCTGGCTTTGCCAACAGCCAGGCCAGCGGGCGCATGGCGCACTCGACAAAAGCGGCGCGCAGCCAGCGGAAGGGCAGCCACCAGGGCCAATCCGGGTAGATGTAGTTTGCCGGAGGTGGTGCAATCAGCGGCTCTTTTGGAACGGCTGCCGGTTGGGTTTCGCTGGTTCCCACCCTTTCCGCAAAAGGCGGCGGGAAGGATGGGGCACCGGACGTATGTCGTTTCCTTGATTCCGAGGTCTCAGAATTGAGACCCTTCGGTAAGCTCAGGGTAGGCTCTGGGACACCCGCGCTCGATGTGTGGTTTTCATTGACCAAGTGCCGCAGTTCTCCCAGGGTTTGCACTTCTTCCAGCAGGCCGCTCTCGGCTGCCAGACCCATCCGTTCCTCGATAGCGGCGGCTAGCTGCACGCGGCCCAGGCTATCGAGGTGCAAATCTTCGGCAAAGCGCAGCTCATCTCCAGCTGCGGGCAAAGCCTCTCCGGTGATCTGCCCGATCAAGGCCAGCAACCAGTCCCCGTTTCCATTCTTCGATGCGCCGTTGGCGTGCGCCGCTCCGTTCAACGAGCCGTTTTTCTCAGCCGTCCCGTTCTTCTTCGCCAGCCACTTGGCTACCGCTTTGCGTCTCACCTTGCCAGTGGAGGTGCGAGGCAGATCGGGCTCGGGCCACAGCTCCCATCGCGAGATACGCTGAAACTCCGCCAACCGGCCATTGGCATGCGCAATGGCCGCAGCCGCCTGGGAGCGCGCGCCGCGAAACGCGAGCACGGCGCAGGGCTCGGGCCCGGCAGGAGTATCTACGCCCACCACGGCGCAGGCTTTGACGCCCGCCTCCGTCTCGACGGCGGCCTCAAGGTCCTCAGGGTACAGATTCAGGCCGGCTGCGGTCACGATGACTTCGCTCTTGCGGCCCAGGAAGCGCAACTCGCCGGAGGGCTGAGTCTCGGCCAAGTCGCCGGTGGCCAGCCATTCGCTGGCGCGCGGATGCAGAGCGCCGCCGGACCATGTTGCGGTGGAGATGGATGCGCCGCGCACCAGCACCTCGCCATCGGGGCCAAGTTTAACCTCGCGGCCTGCGAGCGGCTTGCCGATGGTTCCCTGCGCCACGTGGAAGGGATGGTTGAGCGTAATCAAGGCCGTGGATTCGGTCATCCCATAACCCTGCACCACCACGCAACCGACCGCATTCCAGAACTTCTCAATTGGACCTGGCAGCGCTCCGCCGCCGGAGATGATGGCCCAGAACTTGAGACCCAGCGCCGAATGAACTTCGCGGAATCGCCACCAGCGCAGCGGGACGGGAACGCCAGTCGCGGTGCCTTTGGGGCCTGCGGCGCGCTCGGCCAGTCCGGGCACGCCGGCTTCAAGATGCGCCTTGAGCAGCGCAATGATCCTGGGTACCGCGGCAAGCACGGAGATGCGCTCGCGGCGGATGGTCTCAATGAGCCGGGGCGCAGCCAGGTGATTTTCGAAGTGAACTTCGGCCCGATAGATGGGCGGAACCCACAGGCCCATGGTCTGGCCAAAGACGTGGCTCAAAGGCAGCGTGTTCAGGATGCGCAGAGGATGGACGAGCCGCTCGTAGCGCATGTAGGGCTGGGAAGCGTTCTCGATGGGGCCTACGCTGGCCAGCACGTTGCCGTGGGTGATGACGATGCCTTTGGGGTCGCCAGTAGTGCCGCTGGTGAAGAGAATCTGGAGCGGTGTCTGGGCGCAGAGGCCGGGAACGGGGCCGGCTTCCTCGGTGGGCAGGGTTGTGAGCCAGTCTTCAAACGTCAATTGCGGCAGTGCGGCGGGAAGCTGGCTAAGCAGCAGCGCATCGCCGACGGCCAGTTTGGGCGCAACGTCGGAAGCTACGCGCGTGGCAAAGTCCGCGGTCCCGCTCGCGTCCAGGGGAACTGCCAGCACGCCGCGCAGCAGGCAGCCATGGAAGGCAGCGATCCAGTCCGCGCTGTTCTCGGCCCACAAGAGCACTCTGTCGCCAGGCCCAATGCCTCGCTGGGCCAGCAGCGCGGCAAAGCGGCCTGCCAGGCTGGCGATTTCTCCGTAGGTGGTGACTCGGCGGCGGTTGCCCTGGTAACGCACCACCGCGACCGCGCGCGGATAGCGGCGGAAGTCGTCGAGGAGTGTGGCCAGATGGTCTCGCATGGGCAGATTCGGCGACGATCAGCTTTTTAGATGCTGATTGGTCGCCTCTGCACCTGATAAGAGCAGAATCGCCTCAAAGATTTAGCCGGATTGTGACACTTCTTGAAGCGACACAGTGCGACGTTGTGCAGGAACAGCATTTCTCGATCCGATTTACTTGTGCCAATTCAGGCGCCGACAGGGAGCTTCATCGCAATTGTGAGCGAATTTCGGAGGGCCGCGGCATAAGAGCTGCCCATCGGGCATCGGGGACCGACCGCAGAGGGTAATATTTTCGCTTCCTCTTCGCCGATCAGGCGCGTTATTCTCAAACAACAGTGTCCCACCGCCGACCCATCCCCGACCCGCCCCCCAGTTCGGTCCCAGAAGCCGATCCCTTTGCCTGCTTTCACCCGGTTACGGCGGAGTGGTTTCGGGCGGTCTTTGATGCGCCGACTGCACCGCAACGGATGGGCTGGCCGGCGATTGCGCGTGGGGAGAGCGCGCTGATTCTTGCGCCGACCGGGACGGGCAAGACGCTGGCCGCGTTTTTGTGGTGCCTGGACAGGCTGATGCTGGGAAACAGGGATCAGGGGTCAGAGATCAGGGAACAGGGACTAGGGACTGCTGAACGCGGCTGCCGGATTGTTTACGTGTCGCCCTTGAAGGCGCTGGCGGTGGATGTGGAGCGGAATCTACGCTCACCTCTGGCCGGCATGGCCAACATGGCGCGGCGAATGGGCGTGCCGTTCCGCGAGCCGCTCATTCATGTGCGCACAGGGGATACGCCGCAACGGGATCGGGCGCGGTTTGCGCGGCATCCGGCGGAGATTTTGATCACCACGCCGGAGTCGCTCTATATGCTGCTGACGTCGCAGGCCAGCGAGGCGCTGCGCACGGTGGATACGGTGATTGTGGATGAGATTCATGCGCTGGTTCCCACCAAGCGCGGGGCTCACCTGGCGCTTTCATTGGAGCGGCTGGAGGCTTTGACGCAGCGGCGGTTGCAGCGCATTGGCCTCTCAGCAACACAGCGGCCTCTGGAAGAGGTGGCGCGATTTTTAGGAGGGGTAGAGGGCCAGGGACTAGGGACTGGCGACGCGGATTTCAGGAGAGTGGTGGTGAGCGCTGGGCCTGGTGTTGAGGAGTTCGAGAGGAGTCAATTTATCGAACAAGCCGTCATGGCGGACCAACCTCAAATCCCCAGTCCCTTAGTCCCTAGTCCCTTAGTCCCTGACTCGGCGCCCGCCGAGTCCCTTCGCTACCGCTCCGTAACGATCGTCAATGCCAGCGCACCCAAGCAATTGAAGCTGCGCATTGAGGTGCCGGTGGAAGACATGGCGCGGCTGGGCGAACAGGAAGAGTTGCCTAGCGGCCCGGCCTCGCAAACGCCGCGCAGGGTTTCCATCTGGAACGCGATTCATCCGCGGCTGCTTGAAATCATTCGCGCGCGCAATTCGACAATCTTGTTTGTGAACAGCCGCCAGGTGGCCGAGCGGCTGGCGGGGGCGTTGAATGAGCTGGCAGGGGAAGCGATTGCTCGCGCGCATCATGGTTCCTTGGCGGCGGCGCAGCGGTCGGTGATTGAGGAGCAGTTGAAGGCGGGGCAGATTCGCGCGCTGTGCGCCACATCGACGCTAGAGCTGGGCATCGACATGGGCGCGGTGGATCTGGTGATTCAGATTGAAGCGCCGCCCTCGGTGGCCAGCGGAATGCAGCGCATTGGCCGCGCCGGACACCATGTAAACGCGGTAAGCGAGGGCATTCTGTTTCCCAAGTATCGCGCCGATCTGGTGGCCTGCGCCGCCGTCACGCGCGCCATGCACGAGGGGCATATCGAGTCCACACGCTTCCCGCGCAATCCTCTGGATGTGCTGGCGCAGCAATTGGTGGCGATCGTCGCGCATCCGCCTGGAAAAACAGGGACTAAGGGACTAGGGACTCAGGGACTAGGGACAGGCTGGCGTGAAACGGATTCCACGTGGATTGCTAACTCCGCTAACGACGCTAACTCTTCTAACTCGGCTAACGCCGCTCCTCCCGAGGTGTCTGTCGATGCTTTGTTCGAGCTGGTGCGCCACGCTGCGCCGTTTGGCGGATTGAGCCGTGCGGCCTTTGAGGGCGTGCTCGATCTGCTCAGCGGGCGCTATCCATCGGACGAGTTTGCGGAGCTGCGGCCGCGGCTCACCTGGGATCGCATGCGCAACATGGTGACGGCGCGCGATGGCGCGGCAAGGCTGGCGATTCTCAACGCGGGCACCATTCCAGACCGCGGCCTCTACGGAGTTTTCTTGGCGCATAGTGAGGGCAAGGCGGTGCGCGTGGGCGAGCTGGACGAGGAGATGGTCTTCGAGAGCCATCCGGGCGAGACGTTCATTCTCGGCGCTTCCACATGGCGGATTGTGGAGATTACGCACGATCGCGTGCTGGTGACGCCGGCCCCCGGTGAGCCGGGCAAGATGCCGTTCTGGAAGGGCGATGGCGTCGGCCGGCCGCTGGAGTTTGGCCGCCGCATTGGCGCGCTGGTGCGTGAGCTGCGCGCACTGCCCAAGGCGGCTGCGCTCACGCGGCTGGTGGCAGAGCATGACCTCGATCCGGGCGCGGCAGAGAACCTGATGGAGTTTCTCGCCGATCAGGAGGCCGCGACGGGCGCGGTTCCCGACGATCGCACGGTGGTGATCGAGCGCTGCCGCGATGAGCTGGGCGACTGGCGCGTCTGTGTGCTCACGCCTTTCGGCAAGCGCATTCATATTCCATGGGCCATGGCGGTCAGCGCGCGTATTCGCGCGGCAGGCGGCCCTGAGGTGGAGACGCTGTGGGGCGACGATGGCTTTGTGCTGCGCTTTCCCGATACCGATGAGCCGCCCGATGCGGATTGGTTTCTTGTGGAGTCTGCCGAGGCGATGGCGCTGGTGCTGCGCCAGTTGGGCTCGACGGCGTTATTCGCGGGGCGGTTTCGCGAGGCGGCGGGACGAGCGCTGCTGCTGCCGCGCAGGCGCGCCGATGCGCGTTCGCCGCTGTGGCAGTTGCGCAAGCGATCGTACGATCTGCTGAGCGTGGCTTCGCGCTATCCAAAGTTTCCGCTGCTGCTTGAGGCCTATCGCGAGTGCCTGCGCGATGTCTTCGATATGCCGGCGCTGATTGAAACGCTGCGCGCGATTGAGCAGCGGCAGTTGCGCGTGCATGTGGTGGAGACGCGCAAGCCATCGCCATTTGCCGCATCGCTGCTGTTCAGTTACGTTGCAAACTTTCTTTATGACGGCGATGCTCCGCTGGCCGAGCGGCGTGCGCAGGCGCTGACCATCGATCAGGATCAGTTGCGCGAGTTGCTGGGCGAGGCCGATCTGCGCGAGCTGCTCGATGCCGACGCGATTTCCGAAGTGGAAGAGATTGCGCAGTGTTTGGCGGAGACGTATCGCGCGCGGTCAGCGGATGGCATTCACGATCTATGTTTGCGATTGGGCGATCTTTCGCGCGCGGAACTGGCGCGGCGCGTGGCCTCAGCGGATTTGCTGCCACACGTGGATCGGCTGGTGCGGTCGCGGCGCTTGCTTGAGCTGCGCATTGCGGGCGAGCGGCGCTTGATTGCCGCCGAAGACGCGGCGCGCTACCGCGATGGGCTGGGGATTCCTCTGCCGCCGGGGTTGGCCGCGGCGCTGCTGGAGCCGGTGGCGCATCCTGTGCTGGAGCTGGTTCGCCGCTATGCGCGCACGCATGGGCCATTTACGCTGCGCGAGGTTGCGGAACGATTTGCGCTGGATACCATTGCAGTAGAAGATGCGCTGCGCCAGCTTGCGCACGAAGGTCGCGTGCTCGAAGGGGGATTCCGGCCCGGCGGCCTTCATCGCGAGTGGTGCGATGCGGAGATGCTGCGGCTGATTCGCCGCAAATCGCTGGCCAGGCTGCGCCGCGAGGTCGAGCCGGTTGAGCAGCACACGCTGGCGCGCTTCCTCACGCACTGGCAGGGACTGCTAGCGCCGCGACGCAGCGGGCACGGAAACCTCGACGGGCTGCTGGATGCGATCGAGAGTTTGCAGGGCGCGCCTTTGCCCGCATCGCTGGTGGAGACGGCGATCTTGCCCGCGCGCATTGCGGAGTATGCGCCGGCGGGGTTGGATACATTGATTGCCGCGGGCGAGGTGGCGTGGGCGGGCGTGGAGCCGATCGGCGAGCGCGATGGGCGTATTGCGCTTTTTCTCGCGGACAAGCTGCCGCTGCTTGCGCAGTCTCGACCTGTCACAGAACCGCTGAGCGAGAACGAAGCGAAGCTTCTTGCCGTGTTTGAATCGACGGGCGCGAGCTTCTTCGATGCGCTGCATCAGGCCATAGGAGGCGGCTATCCCGGCGAGACGATCGAAGCTCTGTGGAGCCTGGTGTGGCGCGGGTTGATCACTAACGATTCGCTTCATGCTTTGCGGGCTTATATTGCAAGGCCAGAGAATGCACGCACGCCGCGGCGGTTGCAAACTGGGGTAGCCTTCCGTTCGCGCAGGACAACGCCGCCTACGGCGCAGGGGCGATGGTCGCTGCTCCCGTTGCGCATGCAGAAGGGCAGCGAAGGCGCGCCCACAGCGACTGAGACCAGCCATGCGCTGGCGTTGCAACTGCTCAATCGCTATGGCGTGCTGCTGAGGGAACACGTAGCGGCGGAAAATGTGCCGGGCGGATTCAGCGCGGTGTATGACGTGTTGAAGGCTCTGGAAGAGAGCGGGCGCATTCGCCGCGGATACTTTGTTGCTGGCCTCGGCGCAACGCAGTTCGCGCTGCCGGCTGCCGTGGATCTGTTGCGCCAATTGCGCAACGCGCCCCCCCAAGAGAAGCCGGAGTTTGTACAACTGGCTGCTACCGATCCGGCCAATCCCTATGGTTCTGTGTTGCGCTGGCCCGATCTTCCCGTCATCGCGGAGGACGCGGAGTCTGCGCCACGTGTGCTCACGCGCGCCGCTTATGCCGAAGTGATCTTGCGCAATGGGCAGTTGGTGGCGTGGCTCCGGCGCGGCAATCCAAACCTGCTGATCTTTTTGCCGGGCGAAGAGCCGGAGCGATCGCAGGCAGCGTCGGGGCTGGCGCATTTTCTTTGCACGCGCGGGCAGGAGCGGCTGCGCGGCGGCAGCTATCAAGGCGTGTTGATCACCACTATCAATGGGCAGCCGGTCGCGGCGCATCCCATGGCGCGGTTTTTGATGGATGCGGGCTTTCATCCCGGCCCGCTGGGGATGCACCTGCGGCGCATTCTATTGCCGGTGGGGCATCAGGCCAACGAGTCTCATGCGGGCGAGGTGCAATAAGCCATGCCTGAGGGCGACACCATCTTTCGCACGGCGCGCGCATTGGGCCGTGCGCTCGCGGGCAAGCCGGTTACAGGCTTTCGCTCGACTTATCCGCTGCTGATGCGGTTCAACGACGACACGCCGCTGATCGGCCAAATGGTCGAGAAGGTCGAATCGCGCGGCAAGTGGCTGCTGATTCATTTTTCCGGCGGCGGTACGCTTTGCACTCACATGCTGATGAGCGGCAGTTGGCACATCTACCGGCCTGCGGAGCCATGGCAGCATCCGCGGGCCAACATGCGTATTGCGATTGAGAACAACGAATGCATTGCAGTGGGATTTCGCGTGCCGGTGGCGAAGATGCTGAAGCCTCAGGAACTGGCGCGAGCGCGTCAAATTCCTTCGCCTGCAACCGATGTTTTGAGCGGCGAATTCAATGCGGTTGAAGCTGCTCGCCGGTTGCGTGCTTGTGCGGATGAAGAGATTGGCGATGTGCTGCTCCACCAGGAAGTGATGGCGGGTGTTGGCAACGTCTTCAAATCGGAGATTTGCTTTGCGACGGGCATCTGCCCATTCTGCAAGGTAGCTACGCTCGATGGAGAGAAGGTTGCGGCGTTGATTGCTGCTGCGCAGCGGCTTGTGAAGGCCAATGTTCTGGAGGATTCGGACGACACGATTGTCACCTACGGAGGCCGCACGCGGCGCACCACGCATGAGTCGGACCCCGGCGCCAGCCTGTGGGTTTATGGCCGCAAAGGAGAGTCCTGCCGACGCTGCGAATCACCGATTCGCAGGCGCATCCAGGGGCCGGATGCGCGCGTGACCTTCTGGTGCCCGCGTTGCCAGCCGATGGCCGACGGCAGCGATGTGGATGGGTGAATTCTCGCTCGAATCAGCTTTCGCTCTTTAAGAAGGCAAAGATTCTTCGCAGGATATTGCGGTGACCGGCAAGGTGGTTGCCGATCTGAGAGCCGCTGTGAGCAGTCACAGAAGCATCTCAAAATAGATGAGTGGCGTATTTCGGTAGGTAACGCGCCCGCGCTCTTTGAATCCGCATTTTGCATAGAACGCTCCAGCGCCCGCATCTGCGTCATAAGCGTCGAGGCGGATGGCTTCCGCTGGCCAGGATCGAGTTTGTCGAGCAGCTTCTGCGATCAGCAAACGTCCAATCCCCTGACGCTGCAAGGCTGGGATGACCGCCATGTGGGTCAGATAGAGAGCTTTCTTCACCGGCGTAAAGTATGTGCGATCAATTGCCCACGGTTTCTTGGTGAACAGGCGCATAGTGGCGACGATGGTATCGCCAGAGAGCGCAAGCAGGATTCGCGATTGCCGCAGACCGAAGAGCACACCGTTCTCTGTGGTCGGCGAGGACCACGGTCCGTGCCCGTGGCGACGAGTGAGATCCTCAGCAACCGCGTTGTGGAGCGCGGCCAGTGCACGTGCGTCGGCTTCGGTGGCGGCAGAAAAAGTGATGTCCATGATGCGCTTTTTCAATCCCAGAAAACCAGAATACACAAGAGGGTCAATGCTCTCCCGCGCGGCATACGGAATTCCGGCCATCCGGATCGAGCGATCGGTTTGTATTAGTTCTTGCCCGCACCGAAGATTTTTTGCAGCAGGCTGCGGTGCTCGGCGGGGTGGTCGCAGGTGTCAGCGGGCGCGGTGCCGTCGAGGAAGGCAGCGTAGTAGCTTTCAGGACAAGCAGCGTCGCTCAACAGGTTGGTGGCCTTGTCGATCTGCACCATTTCAACGCCTTGCGGCATGGGGAATTCATGCGCGTCGGAGTATTGCGGCAGCAGCACGGCCTTCTTCATGAATTCGGCCCAGATGGGCGCGGCTGCATGGGCGCCTTCGATCTTCACATCGCTATAGTCGTCGTTGCCGACCCATACAATGCAGAGCAGGTTGCTGGTGAAGCCTGCGAACCATGCGTCGTGGCTGGTGCCGGTTTTGCCAGCGGCAGGCGCAGTAAAGCCGCGGCGGCGAACTTCGTAGCCGGTGCCTGCGTTGATCACGTTCTGCATCATGTTCGTTGTGAGGTAGGCTACGCGGGAATCCAGCACCTGTTTTGAAGTGGGCGTGTAGTCGGAAATAATGTCGCCGGTAGGGGTGCGCACGCTGGCCAGCATCCATGGGTCAAGATGCAGGCCGTAGTTGGCGAAGATTGTGTATGCGCCAGCCATGTCAAGAGGTGTGGCGTCATAGGTTCCGATGGCCACAGAGGGAGTTCCACGCGCGCTCTTGATGCCGGCCTCGCGGGCCAGGGCCGCTACACGATCGAATCCGATGAGGCCAGCCAGGCCAATGGTGGCGTTGTTGAGCGATTGCTGCAATGCGTAGCGCGCGGTCACCTGATCGTGATACACGCCTTCGTAGTTGCGCGGCGTGTACTCCTGGCCGCCCACATCGTATGTGGTCTGTTCGTCGCTGAGCATGGCGACCTGCGAGAAGGGCTTGCTTTGCCCAGACAGTACGGTGCCTTCCGCGGCGGTGGCAAAGGCGGTGGCGTAGACGAACGGCTTGAAAATGGAGCCGGTGGGCCGCCTGGAGACCGCGTGGTTCAACTGCGAGGCGCCATAATTGCGTCCGCCCACCAGAGCCAGCACCTGGCCGGTATGGGGATTGAGGGCCACCAGCGCCACCTGCGGATATACATAGGCCTCACCGGGCTTGTGGTGCGCATGCAGCTTGTCAACCTGCTCGTCGATCACGTGGACGGTGGATTCGACGGCGGCCGTGGCTTCGCGCTGCAAATCGGGGTCGAGCGAAGTGTAGATGCGCAGGCCTTCTCGGTTGAAGTCGCGCTCGCCGAGCTTTTGCAGCAACTGCTCATGCACCAGGTCGACGAAGTAGGGAGCCTCGCTAGCGTCTACGCTGGCTTCTGTAAGATGTAGCGGCTCGGCCTTGGCGCGCTCGGCCTGATCTTTGGTGATCGCGCCGGTTTCGACCATCGAGTCCAGCACCAGGTTGCGCCTATCGATGGTGCGCTCGGGATGACGAAATGGATTGAAGTAGCTGGGCCGCTGGATGATGCCAGCCAGAAATGCGCATTGAGCCAGGTCAAGCTGGCGCATATCCTTGCCGAAGTAGACCTGCGCTGCCTCGCCGAAGCCGTCGATGGAGAAACTGCCGCGCTGGCCGAGGGGGATCTGGTTGGCGTACATCTCAAAGATCTGTTGTTTCGTGAAGCGATGTTCAAGCTGGAAGGTAATGACAATTTCGATGATCTTGCGCTTGATGCGTTTCTCGGGGGTGAGAAAGAAGCCGCGCGCCAACTGCATGGTCAGCGTGGAGCCGCCTTGCTGCTTCTGGCCCGTGGCCACGTCACGGAGGATCGCTTCCATGAGCCGCCAGTAATTGACGCCGCTGTGCTCAAAGAAGCGGCGATCCTCGATGGCGAGAACGGCCTGCACCAGATTGGAAGGAATCTCGTCGTAGGAGATCAGACGGCGTTTGGTGCGGTTGGCGTCCTCGCTGAGTCCGGTGATGAGCAGCGGTTCCAGCTCGTAACTCAAAAGCGGTTGGCCGTGATTGTCGGTGATGGATTCGACAACGCCTGAATCGATGTGGATGGTTGCACTGTCTTGTGAGTGATAGGACTGCGGACCGGGGCGCACTGTAATGGAGCGAACGCTCCCGGAAGTATATGTGCCCAACGGCGAGACTTCCGAAGCGCCGTCAGCAGAGTAGCCGGCCTCGTGCAATTCATTGGCGATAAGGCGGACGGTAAGCTTTTGTCCGGGGCGCACCTCGCGCGGCGCGGCAAAGATCTTCGCGGTGTTGGCAAAGATGGGCTGCTTGAGCCGCTCGTCTACGATGTGCTGATATTTGTAGTCGAAATAGCTGAAGACGCAAAAGACGATGAGGGCGGCGGTTGCAGCAAGCACAAGCCCCAGGCGAACCAGTAGCCCGGCCCAGGGACGTTTCCCCCTGGGCCTTTTCCATCGGATTCTCACTGCGATCGCTGCCATTTCTGTTCCTTTTACCGAGCTTCTAGCTTTTAGTTATTAGCTATTAGCCTTTAGCTTTTCCGTGCTGTGACCGACTCTTGCCTTGAACCTATGCTGCGCGTTCACGCTGGATCAGCTAGAAGCTAACAGCCAGTAGCTAAAGGCTGTTGTTACGCTTGGACCTCAGTCAGTAGCATCTTCCTCGACGCGCGCTTTCACCGCTGCGACCACGTCCTGCAACGCCACATCCACGCTGGTTGACGTGGAGCGTCTCACCAGTTCGACGAAGCCTCCGGCTACCTTCTTGCCCACATTAATGCGGTAGGGGATGCCCACCAGGTCTGCATCTTTGAATTTGACGCCGGCGCGCTCGTCGCGGTCATCTAGCAGCACGTCAAGGCCGGCGGCTTCGAGTTCCGCGGCCAGCTTTTCGCCCGCCTCGGCGAGCGCTGCGTCGGAGACGTTGGTCACCGTGACCACGACAGTGAAGGGAGCGATGGAGGCCGGGAGCCAGAAGCCGTTCTTGTCGTTAGATTGCTCGATGGCCGCGGTGAGAATGCGCTCGATGCCGATGCCGTAGCTGCCCATGATGGGCGTCACTTCCTTGCCGTTCACGTCCAGCACGCGCGCGCCCATCGATTCGGAGTACTTGTAGCCGAGCTTGAAGATGTGGCCGATTTCGACGGCTTTGCCGACGACAAGCTTGCCGGCGCAATCATCGACCGGGCAGGCTTCGCCTTCATTCACGCTGCGAATGTCGGCGCTGAGAGTCCAGGTGAAGTCGCGGCCAGGCGTGACGTTGCGCAGATGGTAGTCGAGCTTGTTGGCGCCGCAAACCATGTTCTTGCGGCCTTCGAGAGATTTATCAACCACGACGGTCAGGCTCCATTCGAGCAGCTTGGAGTAGGGCAATGATTTGAGTTCCTGCTCAAGTGCTTTTCGAGAAGGCTTGAGCCCCACTGGTCCGAGATAGCCGGCTGGACCATTGAAATAGAGGCCCAACTCTTCGGCAACCATCGTACGTAGCTCCGCCGCACCCACTGCGCCAAGTAGCTTGGTCTCGTTGACCTGATGGTCGCCGCGCAGGAAGGCGGCAACGCCGTGCCAGGAGTCGGGCTTGCCAGCTATACCGCGCTCGAGCGCCATGTAGGCTACGCACTTGATGTCGGAGGCTGGGGAGATTTTGAAGAACTCAGCCACGTGGGCGATGGCGGCGCACCCGGGCGTGGGGACCAACTCCGGCGTGCCGTCTCCCGTTGGCTCCATCTCAACCACAGGTTCAAGCCGCGAAGTAGCCTTCTCAAGATTGGCCGCATAGCCGCAAATGGGACAGCTCGCAATCAGGTCTTCGCCGGCGTCGGTGTAACACATGAATTCCTGTGACTGCGAGCCGCCCATGGAGCCGGAGTCGGCTTCGACGGCTACGAACTTGAGGCCGCAGCGGGTGAAGATCTTGCGGTAAACCGCATCGTGCAGCTCGAAGCTCTTGTCCAGGCCGGTCTTGTCAATGTCGAAGGAGTAGCTGTCCTTCATCGTGAACTGGCGGACGCGCAGCAGGCCCGACTTGGGCCGCGGCTCGTCGCGGAACTTAGTCTGAATCTGGTACCAGATCTGCGGCAACTGCTTGTAGCTGCGCAGCTCGCTGCGGGCGATTGTGGTCATGATCTCTTCGTGGGTCATGCCCAGGCAGAGGTCTGCGCCCTTGCGATCCTTGAGGCGGAACATGTTGTCGCCCATGCCCGTCCAGCGGCCGCTCTGTTCCCAGGGCTCTTTGGGCAGCAGGGCCGGCAGGTAGAACTCCTGGCCGATCTTGTCCATCTCTTCGCGCACAATGCCGACGATCTTATTGATCGAGCGCTGGCCGAGGAAAAGATAGCTGTAGATTCCCGCGCCGAGCTGGCGGATGTAGCCAGAGCGTAGCAGGAACTTGTGGCTGGCCACTTCGGCGTCTGCCGGGGCCTCGCGAAGAGTGGGAACAAAGAGCTTGGACCAACGATGCATAGAGATAAGAGCGTGCTTTCCCGTCCGCCTACCACGACTGTTTCCCCGCGGACGCAAGAAAATCTACGACAGGGACCATTCTAAATGTTTGGGGTGAGGCGGGCGGCCTCACGGGTTTCTCTACGGGGCTGTATCGGCCTGTTCCTCAAAAGACTCCGGCCAGTTCTGCCGTCCATGAAGTACGGCGGCAATCAGCACCTCGTCGCCTTCAATTGTGTAGGCTGCAATATACGAAGTTCCGGGAATGACCAGCTCGCGTGTTTCCGGCACGCGTCCCGACCGGCCAGATAACGGGAAGTTGCTGAGGCGATTGACGGCTTCCTTGATTCTCTGCGCCACCCTCCGCGCAGCTGTGGGGCTGTCATTGGCGATGTACTCGCGGATCGCTTCCAGGTCGGAAACAGCTGTGGAAGACCACTCTATCTTCATTTTGGCGCTGGGATCTCGTTCTCGGCGCCCCAACTGTCAAGCCATTCAACCACGCGCTCGTTCGAGACTTTCCGGCCCGCTTCCAGATCAGCCAGACCAGTGCGAATGTGCCGGTGTTCCCAACTATCGGGCGAAACGAGCGAGATGGTGCCGTTCCCGTTTGAAACCCACTCGACTGGCTCACCGACAGGCAGTGATGCCTGCGTAACCAGCGCCTCGGGGATTTCTACGGTCAGCGTGTTGCCTACGCGAACGATTCGGGTGGTCATTGGGCCAACTCCTAATAAAATCATAGCGCGAATTGAGATTTGAAACGGTTCGTTGTGAGAAATCTGTATCTGAGATCGTTCCTCATACCTTGAGCCAATACGGCTCCAGCATCTTTTTGAAGCTCGGTTTGAGGTAAGGGAAGTCATATCCGCCCTTCTTGTCCCAAGCGTCTGTCCCAGCCAACAGTCCGTCACCAAGAACCGTCGCCAACACCTCATCATGAGGGTAAAGATACCAATGTTCATCTGAATCACGGAAGCAAATGAAGAGATTTTGGCCGCGATATTTCTTTGAGAAGGTCAAGCGCCCCTTTAGCTGTACCTTGAGAAATGCCTTTGTTGTGAAGTGCTGTGCAATAAAATCAGCGCCGTTCCAATCGTCACTTAGTCGGATGGTCAAGTAACCAAATTCGGCCAGGACAGCTGAAACCCTCTGGAAGTTATAGGTCTCCTGTTGCCGGCTATTGAGATCTTTATAGATGATCCGTTTAAGATCAATGGACATCGATCCTCCTCGCGCTGACCGGATTCCTGAGACCTTACCACTGCCCCTGTAGCTAAATCAGCTCCACGCCTCACAGATCGTGCAGATGCAGCACGCCTTCGACGGCTTGGTTGGCGTCTACGACGACCAGTGAGGTGACCTTGCGCACTTCGAGGATGGTCAGCGCGAATTCCGGAATATATCATCGGAACGCTGAATTTCGAGAGATGCAATGCGGCGCGGCTTCGGGAAAAGGCGGGCAACCAGGGGAATACCCGCCTTGGTCCGGTTGGAACGTGGGGTTACTTGGCCGAGGCCTTGGCGGCGTCGACGGCCAGGCCCAGTTCGCGTTCGGCTTCGTGGAGAGCCTTCTCCGCGCGTGCGCCGTGGCCCTCCATGTCGTAGTGGTTGGCGGCACGGGCGCGATCCATCTCGTGAATCGCTTCGACGACGTGCTTGTGAACCTCATCCAGATCGTGCCAGTCGCGTACCTGCGCAGAGAGGCCCGCGCCGGCGGCGAAAGCAAGGGCAAGAGCGATCGTACCGTAGAGTTTCTTCATCTTCGTCTTTTCTCCAAGTTTGAATTTGTTCCGGGCGACAGGCCCGCAACTACATTACAGGAACACGCGATCTGGACGGAAGTCTCTTTCTTGGGGTATTCATCGACAATTGACAGGGTTTCGCAACCCATCTTCCCGTCAAACGAATGCTGCTCGCAATCGAGCAGATAGTCGAGCGGGCAACAGCGTGTTCTTGATTTCCGATTCCTCGATGCCTGCCTCTAAATCAGCTCTACACCCCACAGATCGTGCAGATGCAGCACGCCCTCGACGGTTTGGTTGGCGTCAACCACAACCAGCGAGGTGATCTTGCGCTCTTCGAGGATCGCCAGCGCCGTGGCGGCTAGTTCGCTAGCGGCGATGGTGCGAGGACTCGCGTTCATGGCTTCGCCGGCGGTGCGGCTGAGGGCCGCGCCGCCTTCGCGTTCGAGCAATCTACGCAGGTCGCCGTCGCTGATGACTCCGCGCAGACGGCCCTTGTCCTGCACGGTGGCCATGCCCAGCTTCTTGCTCGACATTTCAAAGATTACGTCGGTCATGGGGGTGGTGGGAGCGACGACCGGTACCGCATCGCCGGAGTGCATCAGGTCGCGCACCTTGGCCAGGCGCTTGCCCAGCTTGCCGCCGGGGTGCAGCTCCGCAAAATCCTCAGCGCGGAAGCCCTTGCGCAGGCTGACAGCAATGGCCAGCGCATCGCCCAGCGCCAGCATGGTGGTTGTCGAGGCGGTGGGCGCGAGATTGAGCCCGCAGGCCTCGCGCTCCACACCGCAGTCGAGGGCCACGTCGCTCGTCAGCGCGAGGGTCGAATGCAGATTGCAGCAGAAGCTGACCAGCGCGTCGCCCTTGCGCTTGAGCATGGCCAGCAGACGCAGAATCTCTTCGGTTTCGCCGCTGGCCGAGAGCGCAACCACCACATCGCCGGGCAGCAGGACGCCCAGGTCGCCGTGGACGGCTTCGGCGGGATGCAGAAACAGAGCCGGCGAACCGGTAGAACTGAGCGTTGCGGCAATCTTCTGGGCAATGATGCCGCTCTTGCCCATGCCGGTGACCACGACGCGGCCCCGCTCGTCGCCGCAGCGGAGGATCAGCTCAACGGCGCGAGTAAACGGCTCGGCCATCGGGCCTTCAAGGCGCGCCGCCAGCGCTTCGAGCGCCGCCGCCTCGGTGCGGACTAAGTCGGCCGGTGTTAATGCCGCGGATTCGAGCCGGTCCGGTTCAGGCTGGTTGGCGTTGGGTTGGTTCATTGGTTTTTGATGGTATCAGGTCTGGGCAGGCGGGAGTTTCTGACTTCTGCGGCAGTGATAGAATGAGGCATATTCCGGGAAGATTACGCGCGCAAAACTAAATTCATTTCAAGACGATTTGGCGGCTATGACTGATACAAAGTCCCTCTCCTGGACGAGACGGCGTTTGCTGCAATCGATTCCCGCAGCGGTGGCTCCAGCGCTGCTCACTGGCCAGGCCAGGCGGGCGATTGCCGCGGTGTCTGCGAATCCCACATTGCCTGAGAAGCAGATGACGCCATTTTCAAAATTTGTGGATGTAAGCCGCAGCGCTGGACTGATTCAGCCCATGTACTATGGGCGACCTGACAGGGTGGATTACATTGTGGAGAGCGTGGGCGGAGGCTGCGCTTTCTTTGACTACGACAACGACGGATGGATGGATATCTTCATCCTCGGCGGGCGAAGGGTAGAGAACACCCCTGCCGATGCCTCCAACCGGCTCTACAAGAACAACCGCGACGGTACGTTTACCGACGTGACCGAGAAGGCCGGGCTGCGAGATTGCGGATGGGCTAGCGGCGTCTGCATCGGCGACTATAACAACGACGGCTTTGAAGATATCTTCGTAACTTATTACGGGCAAAACAAGCTGTATCGCAATAACGGCGATGGCACCTTTACCGAAGTGACTGAGAAAGCCGGATTGCTTTACCCTAAAACGCGCTTCGGCACCGGCTGCACGTTTGTCGACTACAACCGCGATGGCTTGCTGGATCTGTTTGTAGCCAACTATGTTGAGTTTGATTTTGCCACCGCGCCGACGGCTTCGCTTGAAGTGCCCGGCTGCAACTTTGAAGGAGTGGCGATTTATTGCGGACCAGCTGGCATGGGCGCGCCCGCGCATTTTCTCTACCGCAACAACGGCGACGGCACGTTTACCGACGTATCGAAGGAATCCGGCGTTTCAACGATGCTCGGGTCCTACGGGCTGACCGCGGTCTCGTTCGATGCCGATGAAGACGGGTGGCCGGATATTCTGCTGGCTGGCGATGAAACGCCCGCCCTGCTGATGATGAACAACCACGACGGCACCTTTCGCGAGGAGGGCCTGATGCGCGGCGTGGCCGTCTCGGGAGATGGAAGAATGCTGGGCGGCATGGGGATCGGAGTGGGCGACTATGACCTGGATGGCCACCTCGATGTGGTGATCACGCATTTTCAGATGCAGATCGCCGGCCTCTACCACTGCCTGGGCAAGGGCGAATTTGAAGATGTCTCCATCCAGTCGGGACTGGGAGCCGATCGCCGATTTGTGCAGTGGGGCGCATGCATTCTGGATCTGGATAACGACGGGCATCCGGATATCTTCATGACCGCGGGTAATGTTACGCCGGAACTGGAGAGGGTCACCTCCAAGTTCCCATGGCGCTGCCCCAAGCTGCTCTTTCGCAACCGGGGCAACGGCACATTTGCCGAATTGGGAGACGAGACCGGGCCGGCGATTGCCTCGCGATACGTAAGCCGCGGCTGCGCCTTTGGCGACTTTGACAACGACGGCGATCTGGACATTGTGATCATGAACTACAACGATCCGCCTACGCTGCTGCGCAACGATTCGCCGCCGGGCAATCACTGGATCAAGGTGCGGCTTGAAGGCGTAAAGAGCAATCGAAGCGCCATTGGCGGGCGCGTGACGCTCACCTATAACGGCAAGACGCAGGTGCAGGAGGTGATGAGCCAGTCAAGCCATCTCTCCTCCAACGACCCGCGCCTGCATTTCGGGCTTGGCCAGGTGAAGGCCGTGGATATCGAGGTCCGCTGGCCGATGGGACAGACGGAAAGCTTCAAATCAGTGGCCGCTAACCAACTGGTCACCATCCGCGAGGGCAAAGGCATTGTGCCGGGGCGGCCATTCCAAAAGGCAGCCGCGGAAAAGCATGCGTAGGAGCGCCGGACAGCGAGACAGATTTTCCTTCGCAGCCAGGTGGTTTTTGAGCGGCCGCTGAACTCGTACAATAAGGCTGAGAGGCGAATCCCCGTGAAGCGCAATACATTGGTTATCGGCGTTGTCTTGTTCATCCTGGCTGTCTTCGCATGGGTGGGGTGGGCCAACTGGGAGCTGCGCAAGCAGGCGGCCGAGCGGGCGCTGGCCACAGTGTCGCAGGGCCAACTGGTGCCCGATGCCGCAGGTGGCGAACCTGATCCTCTTTCGCCGCTCAAGGGCAAGCCGGCGCCGGGGTTTGCGCTGGAAGACCTGAGCGGCAAGAAAGTTTCGCTGGCCAGCTATAAGGGCAAAGCAGTGCTGATCAACTTCTGGGCCACGTGGTGCGGCCCGTGCAAGATCGAGACGCCCTGGCTGATCGAGCTGCGCAATCAGTATGCGGCGCAGGGGTTTGAGGTGCTGGGCGTCTCCACAGACGATCTGGACCGCGACGACCAGCAAAAGCTGGGCGACGACAAGAAAGAGATAGCGCACAGCGTGGCGCAGTTGCACATTCCCTATCCAGTGCTGATCGACGGCGCATCGATTGCCACGCCCTATGGAGGGCTCGATGCGATGCCAACCTCGTTCTTTGTGGACCGCAACGGGACGGTTGTTGCGGCGGAGATGGGATTGACCTCGAAGGAGGATATCGAGGCGAATATCAAGAAGGCGCTGGGGAAGTGAGAAGGGCAGTGAGTTAGTGAAGAAGTGAATTAGTGAATTATTGAAGAAGTGAAGGGATGCGGTTCAGGTGAGAATTGATGCCATGGATTAGGACCGGAATTCGACTTGCGACAGGGGCGCTCTTGGGGGCGGCGGCATTGCTCGTATGGGGACAGGCTGACGACTCAGCACGTTCCATTCTGAAAGGCGCGGCGGTCGAGTACCTCTATCCCGAGCAGGTTACGGTCACGGCAGGCAAGGCGAATATCGTCGTGCTGCACTTTCGCATTGCGCCAGGAATGCACATCAATTCGCACACGCCGAAGGATGAGTTTCTGATTCCCACAGTCTTCTCTATTCCCGAGGGCGCGGGCGTGCGGCTGGAGGACGCGGGCTATCCGGCCGCTACGGAGTTTGTATTGCCGCTGGACCCTGGCAACAAGCTCAGCGTCTACACCGGTGAGTTTGCGATCCAGGCGCGGATTGTGGCTGAGCCAGGCAATCATCTCGTCGAGGCCAAGCTGCGCTTTCAGGCCTGCGATAAGAATCAATGCCTGCCGCCGAAGACGATCTTAGTGCCGATCGATGTGATTGGGAAACAGTGAACAGTGGTCAGTGAACAGAAATTAGAGCTCAGTAGAAATCCCTTCTTCTGGGTATTTCTGTGTGCGTTGGTGGAGGGTTTTTTGTGCAAGCGTCTGCGGTGCAGCACCCTGCCCTCGAATTTGGACCTCAATTGACCAAAAAACAGCCTTTTATTGCTTATCGCAACGATGAGCATGTTTTGTATGTTATTGATTCTGAATAATCGGCATGGTTGCGGAGCGCTGAAACCACACCCCCCGGGGGGTAGAGGGGGGAGGGGGTATTATTTTTCTGGTAACTAGCGCATTGGAGGGGTAGACAGCGGGCGGCGGGTTCAGGGGCGTGGAGGCATTCCATAGGATGATTGTGCGCTGTCTTGAGGTAATATTCGGCAAAGGATGACGAATGAGCGGCGGATTTTGGTTCGTGTTCTCCCAGGCCCCAGAGGCGGAATCGGGGCGCTCCCCTTTTGATAGAACCCGCCGGGGCAGACATTCAATGTGCGCTGCTATGAGCAGCCAGCCAATTTCGGATGCTCGCTGAGTCTTGCACCGACAGGGATGGCGCGGCTTTTTTTAACATCTCCATGAACCAGTCAATCTCATAACTGGCATCCGGATAGCCGATGTTTTCACCACTCCCCTGGCCAACAGGGCGCAGCGAGCTTGCGATCAGATTGCCGCTCGGGTCGAGCATTACGATGTACGGATAGCCGGCATCCTTACCGCGGAGCGAGGACTGCAATTCCTGCGCTCCCGGCAAGTTCGCGTGACGTTTGTCGCCGGGTCGCTCGCCGGCATCCAGATCAGCGAAAACGAATGCTTCGTCAAGAATCGGACGAATTTTTAGATCGGCAAGGAACCTATCAAACAGATGGCAATTCCCGCACCATGAAGCGCCGAAGGTAAGCAGAATGTTCTTGTGCCCTGCGGCGGCCTGGCTCTTGAGCTGAGTCAGAACTTCCTCTGCGTTTGCTCCTACAGAAGTAACTGCGGATTGGGCGAACGCGTGAGTTGTCAAAAGAGCTGCTGAAAGAAAAACCCGCAAGATAGCTGATCGGATTGGAAGAGGCATGTTAGCGCTCACAGTTAATGCTTTTGAAGCGATAGGCCATTATGCCACCAAAGCCTACATGTCGATTCATGGTGGAAAAAACCTGGCCGCGTGGCTTGCGATTCGCCGGCTGCCTGTGGATGTGGGCGCAAGGTCGCAACGAACATTGCAGAGGCTTGCATCTGTGGGGAATATCAGAAGCAGCCTATTCCGAGAGCCGTCTTGGCTCCCTTTCAAGAATCGACTTTGAGCTAAAAGAGGGGGAAGGGGTGTCTGACAACACTAAATAGAGGGCTATCGCGGGCAACTTTGCGACGAGGCTAGCGCTTGAGACCGTATGGCATGTTCTCGGCTAGCACGAAAGTGGCATTGTCCCGAATCATTTTGAAAATATATGTTGTTTTGGGGGCAGGATTCTTGTTCCTGCTGGGTACAGGCGTATTGGGCTTGGCTGGGGTAGTACGGCGCAAAGTGAGGACGTAGCGATTCTCACATATTCGGTGCAAATCTGAAATGCTTTTGGTTCTCTTCCAAGAATCCCCGCTCAAGCAAGCTTGAGCGGGGATTCTTGACAGACGGCGTTCTAGACCCGTTTGTGGATTTTCCCCATGAAGACCTGTGCTTCATGCTGCGCTGTACTTTTGCACTGTTCTCGGTTTAGCAGCAAGATTTGGGATCGACGCATTCACGCGGGCGTCTCCACACTCTCTTCTGCGGCGTTCTCAAGAAACTCCTGAAAGACATCGTTGGAGAGCAGTTGGCCCTGTGCGGTCAGGCTAACTGTGTTGCCGTTTGAGGTCAGCAGGCCATCCGACACCAGACGCGCAACTGTTTCCATTGCCCGGCTCACTTGTTCCGGGCCGAACTCTTGCTCGAGCGTGGGCACATCGACACCCGCATTGAGCCGCAGGCCGAGGAACCAGGCCTCCTCGTGCTGGCGGTCGGGGGAGAGCCAGGCGGTCTCCGCTGGAGCCGGACCGGCAAGATAGGCTGTCAGGTCGTCGGTGGTTGTTGTGCGGAAGATGTAGTTGGGTCCGGCAGAGTCTGCCGCATGCGATGCCGCCAGCAGCATGGAGGACGCATCCAGCCCGAGGCCCAGATAGGGGCGGCGCTGCCAGTAGCGCAGGTTGTGCCGCGAGGCAAACCCTGGCCGGCAGAAGTTTGAAATCTCATATTGGCCGAGACCCGCCGCGGCCAGCCTGTCTATGGCCACGGAGTACATTTGCGCGATGGCATCGTCGCTGGGAACCAGGCCTGCGTGGTAACGTGCGCCGTGCGCAAGCATCTCGCGGCCCAGCCTGGAGTCCTCGTCCACCTCAAGCATGTAGACGCTGGCGTGGGGAACACCGGAGCCGATCAGGGCCGCCAGCGATTCCTCCCACGAGGCAAAGGTCTGCCCGGCAAGCCCGGCAATCAGGTCCACATTCAGGTTGGCGATTCCGGCCGCGCGCAGCCGCCGCAGATCTTCCTCGACAGCGGCGCGGGTATGCAGCCGACCGCTGGTGGCCGCCTCGCGGTCAATGAACGACTGCACGCCCAGGCTGACGCGATTCACGCCCGCACGGACGAGCGCATCGAGTGTCTCGTCCGCAATCTGCCCCGGCGCGCATTCGACGGTGATCTCGGCATCCGGCCCCAGGTCGAACTCCGCCCGCATGGCCGCGAACAGGCGCGCCAGCAGCTCCGGCGCCAGCAGGCTGGGCGTGCCGCCGCCCAGGTACACCGTATCCACGCGGCGCGGCAGGGTGACACCCATACGCGTCACCGAACCCGCGGCAGAGCGCAGGTCCTCGATCAGCCGTTCAACATAGCGCGTGTGTTCGCTGGCCGGATAAACGCCTGAAGCGAAGTTGCAATACGTACACTTCGACCGGCAAAAAGGGATGGAGATATAAAGGCCGAGCGCGTCGCTGTTGTTGATAGCCATCACAGGCATTCTTTCATGCGAACACCCGCACACGCAGCCCAGCGACGCGTCACAGATTCCCCAGTTCCTGGTCCCCGATCTCCGATCTAAAGGAAATACGATTCTGCTTGTGCCGCAAGTTGAACAATCCCAGCGGAAATGGAGCGGAGCACTATCGAACGCTTGTAGCGAGTTAGCTCCCGCTGCGCGCGGATAGCAAGTTGGCAAGTTGGCGGGCGAAGCGATGGACGCAGCTGCATCGCTCGCGGGCCGGCAATGCCGGTGGACGACTGTTATGCAATCATTGAAGCAAGGAGTTTCCTCGTTTGAAGGCCTGGCCAGTTCTCGGCATTTTCCTGATGCAATCTCTGCTGCTTCTTATCCATTGGTTCATCTTTCACACTTTGGCCGTCTTCGCGGGGAATAGTCTTGGCCCCGCCGCAACTCTGGCGCTGCGAGAGGCGCTCATTGTGCTGGCCTTCAGCTTTTGCGCCGCCGCGCTGCTCAGCTTCGCCTACTCCAACTGGCTGGTGGTGGGCCTTTATCGCATCGCCGCCGTCTGGCTTGGCTTTCTCGATTTCTTTTTCCTGGCCTCGTGCATGTGCTGGCTTGCTGCCCTAGCGCTCTGGATTTCCCCGTTCGCTTCGATTTCGACGCAACAGCGTCCCCTGATCGCTGCTGTCTTCTTCACGCTTGCTTTGCTCGCCGGCATCTATGGACTGCTTAATGCCCGCTGGATTCGCATCCGCCGCATTTCCGTTTCTCTGCCTAACCTGGCCGCAAGCTGGCGCGGCCGCACAGCCCTGGTGATCAGCGACCTGCATCTGGGCCACGTCAACGGCCTCGGATTCAGCCTGCGGATCGCGCGGCTTGCGGCAAGCCTCCACCCAGACGTTGTTTTTATCCCCGGCGACCTCTATGACGGAACCAGGTCCGACCCGGACCGCCTGGCGGCGCCTCTGAAGCAGCTTAGCCCGCCCTTCGGCATTTATTTCGCAACCGGCAACCACGACGAGTTTGGCCCGGGTGCGCTGTATGCCGCCGCACTGACCCGCGCCGGGGTTCGCGTACTCGCGAATGAGAAGGTCACCGTCGAAGGCTTGCAGATCCTGGGCGTGCCCTATGGCGACGCAGCCAGCCCCATACGCCTGCGAGCCACGCTGGAGCGCCTAGCCCTCGACCCCGGCCAGGCCAGCATTCTGCTCAACCACGTACCCAACCGGCTACCCATTGTGGAGCAAGCCGGGGTGAGCCTGCAGCTCTCTGGCCATACCCATGGCGGCCAGCTCTTTCCTTTTACGTGGCTCACGCGGCGCGTCTTTGGCAAGTTCACCTACGGATTGCAGAGATTCGCCGGCCTGCAGGTTTACACGTCGTACGGCGCGGGAACCTGGGGTCCGCCGATGCGCGTCGGAACCAGCCCCGAGATCGTCTTGCTGCGATTTGAGTAGGAGAGGCAACGTTGGCGGATTGAGGGCTTGATGAACGCCCATTTAGACTATCCGCATGACAAAGCGAATCGGCATTCATCTGGGCACGGCGGGCGGGGCGTCGAACGCCGTGGAGCGGGCGCGGGAGATTGGCGCTAATACCTTTCAGATTTTTTCGTCGAGCCCGCGGATGTGGCGCGCACCCAAGGTGGATCCGAAGCAGGCGGCGCGCATGAAGGCACTGCGTGCCGCTCTCGATGTCGGCCCCTTGGTGATTCATACAAGCTATCTGGTGAACGTGTGCAGCCAGACGGACGAGGTGCGCGAAAAGAGCGTGGCGGCGTTTCGTGGCGAGATTGAGCGGGCGCTGGACTATGGCGCGGAATACCTGGTGCTGCATCCCGGCTCATGGAATGGGCTGACGCGGGACCAGGGCCTGACGCTGGCGGCGGACTCGATCACGCGGGCGATCGATGCGCTGCCGTGGCAGGGGACGGGATTTCACATCCTGATTGAGAATACGGCGGGGGCGGCGTTTTCACTGGGCGGCAGCTTTGAGCAGGTGGCCGAGCTGGTGGAGCGGCTGAGGGCGACCGCACCGGTAGGCGTGTGCCTGGACACCTGCCATACCCACGTGGCCGGTTACGACCTGGTGAGCGCTGAGGGCTACGAGGAGACGATGCGGCAGGTGGAGACGACGGTGGGGTTCGAGGCGGTGCGCGTGTGGCACTGCAACGACGCCAAGGCCGCGTGCGGCTCCAAGCTGGACCGGCATGAGCACATCGGCCAGGGAACGATGGGGGTCGAGCCGTTCCGGCGGCTGCTGAACGACGAGCGCTTTGCCCACGCCGCGTTTATTGCCGAAACCCCTGTGGATGAACCGGGGGACGAAGAGCGGAATGTGCGGGTGCTGAAGAGCCTGGTTCAGTCTTCGTAAACTTCGTGGCGGTGGCCGACCTGGAGGACTAGAACGACCACGCGCTCGTCTTCGATGCGGCAGATCAGACGGTAGTCTTCGACGCGATAGCGCCACAGGCCAGCCAGGTTGCGGCGCAGCGGCTTGCCGAACCGCCTAGGGTCTTCAGTGCCGGCAATGCGTTTTCGCAGGTAGCGAAGGATGGCCTGCTGTGTTTTGGCGTCGAGTTTGCGCAACTCGCGGCGGGCGCGGTCGTCGAATTCGACAGCCCAGGCCCTGACCGTCTTCGGGTCACTTGGCGAGGTCAAGCCCCTTCTCCAAATCCTCTAGCGTCCAGCGTTTGGCCGGATGCTCGAGCCTGTAAAGAGCGGTGTAAGTCTCCTCGATCTCGTCCAGATGAGATTGCAGAGCCTCGCGGACGTAGAAGCTCTTGGGACGCCCAGTGAGGGCCGCCAGATTGTCGAGCCGTGTTTCCATTTCGTCGGGGATACGGACTGCTAGCATGAGGTACCTCGTATTTGTTGTCATACATAGTATACACACATTTGCCCGTCCTTCATCGACGCAAGCATTTCCGCAGGTTTGAACTGCGTATGAGTTTCGGGTTCCCTTCCCGTTTACACTAAAAGGGTTATGGCGGAAGAAACCGAACTGCGATACGACCCGGCGGCTATTGAACCCAAATGGCAGCAGCGGTGGGCCTCGGACCCCACGCTGTATGCGGCCGAGCCTGTGGATTGCGGCAAGCCCAAGTATTACGTGCTTGAGATGTTGCCCTATCCCAGCGGGCAGTTGCACATGGGGCACGTGCGCAACTATTCGATTGGCGACGCGCTGGCCCGGCATATGTGGATGCGCGGCTACAACGTGCTGCACCCCATGGGCTGGGACGCTTTTGGGCTGCCGGCCGAGAATGCCGCGCTGAAAAACAATACTCCGCCGCGTGAGTGGACGCAGAGCAACATTGCCGCCATGAAGCGCCAGATGGAGCGGCTGGGCCTGGGCTACGACTGGGCAAGAGAAGTGACCACCTGCCTGCCCGACTACTACCGCTGGAATCAATGGTTCTTTTTGCGCATGTATGAAAACGGGCTGGTGTATCGCAAGAAGAGCAAGGTGAACTGGTGCCCGGAGTGCGCCACGGTGCTGGCCAACGAGCAGGTGGTGGACGGCTGCTGCTGGCGGCACGAGAGCACCAAAGTGGAGCAGCGCGACCTGGTGCAGTGGTTCTTCCGCATTACGGCATACGCCGACGAGCTGCTCGACGGCCTGGAAGATATGGAGGGCTGGCCGGAAAAGGTGCGCACCATGCAACGCAACTGGATTGGCCGAAGCGAAGGGACCGAGGTTGACTTCTTCCTTGAAGAACAGGGAGCTGGGAACAGGGAACAGGGAACAGAGATCAGAGATCAGGGAACGGAAAAGACACGGATTCGGGTCTTTACCACGCGGGTGGATACGATCTTTGGCGCGACAAGCGTGCAGCTTGCGCCGCAGCATGTGCTGGTAGCCGAATTCACAGCCGCGGATGCCGGCTTGAAGGCGAAGGTTGACGAGCTGCTGGATCAGCAGAAAAAAGCGCGCGAAGCCGGCGACCTGGGCGCAATTGAGAAGCACGGCGTGGCCACCGGGCGCTTTGCTTTGAACCCCTACAACGGGGCGCGTGTGCCGATCTGGGTGGCCAACTACATCCTGGCCGACTACGGCACGGGCGCGATCATGAGCGTTCCGGCGCACGATGAGCGGGACTTCGAGTTCGCAACCAAATATGGCTTGGAAATCCGCAGAGTTATCCAGCCGGCGCAGGAGACAGAGGGCAGCGATTCCCTGCCTTTCCTCTCGGAAGATGGTGTGCTGGTGAACTCCGGCGACTACGACGGCATGACTTGCACGCAGGCCCAGCACCAGCTGCAGAAGTTTGCCTTTCGCAAAGCATTTGGCGAGGCGGCTGTGACCTACCGGCTGAAGGACTGGGGCGTAAGCCGGCAGCGCTACTGGGGCACACCGATTCCCATGGTTTACTGCGAAGCGAAGTGCGAGAACGACGGCCTTGTGCCGGTGCCGGACGAGCAGTTGCCGGTGGTGCTGCCACCGCAGATTGAGATTACGCAGCAGGGCGGTTCGCCGCTGAGCCGCGTACCGGAGTTCCTGAATACCACCTGCCCCAAGTGCGGCGGGCCGGCCAAGCGCGAAACCGACACGATGGATACGTTTGTCGATTCGAGCTGGTACTTCTACCGCTATACCGACGCAAAGAATGCGGGTGCGCCGTTCGATCCGGCTGTGGCGCAGTACTGGTTTCCCATCGACCAGTACATTGGCGGCGTGGAGCACGCGATTTTGCACCTGATCTACTCGCGCTTCTGGACCAAGGTGATGCGCGACCTGGGGCTGATTGAGAACGACGAGCCGGCTCAGCGGCTGTTTACGCAGGGCATGGTCATTAAGGATGGGGCCAAGATGTCCAAGTCGAAGGGCAACGTGGTTTCGCCCGACGATATGGTGGGCCGCTATGGCGCAGATGCCACCAGGATGTACGCGCTGTTTGCCGCGCCGCCGGACCGCGATCTCGACTGGCAGGAAGACGGCGTTGCCGGGGTGAGCCGTTTTCTGGCCCGCGTGTGGAGGCTGGCAGCGAAATATTCGCCGGTGGCCCGGGAGGGGCGTGGCCAGAAGGTGGAAGCGCCGGCGAGGCTGTCGCTCAAGCTGCTGCGCAAGCTGCATCAGACTATTGCCAAGATCACGCTGGACTTTGAGGGACGCTGGCACTTCAATACCTGCGTGGCGGCCATCATGGAGCTGGTGAACGAAATCCAGGGTGCGGATGCGCAACTGGCGGCGGGCGAGGTTCCTGCTCCTGTGTTGCTGGAACTGCTGCGCTTGCTGACGCTGCTGCTGGCTCCGCTGGCGCCCTATCTTGCCGCGGAGCTATGGGAGCAGCTTGGCGAGGAGGGCAACGTGCTTCGGGCCCCCTGGCCAGTGAGCGACCCAGAATTGGCGAAGGAAGACGAGCTGGAGATTCCGGTGCAGATCAACGGCAAGCTGGTTACGGTAGTGCGTGTGGCCGCCGATGCCGATTCCAAAGCGATTGAAGAGGCGGCGCTGGCGGACGAGAAGGTGCAATCGCGCATAGCGGGCAAGACCGTGGCCAAGGTGATTGTGGTTCCGGGCAAGCTGGTGAATTTGGTGGTGAAGTGAGTGGCGCCAAAGCAGGCGCCGCGCCACTGCGAGGAACCCAGTCTCTGGTAGGGCAGATGGGTTGGGTCTTTGACCGGCCCTCACTGACGGCGCTTGAAGTGGCTTGGCGCTGGGCTTTTGGCATTCCGTTTCTCTTTGTATGCTGGATGCAGGCGGAACGGATTCTCGCGGTTCTGCCTCTTGAGACTTCAGGACTGAACGCGATCAATCCGCAAAACCCGTGGGTGGCGGCAGTGCAACTGGACCACGCGCTGGCGCTCTATCAGCCTCACGTGGTGAATGTGGCGCGCTGGTTGCTGCCAGTGGCTGCGCTGGTCTGGGTGGTGGTTTCCGGGCTGGGGCGCAGCCTGGTGTTGAAACGCATGGGGGCAAATCTGGAACCGCGGCTGCCCTTCCGGCCGATGCGGATGATGGTTTTGCAGGCGTCCTGGCTGGCGCTCTTCGCCGCAATTTGCTGGGGATGGCTCCGCTGCATGGAGTGGGTAGCGGCGACGCACATTGCGACTGCAGGCGAGCCGGATTTAATCGGCTACTCGATGTGGGCGATCTTTCTTTCGCTGGGATTCTTTACGGCGTGGGCGCTGTTGAGCTGGCCGCTGGCGATGGCTCCGCTGCTGGCGCTGCTTGAGGATTGCTCTCCAGCTCAAGCGCTGGCGCGCAGCCTGCGGCTGGGCAAGCCCTTCACAAGCAAGCTGGTTGAGATCAACCTGGTGATGGGCATCGTGAAGCTGGCGCTGATCGTGGTGGCCATGGTGCTATCAGCCGCGCCGCTGCCTTTCAGCGACCAGCTCGGCACTGATACGCTGCATTGGATTACCGCGGCGGCGGCGATCTTCTACTTAGTCGCCAGCGATTACTTTCAGGTGGTGCGGCTGAAAGGATTTGTGGAGTTTTGGAAGATGTTTCGGGGCGGCGAGTTAGCTGTATCCCAAGTCTGAGAATCGAAACCTGAGATAACAGTTACTGTGAAGCCTCTGCATCGAATCCAATAATTCTCAGCTCGACCTTTGGGGTCATCATAGCAGTAATTGACCAGTTTTCTTCGCTTAGCTCGGAACCATTCTCCCTATGATTAAAATAGTAAGAATAGGCGCGCTTTGCAGTGCTCGATCGGAATGGATCCCATTCGATGCTCACTGTCTTGGTTAGCCCGGACGGAATTGCATCTTTGTACATAAAGTCCTCGAAATCCATAACGGATTTGGAAGCATCGTAGTATATGATCCGCACACGAATACCTGAAACCGTTGCGGGCAGCTTGTTGCTCAACCTGAATTCATAGCCAATGCCAGTCTTGTAATAGGTGAAATTTGAAGCTATGACGCCTGCTTCGCTTCGTTTACCAATCCCATCGACAATCGACAAGGTGCTCAGGCTCTCCTTCGCGTTCCTTCCGAGGGGGTCGACAGCGGGCTCCGCAGAAAGAGAAGCCAGGAGCTTGGAAACGTAGGCGACGGGAACGGCCAGATTCAGGTTTTGGCCATCCTTAAATGTGGCAACAGCAACTCCGATGACGGACCCTTTTTCATCCATGACCGGCCCCCCACTACTGCCAGGTGAAATGGGTGCGGTCATTTGAATGATCGAGTCATCCCCGATTCGCCGTAATCCGCTCACAATTCCCTCGGAGAACGTCCCCTCAAGGCCCAGGGGGTTACCGACTACGTAGACCTTATCGCCGACCACTGGGCTTTTTTCTGGCCCAAGCTTGAGGAGCGGCGCGTTGGCGACCACCTTCAAAAGTGCTATGTCCGCACGGCGATCAACTGCCACCGTGCCAAGTATCCGCATTTTATGTGCATCACCCACCAGCTTCGCAGTTCCGCTGCCTGCGCTCTCGATGACATGCGCATTTGTCGCGATCAGTCCGTCCGAAACGAAGAATCCGCTGCCAAGGCTTAGTGGCTGCCCATCGGAATCGTTCATTTCTAGGAGCACTACGGAATTGAATGCGACCTTCGCAATATCACGCGGTGTCTGAGCAAGGCACGCACTGGAAATCATTAAAGCGGCCAGCATGACGCGGGGCATGCTCACTGTTGTTTCCTTTCGTCGTTCCTGGTGTCCGGGTCGAGGAGACTCTTTATGAGCCGTGATGCCTCTGGGTATCCCTTTTGCCCGACGATTCTCTTCACCAAGTTGAGGATCTTAACTTCGTTCGTATGATCTCCAAGCCGGTTAATCAGCTTGACACCGTCTTTCCTTGCTGTGACGATCGCGATGTTCTCCATCATAACGCGGACGTAGGACTCGCCGAGAGAATAGTTGCTAATGGGCTTCCCATTAATGCGCAAGGGGGTGCTGAGGTCGAGAAATTCAAGGTCGATTCTGCCGCCACGCTCTTCACACAAACTCATCTCGTGCCTAAGGCGTTCTTCGGTGCTGCCTGCGGCCGGCTTCTCCGAACGGTAATTTGGGAGTCGATGCTCAAACTTCCCACTCTGGCCTATGTAAAACTTCTCCGGGCGGCCATCAGCTCCTCGGAAAACCCAGCGGTAAACACAGGCTATCTCCAACTGTGCCCTATCGTCCGGAGATCGGGCCGTCTGGCTGTGCCAATCGAACCGGCTTCCGTTGCCCAACACGACGGCCTTCCAATGCAGGGGTACGACCAAATTGGACGTGGTTTCATTCATTTCCATTGGTGTGCCTTTGAAAATGGATTACTGCGCCTGCCTGCTATTCAATGGCAAGAAGCTCAAAAAATCCGCTTGGCAAGGTGCCTCGGGTCTATGGTTTTGAGAAGTGGGAAACATGCCTTCCCAGGCCGGAATGGCCTGCTCTTAAAAGATCTTCATCCGGATGACGAAATACTTCTTGGGGTCTTCGCGGATGGCCTTCACCAACTGCTGGGTCTGGTCCAGGGTCTGGTCGGCGTGGTCGTAGAGGGAGCGGTTCTGGACCAATTGGCCGAGCGAGCCCTTGCCTTCGTCGATGCCTTTGAGGATCGAGTCGAGACGGGTGACGGTGTCGTCGAGCTTTGCGGCGAAGGCGGGATCTTTGGCGACCTTGCCCAGGCTGCCTTTGCCGGCGTTGATCTCGCTCATCAGTTGATTGGCGTTGGAGACGGCGGAATTCAAGTTGTTATAAAACGTGTCGTCTTTGAGAAACTTGCCGGCGCTGCCCTTGCCTGCATCGAGGTCAGTGGTGATCTTGTCTACGCGGTCGATGGCGGAGTTGGCGCGGGTATAGAGCGTGTCGTCGTTGACCAGCTTGCCCAATGAGCCCTTGCCCCCGGCGATGGCGGCAGTGATGGTTTGCAGGTCGCCGGTGATCGCGTTGATCTTCTTGTACAGCTCGGGGTCGTTGATGATCTCGCCCATGGTGCCCTTTTTGGAGTTGAGCGAATCAACCAGGACTGCGACCTTGGCCATTAGCTCGGTGATCTGCTTGATCGAAACCTGACTGTCGCGGATGACGTCTTGAATGCTGGGCGAGCCAGTGGCCTTAAGCTCGGCGTCGTTGGTCGGCGAGGGGCCAGTGGCGTGAACGGAGCTGAGATCGACGTAGCTGTCGCCCAGCACGCCCGCCTGGTTGATAGAGGAGGTGGTGTCGGTATGCAGGAGACCCAGATATTCGTGGCCCACCTGCATGGTGACCTCAACGGGCGTTGGATCGCGGTTGGGAATCACGCGGACATGGATGACATTGCCGATGGTGACGCCTTCCAGCGTGACCGGCGCTCCGTCCTTGAGCCCGGCGGCATTTTCAAAGTAGGAGCGAAGCAGGAGCTTGCGCGCAAAGAGCCCGCCCGTGGAGCCGGACATGAGGAAAATGATCCCGATGAGCACGAGCGTGGCCGCCAGGACCAAACTTCCCACTCGCAATTGCGACCACTGAATCTCTTTGCGGCTTGGCACGGCATTCTCCTCGCTGAAAATGAGCCAGTTGACGCCTTGAGGATAGCAGATAAGGCGGGGGTTACCGCTTATCTTCGAGCACAACGCTGGCCATGGCAAGGTCAGCGGTATGGGTAATGGAAAGCGCGGCGTGGGCTACGCCCAGGTGGGCGGCGATCTGGGCGGCGCGCCCGTGAAACTGGAGGATGGGCCTGCCGCTGGGCTCGCGGACGACCTCGATCTCAAGCCAACTGACGCCGTGGCTTATGCCGGTTCCGAGGGCCTTGGCGGCGGCTTCCTTGGCGGCGAAGCGGGCGGCAAAGCTCTCGGCGGACTTGCGCTTGCTCAAGCAGTAGGCTTGTTCCGCGGCGGTGTAGACGCGGCCGAGAAAGCGCCCGCCGTAGCGCTCCACAGACTGCTGGATGCGCCCGATCTCCGCCAGATCGATTCCCGAGCCGATAATCATGTTCCAAGGCTACATCATTCTGTTTCTGTTGCGCTTGCGGGTGGCCGGCCACGCGGTTTCCGGGGCTGCGGCAGATGTCCCGGCGAGAGGTCGCCGGCATACCCTCCAATTACCAGCGCAGTGTGAACCTTACCCCGGCGAACCTGGGTTGTTTGAAAGCCGGTCACGCGCCGTGCGACTCCGCAACACTCATGATGCTGGCCTGCCCGGCTCCGATAGGACGGTTGTGAGGCTGACAATGCCCGAACCCAACGCCGGACAAGCAATGAGCATCCCCTGGGCGATGCAGATGAAGGCTATCTCCATCGAGGAACCGTCGCGGCTGGTGCAGACCCTCACGGGCGCGATTCTGGGCTGTGGGGGCTGGGTGCTGAGCCGGGGCGCCAACGATTGCGGCACGGTAAGCATGTTGTTCGAGTTTGAGCGACAGGCCTGTGTGGATATTTACAGCGTGATGATCGCCGCCGGGCTGGAACTGAGCCAGAACGGGCATATACGTTTTACCGAACTCTGCCAATGCACCCGCAGCCACCCGCAGGAGTGCGGCACGGAGATCGCCAGCATCGACCTGGAAATTCAGACCTTTCCGGTAGAGATGGTGCAGGGCTCATTTGCGCGGGACGCGGTGTAAAGCGGTCTAAGAACGCCAGCGCACGGCCACGAGTCTCGAAGGCTTTGTTGAGTTGAATGCGTCACAAAAGCCTTGTTTGCATCCGCTTGCCTCTCGTTTCATCCAGCCAAGGCAAATCATAGCGCCCTCTTCGCAAATCCAGAATTCAGCGGAGCCCAAAATATTTATAAAAAATGGTCTTGACTCTGACCTTAGGTCAGGGTTGAGCATTTCTCCAGGGGACGGAATTGGCCAAACAGTATCAAGTCCAGGAGTTCGCGGCATTGACCGGCGTGACCGTGAAGGCGCTGCATCACTACGACCGGCTGGGGCTGCTGAAACCGCAGCGGACGGCTGCTGGATATCGCCTGTATGCGGAGCGCGATATGGAGCGGCTGGAGCAAATTGTGGCGCTGAAGTTTCTTGGGCTTCCGCTGAAGCAGATCAAGGTTGTGCTGGAGCGGACCGCGCTCGAACTGCCTGACGCCTTGCGCATGCAACGCGAGGCGCTGGCTGAAAAACAGGAACTACTCGTGCGCGCGATGAGGGCGATCGTAGACGTGGAAAAGACGATGGAGAACGGCAAGGCCGCCGATCTGGCGATTTTGAAAAGACTGATTGAGGTGATTGGAATGCAAAATGACATCGACGTGATGAAGCAGTATTACAGCGAAGGAGCATGGGTCAAGATGAGACCGCGGTATGCGGAAGGCCCCTCGCCGGAATGGATCGAGATGTATCGCGAGGCGGAGGGCGCGCTGGGCGAAGATCCCGCCGGTGAAAAGGCGCAGGCGCTGGCCGCGCGCTGGATGGAGCTGGTGGAGAAGACTTCGGGCGGCGATATGGAGGTGCGCACCGGCGCAATGAAAGCCTGGGCGGACCACCAGAATTGGCCGGCTGCGATGCAGCAGCGCATTGAAGAGTACCATCTCGACAAGATCGTGCCCTTCATCGGGCAAGCGCTCGCCGCGTACAGGAAGAAATACTACAGCGACGCGGCGTGGGCCAAGGTAACGGGGCGTCCGAAGGAAGAAAGAGCGGAAGTAGCTGCCGCATGGACGGCGCTTTTCCTGGAGGTTGGCGCCGCGCTCGACGACGACCCAGCCAGCGAACGCGCTCAGGCTCTCTGTAAACGCTGGATGGAGCTGATGGAGAAGACGTCCGGTGGCGATATGGAGGTGCGCACCGGCGCGATGAAAGGGTGGGTCGACCACCGGAATTGGCCGGCCGCGATGCAGCAGCACCTTGAAGCGTACCATCTCGACAAGATCGTGCCGTTCATCGGGCAAGCGCTCGTTGCGCACAAGAAGAAATACTACAGCGACGCTGCTTGGGCCAAAGTAACGGGGCGCTCGCACGACGAAAGAGCGCAACTCTCCGTCGCCTGGACGGCGCTTTTGCTGGAGGTTGCCGATGCGCTCGACGACGACCCAGCCAGCGAACGCGCACAGGCTCTCTATACACGGTGGATGGAGCTATTTCAGCGATCGACCGGTGGTGACGCGGAAGCCAAAGCCGGAGAGATAAAGGCGTGGGCCGACCGCGCAAACTGGCCGGCGTACGCGCAACAGCAGATTGCGTCGTTACGTCTGGAAGAAGTGATGGAGTTTTTCAAACAGGCCGCGGAGCATCGTGCGAAGAACAAGCAGTAAGGAGGATGCGGCGACTTTCAAACTGCGCAGCGTTCACCCAGCCTCGACCAGTCCATAGCGGCGCTGCCATGCTTCTTTGAGGCGCGACCAGACGCGCGCGCGCTCGGCCTCGGTTATTTCGCTTTGCGCTTCTCTATCAGGTGCGGGTGCGTTGGCAAAGCGGGCGGCTTCCATCTTGGCGAGTTCGAGCAGCTTGCGGTCGCGCAGCAGGTTGGCCACGCGAAAATCGGGCAGTCCGGCTTGTCGCGTGCCGAAGAACTCGCCGGGGCCGCGCATGGTGAGATCCAACTCCGCCAGCTCGAAGCCGTCCTGGGTGCGGACCATGGCATTGAGCCGCTCCTCGGCCAGCGGCGAGACGCGTGGGCCGGTCATGAGAATGCAGAAGCTCTTGGCCGCGCCGCGGCCCACGCGGCCACGCAACTGGTGCAACTGGGCGAGGCCGAATCGCTCCGCGTGTTCGACCACCATGACGGTGGCGTTGGGCACATCCACGCCGACCTCGATGACGGTGGTAGCTACCAGCACGTCGATCTCTCCGCGCTGAAAACGGCGCATGACGATCTCTTTTTCGTCAGCATCTAAACGCCCGTGGAGCAGTGCCAGGCGCAGGCCGGCGAGGGGGCCAGTGCGCAGTGTTTCATGCATTTCGACGGCGGATTTGAGGCCGGACTTCGCCGCAGGATTGGCTTCCTGCGCGGCCTTGGGAAAGAGATCCGCTGTTTTGCCCTTGCGGACGGATTTGCGCACGGGTGGTGGTGGGGGTTCCAGAGCAGCCTCGGCATCGTCATGCGAGAAGTCCAGCTCCGGCTGGTCGTCTTTGCTGCCCTCGATGACGGGGTAGACGATGTACGCCTGGCGGCCCTTGCCGACCTGTTTGCGGACGAAGTCCCACACTTCCTGCGAGCGCTCGGCGGGGACGCGGCGGGTGGCGATGGGGGTGCGGCCGGGCGGCAACTCATCCAGGACGCTCAGGTCCAGATCGCCATAGAGGGAGAGGGCCAGCGTGCGCGGAATGGGCGTAGCGGTCATCACCAGCACATCCGGCTCCGCCTGATTAGGCTTTTTCATCAGCTTGAAGCGTTGCAAGACGCCGAAGCGATGCTGCTCGTCGACGACGACGAGGCCCAGCCGGTCGAATTCGACCTTCTCTTCGATGAGCGCGTGGGTGCCGATGACCAGTTGTGCCTCGCCGTTGTTGATGAGGGCGCGGGTGTGGCGCTTGCGGTCCTCATCGAGCGAGCCGGTGAGCAGCACGATGCGATAGCGGCGGGAAGAGCGCTCAAGCAGCTTGCGCGCGGCCAGATAGTGCTGCGTGGCGAGGATCTCGGTAGGCGCCATCAAAGCCGCCTGGTAGCCGTTCTCCAAGGCAACGAGCATGGCCTGGAGAGCCACGATGGTCTTGCCCGAGCCCACATCGCCTTGCAGCAGGCGGCGCATGGGGCTGGGGCTGCGCATGTCGGCCACAATCTCTCCCAATGCCCGCTTCTGCGCCGTGGTGGGATGGAAGGGCAGCACTTCTCGGATGGCCTCGCGAACTTTGTCATTGGTTGCAAAACCTATGCCCACGCGCTCCCTCATGCGGCGGCGCTTGAGCTCCAGGCCCAGCTCGAGAAAAAAGAGCTCCTCAAAGATCAGCCGACGATGGGCAGCGGTTGCGGAGGCTTGCAATTGGGCAAAGGGGGTGCCTTCCAGTGGAAAATGGACCTCGCGCAAGGCGGTCTCGCGATCGGGCAGGTCGAGCCTGACCAGCATCTCCCTGGGCAGGCACTCCGGCACCGCGCCGCGCACACCCTCCAACAGGTTGAAGATGGTCTTGCGCTGCCAGCGCGAGGCCAGCCGCGCGCCGCCCAGCGACTCGTAGACCGGCGTGATCCGGCCTACTTCAAGCAGCCGCGTCTCGGCGTCGTCGCTGGCGTCGGGCAGTATTTCAAATTGCGGCTGGATCATCTTGAGGTTGCTGCTTGATCGTGACGGCTCGACCTTGCCGAAGACGGCCACCGTCTGCCCGGCGTGAAACTTGCCCTCCAGATAGGTTCCATTGAACCAGATGCACTTCATGGCCAGTCGGCCCTGGCCCACGGTCAGCTCAAAGATGGGCGCCTTGCGGGTGCGCAGCAGCGCGGAGCCGCGCACCTCGGCGATGACGCTGGCCATCTCGCCCACTTTGAGTTCGTCGAGGCTGCGGGGGTTCTGGCGGTCCTCATAACGGAAGGGCAGGTGGTAGAGCAGGTCCTCTGCGGTGAGGATGTCTTTAGGCGCGAGCATCTCCGCCACCTTGGGACCAACGCCGCGCACATACATGACTGGGGTATCGAGGCCGGGCACAGTACGGATGCTACATGGATGACGCCGAAGGGGACAATGGCGTCATCCATTGGGGCGAGGCCGATTGCACGGGCGTTGTATCCCACCCTAGCCGCATAAACAAGAACGCGGCGACCGAGGCCGCCGCGTTCACCGAGCAATGCACAGCGAATTACTTGGTGAGGAAGTAAGCATTAACCGCCTGCGTCACGGCAGCGTGATCCAGATAGGGCTTCTTGCCTTCGTAGCGGGCAGACCACACGATCTGGTTCACAATGTCTCTTGGATAGCAGGAGCGCAGCTCTTGTTTCAGGGTTCCGCGGATGAAGTCGATGAGCACATTAAACACGCCAGGGTCGAAGTCGATTGATCTATCCTTGGCAACGCGGCGGAAGATTTCGCAGAACTGGTCGTCTGTGACTGCGCCGATCTTGACCTTGGTTTGAATTCTGCGCAGGAATGCGGCATCCACCAGCGAGGCCGGATCCATGTTGGATGCAAAGACGATGAGCATCTCGAATGGAATCTCAATTTTCTTGCCGCCGGCCAGAGTCAAGAAGTCGATTCTGCGATCCAGCGGAACGATCCAGCGGTTGAGCAACTCCTCGGGGCGAAGCCGCTGCCGTCCGAAATCGTCGATGATCAGCACTCCGTTGTTGGCTTTCATCTGCAAGGGGCCGACATAGAATTTTGTCGTCGTGTTGAATTGCAGATCGAGCATCTCGCCCGTCAGTTCGCCGCCGACCAGAACTCCGGGACGACGGCAAAGCAGCCAGCGATCATCGTGGTTCTCAGGTTCCGAATCGATCACCCGCTTATGAATCGCGGGATCGTAGACGGTAATCATCTGGCAATCCACTTCCACGGCGTAGGGTATCCAAACCTCATCCTCGGCAAGCACGCGAGACATGGTCTCTGCCATGGTGGTTTTGCCGACGCCTGCTGGACCGTAGAGAAAAATGGAGGAGCCGGAGTTGAGCGCTGTTCCAAACTGCCGCAGGGTTTCGTTGTCCATGACAAGATGAGCAAAAGCGCGCTTGACGTCAGCCTCATGCACTTCCACATTCTGCACGCTCTGCTTTCGGGTCTGCCGCACATAGCTCTCTAGAGACACAGGCGCAGGGCCCGCATAATGACTCTGGGAGAGCAGGTCCATGGCGCGTGTTCTGCCCTGCGATGTGATGGCAATATGAGGCACGGTGCCGGTCATTCCAGTGACCTGGCAGAGCAACTCGGCGCGCATCCGGCAAAACAGTTCGTTTGCAACCGGAAAGCTGAGCCGGGTCTTCTCCGCAAGCTGCAGAACGGAGAGCGAGCCGGAGAGATAGAGAGTCTTTAGAGCGAGATCCTCGAGAACTCCCTGCGGTACGTCGAGTTCCGCGAGAGATTGGGGCTTGTGCTCTGGCCCAACAATCGGCTCGGTTTTGAGAATATCGTAATCGCCATCGTACATCTTCAGTAAAGTCGCCATGTCGTTTTTCCCCATTTCAGTCCGGACAACCACACGAACGCCAATTCTACACGAGAAAACGGTTTTTTGGCAGCCACCAGCGTTAACTTTCTCGCTCAACGGACCACCAGGGCAACTCAACTCGTTTCGATCGAACACGAGAAGCGATTTGGATCTTGCCGCCCACCCCGCTGATTACTTTAAGTATTCCCATTGGAGGCAACCCAACCTGTTCGCGCCCTGGGACCTCCCAATCTGCGCTTGCGTTGCCAATTCTCTTGCCAATATAACCTCAATGCATCTGTTTTGACGTGTCCTTTTTGTGGGGTGACGATCCCACTTTGGAGTACGTTTGTAACACTTGAGGGTAGGTTCTGGCCTCTAGCCGGAAAGGGCTTACGGTTGGGACCAATCCGGAACCGGGCCAGTCCGGCAACGGCACGGGTACCATTGAGTGAAAGCATTCCACCTGGCCAGCGCTCTGTATGCGCACTCCGGCTCATTCCAGTACAGTCCATCGGCGCTGCGCTGGCTTTGCTACACTGCTCCAGAGAACGTACCTCTCGTTTTCATACCCAGATCGCTGTAAGAGACGGCGGAAGAATCCATGCCAGTTGTCGAACTTGCCGCAGTGACCAAGGCCTACGAGAGCAAGGTCGCAGTACGCAACCTCAGCCTGTCGATTGAGGCGGGCCAGATGTTTGGCCTGCTGGGACCGAACGGGGCGGGCAAGACCAGCTCGATTCGCATGATGATGGGCATCACGATTCCGGACTCTGGCTCGATCAGCCTCTTTGGAAAGCCTTTTGAGCGGCAGAGCCTGGAGCGCGTGGGCTACCTGCCCGAGGAGCGCGGTCTTTATAAGAAGATGAATGTTCTGGACCAACTGGTCTTCTTTGGCCAGTTGCACGGGCTTGCGGCTGAAGAAGCGCGCAAGCGTGCCGTCGCCTGGGCCACGCGCATGGAGATTGCGGATTCGCTGCACAAAAAAACAGAAGAACTCTCCAAGGGTATGCAGCAGAAGATCCAATTCATCGCAACGCTGTTGCACGGTCCCGATCTCATCGTGATGGACGAGCCCTTCTCGGGCCTTGATCCTGTGAATGCCGTGCTGGTGGAAAAGACTTTGCTCGAACTCAAGGAACAGGGCAAGGCGATTCTGTTTTCAACCCATCGCATGGACCAGGTAGAAAAACTTTGCGACTCGATCTGCCTCATCAACAACGGCGAGGCAGTGCTGGCGGGCAACTTGCGCGAGATCAAGGCCCGATACGAACGCAACCATGTCATCGTGGAGTTTGAGGGCAGCTCCGCATTTTTAGACAGCAGTGAGATTGCCGAAGCTAGAAATTTTTCAGGCCACGCCGAGATCAAGCTCAAGCCGCACGGAGACGCGCAGAAGCTGCTGCACGAAGCGGCGGCGGCAGCGACGATCTATCGCTTTGAGCTGGTCGAGCCTTCGCTTGAAGAGATCTTCATTGAGACTGTGGGAGGCAAGGCCGATGCATAATGTTCTGCTGATTGCGCGGCGCGAGTACCTTGAGCAGATTCGGGGCCGGGCCTTCAAGTTTTCCACGGTACTGTTGCCGCTGCTGATTGCCGCGCTGCTGGCCGCGAGTTATTTCACCGGGCGCAACGCCAACGCAGGCAAGCACATGGTGATTGCCGCCGACAGCGCGGCACTGGCCAACTTTGTACGAGATCAGCTGCTTGAGGACACTGACGCCAGGCTTATTGTGGATGTGGCAGCGCCGGCAAGCAAGCAGGATCGCGCAGCCTTGCAGGAACGAGTAAAGAATAAGTCGATCGATGGGCTGCTCTCGATCGAGACTGACTCCACCGGGGCGACGGCCGCCACCTATATCTCGCAATCCGCGGGCGACTTCACATTCATTGAGTTGATGAAGAACGCCGTGAATCATGGACTGGTGCATGAGCGCCTGATCGCGAGCGGTGTGAAGCAAGCAGAAGCCGACACATTGCTGGAGCAAGTCACGATTGAGACGCTGCAGGTGAATAAAGAAGGCAAGGCATCCAAGAGCAATGGGAGGGCGGCGTTCCAAAAGGCCTTTGCCATGGCATTCCTTCTCACCATGCCCATACTGCTGTATGGAATGGATATGGCGCGATCGATCATCGAGGAGAAGACTTCGCGCATCTTTGAAGTGATGCTGGCCATTGCACGCCCTGATGATCTGCTGGCAGGCAAGCTGCTCGGCGTGGGCGCTGTAGGACTAACGCAAATTGCCATCTGGGTGGTTGCGGCGGTACTGCTGGCCGGCTCGTCGCTGGCGGCCAGTTTGCTCACCGGCGATTTTGCTATCCATTTCTCCCTGGCCGAGGGCATTCTTTTTCCGGTATACTTCCTGCTGGGGTTCTTTCTTTACAGCGCATTCTTTTCCGGATTGGCCGCCACCTGCGAGACCGCCCAGGAACTGCAGATGTATATGCCGATGGCTGCCGTGCCCGTATGGGTCAGCTTCGGCATCCTTCCCTTTATCCTCAACAATCCCAACTCGGCGTGGGCCATTGCCGCATCGCTCTTCCCGCCGACAGCGCCTTTTGTCATGCTGCCACGCATGGGTTTGGAGACGCCGCCGCTGTGGCAGTTTGCGGCATCCATCGGGATCATGATTCTGTCCATCCTGGCTGTGCTCTGGTTCTCGTCGCGCCTCTACCGCGTGGGCATTCTCATGCATGGCAAGCGGGCCACGCTGCCGGAGCTGATGCGCTGGCTGCGGTACAGCTAAGAAGCTGCGTTAGCGGGGCGAGCGGAGTTAGCGTGGTTAGCGGCACATTGACTGATAGGGTAGCGAGTCCGCCAGTAATGCCTGCAGCGACAACAACCGAGGCCCCGAAGAGAACTCCGTTTGCAGGCGGCTAAGAGCCCCCGGCTAACGCCGCTAGCTACGCTAACCGTGCTAACTCCGCTATCCGAGCTAACTCCGCTAAAATCGGAGGAGTGACCGCCGAAGACAAACCCAGGTTCACCTTCGGCCAGCGGCTTGTGCTGGCGGTGACGCCGCGCTTGGTGTGGGCGCTGCTTTGGATTGTGAGCCGCACCTGGCGGTTTGAGGCGATTGCCGCGGAGGGCGTTACGCCGCTGCTCTATGGCCGGGGTGCGGGACCGGAGGTTTACTGCTTCTGGCACCAATGCGTGCTGCCCTGCACTCTGTATTTCCGCACCACCCACGGCACTATCCTCATCAGCCGCAGCTTCGACGGCGAGTTGATTACGCGCATACTGCAACTCTTCGGTTTCAAGGCCGTGCGCGGGTCGAGCTCCCGCGGTGCGCGCGAGGGGCTGCTGGGGCTCAAGCACGTGATCGAAAACGGCGACCCGGCTATCTTTACCGCCGACGGTCCGCGGGGGCCGATCTATCAGACCAAGATGGGCCCCATCAAGCTGGCGCAAATGACCGGCGCGCCCATCGGCGCATTTCATCTGGAGCCCGAGCGCGCGTGGACGATGCATTCGTGGGACCGGTTCCTGGTACCGAAGCCGTTTACGCGAATCGTGGTGAGTTGGGGGCCGTGGACGAGGGTTCCCGCCGATCTGGCCGCCGACCAGTTTGAGCCCAAGCGCGCGGAGCTCAATGCGGCGATTGAATGCGCGCGCCTGCAGGCGCTGGACTACCTCAAGAAGGCCAAGGGATGACCGGCCTGCGCGTTGCCGACTTCGACTTTGACCTGCCGCAGGAACTGATTGCCCAGCAGCCTCCAGCAATGCGCGGAGAGAGCCGCATGCTGATCATGAATCGCGTGATCGGGGCTTTACGGGATGCGCAGTTTGCCGAGATCCCTTCGCTGCTCAACCCCGGCGACCTGCTGGTGCTGAACGAAACGCGCGTGATTCCAGCTCGGCTTTATGCCCACCGCACGTTGCGCCGCGAGCGCGAGAAGCCGACGGGACGCATCGAGGTGATGCTCACTGAACCGGCGGGCGAGAACTGCTGGCGCGCACTGGCGCGGCCGGGCAGAAAGGTCGCTATCGGCGAGCGACTTGTGTTTCCGGGGCCGTCGGGGGCCATGGAGCTTGAGGCTGAAGTGATGGAACGCGGCATATTTGGCGAGCGCCTGCTGCGCTTCGAGCCGGTGGAGGATTTCTTCGCTGTGCTTGACCGCATCGGCCATGTGCCGCTGCCGCCCTACATCCGCCGCGACGATGAGGATGGCGACCGCGAACGCTACCAGACCGTCTTTTCGCGGGAGCCCGGATCGGTGGCCGCGCCCACGGCGGGGCTGCACTTTACACCGGCTGTATTGGAGGCGCTGGCAGCAAAGGGCGTTGAGGTTGCGCGGATCACGCTGCATGTTGGCCTGGGCACCTTTGCTCCGTTGCGGGTGGAGAGGCTGGATGAGGTACGGCTGCATCGCGAGCGGTATACGATTTCGACCGCAGCCGCCGATGCGGTGAATCGCGCCGTGAGCGATGGCCGGCGCATTGTGGCCGTTGGCACCACAGTGGTGCGCACGCTGGAGCACTGCGCGTTGCGTGTCGCCGGCGGCACGCTCGCGCCGCACTCCGGCGAGACGGAGATCTTCATTTTCCCGGGCTTCGAGTTTCGGCTGGTGGGCGCGCTGCTCACCAACTTCCATTTGCCCCAGTCGAGCCTACTGATGCTGGTGAGCGCCTTTGCCGGGCGCGAACGGGCGCTGGCCGCCTACGCCCACGCGGTCCAGCAGAAGTACCGCTTTTTCAGCTATGGCGATTGCATGTTTCTGGCGTGACACGGAGTCCAGGACGACCTATCGTTGCAACGACTCTGTTTTTTGCGGTAGGACCCTTGATTCCGTTGCCCGGTTTTGTCAGCGAACTTTAGATTCAGGACACTAGCGCGGATGGGCCGCCAGCCACTTGGCTACGCGCTCCTGCACGTAGGCCAGCTCATCGGCGGTGATGTGTGTGCCGACCATCTGACGGTTGGCGGCGTACTTTTCCTGGTTCGGCCCTTTGACAGCAGCGGCAAGGTCCAGCCAGTAGTAGGCTTCCACGTAGTCGTGCAGAACGCCCTGGCCCATGGAGTAGAGCACGCCGAGAGTGGCCTGCGCGGTGGCGTCGCCTTGCTCGGCTGCCTTGCGGTACCAGTCCGCTGCCTGCGCCATGTCGCGCGCTACGCCCCGGCCGTCGCGGTAGAGCGCGGCCAGGCGCATCTCGCCGGCGATGTCGTTTTTGTCTGCGGCCTTGCGATACCACTCGGCGGCTTGCTGCAAGTCCTCGGCCAACTGGCTGGAACTGCGCGTCTGCCCGTTGCCCGCTGCATAGCTGTCGCCGACGAGTACCTGCGAGGGGGCATCGCCTGTATTGGCCTTGGCCAGGAGGGCCGGGTCGATGGCGGGGGTTTGCGCGAAGGCCCGAACCAAAGCCGATGCAAAGATTATCGCCAGAACGAGGCGCTTACCTTGGATTCTCATAGGGGCCTCAATTCTCGATCAAAAAAACATTGTCGATATCAGTTTACCCAGAGATCGGCAATCCCGGCGGCTTGGACGAGATTGAAGTCAACCTTCGGCCGCTTGCCTTGTGCAAAAGTGGGAAATTTGCCGCGTGAATTCGTCTGTCGCCGGGGGCTGGAAAACGCTAGAATTGTTGTATGACTGATCGCATCTCTCTCACCCTCGCCCAAGCCGACCCCGAAGTGGCCGCCGCTCTTGACCACGAAACCCTCCGCCAGCACGAGGGGCTGGAGATGATTGCCAGCGAGAACTTTGTCTCGGAGGCGGTGCTGGAAGCGGCCGGCTCGATTTTTACCAACAAATATGCCGAGGGCTACCCTGGACGCCGCTACTATGGCGGCTGCGAGTATGCCGATGTGGTGGAGAACCTGGCCCGCGACCGCGCCAAGCAAATCTTTGGCGGCGAGCATGTGAACGTGCAGCCGCACTCCGGCTCGCAAGCCAACGCCTCAGCCTATGCGGCGGTGTTGCAGGCCGGGGATACGATTCTGGGCCTGGACCTGTCGCACGGCGGGCACCTGACCCATGGGCACCGGCTCAGCTTCAGCGGCAAGCTCTACCGGCCCACGTTTTACCAGGTGCGGCGCGACACCGAACTGATCGACTACGACGAACTGGAGGCGATCGCCGAGCGGGAAAAGCCCAAGGTTATTATCGGCGGGGGCAGCGCCTATCCGCGGCTGTGGGATTTCGCGCGGATGAGGCGGATTGCCGACAAGGTGGGCGCGATGTATATCTTTGACATGGCGCACATTGCCGGGCTGGTGGCGGGCGGCGTACACCCCTCGCCGGTGCCCCACGCGCACATCACGACGACGACTACCCACAAGACGCTGCGCGGGCCGCGCTCTGGATTGATCCTCTGCGGCAAGGATTTCCAGGTGGGCCAAAAGCCGGAGCAGACCATCGGCAAGGAGATCGACAAGGCCGTGTTTCCCGGCCAGCAGGGCGGTCCGCTGATGCACATTGTTGCCGCCAAGGCGGTGGCCTTTGCCGAGGCGCTGCGGCCGGAGTTCAAGACCTATGCCGCGCAGATTGTGGCCAACGCCAAGGTGCTGGCGGCGGCTTTGCAGGAGGCGGGCTTCCGCATTGTTTCGGGCGGCACGGATAACCACTTGATGCTGGTGGACACGTTCCAGAAGGGCATTTTGGGCTCGGAGGCAGAGCTGGCGCTGGGCAAGGCAGGCATCACGGTCAACAAGAACTCGATCCCTTACGACACCAATCCGCCGCTCAAGCCGTCGGGCATCCGCGTGGGCACGCCCGCGCTGACCACCCGCGGAATGAAGGAGCCGGAGATGCGGCTGATCGGCGCATGGATTTCAAAGGCCCTCGACTTGCGCAACGACGATGCTGCGCTGGAGCGGATTCGCGGCGAAGTGACGGAGCTGGCTAACCAGTTCCCACTGTATGCGTGGCGGCGGGCTCCGGTTGCCGTGGGGGCATAGCAGGCTGCGGAAGAAGGGGTGAATTCAAGCAAAATCCCCGTGAACCAGCCCCCAGGGGCTAAAGCCCTGTTGATTGTAAAGCAACTTACGGCACGACTGAAGTCGTGCCCTGACACAAGCCAGGGTCTTTCCGCAGCCTGTTAGGCATCGGGCAGGAATTCTTCGGACCACAACTTGCGGAGGTCTACCGGGTTGCATTTAATGTAGCTGGAGATGACCCACCAAGGGAAAAGGGCAGCTGAGAGTGGCTGTTCACCCCGAGGGCATCCGGAGGTATTCTATGAAACTGATTCAGGCAGCTTTTGCCACATTGCTCGTGCTTGCGGTTCCGGCGTTTGCTCAGCATGAAGGGGGCGCTCGCTCTACGGGTGGCGGAACGCATCAAGCCGCCCCGGCCCATGGGCCTACTGCATATCACGGCACGCCCCATGCAACAGAACCGAATCGTAACTACAGCGACCACGACGGCCACCCCAACGCCCCGCATGTGGATGGGAAGGTCTGGGTTGGCCACGACACCGGCCGCGGCGACGTGAACTATCATCTGGACCACCCTTTTGAACACGGCCGCTTCACCGGCGGCTTTGGCCCCGGTCACGAATGGCATCTTCGCGGCGGCGGCCCTGGGCGCTTCTGGTTCAACAACTGGTACTGGAGCGTTGCGCCCTTTGACGTTGGCTTCTGCGACGGCTGGCTTTGGGACTCCGACGACATCGTGATCTACGACGATCCGGACCACATCGGGTGGTATCTGGCTTATAACGTGCGGCTCGGCACCTATGTGCATGTGATGTATTTGGGGTCGTAAGTGAGCCGGATTCAGGGGTAAATAAGAGGTGAAGAGGGGACAGCCAGCGGGGGTTGTCCCCTTTTTCTCGCATAGGGAACCGGCTGAGCGAGGGGCATATACAAGCCTGGCTCGCGGGGGATAAGATTGCGAGTTTGAACGAAGCGGCTGCCGCTCGGCGATGCAGGATGCACGCGGCTCCCGCTCAATCCAAATCCCGCGAGGCTCCTCAATCATGAAAGATCTGCCTGTCCGCCCGTTTGCATGTGTTGCCGCGCTCGCCGCCATCTGCTTGGTATTGCTTCCCGCACATGCCGCGATTGCCGAGGCCGCTCCCGCGCCCATCGTGTTGACTGGCGCGGACCGGCGGCCTGCCATTTCGCTCGACGGCGACTGGGCCTCAATTGTCGATCCATACTTCTCGGGACTCTTCAGCTTTCATCATGAGGTGAAGTCAGACGGCTTTTTTCTCAATCGGAAGGCCCAGCCGGGCGACACCAGGCCCATTGAGTACGATTTTTCCAAAGCGCCGAAGCTGAAGGTGCCGGGCGACTGGAACACGCAGCGCGAGTCGCTTCTCTACTATGAGGGGCCGGTTTGGTATGAGCGCGACTTTACTTATCAGCCCAAGGAACACACACGCGTCTTTCTGCATGTGGGCGCGGCCAACTATCGTTCATGGTTCTGGGTCAACGGGCAGAAGGTCTGCGAACACGAGGGTGGATACACAAGCTTCAACTGCGAGGTGACGGCGGCGGTACATGATGGCGCTAACTTTGTGGTGGCGGCGGTGGACAACACGCGCCGCGAGGACAATGTTCCCACACTTCAGACGGACTGGTGGAACTATGGTGGGCTGACGCGGGAAGTTTCGCTGATTGAGGTTCCCGAAACCTACATCGATCAATACGACTTTCACCTTAGCCGCACGGAAGACTCGGTCATTGAGGGCTGGGTGAATTTTGGCTACGACTTAGATCTTTTGACTCTTAAGCCAATGACCATCTCCAATGCGAAGGGGGAAAATCCGCCTGAAGTGGAGATTCCCGAATTGGGGATCAAAGCATATGGAAAATCTGATCGATATGGCTTTGTTGGCTTTCACTTTAAGGCGCCCGGGCTGCAACGCTGGTCCCCGGAAAACCCCAAGCTCTACGAAGTCAAGATCACAGTGGGTCAGGACTCCATCACCGACCTGATCGGCTTTCGCACGATCGAGACGCGCGGGACCGAGATTCTGCTGAATGGAAAGCCGATCTTCCTGCGCGGCATCTCGATCCATGCGGAGGCGCCTTATCGTACGGGCCGAGCCTTCTCCGACAAGGATGCTGAGACGCTGCTGGGGTGGGCCAAGGAGCTTGGCTGCAACTTTGTGCGGTTGGCGCATTATCCCCACGACGAGACCATGCTGCGCGCGGCGGATCGTATGGGGCTGCTGGTGTGGTCGGAGAATCCGGTTTATTGGGCGTTGCAGTTTGACAATCCCAACGTGCTGGCCAAGGCTCAACAGCAACTGGACGAAGATATCAACACGTCGCGCAATCACGCATCGATTATTCTGTGGTCGATGGCCAATGAGACGCCCAACAACGAGGCGCGGACACAATTCATTACGACACTGGCCAGCCGTGCTCGCGCGCTTGACCCGACGCGGTTGATTACGGCGGCGCTGCTGGTGCGCGCGGAAGGACACACCAAGATTGTGGACGACAAGCTAGGCGAGGCGCTGGACGTGATCGGCGCCAACGAATACATCGGCTGGTATGAGCAGAAGCCAGAGACCGCGGACATCACCGACTGGCGGATTGCCTACCAGAAGCCGCTGATCATGAGCGAGTTTGGCGGTGACGCCAAAGCCGGCCTGCATGGCGGAGACGACGAGCGATGGACCGAGGAATACCAGGCAAATATCTATCGCCATCAACTGGGAATGCTCAACCGGATTCCGCAATTGCGAGGAATGAGCCCGTGGATTCTGATGGATTTCCGCTCGCCGAACCGGCCTTTGGTGGGCATTCAGGATGAGTTCAACCGCAAGGGATTGATCTCCGATCAGGGGCAGAAAAAGGCGGCGTTTTTCATTTTGCAGAAGGCTTATACGGAAAAGACCGTGGGCAAGCCGGAATGAGATAGCTCTTTACTTGCTGGGTTCGGAGTTAGCCGGGCTGCGCGGCGAAGTATTGTGCGACCTGCTGCCAGTTATCCACGCGGACGAAGCCGGTGGCGTCCAGATTGTGGGGGGCGGTGTAGAGCAGGCCCTGGCCCTCAAAGCGGAGCAGGTTGCGGGGCAGGTCATCGATGAGGTAGTCGGCGCGCAGGATGGACTTGTTGCCACAGAAGACGTAATGCGTGGGCGGAATGAACGGGAAATGACGCTGTAACCAGCGGTACTTGGGGCCGAGCGAGTTGGGAACGGTCATGGCCTGCGTGGCGATGAAGACTTCAAAGCGGATGGAGAGGTCTTTGAGCACCTGCTGCGCATCGGGCATGAGTGCCAGATCTTCAAAGAAATCTTCGGCGTCAAGAAAGGCTCGAAGCTGCTGCTGGCGGTCGATGGGGGCAATATCCCACAGGCCCTTGCCTGCCAAATCCTCTGTGGTAACTTCCTCGTCGAAGGTCTGGTTGTAGCGGCGCAAGTGCTCGGCGAGCGTATCCGCCATGACTTCATCCATGTCCACACAGATGCGCTGCATTGCAGATCCTCTAGGCTCCGGCAGGATGGGGTTTTTGAACGCGCGCTCGTGCGGCGGGCGCGGTCTTCGGAGATTTGGGGGGTGGAGGCGCAGGAGCCATGGCTGGGTCCCAGTAGAGGAGGCGGCCGCAACTGTCGCAGGTGAGCAGTTCGCCCTCGCGGAGCTGATTCCACATTTGGGGCCGAACGCCCATGCGGCAGCCGGTGCATTGCTGGTTGTCAACGCGGGCCAGGCCGGTGCCGCGCGAGCCGGAGAGGCGGTCATAGCGGATCAGCGCCTCAGGCTCGATGAGCGGACGCAGGGCATCGCGCTCGATATTGAGAGTGGCTAGTTCGGCAGCAAATTCCTGCTGGCGGAGCGCAGCGCGAGCGCGAGTCTTATCAAGGGCGCCAGCGAAGGACTCGACCAGGGCGCGCGCGGCGGCGAGTGCGGCCTCCTGAGTCTCAGTGCGCTCCAGGCTATTGAACTCTTCGGTTTCCAGACGGTCGGCCTCGGAGGTTTCAAAGGCAATCTCGTGTTCGATAGCCTGAGCCTGCTCGGGGGTTTTTACGGAGTCGAGCTGGATGCGGAAGCGGGCTGCCTTCTGGCGGTGGGTGGCGATCTCGCGATCGAGGCGCGTGCGCAACGATTCCTCGCGGCTGAGCGCGCCAGAGGCTTCGGCGGAAGTGCGCGCGGCCTCAGCGAGGGCGGCCTGAGCCTGTGCAACCTCAGCAGGCAGTGCGCGCGAGGCGAGGGTGAGGCGGGTTCGCTCCAGATCCACGCTTTGCAGCTTTACGAGATTTTCAATATGCGCTTGCATCCGTGTAATGAAGTCTACGGCATTGGGCGTGCAATTAGAAACAGGGGTTAGGTATTAGGGGTTAGGGGTTAAGGAAAAATCCGGGGAAGCTCTGCGACAATGGGAACCAATCGGGAGGTGGCTTGGCGAAGACCCGTATATCTTTCTGGCGCAGGCATCGGTGGCTGGCATGGGTTGGCGGCGGGCTGCTGGCGGCGCTGGCCGGGCTGGCTGCGATGGTGGCTGTGCTCGCGCATCGCGCGGAGCCTTTCTTGCGCGCCCAGATTGTTGAGGGTCTGCAAGAACGGTTTCATGCGCGGGTGGAACTGGACAGCTTTCATCTGTCGCTGGGCAATGGTCTGGAGGGCCATTGGGGAGTGTGGGCCGAGGGCAAAGGGCTGCGGATCTGGCCGCCAGTACAAATCGAGGGTGTTACTGTTCCAGGAACGACGGGATCGACGAGCGTTGCAGCGGCGGAGTCGGCACAGCCGCTGATCCGGCTTGCGGAGTTTCGGTTTCATGCGCCGCTACGCTACGAGGCGGGCAAGCCTGTTCATGTTTCGACGGTGCAGTTGAAGGGGTTGGACGTGGACCTGCCGCCGAAGTCGCATTTCGAGCGTAGCCAGGGTAGGGGTGAACCGCCGAGGAGCGGCGGAGGGTTGCTGCGGTTTGAGGTGGATAGCATCGAGTGCAACGGGGCGCATCTGACGCTGGAGACGAGCCAGCCAGGGAAGTTGCCTATGGAGATTGCGATCGCTCATTTCAAGTTGACCAATGCCGGCTCGGAAGAGGCAATTGGGTTCGAGGCCGAGCTGACGAATCCGCGGCCGGTGGGGACTATCCACTCGAAGGGGAGTTTGGGTCCGTGGAATGGGGCAGACCTCGGCGAAATCCCCCTCGGCGGCGGCTACCGGTTTGACCACGCAGACCTGAGCGATTTCAGGGAGATTGCGGGAATTCTGTCGTCGACCGGGCATTTCGAAGGGACGCTGCGGGATTTGATCGTTGATGGGGAGACGGAAACGCCGGATTTCCAACTGAGGCCCTTCGACCATGCGCTGCCGCTGCATACCAAATTTCACGCCAAGGTGGATGGGACCAACGGCGACACATGGCTGGAGCCTGTGGAAGCGACGCTGGGGCACTCGCATTTTACGACGCAGGGGCAGGTTGTGCGGGTCATGGTTGCGGGGCCTGGGGGCGTGCGGCAGAGCCTGGGGCACGATATTGCCCTGAACGTAAACGTCGACCGGGGGCGGATTGAGGATTTTCTTCTGTTGGCGACTCGATCGGGCGCGCCCCTGCTGACCGGCGCGGTTGCAGTGAAGGCCGCATTGCACATTCCTCCGGGCGCGGCCCCAGTCCACGAGCGGATGAGTCTGGACGGAAGTTTTGTGCTGGAGCAGGCGCAGTTCAGCAGTGCAAAGATTCAGAAGAGCATCGAGCAACTGAGTGACCGCGGGCAAGGCCAGCCCAAGGAACTAAAGAATGCCGATGCGCCGGAGGTGCGGTCGCGGATGGAAGGAGATTTCCAGATGGCGGGTGGGGTGGTGACGCTGCCGTCACTGACCTATACGGTGCCGGGGGCGGCGATTCAACTGAAGGGTACGTATGGCGTGGAAGGCGGCGCGCTGGACTTTGCGGGCACGGCGAAGATGCAGGCCACGGTCTCTGAGATGGTGGGTGGGTGGAAGGGACTGCTGCTGTCGCCGCTGGACCGGTATTTCAAAAAGGATGGGGCTGGGACGGAGATCCCGATTCATATCAACGGCACGCGGGAGAAGCCGGGGTTTGGACTCGATCTGGGCCGGATTCAGGTAACCGAGAAGCCATGATAGGGGAAAATGCAATCCGCCGCCCTTGCAGATGCAAGGGCGGCGGATTGACACGGAGCGAGTTCGCAAGAGAGGCTGTTCTGACTATGCCTTCAAGCGTTGGACAGTGTGCCTGCCCTTGCGCATGACAGCGCCTGCCAGACCGATGAGACCGGTTCCGAACAGGACCAGCGATCCAGGCTCCGGGGACTCCGAAGGCAGAATATCCATGCTGGTGATGGTGAAGGTGCCGGTCGTATCCCCGCTTAGGTTGTCTTCAAACCATCCGTCGGTGCCGGGTCCGCCGCCAGTCTGATAGAGGTTGAGTTCCGAACTGTTGAAGGTGAAATCCAGTCCATTGATGGTGAGCACCTGGGCGGGCGCACCCCAGGGCGTGAGCAGGTCGTCGTAAGCAAAGAGTCCGGAGGTGGAGAGAGAGGAATTGTCAGGACCATTGGGGTTGGCAACGAGGTCGATGGGGAGCAAACCGGTGGTGCCGTCGTCAAACGTGCCAGAACCGCTGGTGAGGAGCCATACGCCCGGGCCTTCAAAGGTGCCGAAGAGCGTGCCGGAGCCCGACACGCCGCCGGCGTCCGTGAAAGTGAAGTCGAACGAATCGGCCCTTGCGGCAGGGGCGATTGCCAAGGCTGCGGCCAAAGCGAGTAAAGCGAGAGAGTGTATTTTCATTCTTGCCTCCTGAAACCGGATCTGCACCCAGCACCGTTTGTGTTCCTGTGTTCACCCTTTGCGGGAATTGCGCCGCTCCAAGCAGAAGCGGCGCGTATCGGCAGAGGATCGAATGGCCTTTGGGCTCGCCTGTTATTGGCAGGCCAGGGCGGTTGAATACATCACGTAGGGAACATCGTTGTTCTGGGTGATGGTGAGGGTGAGCGTGTCACCGCCTGCGGCCGAGAAGGTGTGGGTTGTATCGGCGCAGGTGGATTTTGTCCCAGTGGTGGTGGTAACGGCGCAGGTCATGCTCGTGGCTAATCCGTTATGCAAGACCGAGAATGTGGATGTGTTTGACCCTGTGGCGAAGTAGTTGTACGCCCCTACTTTTAAATAGGTCACGGTGCAACTGGCGGGCAACACCACCGCGTTGAGGAGTTCGCCGGGAGGATCGGATTGGAGATATGCAATGTTGTCTATGTCGCTGAGAAAGGTGGGCTGGTTGGGCGCCACGAAATAGGTCAGGGTGGTGCTGTCGCCGTTGAGTTGGTTGAACGAGTAAACGAAGCCTGTCGGTCCAGCCGGGCCCGCAGGGCCAGTTGCTCCTGCGGCTCCGGTCGGTCCGGAGGGGCCGGTATCGCCTTTCGGGCCAGCAGCGCCGGTCGCGCCCGCAGGGCCAGTTGCTCCAGTGGCGCCGATTGTTCCGGCAGGTCCGGCAGGTCCAGTGAGGCCGGTTGGTCCGGCGGGTCCGGTCAAGCCAGTTGCGCCAGTAGCACCGGCAGGTCCAGTGGCACCAGTTGCGCCGGCGGGGCCGGCAGGTCCGGTCAAGCCTGTTGCACCAGTCGCGCCAGCGGGTCCCGTGAGTCCAGTTGGTCCGGCGGGTCCGGTCGAGCCCGTTGCGCCAGCGGGGCCGGCTGCTCCAGGTGTGCCAGGCGCCCCGGCAGGTCCAGCAGGTCCGGTCGCACCAAGCGTACCGGGGGCACCCGGCGCTCCGGCGGGTCCGGCAGGACCTGTGGGGCCAACGGCTGCCCAGGTTATGCCCATTTCGCCGGCTACGCAGAGAGAGGTTGAGCTGACAATGCGGACCGCACCGGTCGATGTGTTGACGCAGGCGGAGATCGTTGTGGAGACGGGCGCGGCAATAGCTGCCGTGCTTGAGAGTATTGAAAAGCCCAGTACTCCCAAGTACTTAAGTGCGGACATTGTAGCCTCCGAGGAACTGCGGTGAGGGCAAGACCGGGGAAAAATGGCGTACTGGAGATCCGTGCGTACGGTGAAGTGCGAACCGCCGTCACTGGCGTTACAAGAACAGAAATTGAACGAGGCTCGTGAAATGTGATATGTGTCACATACCGATACGAGATAAACAAACCATAATGCACGCCGCGGTAAAGGCGCAAGAGCCTTTTTATTAAATTCTTCATCTCTGACCCAGGCTCATCTGCCACTTTTTGGGTAGGGCCGCCATCGCTGCCGGGGTACTCCATGGGGGATGCGAGAATGGCCCTCCGCGACCATTTTGCGAGTGCCCGCGTCTATATAGATGGAGCGGTTCTCCCGATCTCCGTGCTCAGAATGTGCGTGAGTTGTGCATATACGCGTCTTCCAGCGTTACCTTGCGCACGCGCCGGGACTGAGCCAGCCAGACGGGTTTGCCCGCCACTGGCTATACTTGTAGTTGGAGCAATCAACAATCCAGCCCGCTGGCTGGTTAACTTACGAGGTTATCGAACCCATGAAATCTTTTTTTGAACGGCTGCGTTCTCGCCGTCTCGCTTCAGCATTTGTCGTGCTTGCGACTCTCTCGGCTGCCATTGTGGCCGGTTCCTTCGCCGCACACGGGGTCCGTGGGCAGGAGAAGCAAACCGACAGCGCCGACGCCACTCCCCTCAAGGTTGTCAATTCCACCGTTCCGCCCAATGAATTTGTCAAGATCGCACAGCAGGTAGGTCCGGCGGTTGTGAACATCAACACACAGACTCTGCCCAAGCAATCGGACAGCAAGGGCCACCGCAATCCCCATGGCCGCGTCCAGCCCAATCCGCAGAATCCGGGCGACGACGACCAGGACAACGATCAGCCGCAGCAGGGCCAGGGGCAAGGCAACTTCCAGGACTTCTTCAACCGGTTCTTTGGCGGCCAGATCCCCGGCGGGCCTGATGGTGCAGAAGGCGGCGACGATGGCCAGGTGCGCGAGTCGCTCGGCTCGGGCTTCATCGTCGATCCCAAGGGCTACATCATCACCAACAATCACGTGATCGAGAAGGCCGACAAGATCTACGTCAAGCTCTCGACCGACCCCGACACCCAGGATCTGGGAAGGCCAGCGCGCGTGATCGGCTTCGACAAGGCCACCGATCTGGCGGTGATCAAGATCGACACCAGCACTCCGCTGCCAACCGTGAAGCTGGGCAACTCCGACACCGCCGAGGTAGGCGACTGGGTGGAGGCCATTGGCAGCCCCTTTGCGCTCTCGCAGACCGTGACAGCCGGCATCATCTCGGCCAAGCACCGCACCATCGACGGCGGCGCGCCCGGCCAGTTCCAGCACTTCATCCAGACCGATGCGGCCATCAATCCCGGCAACTCCGGTGGGCCTCTGCTGAATATGAACGGCGAAGTCATCGGCGTGAACACGGCCATCTACACGCAGTCGAACGGCTACCAGGGCATCGGTTTTGCCATGCCGTCGAACACCGTGGTGGAAATCTATAACGACCTGATCAGCCCCAGCCACAAGGTGACACGCGGCTCCATCGGCATCGAATTCAAGGAAGGCCTGCCAGGTGCGGTCAATCGTGTCTACGGCTTCAAGACCGGCGTGCTGGTTCAGCGGGTTCGCCCCGGAGGCCCCGCGGACAAGAGCGGTGTCAAGGTGGGCGACATCATCACGACCATCGATGGCCGCTCGATCAAGGACGGCGACGATTTGGTGAATGAGATCGCCAGCCGCCGGCCGGGCTCGACCATCCGCCTTGGTTACATGAGGGACGGCAAGCAAGGCGACACCACCATCACCATTGGCGACCGCGACAAAGTTTTTGCCGACCTGGGCACCGAGCAAGCCGAGGCCAGCCCGGACGACAAGGGCGACGCTGGCGAAGCCAAACTGGGCATCGTGGTCCGCGATGCTTCTCCCTCCACCACAGCCAAGCTGCATACTCCCGGCGTGGTCGTTCAGTCAGTGCGCTCGGGCTCGTTTGCTGACTTGCAGCAACTCGAACCCGGTCTCGTGATCGTCCGCATCAACAAACAGCCCACCGGCACCAAGGAGCAGTTCGATGCCGTAGTGAGCAAGCTGAAGACCGGAGACGATGTGGTCTTCGAGGTGATCGATCCGCGTCATCCAGACAGCGGACTCAACTACCTGGGCGGCACGCTCGAGTAGCAATTGCAATGACGCCGGCCGCGGTTTCCCGCTGCCGGCGTTCTTTCCCGCAAACGGACAGATTCTGGACCTCGCGCGGTTTTTTGTTGTTGTAAGAGTCACATTCCGTTAAAATTGAAGATAAATCGACTGGCAGTTCTATTTTCCAAGGTGGATACAGCGTGTTCATTTTCCGGGCAAGTGTGGCATTCGTCTTCTCCGTGGCGCTGATTGCGTCACCGGCCTTGGCCAGGCCAAACCACCGGAGTCACGCGCACGCGTCCCACAGGGCGGCCAAATCGCACAAGCTGCACGGCCAGCAGGCTATTGAGCCGGCGCGCGTTACCGAGATTCAGCAGGCTCTGATTCGCGAACACTACCTGACCGGCGAAGCCAACGGCCAGTGGGATGCCACAACCGAAGCCGCCATGCAGAAGTACCAGGCCGATCAGGGCTGGCAGACCAAGCTGATGCCCGACTCCCGCGCCATCAAGAAGCTGGGCCTTGGAGCGGACTACTCCAACGCCATCAACGCCAAGAACTCCTCTTTTGGAGAGCCGCCTCCGGCCAGCACCATTCCTCCCGTGCAGTCCGCCGGCTTTGCTGATGCCGCAGGGGTCAACCACTAAAACGGCCGATAACCGACCGCTCACAACTCGGGCGGCATTCCCTTCATTAGAAACTCATAACGCGGGCGCAGTGTGTCCGGGCCGGACGTGATCGTGCTGTCGAGATGGATCAGCTCATCCCCATTGCCATACTTCGGCCACACGGGCAGCCCCGGTCCGTTGGGGTCGCCGATCTTGGCGAAGTTGGTCCAGTAGCTCATCATCTGCTCGCTCAGCTTGCGATCCTCGGGGCGGATGGTTTCGCCGGGCCGCGTGTCGAGCGTGCCGAAGATGTACTCGATGTCGTCGGAGTGGAAAGCGGCGACGTCGGGGTGGTATTTGCTGGGCAGAGCAGGCAGCTCGAAGTGAAAACGATAGATCGGTGACGTTCCGGTTGTCCGATGCGCCTCGATCCATTTCCAGGCTGCAAAGGCGATGAAGTTGTCGCCGCCGTAGTCGGCCGCCGAACGCGAGGCTTGCTCATCGGTTTCGCCCGGATACAGCTTGAGAAACTCTTCCGCGCGCTCGTTGAACTGCTCGGCCGCATAAGCTTTCCACTTCTCGACTGTCATGCCTTTGCTCAAGCCAATGTTCTCGTCGCGATTCCACCCGGCCAGCAGCGGCAGATGCGCCTGCATTCCGGCAGCATAAGTCGCTTCCACCGGCTCGGTGAGCAGCCTGCCGTCAACATAGGGCGGATTACTGTACTTGAGCTTGCCGTTGGCGGCTTCCAGAATTTTTCCGGTGGGCCATGCGCGCAACTCCTGGGTTGATTTGACACCGAGGGAAGCAACCCACTCGCTGTCTTTCTTCTCCTTTGCTTCAAGCGAGCCGGTTGGCGGCGTACCGGCAAAGGCCGAGCCGCTTTCTCCGATGGCTTTTTGGAACAGCCCCCTAGCCATGGGTGAAGCCATCAGCGTGCTCACAGCAAAGGAACCGGCGCTCTCGCCAAAGATGGTCACATTGTCCGGCTCGCCGCCGAACTTGCTTATGTTGGCCTTGACCCACCGGAGGGCGGCCACCATGTCCAGCAGGCCGTAGTTGCCTGCTGCGCCGTTGGCCTCTTCGGCCAGATCCTCCGTAGCCAGAAAGCCGAAGACCCCAAGCCGATAGTTGATGGTGACCAGGACCACGCCTTTGGTGGGCAGAAAGTCGCCGTTGTGGCGAGGCTCCGAGCTGGCTCCGGCTATGTAGCCGCCGCCGTGAATCCAGAACATGACCGGCAGCTTGCTCTTGGCGGTCGCGTCGGCGGGCGAATAGACGTTCAGGAAGAGGCAGTCTTCGCTCTCACCGCGATCTTGAAAGATCATGTCGTCGTAGACGTGGCCCTGCGCACAGCGTGCGCCGAAGCTGGTCGCATCGCGTTCGCTCTTCCACTTCGCCGGCGGCTGGGGGGCCTTCCAGCGAAGATCGCCGACAGGAGGCGCGGCGTAGGGCAGGCCTAGAAACGCCTTGACCTTGCCGTCGTTGAGGGTCTTGCCGCGCACTTTGCCTTGCGCGGTTTTTACGGTCAAGGGATCGGCATTCGCCATTGTGGAAATTCCCAGCGTGAGTCCCGCAACCATCAGTGTGCAAACCACTTTCAATCCCACTTGCATTGGAAAAATCCCTCGCCACATACCTTATCAGGATGGGGCGGAGGGTGCCTGAGTTTCAGGAGAACAGGTGAAAGTACGCCAGATTGAGCCTCCATGACGCAATGCTGATCTCATACCAGAGCGCCAGGCAAATCAAAGGTGTGTTCACGAAGGATTCGCAATAATGGAGCCACAGGTGATACCATATCGTTGTGAAGGTCGTACTCGATACTGCCGCACTCATAAGCGCAATCCGTTCAGGTACAGGTGCTGGGGCTGAAATTGTTCGATTAGCGGCACTGGGAAAGCTGACATTGCTTTTGGATTTCAAGTTGGCTTGCGAGTATCGCGATGTGGCGCTACGTCCAGAGCACATTGCTGCATCAGGACGCAGAGCGGAGGATATCGAAGCTGTGATAGCTATGCTGGAAGCTGTTGCGACCCCTGTCTTGGTGGTCATCAAGCCCAGACCGCTATCTCCGGACGCCAATGACGATATGGTTCTGGATGTGGCGATTAATGGTCATGCCGATGCCATTGTGACGAACAATCTCAAGGATTTTGCATTAGCCGCAGAACGATTCGGAATTCAAGTACTGACTCCGAGGGAGTTCCTGATCGCGTATAGAAAAGGGGAATGACATCATGCAGACTGGCCAGAGAAAGCTCGCAATCAGCAAGTTTCCGCTCCGGCTCATGCCTTCGGTGCGAAGAGGGGCCGAAGAGTTTTCGCAAAAAGAAGGTGTCTCTTTGAATCAATTCATCAACATCGCTGTCGCTGAAAAACTCGTTCATCTGCAACATGAATCGTGGCTGGCAGCTAGGCCAAAGCCCAACGCCGCGAACATTGCGTGGGGACTCGATTCCCTGGACAAACCCACGCGCAATGCACCGGATTCCGGAGATGAGCTGCCGGAGGGCTATGAATCGATCCGCAGTTCAGATGAGTACAAACACGCAACGGGTAGGCAGTGATGGCGGCTCGCGTTGACAGTCAAGCCCTCGCTCAGAGTATCTCCGGCGCAAGCAGGTCGGCCATGGTTTCGCGGCGGCGGATGAGCCGGGCTTTTGCGCCCTCGACCAGCACCTCTGCCGGGCGGAGGCGGGTGTTGTAGTTGGAGCTTTGCGCCATGCCATAGGCTCCCGCGTCGAGGAGCGCGATCAGGTCTCCTGGCTCGACTGGAGCGAGCTTGCGGTCGTGAGCAAAGAAGTCGCCCGACTCGCAGATCGGCCCCACTACATCGACGATTTTGGATTTCCCGGCGCGGGGACGCAGGGGCACAATCTCGTGGTGAGCCTGATAGAGCGCGGGGCGGATCAGGTCGTTCATCCCGGCATCGGTAATCACAAAGGTCTTCTTGCCGTTGTGCTTCACCTGAAGCACGCGTGTGACCAGAGCACCGGCCTGCGCCACGATGAAACGTCCAGGCTCAATCATCAGGTGGCCCTCAAAGTCCGCCAGCGATTTTTCAATAGCAGCAGCGTACTCAGCCACTTTGGCCGCAGCGTCAAAGCTGCCCATGTGATAGTCGATGCCCAGCCCACCGCCGGCGTCAAGGGCGGTGAGCTGAATGCCCGCGCGCTGCAGTTGCCGCGCCAGCCTGGCCACCCGCTCCATGGCCGCGCCAAACGGGTCGGCGGAGCGAATCTGCGAACCGATATGGACGCTGACGCTGTGCGCCTGAAGCCAGCGATTGTTTGCCGCACTTTTGTAGATAGCGAGCGCCTGACGGATATCGACGCCGAATTTGTGTTCGCGCAGGCCGGTGGAGATATAGGGGTGGGTCTCGGCAAAGACGTCTGGATTGACGCGCAGGGCAAAGCGGGCCTGCTTTTTGAGTTTGGCGGCACGAGTGCCCAGCAGTTCGAGCTCCGCTTGACTCTCGACGTTGAATTCGAGAATACCCAGCGAAAGCGCTTTGTCGATCTCGGCAGCCGTCTTGCCCGCGCCGGAGAAGACGACGCGGCCCACTGCCTCGGGCGCGGCAACCAGCACGCGCTCCAGCTCGCCGCCAGAGACGATATCGAAACCTGCGCCGTGGTCGGCCAGCAGCTTGAGAATGGCCAGCGCGGAGTTGGCCTTGACCGCGTAGCAGACCAGATGGTCACGGCCAGCAAACGCCTGCTGGAACAAACCCAGCCGTTCGACAATCTGGTCGGCCGAGTAGACGTAGAGAGGCGTGCCGTGTCGTTTGGCCAGGGCTTCAAGGGAAACCTTGCCGCAGTGCAAGGGGCTCTCAGGCTGAGGGTAGTGAAAGGGGCGCGGGGATGGAGCTGAGGATGGGGTCAAGATGGGATTCCACATGTAGGGCGTTCTCTTGAGCCTACAGCATTTTGCGCGGGTTCTCACAGCGCGGCCAGGCCGAGTTGGGATTGCACGATTCTGTATGCTCCGGCGCTATTGCTGCTTCTGCTTGGCTTCTTTGGCGGCCTTGTCTGCAGCGCGGGCCTCGGCGTCGAGGCCGTGGGTCGGATCCTTGTGGAGGAACTTGCGCGAGATATCCGGCCAGAACTCCTGGAAGATGGAGCCCGCTCCGCCCTCGGCGGTAACGGTCAATCCATTGGTAAAGGTCTCGCCAATGCCCGACCCGCTGGAGGGATAGTAGAGGTTGGAGATGGCACCCGAGATGATGTTGCCCCCAACGTTGGAGTAGTTGGGCTCCCATTTGTGGGTGTTGTCGTGCTTGCAGATGACGTTCGTGGCGAGGGCATAGAGCAGGCGATGGGTGACCGTGCCATGGCCAAGCCGAAAGTAGCGAGGATCCTGGTGGAGGATGGCAGGCAGAAGGCCGTTGCCGATGATGGTGCCGTCGAAGGCGTCAAGATACGCTGCGCCCGATCGTTTTCCGTAGCCCTCGATGCCCCAGCCAAATCCGTTATCGTCCGCGCTCAGCTCGTGGTAGCCGCCTACCAGCAACGCCGAGGCGAAGGCCACGGGATCGGTGGCGGAACGAAAGGCGAGCTTTATCTTCTGGCCTGCACTCAGTGAGACGGCGTCAGGGCGATAGGAGATATTGAAGGCCGGTAGGATTCCGACCACCCGCTGTTGTTCCTGCTCCTTGATCTGCTCTTCGGCCTTTTCGTGCTGGCTTTTCTCTGCGGCAGGCTGCTGGGTCTGCGTTTGCGAACTGGAGCTGTCCTGCGTGGCGGAGTTCGGTGCTGGGGTCGCGGCGGGGGCGGGCTGTGGAGCGGTCTGGCTTGGCCCGGCTGGGGTTTCCTGCTCGGCTGTCTGGACTACGGCAAGGACAAACTGCGGGCGGGGCGCCTCAGGAAGCGCTGAAGCGTCGTTGACGATGAGGCCTAAGCCCGAATTCTGCGAAAGAAGATGAGAGGGCGGCGCCAGAAGCGCCATGCTTGTAAGGAGTATTGCAGGGAAAAGAAAAGAACCTGAGCGCATCCATTCTCCAGTAGTAGAGTGGGCACCCGCCTGGGCCAGCCCGCCTGAAAAAGAGGCGGCAGAACCCTGGGGGGCGACCTAACAGGTTAAATCACCCCACTGGGAGCCTTTCCTTCCAGGCACGCTCCTAGTTTCTGCTGCGGGGGGCTACGTTTCATTGCGGGAATATAGTTCCGTTTTTATTAGACGCAATTCCACGCCCCATGGACCCAACTACGCTCCCGCGGGAAGGCCCGGCTCTCCTGAGCGGGAGCCGGGCACCGGACGCAAGCCTTATTGAACGGCCTGGCGGCTCTTGATCTCGCTGAGGAGCAGCTCGACCTTGTCCTGGCTCTCGAGGGCCTGAAAGCGGTCTTCGAGGGTGTCGGCGAGCAGCACCTCGCTGGCGGCGGAATTCTCGGCAGCCTTGATGCGAACGCGGCTCTGCAAACGGCCCATGGCGTTGTCTTGCCCTGCGCCGACGGCCTGGCGCGCTTGGGTGGCGCGGCCCACGACTTTGGCGCGGCGGTGCTCGGCCACCAGCATTTCGCAGTGGGCGCGGGTCTCGTTCAGTTTTTGGTCGAGCTTGTGCAGTGCCTGGCGCAGGTTGTCGGCCTCATGCTTCTGGTCCTCTGCCTGCCCGGCAAAGCCCTCGACCAACTGATCGTGGCTCAGGGCGCGCTCCAGAGCTGCGCGGGCCATGTCGTCGTGGCCCTTTTGCACGGCCACTTCGGCCTTGCGCCGCCACTCCACGGCTTGCTCGGCGTGCTCCGCGCGCTTCTTGTCCAGCAGGTGTTGATCGGCAATGGCGATGGCCACCTGCGTCTTGACTTGCAGCAACTGGTTTTCCATGTCCAGAACGATCTGTTTCAACAGCCGCTCGGGATCTTCGGCCTTCTCGACCAGGTCGTTCAGATTCGCGCGGAGCAGGGTGCTTACTCTCTCCAACAGTGACATAACGTCCTCCTTGTTTCAGCTATCAGCTTTCAGCCTCTAGCTCCTTGCTCTTGCTTCCAACTGCCGGCAGTTCCGTTTCCGGGTTCGTGCCGTATTTCATTCGATGCCCGACCTTGTTTCTCAATCTACGAAATACGTACCTCATGGGCCACAGCCATGACCTCGAAGCCTGAGGTTCCCGCCGAACCAGCCGGGAGCCTCAGGCTGAAAGCTACTTTGCGGGTAGCGGTGGCGGCGGTGGCGCGTCTAGTATCTGCCCCATGTGCGATCCGGTAACTTCCTCCATCTCCTTTGCTTCTTCTTCGGTGAGAGCTTTGCTCCGCTCCTGCACGCGCTGCATGATTACAGGCATGTACTCCTTAAGGATGACCGGCTGCGCATCGAGCAGATGCTGGCCGGCTGGGGTACTGTAGAAGGCAATCAAGGCATCCACATCCGAGCGGCTTATGTGGCGCTGGTAAATCCCCGCCATATCGTCGAGCAGTTCGTCGATATCGATGATGTTGAAAGCCTTCTGCATGTACTTGTCCGATATTTTGGCGATGGCCGCCTGTTGATCGGCCGTGAGCGAACCACTCGGAATCTTGCCCGCTCTCTCCTTGATCTGGGCGCTCACCTGTTGCTGCATCATGGACCGCATCATGGTCATCATGGACTGCACTTGCTGATGAACGCGCATCAATTCAAATAGCTTGACCAACTGTTCCTTGGTCGGTTGCTGGTCGGGTGGAATGACCGCTGCTGTGGTAGCGGTAGCCGGCTGGTCTGCCGGGGCCTGCGCATAAGCAGCGAAGGGCGCGAGCGCCAATACCATTCCGATCAAAGCCGCGAACTTGCTTGCCTTGTTCATACTCTCCTCGGTTTCCTGAAAACCTACCTCAGGGGCTAAAGCCCCGGTTATTTCGGCTGAATTGTTGTCAGGGCTAAAGCCCTGACTTAGCAGTTCCGGTCTTGCGCGTAATGCCCCGCGAACTCCGCGCTCAGCCTCCCAGCCGCTGGCTCCTGCCAAGAAGGCCAGGAGCCAGCGGCGGCAGGCTGAAAGTTACTTGCTCTCCGGCTCATTCTTCTCCGCTTCCGGCTTGGTCTTGATGGCTTTCACGTTGGACATGAGCTGCTTGATGTCCATGCCGCTGAGAGCCTCAAAGAGAGCCGGAACCTGCGCGGCGATGCGTGTCATGTCGCCGGTGATCTTGTGGGCTCCGGCAGCGTCATCGTTGCCGGTGGAGACGATGGTGATATGGTCCACCTTGCTGAGTGGCTCGGCCATGGCGCGGACCACGTCGGCCATGTTGGTGAGCAGCTTATCGACGACGGCGGCCTGGTTCCACTCCTGGTATGCCTCGGCCTTGACGCTCATGGCCTTGGCTTCTGCCTCGCCCTTTTGGAAGATGATGCTGGCCTCGGCCTCGCCCTGGGCGCGAATGGCGGATGAACGGCCCTCGGCTTCGGCGATCAGGCGATTCTTCTCGGCGGCGGCCATGTTTTCAATGCGGCGGCGCTCGACTTCAGCACCTTTGAGGACGGTGGCGATGAGTTCCTTTTCATGGCGCAGGATTTCCGCTTCCTGAACCTTGATCTGGCCTTCCTTTTCGACCTGCTGCACCTTGACCTGCTCAGCGGTCACCTGCTGTAGCATGATGTTGGTCTGCAACTCGTAAGCCTTGTCTGCCGTGGCCTGCTGGCGGCGGCTCTGCTCGGAGTACTCCGCTTTCTTGATCTCCAGGTCGCGCTGCGCCTCGGCCTGACGGGTCGCTGAGGCGGTCTCGGCGATCACCCGCTCCTGATCGGCCTTGGCTTTGTTCACTGCGGACTCGCGGAGAGCATTGGCCCTCTGTATGGCGGTGTCGCGCTCTGCTTCGGCTGTGGCCACGTCGGCATCGCGCCGGATGCGGGCCACGTCCGGACGGCCCATATTGGAGATGTACTCGTTCTTGTCGCGGACTTCCTTGATGGTGAAGGAGATGACCTCAAGGCCCATCTTGTTCAGTTCTTCGGCGCAGGTGCCGCGCATCCGGTCACCCACCATCTCCGGCTCCTTGACAATCTGCTCAACGGTCAACTGGCCGATGATGCCACGCAGGTGGCCTTCCATCACCAGGCGAATCAACCCCTCGCGCTCCTCAGGCGATTTGGTGAGGAACTGCTCGGCGGCGGTGAGGATGGAAGCCTGATCGCTGCGCACCTTAATCTGCGCCACGGCCTCGACGGTAACGGCCACACCCTGCTTGGTGTAGAGATCCTGTTTGGGCGCCACGTCAAAGCTCATCAGCTCCAGGCTTAACTGGCGCGCGCTCTCCACCATGGGAAAGATCACGGTACCGTGACCCTTGACGACCCTGGGTCCGCGAAATCCGTAAACGATCAAGGCCTCGTTGGGACCGGCCTTGCGGTAGAGCGAGGTGAGCAGGCCCAGGAGGAAGATCAGCGCCAGAACGCCGAGTCCAACGATCACAACAGTCACTCCGTTGATTCCATTCAGCATTTCGTTCATTGCAATCCCGGCCCTTTCATCCGGGAGGTGAGTGGGTTGATGGTTAACTGCCAGTCAATAGTGGTCAGTGATCAGTTGTCCGTGGCCGGCTTCCGGTTAACGACGACTGTCAGCTGTCCCCTCTTTACTGTTTCGAGCGGGCGTTACGGCCGCTCTTCGGAAAGATCTTGGCCAGCAATCCCACTAGGAAGATTCCTACCAGGACGGCCATATCCGTTATCAGCACGGTCGTGTTCGTCATAACGAGTCCTCAGTGTCACAGTTGAGAGATCAGAGATCAGGGTTCAGAGATCAGGGTTCCTTCGCAAGTTAATTTCGTGCCCATGCGCTACAGGCTTTTGTCTGATACCTGACCCCTGATCTCTGAACCCTGGGTTGTCTCCAGCAAGTCTTCCCAGCGCCGGACGTAGGCAATTCCCTTTTCATAGCGGACGACGAAGACCTCTTCCTTTTTTTGAATCGGTACGCCGTCTTCAGAACGCGCCGGGGCCGAGCACCGCGCGCCTAACTGCTCATAGACAATCTCTCCGGTTCCGTCGGCCCGGATGGGCGATGAAACCTTGCCCACTACACCCGCGACGTCGGTTTCGTCCGCGGTGAGTTCATGTTCGTGGGGCAGCAGCACCCTGGTCAGGAACAGGAAGACGATCGCTCCTCCCGCTACGCCGCAGACCACCGCCAGAGCAACGACGATTCCGGCAACAAAGCCGCCGAAGCGCGTCAGCAGGTATCCGGCAGCACCAAACCAGCAGAGAAAGATCATGAGCGAGAAGCCATTCCACCAGGGGATGGTCGAGGAGCTCTGCGCGGTCCCATGTCCGGCGCCTGCATGCACAGGATGGCCGGCGTGGGGAAGGTGCGTGCTGTGCCCGGCGCTGGGGATGTGGGGCAGATGGGAGGCGTGCGGCAGATGAACATGCCCGCCGAAATGCCCCATGCCGCCCAGCAGAGAGAAGGCGCTCATGAACAGCCCAACGAGAAAGCAAACGAAATAGAAGGTTTCCCAAGTCATTTTGGCGCTCCCTGTCTGCGTACTCCAGGCTTGCGTGCGCTGGCTTGCAGCGGTTTGGTTTGCTGTGCCGCCGGTTCCAGTTTGGGCCGCAGCACTTCAGTGAGGCGTGGCAACAGCCCCGGTGTCTCCAGAATGCCCTCAAGCAGCAGCAGGCACTCGCGCGAATGTTCGTTGCGGGCGAGGGTCAGCAGGGCGTGTTTCAACTCCGGGTCGCGGCGAAAGCGCTCAGCGCCACTGACGAGCCAGAGGTCGAGCTTGTCCTCCACATTGCGCAGTTCGCTTTGCAGTTCGGGGTGGTAGCCTTCGGGGTCGTCGACCAGGTAGCCGGGGTGAACCTTGAAAAACGTGGCCAGGATCTGCCGCGTGGTGTTGGTCAGGTGAGGCCGCGCTCCGCTCTCGATCTGCGAGAGGTAACTCTGGCTGATCTTCGAGCCGGTCTCGGCCTCGATGGCTCGCACCAACTCCTGCTGGCTCAGGTCACGGTTGAGGCCGCGCAGGCTGCCCTCAACCTCGCGCAGATAACGGATTTTCTCGCCCAGCTTCATAAGGTCAGTGAACAGTGAACATGGACAGTGAACAGTGGTCAGCAACAGCGGCTGAATCCTCTGGGTATCTGGTGGTTGCCTGCAATGGTAGCGCCTTTCGGACGAGAACTCATTGCAATCTGTGATAACAATATCGCAATTCGTAATAAAATGCAAGAGGGTCAAAGAAAAACATTTTTCTTGCCGAAGTTGGCGAACTTTCCATGCAATAGTGTGGAAATAGTGAGGGGGAATCGGCCCGTGGCTATATACCCCGGCAGTTTGCTCGAAGCAATACCTAAGTTGAAAATAGAAGGTTGCTCGATCGGGTTCGTAGTGGTTGACGAACAATCGAGCCCGGAGTCCCCCAAGAAAGTGGAGCTTAGCGTCCTTGAGCAGAAGAGGGCGGAGGTTGTCGAGAAGAATTATGCTGAGGTTACCGCCGCTCAGAATAAGCTGATCGAATTTGCCACTCAATTCAACTATCCGGTCTGGTTTATCGAGACCTATACGAATATCGTTTCAAGAGAGCTCAGGCCGACTCGAGAGGATTTGAGTAAACTGGCGCCGAAGAGTGCCTGTGTGGTGCCTAAAACCGACTCGAACGCCTTTTCCAGCAGCAATCTCTTCGACGAGCTGATGAATGCCAAGATCGACACTCTCGTGCTTCTGGGGTACGAGGTGAATTGCTGCGTGCGCCTGACCGCGGTGGGCGGAGATCCAGGCCCCATGATCAAAGGAAACCCAAGCGGGAAGCCATTGCAACGGGGGGCCACCGCTTTCGGTTTTCTGGTGCTGACTTGCCAGCAGGTTCTGCGCGGCCAGGATATGAAGGGGGAAGCCCCTGTGGCAACCTGGAGGGGTGACCACAATGTGCGCTTCTATGCGAATTTGTGAAGGGGCGATGTGAGCTTTATTCCTTCTTTGGATACTTCTCCTGAGATCGCGTAGAGTGTTTCTGAAACGCCGAGGAGGCCGCACCGATGCCCCATCACAACCCGGTTGTGCATTTTGAGATTCTGGGCCGAGACCAGAAGGTACTCGAGGAGTTTTACACAAGCGTATTTAACTGGAAGATCGATCCCGTCGCGGAAGGGTATTCGATCGCCAAGCCGGGTTCGGGCATCAGCGGCGGTATCGGCGCGATGGGAGCCGCTCGCGAGCATGTGACGTTTTACGTTGCGGTTGAGGATGTTGAAGCCGCGCTGGCGCTGATTGAGAGCAGAGGCGGCCAACGAGCCTATGGCCCGCTGCCCACCCCCGACGGCGGCATCTTCGCCGGCTTCCTCGATCCCGAGGGGCATTTGGTTGGGCTGGTATCGGGGCCGAAGTAGAACTGAATCCCGGGTGTCGGAAGCTCGATCTGGGGCGCTTGGCTCTGGTTGAAGCCGGTGATGGTCTGGAGCCGGCAGGGGATCGAGCCTTGCACGTTCCTGTGCGCTGGCGCTGATCCGGGACAGCCAATTGAGGACCGCAACCTGTCCAGCTTATATACTGGATATAAGGTTCCAGATGAGTCGAGACAGTTGGATGGGGATGAAGATCAAGTTCTTGCTGGTTGCTTTGTTCTTCCTGTTGCACGTTTCCGCTCTCGTTTCTCAGGCCCCTGCGCAAGTGGACTATACGCACTTGGTCCCTCGGGCAAGAGTCATTGTTTTTGTGCATGGCATTCACGGGAATCGCGAGTCCTGGCGGGCTGCGAACGGCGCCTATTGGCCGGACTTGATTCGGACGGACCCGCGCTTCGCCTATTCCGACGTTGACGTTGCGCAGTATCCCACGCCGGACTCGAATGGCGCCATGTCCAGCGTGCAGTTGGCCGACGTTCTTTGGGCTCATCTCAAGCAGGACCATGTATGGGAGCATAGCGAGGTGGTTTTCATTGCGCACAGCCTGGGCGGCATCCTCGTTGAGGAGATGCTGTTGAGGCATCCAGCAGAGGCCGCGAAAGTGAAGTTCATCGTGTCGTATGGAACCCCGCACGAGGGCTCGCCGATTGCCCGGATCGCTGCCCTCTACGACAAGGACCCGCTGCTCCGGGATTTGAACGATGCCAGCGATAACGCCTTTCTGACGCAACTGGAACACAACTGGCGAGGGCACGACTCTGTTAACGGCATTCATCGCTTCTGTGCTTATGAATCCGAAGACACGAAACCGGAGAGCGGAGTGGGTTACTATCTGAAGGCCCACGCCCGCGTGGTCAGCTACTTCAGCGCTACCTATGGATGCGATGTGACGACACCGCCGCAGGAGATTCAAGCCGACCACATCCACATGGTGCAGCCTCTGGACCGGAAGTCGAGCGCCTACGATTTTTTCTATCGCGTGTACCGCGATAACCCAATCCTGGAAGAACAGGTGGTGACCCGTGACAACGTGATCGCGGGTCTGGAAGCGGGCTGCGATAAAAGCAACGAGAATGCTGACTTGCAAGTGCCGGTCGCCCTCGATGGCGCCATGCACGAGAGAGTGGTTGCGGCGGTCGCCTCGTTGATCAATGCGGTGGATTTGCGAGACGTGAATCCAGACCCGCCGGTCGTTACCAAGATCGACCCGGACGGCGTAGCCCATGTGCAATACGGATTCGGCGGACCCTCGAAGAAGCTCTTCGTCTGCTTCGGCGCCGCTCGCGCAGCTTTGCAGGTTCGGTTTTCTATCGACCGGCAAGTGCCGATTCGCGAACCACAGAATTGAGCCTGGGGCTGGCAGGTATCAAGATTTTTCAACGAGAGCATGAGCCGCTGCTCGAACGGCGATCATCAGTGTCATTGGATTTGTGGGGGATGGCATAAATCCCATTTTCTCGTAAAATCGCTTAGCGCTCTCGCTGATGGCATGAACGAGAATTGCCCGAATGCCGGCAATTTCGGCGGCCTGGACAGTTCTGAGAACCGCATCCCTCAGGAGCGCCGAACCGATTCCTCGCCCTTGGAACTTGAGATCGACGCCAAGCCGCCCTATCACCATCACGGGGATGGGATTGGGCATATTCCGTCTTACACGGCCAGGGGCATCCATGTGCGCCACCGCGCCCGCAGCCAGCGCATAGTAGCCCACAACTTGCCGCCCGATGCAAACGACGTAGGTCCGGGATGCGCCGCTTTCCTCATTGGGAAGCGCCCTGCGCTTGAGCCAGTGGTCAAGCTCCGGCTCGCCGCATAGGAATTGCGAGAGATTGTGAGCAGCATTCAGTTTTTCTGGGGCGGATAGTTCACCGATCTCTACTTGTCCCATGGCGCTTTCGTCTTGAGCAAGCGCGTCAATCCGGGATTGTCCTTCGGCGGCGCATCCAGCAGGTCGATGAAACGCTGGAATGCCTCTTCGTCCAGATTGAAATAGCGCTGGTCAAGCAGGACGGACTCCGCCTCACGGCAGGCGGCATCGAGCATGAAATCGGAGCGGTTGCGGCCTTGCGCCTCCGCCGCCCGGTCGAGCAGCGCCTTTTGGCTGCGGGTGACGCGGAGATTGATGTTCTCCGTGCGCAACCGGCTCGATTCCGGGACCATGGTGCTCATTGCTGTCTTCTCCACATGTGCTCACAATCAATGTACATCAACGTGCGCACGATGTAAACACTTGAAGTACGCAATCCAGGCCTCGGAAGCGAGACCCGGGTGCCCGGCCAGCTGCGGAAATCAGCGCGTATGCCGCCAGTACCAATAGACGCCTGCTGCAATCAGGCCAAGCCCATAGAGCACTTTCTTGAACATCCAATACATTTCGTTCTTGCGCAGTTCGCGTAGATAAAAATTCTGAGGATTCGCTGGGTTGTAACGAATCGGCAGCTTTTCCCCACCGTACATACCGAAGATCGGGGAGGGTGGAGTCACAGAATATTGTCCCCTGTAGAGCTTTCCTGACTGATCGTTCCATGTGATGACGCACGTTACGCGGCTCAACGTCGTCTCGGACATGGGCAGCTGTTCGGGAGATCGCGCCGCCCTGGCCTTGTATCCGAATCTAACCTTCTCATCGGCAAAGTTGGACGATTCAACGGTCGCCACGGCCGGCGTCCATTTGTCGTAACCGCAAAGACTTTCCCAAAACTCGATCAGCATGATGCCTCCTATTCTGACCCATGCGAATTAAACAATAGAACTGCAGAATCCCGGTTCTCGAAAGCGAGACCGGGGTCGCACCGTCCATTATCGATGGCCGTTATGAATTACCATGTCGAGTAACAGAGCCAGGGCCATCAATCCAAAAAACGCAATCCGTAAAGCCTGCTTGAGGAAAAAGCCTATTTGCGACCGAAGCAGATCCCTACAGTAGTACTGGGATGGGCTTGCTGGGTTGTAACGGACAACCAGCGTCTGTCCTTCAAAGAACTGGAACAGCGGAGAGCCCTCGTGGACCTTGTATTGGGCTCTGTGCTCTTGTCCGGACGCATCAAACCAAGCGATGAGGTTTCTTGACAAGTCTTTCTGGCCCTGTCCAGATCCCCGATACCACTTGATCTTGGACGATTCGATCTTCGCCTCAGTCTGCGTCCATTTGTCGAACCCGCGCAAATGTTCCCAAAACTCGATCAGCATGATGCCTCCTATTCTGACCCATACGGAGTGAAGACCACGATTGCAGAGTCCCGGGTCTCGGAAGCGTTACCTGGGCACAAGGTATTCAGATGAAAGCCTAGAATCTGCTCACCATTCGATGGTGACGAACCTAGCCACTGATCCGCCAACATTGGTGATCTGGTGCATTCCTGGCGGCAACCAGGTCGTTTTGCCGACAGGCAGCTCGATGGAGCGCGGCTGGCCGTAGTTCGGCGGCTCGTCCTCGTCGGAGTTATCGATGATGTCGCGCAGACGCAATGGGGTGAGAGCCACAAGCAGGGTTTCGCCGCGCGCGCTGGCATCCTCCATGACATTGCCAGGAACAAGCTCGACCCGGTTAAAGGTCTGGGCCTGCCGCGCTGTCCTTACGTTGACAATCACCAGAAGTACAGGCCGTGTATCGGAAGAGTCGACATGCACGGTCTGCCTGCCGTGAACAAAGCTCCGTTCGCCCGACTTCAGAGCCACCGGCGAGCCATTCACCGTGATTGTGCAGTCGTCGACTGCGAGCAGAATAACTCCGATTTCTGAGAGCGGCTCGATGCTGAGATATTTGCTGCCATGCAACGTTGCCACCGAGACACGGGCCAGCCTTTCGTACGACTGCGCCGCGCTGATGCCTAACGCGCCAAAGAGTACGCATAAGAGGAGCAGGAATGCAGCCGACTTTCTCATTGGGATTTCCTCCAATCGCGTTTTACTTCTGCCGCGAAGTCGATGAAGCCGCGTTGGGGATCGGTGAAAGCCGGCATTACGATCAGTGTCTTCCAATCTCGGGAATTGACAGTCCACGGCAAATCTTCCGCGCAAGCAGATCGGCAACCTCACTGTGGCGAGGGATTGTTTCTGTCTGTCCGGTTTTGGGGTTGCACCAGAGGGAGTGCGAACCGCCTTCGCGTTTGAGGTAGCAGCCGTGCAAACGCAAAAAGCGCAGAAGGGACTCTCGCTTCACTGGACGGTAACCGTCTCCCGAAGAACATCTTCCGGAACTCCGCGCAGTCCATCCTCGCGGCGGTCTTCCAGAATGAGATGGATAGCGGCGCTCAGGTTCTCGCGGCACTCCTCCAGGCTATGCCCCTGCCCGTTTGCGCCAGGAATCTCTGGAGACCAGGCGACAAACCATTCACCATCGCGTTCAATGACCGCTGTAAATTCGTTCCGCATGGAACGAGTATAGAACGGAATTTGCGATTCCGCGAAACGGAGAACCACGTCTCTTTACGCCGCGAAGTCGATAAAGCCGCGCTGGGGGTCGGTGGAGATCAACTTGACCGTTACCTTGTCTCCCACGTCGAGGCCTTTGCCGCCCTGGACTAACATGCCTTCCACGTGCGGATCGAGAGTGCGGACGAAGGTGCCGTAGTGGTTGACGCCGGTGACGATGGCGGGGAAGCTCTGGCCGATGCGGGGGTGCAGGACGACGGCGGCGATGCGCTTCTGCATCTCTCGCTCGACCTTGCGCGCGGCGTCTTCCATCAAGGTGCAATGGGCGGCAATGGCGTTGAGATCGTTCTCGGAGTAGGGCGCGGGCTGGTGGGCCAAAAGCGCCTTCATCAGCCGCTGCGTGACCACGTCGGGAAAGCGGCGGTTGGGCGCCGTGGAGTGGGTGTAGTCCTGGACGGCGAGGCCGAAGTGGCCGGGGGAAGGCTCGTTGGGCTTGACCAGCACGTACTCGCCGGGGCCCATGAGCTTGATGACTGTCAGCGAGAGGTCAGGGAAGTGGTCGGGATCTTTCTGCTTCTGGGCGAGGAGGAAGTCGTTGAGGGCCTTTGAATCTGGTTCGGCGGGGAGGATTGCGCCCAGGCCCGCGGCCACCTCGACGATGCGGTCCCAGCGCTTGGGAGTGCGCACGATGCGGCGGATGGAGGCAACGCCGGCAGCTTCAAAGGTGCGGGCTGCGACTCCATTGGCCGCCACCATGAACTCCTCGATGAGAGATGTGGCGCGGTTCTTCTGCTGGCGGACGATCGAGACCGGCTGAGCCTGGCCGGATGAGTCCGCCTGCATTTCAGGGCGGGTCTCGACGGTTTCAAGATCGAGCGCGCCATGCTGGAAGCGGCCGCCGACCATGCGCTGGGCGGCGGTGTCCTGGAGCTTGAGCTGGGCGGCCAAGTCGGCGCTGGCGGCTACTTTGGCGGGAGCGGGACCCGTGCCCTCAAGCCATGCGCCGACGGCGTTATAGGCCAGTTGCGCGCGGTTTCGGACCAATGCCGCGTAGACCTTGCCGTCGGTGGCAGTCCCGGCGGAGTCTACGGAGAATTCGATCACGTGAGCGACGCGGTCCTGATTCTCATTGAGTGAGGTGATGCCCTCCGACAACTCGGCGGGGATCATGGGAAAGACTTTGACGCCGGTATAGACAGAGGTGGTTTCGCTGCGGGCGTGGGCGTCAATGACGGAGCCAATCTTGACGCGCGCATCCACGTCGGCCACGCCGACGAGCACGCGGATGCGGCCGTCGGGGAGTTGCTCGGCCCACTCGATCTGGTCGAGATCGCGCGAGGTGTCATTGTCAATGGAGGACCAGAGCAGCTTGGTCAGGTCGAGAATGCCGGGGATGGAGGGCGGGGCGGGATGGGCCTGAATTGCGGCCACTTCCGCGTCGGTTCCGGCCGGAAAATCGGGCTGAAAACCGTGCTCGATCATGGCGGCGTGGGCCGCGACGGCAAGATTGAAGTGCAAAGGCTGGCTGGAATGCATGACGAAATATGGCTCCTCGGGGGTGAAGAGCAAGGCTACCACGGCAGGGGCTGGGTGAGATTTAGTTTCCCACCCTAGCCGCAAAAAACAAATACGCGGCGAGGGTGGGGCACCCACCTGAGTGAGGAGAATGGGAGGGGCGGTCTGGAGTTGGCGGGTTTCCACCCTTTTCGCCAAGAAGCGCGAAAAGGATGGGACACCCGCGTTGCAGAACCTATGAAATTGCTTTATTGAATGCCGAGGTCGGCGAGGACCTTGGGCTTGGCTTCGTCCACGACCAGCAGGTTGTGGCAGGCGGCGCAATCCTGGGTGATGCTCTTGCCGCCATCTTTCGTGGCGTGGTCGCCGTCGTGGCAGCGGAAGCAGCCCGGATAGCTCATGTGGCCAATGTGGTTGGGATGCGTGCCCCAGGTCACCTTCATATAGGGAAAGACGTTCTGGCTGTAGAGGGTGACGAGCTGTTCGCCCGCGGCCTTGACGAGAGCTTCCTTTGCGGGCAGCACCTCGGGATGCTGGGTGCGATAGAAGTCCTCAAGCTGCGCGGGAATCTTCGTTCCGGCTTCGGCTTCGCTGGCGTAGTTGGCCTTGAGCAGCTCCAGGCCCTCTTTGTGGACCCAGGGGAGTTCGGGCGAGACCGCGCCCTCGGCCATAGCCCGGTTGAGCGCGTCTTCAGCGGTGACGAATGTGTGTGCGGCGCGGTTGTGGCAGTCGATACAATCCATTACCCGGCGTTCGCCCTGGGGAACGGCGCTGCCGGTTGCGGAGGCGGCAAAGACGGTCTCAGAGCCATCGTCGTTGCGCTTCTGCACCCAAGGGATGGTGGTGCGGGTCGGGTCGGTGGCGATGTATTCGATGTGGCCCAGGTGGACGCCATGAATTCCGGTGAGATGCGACAGAGAATCGCGGCCGCCCAGGTGCAGCACCAGAACGGTTTGTGTTTCGGTGTTCTTTTCGTCATCGGCGAAGGTGGACTTGACCAGCAGCTTCTCCCCGATAAACCGGGCCGGCGTGTGGCAGCCCTCGCAGATATCCCGCGCCGGGCGCAGGCTGGTGACCGGCGATGGAATCGGGGTTGGATAGCGGTCGAAAGCGACCTCGACAAGCTGCTTGGTGCCATTGACCTTGGCGGCAAAGTAGGAGGACGCGCCCGAGCCGATGTGGCACTCCACGCAGGCTACATGGGAGTGAGCCGAGATTTTGTAGGCCGTGTACTCGGGATGCATCACGTGGCAGGACTGGCCGCAGAACTGCGGCGAATCCATATAAGCCGCGCCGCGATAGCTGGCCATGGAGACCACCAGCAGGTTGACGATGGTGGCCACCAGCACAATATCGAGACCATGGCGAAAGATGCGGTCGTTGAGATCGATCTTTGGAAATTCGGCGGGAATCTGGCCGGCTTTCTGGAGCATTTTGCGGCGCAGAAAGACGCCCACCGGGATCAGCCCCAGGCCGGCGATAAACAAACCCGGTAGCAGTAGGAAGAAGATGATTCCGAGGTAGGGGTTGTCGTTGGGGCGGCCGAAGAGCTCAACGAGCCAATAGCCGATCATGGTAACGCCGGAGGCGGTGGTGATTGCGCCGCCAGCCAGGCTGATGGGGTTGTTGCCGAAGAACAGAGCCGGCCGCACCCAGCCTTCGCGGAATTTTTGCAGCAGTGGCACGCTGTCCCTCGCTCACAGTTGGATGGCCCGCCCCGTAGGGCGGGCCGGTAGTACCGCTACTTCTTCAAGGAGCGTACAAACGCTACCACGTTGTCGAGATCCGCGCCCGCGACTCCGGCTACCGGCTTCATTGTAGCCGTGCCGGTCGTAACAGCCTTCTTCAGGTCGGCGTCACTCAATGCCTGCGCTGTGGCGCCGCCGAGAGGGTTCACTTTTGCCTTTGGGAGATTGCCTAAGCCTTCGGCGCCGTGGCACATCTGGCACTTGGCTTTGTAGACGGCCTGGCCAGCCGCTACAGAGGCGGCTTGAGCCAGTTGGGCAGCGCTGGCCACGCAAATCACGGTGGTCAGCATCATCAGACTACGAATCGTTTTTGTCATTGAGAGACTCCTTGAAGTTTGGCGGCTGGTGCGCAGGAGCCGCCCCCTGCCGAATGGATTGTTTCACAAACCGGCCACCTATGACAGGCAAAAGCCCGCCGAGGAACCGGGAAAATGATTGGATGGCCTTTGGGGGGCGAGGAGCTTGCTTCTGCAACTGCCCATTTACTCGATATACTTGCGGTCTTGCCTTGTCAGATGAACGTGATGAGGTCGTGCATACGCTTGAAACAGAGATGGACCGGTAAAGCCCTTAAGCCCGGTCCATCTCCACAGTGTTCGGCAGAACGGCGGTTTCGATCAGAACTCGTAGTGTACTCCGAGCATGACGTTGTTGGCGTGGAAGACGCGCGGCGCTGTGGCACCCGCAGTCCCTTCGGTCAAACCGGTCGGAACCCCGATTGAAGCGCAGGGAGTGATGGTCGCGGTGAGAGATGTTGCTGTGCTGCACAACGGTGAGCCGGAGGGTCCGCCCTCTCCGTAACCGTAGTAGTTGAACTGGGCTTTCCAGATCAGTCCCGGATGCATGGTGTAAGCCAGGTTCACAAACGGGGACTGGTAGGTGGAGACCATGGAGCCGTTCACATCGCGCGCGTCGTTGAAGAAGCGGCTGCCATTCACGGCGCTGGCCGTATAGCCAAGATTGGCGTGAACCTTGTCGGTCGGGGTATAGGAGAACGACACCATTACGAATTGGGTGGGCGCATTCATGAAGTCCCTGGCCATCCAGGTCGCGTTGCCAGAGCAAAGGTTGGGCGCACCTGAGCTGGTGACAGTGGCTGCGCCGGCGAAGGCGGGGGTGGTGGCCGTAGCGGCTGCCGCGCCGCTGCTATAGCAGATGTTGGTCGCAGCGTAGACGTCGCTATAGGAGTAGTTCAGGTTTACTCCATAGTGCTCGCTTGGCGACAGCACCAAGCCCATGCTGCCCACGCGGCTGTAGTCAACGTGGTTGAGCGGGCCGTTGTAATTCGCATCGCCCGCAGCAACGACATCCTGGTTGTTGTTGGTGTTATTGTGCCGCTCGCGATCGCTGTACGATCCGGAGATGGTCGCCCAGGTCTTCGGCCTGTAAAGCGTATGCACCCGGTAGATCTTGAACTGGCGCTGGCCCACCGCGGTGAATGCGTTGTCGGCATAGCCGATCTCCGCCGTGCCGTTCAGATCCCATTCCTTGGTGAGACGCAGCGCGGCATTGAAGACTCCGGCATTCTCGTTAATGGAGATCGTTCCGCTTACCGGGTCACTCACCACGATCGGGATTGGGCCCTGATGTGGAACGCCCTGACCGATGTTGCGGTTGCTGACGCGGTACGTTAGAGCAAATCGCGCACGCGCCGAAGCATCCCAGCTCGCCGTTAGATTGTTGATCACGTAATCCTGGCCGTAGTAGTTGTAGGTCAGCGTGCCATTGATGCCGTGCGGCAGCGAACCGGCTCCAGTGGTCAGGGGACCGGAGTAGTTGACCGTTTCAAAGCCATTGTTCCCAGCCACGGCCGTTGTGGGCGTTGACAGCGTGACCTGCGGAGGAATGATGGAGTTGCTTGGCTCGTGAACGCTGGAATATGTCGCCTGATCGGCGAGGGTCACTGTCGGAGTTGCCCGCCACACGATGCCGTAGTCTGCCCCGATGACGGACCGCTGCGCGGTGGCGTGGCCGCCCGACCAGACAACCGAGCGCACTGCACCGTTCAGGCCCTGGGCGCTTTCGTTGTAGTTCGGCATGTTCGAGGAGCCGCGCGTATAGTGAACGTTTCCGTTCATGCTGACGTTCTTGATCGCCGTGCTCTGCAACCGAAGCGTCCAGGTCGGTGTCCAGATCCGGGTTGGCTGCGAACGCGTATAGCTCGTGACGACGTCGCAAGCGGGATTGATGATCGGCATGCCGCCGGGCTTAATTGCGGGCGACAGCATTGTGTAGACCGTCGAGCTGGTGTACGCGCTGCCCATGCTGCCGGTGTTGCAGGCCGCGATGCCGTAAGGCGTAAAGCTGGTATAGTTGCCCAGATAAGCAGGCGTTCCATCCGCCTCCTGAACCAGGAAACCGTTCGGATCCAGAGTGAAGGACGTGTCCGATTTGTAGTGATTCGCCTGTGTCTCGAAGCTGATCTTGGTTGCCCGCGAAGGTTTCCAGTCGACCGCGCCAAGGAAATCGTCGCTGCCGTTGCGCTCCCACTGCTGCAGCATCGCGTTGTACTTCATGATTGTGTAGGAGGGGCTGAGCGCCGGACCCTCCATGGTGCTGTGAGAGTACGCAAACCGATATGTAAAGACATCGAGCGGCCTGAGCGTGAGGTTGGTGTCCGTCATGCGACGCACGGTGTTGAACATCACCGGCGACTTGTTCACCTGCGGCCAGGCCAGCGTGCCGGTGGGCGCATTGGACGGCCCAATGGGAATGGACAGTCCGCTGGGAATGTTCGGATTCGCCAGCAGATCGTAGTTCGAGTAGAGCCGGCCGCGCCGGAACATGCCCGAGAACTCGTAGGCTTTCCCCTTGGAGGCTGAAAGCCTGGCCATGATATTTGGATCGCCGCCGAACCCGGTGCCGAATGCGGAGAGATTGTCGAACAGGGAGTTCTTGTTGCCGGGAAGCGCACGCATCTCGAGGGTCTCACCCTCAACGCGCGGACCGCTTTGGAGATTGACGAGGGTGTCGTACATGGCGCTGCTGCCCGAAAGATTGGTCATGCGCCCGCCCATGTCGATTGTGTGATGACTCGTGTAACCGTCCGGCGTAGTGAACTTCGACTCTGGAGCCGGGGTGGCAGGATTGACATCCTGCGCGATTGCGATTCCTGCCGTGGCGAGGAGCATGACGACTGTCATGGCGCCTGCAGTGCGGCGGACTCTTGCGGAAGAGGGCTGTTGATTGAGAAGCCCTGAAAACCAACCGTTATTTTTCATATGAAGCCTCACTTGAAAAAAACTCGCCAACGTTTGTGCGTCTTATGACTTGGCGCCGCGCCGCCCCATGGAGACGCGGCAGCGCTCCGCTACCGGACGAATGCCTGGCTTGCGTTCGAGCCGTGGATGAATGTATGGCAGGTAACGCAGGGCGTGACAGTCGTTGAACCCGCATCCAGACCGTGTACCCCTCCTGCTGAAAGCGGGCTGTGGCACTGGTTGCACAGCGTGGCGATCGACGGCATGTTCAGCAGCCGCGGATTCTGCGTTCCGTGCGGTGTATGGCAGGTGGTGCAGCCCTCAGCCCTGACCGGAGCATGCTCGAACGTAAACGGTCCGCGCACATCGGTGTGGCACTTGGTGCAGACCGCGTTTGAATCCTCAGTCGACCTGACATTGTTGGCAAGGAAGCTGCCGTGCACGTCGTGGCAGTCAGTACACTTGACCAGGCCTTCGTTGACCTTGTGATGTATAGGCATGTTGAACTGCGCCTTCTGGTCAGCGTGGCACTGGTAGCAGAGCGTGGGTTGAGGCGCCTTGAGCAGCGTCTCCTCTTTGCTGCCATGGATGTCGTGGCAACTGATGCAGCCGACGCCGGCTTTGGCATGGGGAGAGCGCTCGAAGTTGGGGTGCGCGCCGGAGTGGCAGCCCAGGCACTTTTCGTCCACCTCTTTGGTGGTTGCCTTGGCGGGGTTGAAAATCTTGGTGATGTCTCCGCCGCCGTCGACGTGCGCCTTGCCGGCGCCGTGACAGTTCTCGCAGGTGGCGCCGTTGCTGCCATGCATCTGGGCCATCTTGGTGTGGGGGTTGTCAGCGAATTTCTTGCCCACCTCTTCATGGCAGGTAGCGCAAACCTCGCCACCAACATAGTCGCCGGGAGCAGTGTCCTTGGTCTGCGCGGTGGCGGTCTTGGCAGCTGAATCGGCTTTGGGCGCCTGAGCTCCGAGAGCAGTGGCGCCTATGATGCTTGCGCCCAGCATCAACATCAAACAAGCTCGCAGTCCCAGCCTCTTGCCCGGGGCCGCACCGATCGACAAACGCGTTACAGGCCTATCTTCATGCATGAAAAATACCGCCTTATGTGATCTCGTCGCCACTTCTGAAAACAACCTTACCAGCGTCCGGCGGCGCAACACGTCAATCCATGGATGGGACTGCCGGATCGTCAACAGGCTCGCTGGCACAAATCAACCGAAGGGGCTCTTTGTGCGGAGCATCACTTCATGATCGGAAGATTACGATTTCGTCATCTTTGTAGCGGTGACGCCGATCACATTCGATGAGGGGCCGATTTAACCGTTGTTTTTCCCACCTCAAAGTGACATGGATTCCCTTTTGCTCTCAAGACCTTAGGCCAAACCACCGAAGTCCCCAATATGCGGCATTCACTGGCTGCCGCCGGAACCTGGGAGATGGGTGGGCAGGCGATGCTCCTGTCGGCAGAAGATCAGGATTCCGGCCAAATTGTTGAGCAAAACGGGACACTTTCAAAAAATGGCGGTTTCGCGGGAATCGGCTTGAGCGCTTCTGTTGGCAGACCTTGAACAAGGCTTTTGCCTCCCGGTGTGCGGCGTGGCCATGTGGAAAAACGGCACTCAGTGTGGCCCGTATTTGATGTTCGAGGGGGGAATCCGAGGCTGGCGCACGTACTCAGAGACGTGAGGTCCATCACATCCTTGGGGTTGGCTGCTCCGGCAAACTCGAATCGAGCAAGGGTCTTTTTTCCGGGAGACCCAAAGCATTTTCACCTGGATTTGGCGCATGGGCATTTGTGCGCGGGGCACTCGAGACGGCCTGGGCGAAGGTGCTTGATCGGCGTCGGAAAGGCAACAGTATGGCAGACGCAGAGATCACGACAGGAACACACACGCGGCAGAAGCACCTAAGCCGGCAGGTTCCGGTGGGGTGCGCGGCCTGCGCCAATCGCCGTCCCGGCTGGTTCTGTTCCCTGGGCAGCGCGGTTCTTGCCGATCTCGAGCTAGTCACCAGCACGATTTCCCTTCCGGCGCAGGCTTCACTGTTTACGCAGGGCGAAGATGCCAAATGCCTTTATTTGATCTGTGGGGGCTATCTTAAGCTGACCGCCGGCCGGCTCGAAGATCGCCAAATGATCGTCCGGGTGGCCGGACCCGGCTCGATGCTGGGCCTGTACGCGGTTCTCTCCCACGGCGTCTATGAGGTTTCAGCCGAGTCGTTGACCCCCGCGCAGCTCCGGCCGGTCGAACGGGAGCGGTTCCTCGGCTTCCTGCGCAGTCATAAGGAGGCGCAGATGCGTGCCGTGCAGTGTATCTGCCAGGAGTACCGCTTTGCGCTACAGGACGCTTGCCGGGTGGCGCTGGCCGAGACCGTGGCCGCCCGCCTGGGGAGGCTGCTGCTGGAGCTGGCGAATCAGATTGGCGAGCACCTGAATGATGGCGGTTCCCGATTCCCACTGCTGCTGACCCACGAGGAGATGGCCTCGATGGTCTGCACGACCCGCGAAACCGTCACCCGCACGCTCGGGCAGTTCCGCAAGGATGGCTGGATCTCGATCGAAGACTCCCTGATCACACTTCACCAGCCGGATCGGCTTCAATCGCTCGTCTAGACGGCAATTTCAATAAAAGCCGCTCTCGTCTGGCCTGCTTCCCGAGTCCAAGAGCTATCATTGAGTTGTCAGCTTTCAGTTGTCAGTTGCCAGTACTGACTGCGGGCGATTTTGAAACTGACCACTGATCTCAGGAAGAAACTGTTCAGGTGGGAGTTCATGTTGCGTATCATTCGTTTTTTTGCCTGCTTTGCTTTTGTCCTTCCCTCTTTCTACGCTGCGGTTGCACAAGACTCGACTCCAGCCCCGGTTGCGGCTTCAGCCCAGCCGAGCGTGACATCTTCTGAAAGCCCCGAAGTTAGGGATTTCCAGAAGATTGAGGATGCCTGGTCCAACGCCATCAACGTGCGCGACCAGTATGGACTAGAACTTGTCTTATCTCCATTGTTTGTGGATGTTTCCGCCTCAGGCGACATTACCACGCGCAATCAGCAGGTTGCCATGGTGATTTCCGGCGAGGACAAGACCATCAACCTTGACCAGAGGGTGATCACCGTACGCATGCTGGGCGACATTGCCGTAGTCAACGGGACCTATGCGCTGCACCACAAAGCTGGTTCTGCGCAGGTGGACGAAAAGGGTGTGTTCACGCACGTCTTCGAGCGGGTTCATGGGGCCTGGCTGTGCACCAACTCCCAGCGCACAGTGCTGCGCACAGACTCGAACGCCAAGCCCAAAAAGCAGTCCAACGCCGAGATGCCATTCCACGTTCCGCTGTTCAGCAGGTAGCGGCGGGGGCACAGCTGATTGCGGCGACGGCAGCGCCTCGGCGCTGGTTGGCGGCCGGACGTATATTGTGCATTTCTGGAATAAGCGGCATTACTATTCCAGAGAATGGCTTTTCCCTGGAATAAGAGATGTTCTCCGATGTGGAAGCCAGGATTCAATACCGACTGGAAAAGCCCGTGATGTTACACCGACGAATTCGTGTGCGCACCTTAGTAAAAGATAGATGGCATTTCTCTATTAACGAATGAGCCCGCTAAACGGAATTTAGCAACGAAGCCAAGCGCCGCGTTGCCGGGCTGTTAACTTGTAAGCTGCCTGGCAGCCTGTAGCCGAATCGATACATGCACCAGGCTGAGGGCGGCCGGGGTGACGCCAGCGATGCGGCTGGCCTGGCCGATGGTGATAGGGCGCACCCGCTCCAGAATTTCGCGCATCTCGCGGGAAAGGCCGCTGATGGCGCTGTAGTCGATCCAGGCCGGGATGGCGACGGCCTCGGCGGCTTTCAGCTTTTCGATGGACTTCTTCTGCTGATCGAGGTAGCCGGCGAATTTGATCTCAGTCTCGACGGCGCGCGCCTCATTGCGCAGGACGGCCCTCCGGGCTCTCGTGTCCTGGCTTAGATCCTCGCCGGCCAGCACGGCAGAGAGATCCGCCAGCAATGGCTCCCGCGCCAAGGCTTCGCACAGCACGCCCAGAACCGGCTCGATGGTGACCTCGGGCCGCTTAAGGAGTTGCGCCCAGGTGAGGCCGGCGGTGGCCGTGAGCGAGCCAAAGCCTGCCGAGGCCAACTTCTCGACGGTGATCTTTTCCGTCGTCAGCAGCCGCTCCAGCGCGGACCTGCGGGCCTGCTTGTGCTCGTATTCCGCCCAAGCCCCATCGCCGATCAGGCCCAGGCGGCGGCCATGCGGAGTGAGCCGGCGGTCGGCGTTGTCAATGCGCAGGTGCAGGCGGAACTCGGCGCGTGAGGTGAACATGCGGTACGGCTCATTGATGCCCTTCGAGATCAGGTCGTCGATCAGGATGCCGGTGTAGCCCTCGCTGCGGTCCATGGTGAAAGGCGGCTCACCTTTGAGCCAGAGGGCGGCGTTGATGCCGGCCATGATGCCCTGGCAGGCTGCTTCCTCGTAGCCGCTGGTCCCGTTGATCTGGCCGGCCAGATAGAGACCCTCCATGCTCTTGACGCGGAGAGTGCGGTCCAGCTCGGTGGCGTCCACACTGTCATATTCAATGGCATAGCCGGGGCGCAGCATCTCTGCATCTTCAAGGCCGGGGATGGAGCGCACGATCTGGAACTGCACCTCCATGGGCAGCGAGGTGGACATGCCGTTGATGTAGACCTCGTGGGTGTTAAGGCCCTCGGGTTCCAGGAAGAATTGGTGCTGAGTCTTGTCAGGGAATTTGACGATCTTGTCTTCGATGGACGGGCAATAACGCGGACCGATGCCCTCGATCTGGCCGGAGTACATGGCCGAGCGATGCACGTTTTCGCGGATGATGCGCAACGTTTCCGGAGTGGTGAAGGCGATGTGGCAGCTTATCTGGGGCTGGACGATCTTCTTCGTCCGGAAGCTGAAGGGGGTGGGGTCTGCGTCGCCGGGCTGCTCCTGGAATGTATCCCAATGGATCGTCCGGCCGTCGAGGCGGGGCGGCGTGCCTGTCTTAAGGCGGCAGGTTCTGAGGCCCAGCGCGCGCAATGCTTCGCCAAGCAGGACCGAGGCTGGCTCGCCGCTGCGGCCGGCGGGATAGCGCTCCTCGCCGCAGTGGATCAGGCCGTTTAGAAAGGTTCCGGTGGTAATGATGGTGGCGTCAGCCAGCAGTTGGCGGCCATCGCGGAGCTTGAGGCCGAGAACGCGTCGACGGGGATGAACCAGGCTTGGGAGCCCCTCTGTTTTGTCCAGCAGTTTAGTCCCTAGTCCCTCAGTCCCTAGTCCCTCCTCAATGACAAGATTGACCACCTCAGCCTGGCGGATGTGAAGGCCGGGCTGCGACTCTAACACCTCGCGCATCTTTACGCGATAGAGCTGCTTGTCGCACTGGGCGCGCGGACTCCAGACGGCGGGGCCGCGGGAGGTATTGAGAAGACGGAACTGAATGCCCACGGAGTCAGCCACTTCGCCCATGACGCCGCCGAGAGCGTCCACTTCGCGGACCAGGTGCCCCTTGGCCACGCCGCCGATAGCCGGATTGCAGCTCATCTGCGCGATCAGATCGAGGTTCATGGTAATGATGGCCGTCCTGAGCCCCATGCGCGCCGCCGCCATGGCCGCTTCGCACCCGGCGTGGCCCGCGCCCACCACCACCACATCGTATTGTTCGGTAAACGCCATTGGACTCCAGAAAAACCAGCTACAAACCTATTCTACGGATTCCCGTCTTGCCGCGCAGAAAGCCGAGGCGCCAAGGCTGTCGCGGGATTCTTCTATAATTGGGCGTCACTCAAAGCAGAAGGAACGGCGGGGGCTGTCGGGCTAGGTGATGACCTGTTTGTGTGGAAATCCGGTTAATGGAGCCGGCACGCTTTGTGCGCGGTGCGCGGCTCTGCGCATCTTGGAACTCGGCATGGATGCGACCGAGAAAGAGATCAAAGCCGCATATCACGTTCTGGTCAAAGTATGGCATCCAGACCGCTTCCAGGGCGACAAGGCGTTGAGGGAGGCCGCAGAGGCTAAGCTGAAAGCCGTCAATTCCGCATATGTGCTTCTCTGCTCGAAATCTTCACAGGCAGGAAGAGGCAGCAGGCAAGAAACGGAGTCGACCTACACGGCGTACCAGGAACCGAAAGTGCAGACAGAATCCGCCGCGGCGCCGCCTGCAACGGGCGAAGCGATGCCTGTTGCAAGGCCGATGCGGAGTTCTTCCGGATGGATCTTTCCGGTGCTTAAGATCATTTTCAAAATTGCCGGTGTTGCTTTGGCGATTCTGCTGGGCCGGTATCTGTGGATCGCGTTCGATGTTCCCGCCCCCACCAGCGATGAAGCGGAAAGCGCGCTTGCTATGGGCAAAGTGAGCGTGCTGAACGAGCTTGAAGCGCCGAAGCGAAGATTTCTGGAAGCTGTGGAGCAGGACCTGAGGAGATTGGACCCGCGCAAGCCAGCGCCGGAGAACTTGCCGCAAGCGGCCGAGACCGCACCGGCAGCCGATTTGCAAACCGAACCCGCGACGCCCACCCAAGCAGCCAAGCGGCAGCCGGCCAAGGCTCCGCCCGCGCCGGGCAAGGTCCGTTCCTACATCACCATTGGCTCAACCCGAGACGAAGTGCTGGAGCAGCAGGGAACCCCGACGGCATCGTCTGCCGATAAACTTGCCTATGGAAAATCGGAGCTGTATTTGAAAGATGGCACCGTCACTGGCTGGCGAATCGACCCTGTCTCCTCGCCGATCCGAGTCAAGCTCTGGCCGGCAGCTTCAGTGGACCCAGACCCAGGCTATTTCGCGGTTGGCTCGACAAGAGATTTTGTCCTGGTGGTTCAAGGCACGCCGACGGCGTTTTCTGAAGACAAGTTTGAATACGGCGGCTCTGTCGTCTACTTCCAGAACAACCGGGTTGTCAGCTGGAAGAACGACCCTGCGTCGATCCAGCTGCGGGCGCAATAGCCGCTGACGCGGACCCCGTTGCAGAAGGCACCTCACCGCGATGTATCGGACCGGCACATTTATGGAATCTTATAGTGCTTGATCTGAAGCATGAAGCTTGCCCTGTGCAGCTTGTGAATGGGACCGCTGAGCCCCGTCCTTTTGGAGGGCACGTTCAGGACTTGGGCCGGTTGCCCAAACCTGGCAGATTCAATCTTGGAGACATTGGTTCCAACTCCTGTCTGATAAAGAGGTTGCACCTTCTCATCCCGCTTGTAGTAAATCCCGCACTTATTATTAGGCCCATTGGATTGCACGGATATGAACGTTCCATCCTGCGGATCGATCAAGGAAGTATCGAAAGAATACGCATCGCCGTGGAAGCCAATCAATTGCGCCTTGCCCGCAACATCCATGCCCCCACATTGAACGATATGCACGGGGAGATCGGCCGTGCAATATAGATGATGCATAGCCGCTGTGTGAGCGTTGATCTGCACCACCATCTCGGCCGCAACCTCCGCCTCCGTAGTCGGCGTACTGAAATGAGCGCCGATGAGTCTACCGTCGGTCATCAGCACCGTCACTCCCATACACAACAGTAGATGCGGATAACAAATCTCCGTCGGATCCTGACCAACCGTATCTTCGTCCAGATAAATCGCCATCGGCCCCCGCCTCTCTAGAAATCGCTTGCTCCCGGCACGATCTTGCTTTGGCTATAATGCAGGATACGCGACGGCCAATGGCCGGATCCCGAAAGTGCGATCCTCTGTCAATGAAAATTAACCTGACGCCCGGTTCCCGCGTCCAACCTGTTAGGCAAGCGACGAGGGGAAAGAGAATGCGAAATCGTTGGTGGATGGCGATGCTGCTGGCCGCGGGATGCGCGCTGGCGGCCGCTGGGCAGGGCAAAGACAGCTTTACGCCCATGGCGCTGGACGCGGGCTTTGGGCCGATGGATATTACCGAGCCAGCGACGAAGCCGGAGGAGATCATCCGGCAGTTTGCCGCCAAGGAGAGCGAGTTCCAGCGGGCGCTGAACCACTACACCTATCGCCGCGTGGCCCGCGTGCAGACCATCGACGACGACAACAAAGTGGATGGCGAGTATTACGAAGTGGATGACGTGATCTTCGACTCTACCGGCAATCGCACCGAAAAGGTGGTCTACGCGCCGGAAAATACCTTGCAGAGGGTGATGATGTCGCCGTCCGATCTCCAGGACATCCAGCACGGGTACCCGTTTGTGCTGACTGCCGAAGAGATTGGCCAGTACGACGTGAAGTATGTGGGGCGGCAAAAGGTGGACGAGGTGGACTGCTACGTCTTCGACGTGGCTCCTAAGGTCATCGAGAAGAAGAAGCGATACTTACTTGGCCGCATCTGGGTAGACGTGACCGACCTGCAGATTGTGGTGACCAACGGCCGCATGGTTCCCGACGACACGCGCAAGAACAACGAAGACCTGCATCCGCCCTTCATGACATGGCGGCAGCAGGTGGATGGGCATTATTGGTTCCCGATCTACACCAAGGGCGAGGGGATACTGCACTTCAGCGGCGGCAGCGGATTCATGGCCCAGGACGTGCATATGCGCGACACGATCAAATACACCGACTACAAGCAGTTCGGATCGACGACGAAGATTATTTATGAGGGGCAGGATATTACGGCGCCGGAGAAACAGCCGGATGCACAGAACAAAAAGTAGAGAGTAGTGAATCCGGCCCAGCTGTGTTTACCGAGTGGTAACTTCCGAGTTGACGATACAGACGCAACTCGATTCTTTGACTCTGAGGCTGCCAGCTCGATGAGACACTCGAGCTGGCAGCCAACGCCATTCGGTGGAGAGAGCAAGAACTCACTTGTGGTGGCTTATTCCTTGCTGCTTACGAGCGAGAACATCGCTCCCTGCGGGTCCTGTCCGTTGATGATCCAGCTTCCGCCGGGCACCTGCATCGGACCGTTCAAGACCTTTCCGCCCCCGGATTGAACGCGCTGGATGGCTCCGTTGATCGAGTCTACGTTGAAGTAGAAGTTCCAGCATGAGACGGGTATGTGCGGTGCTTTGGTCATCATTCCGCCGTCGCCCATCTGCTTGTGGTCGCCTTCATCGAAGATGCGATAGAGCCCCATGGGCCCCATGTCCATATCGCTGACCTTGGTCCAGCCAAAGAGCTTGTTGTAGAAGTCGAACCCGCCGTCAAGGTCTGTGGTGTAGAGCTCGTGCCAGCCGATAGTGCCAGGAGTTGTTGGTGCGGGACGTTCCGGCGAAGGCATGGCAGGGTTGGGCGTGAAGACCGCAATGGCTGCGCCCTGTGGGTCAGACATGATAGCGAAACGAAGCATTCCGGGAACATCCGTGGCTGGTTTCCACAGTTTGCCGCCGGCTTCGACAATCTTTTCGATGTGAGCATCGACATCATCGACCGAGATGTAGCCTATCCACGCGGTGTGTCCGGCAATATTCAACATGCCGGCCATTCCGACATTACCGAGGTTGAAGGTGGTGTATGACGGGCCGTCAGCACCGGGCATCTCGTGGATGGTCCAGCCCACAATGTCACTGTAAAACTTGCCAGCGGCTTTCGTATCGCTGGTCATAAGTTCGTACCAGCCGAATTTTCCTTTGGGTGAAAACATGGCGAGTGTACTCCTTTTGGCAGAAAGGCCAGGGTGTCAGCGTCCAGTCGACTCGTATGTTGATATCAACTCGATCGGAGGTATGTCAATCGGGTGGCATGTTAATTTTCGGGCAACGGATACTGCGAAGAACGAGATGTTGTTCAGTACGACCCTGATGGTACGGGGCAACCGTATTCGGTCCGATTGTACTGCTTCAGATGGGGACTGCAAGACCAGTCTCAAAGTTCTGGAGGTGTAACTGGCTAAACGGCACTTATTGGTTGATCAACTTTCCCGCACGCCTTCGGCCCCCTATCCGCTATTGCCTACTTCCTACTCCCTCAATAGAAGAGATATTTCCGCCAGCGGTCGTCGGCGCGGCCTAACATGCGCATGATCTGGCGGCTGGTGTGGAGCGAGAAGGGACGGGGCTCGCGCATCAGCACCATGTCGTCGAGCTCGTGCAACATGCGGTTGCCTTTGCTGCGGTTGCAGCCGTGGCAGCAGGCTACGAGGTTCTCCCAGGTGGAGTTGCCGCCGCGCGAGCGGGGAATGACGTGGTCCAGCGTGAGGTCGCCGGAGGGCAAGACCGTGCCGCAGTACTGGCAGGTGTTGCGGTCGCGCAGCAGGATGTTTTTGCGCGAGAGGGCGCGGGTCTGGTAGGGGATGCGGCGGTATTCCAAAAGCCGTATGACCGAGGGCATGGCCATGCGGCTGCGTTGGGCGTGCAGGGTGAGGCCGTGCTCCTCCTCAGTGCGCGCAATGCCCTTGAGCACCAGCACCAGGGCGCGGCGCGCGCCGCAGATGTTGATGGGCTCATAGGAGGCGTTGAGCACCAATACGGGCATCTGCAGCATGTGAGCGGGCTGGACGGCGGCAAAGTCTCCGGAGTAGGCGGCGGCTTTGGCGATGGACTTCTGCTTGCGGGCATGAATCATGGCTTTTCCCAGCGACATCTCTTATCCCCTCGTCAAAAAGATGGTTGGTCTTGCGATGAGTAAATGCTTGCCGGTTGCACGGTTGCAGCAGGCGAGTTTGTGGAGTTGTCTTCCGCGCCGTCAAAAAATGCGCCGCGGCTGAATTCGTTGACGAGGCGCGCTCTGGCCAGCGTGGCTACAAACACCGAGGCCGCGCCAGCCCGGACAAGAGCCTGCGAGGCGGCGCGGGCCGTTGCGCCGGTGGTGAAGATGTCGTCGATGAGCAGAACATGCTTACCGGCGACTGCGGTTGGATCGGAGACCGAGAAGGCGGCGCGCACATTCAAGCGCCGCTGGCGGGGGGTGAGTCCGGCCTGGCTCTCGGTGGCGCGGAGGCGCATGAGCGTACTCGATGCCAGCGTGAGCCGCCACTCTGGATGGGTTTTGCGCAGCGCTTCAAGCGCGGCCGCGGCCAGGGAGCGGGCCTGGTTGAAGCCGCGTTCCGAATGCTTCGAGCGGTGCAGCGGTACGGGGACCACGAGCATCTCGGGGGGCGCCTCGGCTGCGAGTTGGGCAATGGCCTGAGCCAGCATTTGGCCCAGCCCCTGGGCCGCCGGATGAAGCCGGTCGTACTTGAGCGCGTGGATGGCGGCTTTCATGCGGTCCTGATAAAGCCCGAAGGCCACCGCACGCACAAAGGGCGGCGGGGCGAGGCGGCAAGCCCGGCAGAGCGCGGTAGGGGCCTCTCCAGAGGCCAGCATCGGCATGGCGATGGTGTCGCCGCAGCGCTCGCAGCAGGGGCCGCTCTGGACGGGAAACTCGGTCCAGCAACAATCGCAAATTGGCACGGATGAAAGCTGCGGCAGAGGGGAGCCGCAGAGAGTACAAAAGGCAGGCAGGAGGGCACAACTCAAGGCGTCCATGGGACTTCGAAGCACGCGGGCGACAGCGCGCCAACGGGAAGTCTCCGATGGTGGAACGTCGAACGTCAGTGAACCGGAGTCCCTGCGGAAGACGCACCTCACTTTGGGGCCAGCGCGGGAATGAGCACGCCGCCTTGCGGACAGTATACCCGGAGCGGGCCGGAGATGCCATGAGATTTGAAAAAGAGATGGTGATGCAGCTTCCGAATAGGCGACCAACTGGGCAGAACTCAAGAACAGTCGCGTAGCGCCCCCTTTTCGACTACTTCCCCTGCTGTAAACGACGCGGGTAATCGGTGTACAACAACTGGTGGCGTTCTCCAGCTTCCGCCCATGTGCGCGGTGGCGTGAATTGATCCAGAAGAACATCGTCGATTGCTGCTCTCATCTGCCTTGCGCATGTGAGTGGTCCCAGTTGCCCTACGCCTGTCCCCATACCTGGGAAGGCAAGCCGATGTATCTTCTCCGCCAATGGTCGTCCTCGGTCAGGCCCAGATCGGAATTGCTGATTCTTCACGAACAGAATGGCTCCTCGCGTTGCCAGGTACGCATTCACCGACTCGGTCAGCATCATCGGCACCCGCATGGTCGGCGCAACAATCATGTAGGGAATTGTGCTATCGCCGGTCTCCAGCACCTCTGCTGTCCCGACGAGTAACTCGCCGTGATGTCTCTCGGCAATCAACTGCTGTAATCGTGGTTGAAGGTCATGCCCGAAACGACGGAGGTAAACGGCGTCAACGCCCCCATCCATGAAGCCAAAGCTGTTGGCCGGACTGACAACAGCATCGCAGCCAACTTCGAGAATGGAGCCGAGATGAATCTCAACGAACTCCAGGTCTCCGCAGAATCGCTGCCACGCCGTCGCCAGTGATTCATCCACAGCGGTGAGGATTAGTTTCATACCTGCTAGGGTAGCGCACCGATCAGGCTGTGGAGAGCGTAGCGCCGGCCTTCAGTAGCGACCGGATCATCTGCAATCCGGAAACTGCGCCAACACCCAACAGCCAGTGATCAGTGGTCAGTGACTGGGAGGGCACATCCGCACTATGCCCTCCGCCGGCTTGAGGCTCGTGTGAGCTAGATCAGATCGCGTCTCTCCACGACTACGACTTTGGGCTTTTGGCGCGCTGCAGCTTCGTCTGCTGCGTTCGATGCTCTGACGTTGGCCTGCGCATCGCGGGCCGCATCTTTCGTTTTGCCCCAGGCATTTTGCACCTTGCCCTTTACCTGCTGAGCGGCGCCTTCGACCTGGGTTCTGGTGTTGCCGGTCAAGTTGCCTACATGCCGCTTGGCGCTTCCCACCGCTTCGTTGATCGTGCCTTTTACTCTGTCCTTGTCCATTGATTCCACGCTCCTGATGTCTAGTTGCTCATGGCGCCGGGCCGGGCCGCAGTATCAAAAGGGACACAACGAACGCCGTGCCCATGCTTTCGACCTGCCTGACGAGCACGATCTCCAGCGTCATTTCTCTTGAGCGTCGCGAGGGGTTCGCGTTTGGCGATTGGTCCAGCTTGTCTTGATCTTTTCGTAAGTGGCCTGCATTTCGTCCAGCTCCAGATCGCTGAGCCGCTCGATATCGATCAGTTGATTCCGGGCTTTATCCATGGCGCGAATCAACTCATTGAGCTTCAGATTGATGGCGCGCGAATCGCGATTCTGGGTGCTTTGGATCAGCAAGACCATCAGGAATGTTGCAACGCCCGTTCCCGTGTTGATGGCTTGCGCCCATGTCTGCGAGAAATGAAGCCCTGGCCCGGCGGCGGCCCACACAATGACCAACAGTCCCGCGGCTGCAAACGCCCATGTCGATCCCAGCCAGCTGCTGGCCGCTGCTGCGAATCGGCCGAAGTGGTCGTGAACGGTCCGATCCTTTGCTACAGATGGGATGACGATTGGCGCTTCTTTTTCCGATTTGTTCATCCGATTTGCCTCCGCAATCTGTGTGTTTGTTGACGATACGCTTGCGCTGTTGAGCGGGTCTGTCGCTTATGGGACAGAAGAGGCGTGCAAAGGCGGCGACGCCGACTGCGATACACTTCAAGTTTTGGAGGACTCCCGTTTGCCGCATATGCTCAAACTGTTCGCCGCTCTCGCCGCCTCTGCGCTCGTTGCATCGCACCCAGTGTGGGCTCAGGGGGCCCCGCAAGCCGGACAGCAGGGCGGAACGCAGACGCCGAAGAGCGGCATGGCCCAGGACGGAATGTCCAATGCAGGGCCGCATCAGGCGGAGTTCGACAGCGAGCATCGCCCTGTGACAGCAGGCGGCTTCGTCAAGACAGGCCCCATTGTTTTTATGGATGTAGCGAAGGCGGCAGGGCTTGCAGGCTGGCATCACACGGGGGGCACGCACGAGAAGCGCATTATTCTTGAGGCTAAAGGTCCAGGCGTCTGCCTGCTTGACTACGACAACGACGGATGGCTGGACATTTATCTGGTAAACGGCGCGACCTACGATTCTCTTGCGGGCAAAGCTACTCCGCCGCATTCGGCTCTCTTCCATAATAATCACGACGGAACGTTCACCGAGGTGACGCAAGCGGCCGGCGTTGCCAACGACCGTTGGGGCTACGGGTGCGCGGTTGGCGACTATGACAACGACGGCTGGCCGGACCTCTATGTGACCAACTACGGGAAGAACCGCCTCTATCACAACAACCGCGACGGCACCTTTACGGATGTGGGTGAAGCGGCCGGCGTCGCGCTAGGTACATGGTCCACCGGCGCAACTTTTGGTGACTACGATGGCGACGGCAGGCTGGATTTGTTCGTTGCCGGTTACGCTCACATTGACCTGGACCACCCTCCTCTTGTCGGGACAAAAGAGGCCGGTTCCGCTGGCTGCCAGTATCGCAGCACACCGGTGATGTGCGGACCGCGCGGGCTGAAGGGCGAGCAGGATCATCTCTTCCACAACAATGGGGATGGCACGTTTACGGATGTGAGCAAGAAGCTGGGCGTGGACGATCCCAACGGATACTACGGCCTTGGGACCCTGTTTGTGGATGTGAACGGGGATGGGAAGCCAGATCTGCTGGTGGCCAACGACTCCACCCCGAACTATCTCTACATGAATAAAGGAGATGGCACGTTTGAGGATCAAAGCTACGAAAGCGGCTACGCGTTGAATAAAGATGGGCGCGAGATTGCCAATATGGGCATTGCGGCCGGAGACTACGAAAACAACGGCCACCTCTCCATCGTGAATACGAGTTTTGGCGACGACTATGTTGTTCTTTTCCAGAACGACGGGACGGGGAATTTCACGGATGTGAGCTATCAGGCCGGTGTGGCGACCGCTTCCATACCGTTTGTGAAGTTTGCCGATGGATTCCTGGACTACGACAACGACGGGTGGAAAGACCTGCTGATTGTGAATGGGCATGTGTATCCGGAAGTGGACAAGCATCCAGAGTGGGGAACCAGCTATGCCGAGCGCCCGCTGCTCTATCACAATCTTGGGAACGGCAAGTTCGACCTGGTTCCCGCCGTGGAGGGAACCGGGCTTGCGGTGGTTACCGTTGGCCGGGGCGCAGCGTTTGGAGACATCTTCAACAACGGCAAGATCGACGTGGTGATGAACAATATGGACGGCGTTCCGGTGCTGCTGCGCAATGTGAACCCAGACCACCACCACTGGGCGGAGATGAAGCTCATCGGAGGGCCGAAGAGTCCCCGCGATGCAGTGGGAGCGACGGTTTATCTGAATGCGAACGGAATGCGCATGAGAGACGACGTGCTGAGCGGCGGCAGCTATCTCTCCTCCAATGACATGCGGGTCCACTTCGGCTTGGGAGACGCAACAGACGCAGGAACCGCCGAGATTCACTGGCCTTCCGGCGTGAAAGAGACGGTGAAATTGCCCGCGGTGGACAGGATTTACACCATCACCGAGGGGCAGGGGATTACCGGGGCGCTGTGCGGGGGCAAGCCGTGCGCAGCGGATATTGCGCCAACGGCGGAGCATCCGGCGAAAGCAACAAAGCCGTAAGGCTCGCTGCGCAAATGCGCGCTCACCTCAAGAGAAAACCAGCACCATCCGTCAGGAAGTGTGCGAGCATATTGGACGGCAGATCGCGCCGCCAGACGTATAGAAGGGCGAGGATGATGGCGCTCATGAAGACGGGAATGAGATGGACAAGCCCCCATCCCGTGAAATGTCCCCAGGTAAACGTCAGCACGGAGAGAGCGATTGCCAGCAACCCGCTGCCGGTGAGCTGGCGGACCTTCTCGATGATGTAGCCACGGAACAGGATTTCCTCGACCACCGCCGCACGCAGGACCAGGATCACGCGGTACCAGTAAGGGCGGCTGAGGATGATCTGTTGCTGCTCGATGGCGGCGGCCGCGTCCAGGTGGAATACCCGGACGATCACCCCGAAGTGAATAGCAAACACCAACAGGAGCGCAACTGCCCCCAACACAGCGAATGCCAGTGATTTCCATGTGGGGCGGCGAAGGCCAATTGAATTCATAGGCAGCCGCTCGACGATACCCAGCCAGAGTAAAACCGCCGCCGCGTAAAGCCACCAGAATGCTTCGCGGGTCAGCAAAGCCGCAATCGAGTCGCCGGGCGCGATCCATTTGCCGATCGGCAGCAACGGAAGGACTACGGCGGCGGTGAGGCCGCATAGAGCAAGCAGATTCGCTCGCCGAGAGTCGTGTTGCCCAGAGCCAATCATCGTCGCACAGATCTCCTCGATTGGTTTTGCGCTTCTATGAAAGGAGATACGGCGACGCGGGAGATGAAGTTCCACTAGCGCGATGTTGATTGTTGGTGGCCAAAGACTTGCACTGCGATGGTTCTCAGTCCTGAGCGACTTTCCAACTGAAAGGGGCGTGCGACCCATTCAAGTCACACGCCGCCCACGGGGTGGCGGACAGGCCGCAGCCCACCCTGCCGCAGTCTCACAACATCTCAGCAAGCTCTAAAAAACGCCCGCCAAATAGGCTTCGGACGGACGAGGTTTGGTTGCCTTCACCCCGCATTCGGCCAGCATCGCCGGCGAGAGCGTCATCACCGGGCAGTGCGAGTGGGCCAGTACTTTGTAGACCACGCCGTGGCGCGTGATGGCGGCAAAGGCCGATGCGCCCTGCGCGCCCAGCACGATGAGATCGGCCTGCTGGGCTCTGCACTGGTAGAGCAACTCCTCCGTCGGATCGCCGGGCACTACGATGGCTTGCACGGTAATCTTGCCCTGCAACTCGGGCGGAACCAGCCAGAGAAGTTCTGCCTCAATCTCATCGATGGAGCGGCCGGCGAGAAACTCCGCACGCTCCTGGGGCCGGATTACATGCTGCAGGATCAGGCGCGCGTTGTGCTGGGCTGCCAGTTCCGCCCCAAAGCCGGCCACCACATAGCTGGCCTCTTGCAGGCTGACGGCGCAGAGGATGGTGCGGATGGCAAAGTTGCGATAGCTACCGTCGACCACGTCTGGACCGACGATGTAGACCGGCACCTTTGCGGTGCGCAGAACAGCCTCGGCCACCGAGCCCACCAGCAGTTTGCCGATGGGGCCGGGAGAGTGAGTGCCCATGACGACGCGGTCGATCTCGCGCTCGCGCAGGAAGGCGAGAATCTGGTCGGCAGGCAATCCAGGGCGCACGATTACTTCACATTGGACTCCGGCAGCGCGCACGCGCTGGGCCAGAGGATCGAGGTTCTTTATTTCGGCGCGGGCGGCAGCGGCATAGTCGTAGTAACGGATGCCGGAAGTCTCCGATGCGGCCACGATCAGCGTGTCATAGGCGTGAAAGACGATGAGATTGGCGTCAAACTCTGCGGCTTGCGCTAGGGCGAAGGCGAATGCCTTCTCATTGGCGGGAATCTCGGAGGCGAAGAGGATGGTGGAGGGCTTGCTCCAACCTGGCTTGATGACGGCTGCCATGGGAACCTCCTGTTGCGGGAATTCATGTTATCAAGTTGAAAATCGGCTTGCAGTGCCCGGCGACACATGCCGCCGTGACGCAAAATTGCGCCGGACAGGCATTCAACACGGTTTCCGGCGTTGCGAAAAACGCTGCTCTTTCAGTACAAGATGCAGGAATCCGGGCAACCGCCGTCCAGCATTGACGAAATTGTGCGCCCTTTTCTCAGAATCCGTCCAGCGGAACTGAATTTGCGCCAAACTTACGTAATGTCCTCGGTGTCGTAGACAGGGGCGATGCGCTTTTTGCGGACGCCGTGGACGCTGCTGACCAGGTCTTCGACTACGTCTTCAAGCTGGCGCTGGCTTTCAATGACGGCGCTCATGCTTTTGAGGTCGTCGGATTCGGCAACGCGCTCGACCAGGGCGACGGCGTGGCACTGGGCCACGTGGTCGAGGTTGAGGCCCTCGGGGGTTTTAGCCTTGATGCTCACCTGGTCGATGTCGATCTCGAGCAGGTCGGCGACGCGGGCGCGCATTTCGCCGGCGATAGGAGAGATTTTGGGTGCGGCGAGGATGAGCGTGGTGTCGATATTGACGATGCGGAAACCGGCATTATGCAGCTCTTCGAGCGCCAGGTTGAGGAAGATGGCAGAGTCGGCGTCTTTCCAGCGCGGGTCGCCAGGAGGGAAGAAGCTGCCGATGTCGCCGGCGGCTACGGCGCCCAAAAGTGCGTCGGTAATGGCGTGGAGTAGCACGTCGCCGTCGGAGTGGCCGGCCAGGCCCTCGGGGTGGTCGAGCGTGAGTCCGCCGACGCGCAGGGTCACGCCCGGTTTGAAGACGTGCGAGTCATAGCCAAATCCGATGCGTGTTTCCATGGTTACCGTGCCTGTTCTTTGAAGCCTGCCAGCGGCAATCTCAACTTTTTGAGCCCAGCCTGAATCAGCGGGCGCGCTGGCGGAGGTAAAACTCGGCCAGCTCCAGGTCGCCTGGCTGGGTAATCTTCAGATTAACCTGAGAACCGTGAACCACGGCTACGGGATGGCCGGCGCGCTCGACGACCGAGGCTTCGTCGGTACCGATGAAGCCGTCGGCAGTGGCCTCGGCAAAGGCATTTTGGAGCAATCCGTAGCGGAAGCCCTGCGGGGTCTGCGCCAGCACGACGACCTCGCGGGGGATGGTGGAGGTGATGAGAGCGCCATGGGCGGTACGCTCGACCTGCTTGATGGTGTCTACCGCCGGCAAGCCGACGATGGCCGCTCCGTGCTGGATCACTGCATCGATGGTCCGGTCGATGGTGGCGGCGTCGATCAGGGGGCGGACGGCGTCGTGGACCAGCACGATGTCCTCGGGTTGAGCGGGTAGAGCGGCCAGGGCGTGGGAAACGGATTCCTGGCGGTTGTCGCCGCCCTCGACGACCAAAATGCGGCCGGCAAGGGCGAACTCGGCTGCATACTCAGCGATTTGAGCCTGGACGCGCTCGATCTCGGGCTTGCGCACGGCTACATAGATTGCCGTCACGCGCTGGACCGCGGCAAAGGCGCGCAGCGAATGAATGAGGATAGGCAGGCCGTTGAGGGCAAGAAACTGCTTGGGCTGCGGGCCGGCCATTCGAGTGCCCAGCCCAGCGGCGGGAAGAATCACAAATACTTGCATAACTGGTGCAGTATACAACCACTCATGGCAGGCTGATGAAAAACAAATTCATCGTCTGGGGAGAAGTGCCCAGCGCCACTGAGTGTTTATACTGCCCATCATGTCCTACACGTTTGGAGACCATGAGGAGGCGAGCCGCAGACTGCGCCGTCTTGCCGAGGTTTACGAGCCGGAGACGCGGGGGCTGCTGCAGTTGGCGCTTGATTCTGGCCGGTCGCGCACTCTTGGGTTGGCTGTCGACCTGGGCTGCGGCCCCGGCTGGACGACGCAACTCGTAGATGCCGTTCTCAAGCCACAACAAATAGTAGGTCTGGATTTTTCCAAGCGCTATATCGCCGAAGCGCGGGCCAACTGTCCGGAACTGGAATTCCTGCAACACGATATTGTCCAAACCCCTTTTCCGGTAGAGCCCCCCGAGCTGTTATTTTGCCGCTTTCTGCTGACGCATCTGCAATCCCCGCAAACGGCCCTGCAGACCTGGGCAGAGGTGGCCGCACCGAGGGCGATGCTGCTCATTCATGAGACAGAGCGGATTGAATCGCCTCATCCCGCGCTCCGTCGCTACTACAAATTGCTCGAAGTGATGCAGCGTCACTACGGACAGTTACTCAATGTGGGCGCCATTCTTGAGACAAGCCTGGCCGGAACTGCATGGGAAGTGTGCCAGAGCCGGAGTTTGGTGATGGAAAAGCCCGCGCGGGAGATGGCGCAACTGCATTTGCCTAATCTGCGCACATGGAGCAGGAACGAATTCGCCGCCCAGGCATTTGATCGCCAGGAGTTGGATGAATTGGAAGCAGCGCTCGATTCCATCGCCTCTGGAGCCACGGAAGCAGGCCTGGTGCGTAACACTGGAAGGCAGATCGTCGCACAGCGCAAGTAAGTACCGGCGCTTTGGCGAACGGTGGCCCCGAATGCAGTCGGGTTCTCGGCTTATTATTTTGGAATGCGCAAAACTGTTGGTCCTGAGCTTTCAATCGATAGAACGCTGTTGAAGCCGGGTTTGCGGTTGGCTGTGGGCCTTTCCGGCGGGGCGGACTCGGTGGCACTGTTGCGCGTCATGGCCGAGCGGAGCAAGGAACTTGGGCTGGTGCTTCATGCCGCGCACCTTCACCATGGTTTGCGCGGCGCGGAGGCGGATGGCGACCTGGAATTTGCCCGCGCTCTGGCGGCGGAGCTTGGACTGCTGTTTCACGAGGCGCGGGTGGAGACGGCGGCCGAGGCGGCGAAGAACGGGGAATCCATTGAGGAAGCGGCGCGGCGGCTGCGTTACCTGTGGTTTCGCAAACTTCTATCCGAAGTCCCGCTCGATGCAATTGCTACGGCTCATACCCGCGACGACCAGGCCGAGACCGTGCTGGGAAAGTTTCTGCGCGGCGCCTGGACCGAGGGATTATCTGCAATTTACCCAGAAGTCAAAAGCCCGGAGGGCCGGATTTTGCGGCCGCTGCTGGGGGCTACGCGGGGTGAGGTGGAGGCTTATCTGCGCGCGCTGGGGCAGGGCTGGCGGGAGGACTCGTCGAACGATGACCCAGCGTATACCCGCAATCGCATCCGGCACGAGCTGCTGCCGCTCCTGGAGCATTGGAATCCGCGGCTGCGCGAGCATCTGGTGCAGATGGCGGAGCTGGCTCGGGACGAAGAAGCGTGGTGGCAGGGGGAGATGGCCCGGCTTGCGCCGCAGTTGCTCTTTTCGGGACGCCCGGTTCGGGGCGGAGGACGCGCCCAAGCCGATGGGGACGGTCTGGCAGTGGAGGTGGCTCGCCTGGCCGCGCTGGCTCCGGCGGTGCAAAGGCGCCTGCTGCGGTTTGCGGCGGAGCAGTTGGGAGCGACGCCGGATTTTGCCGCCACCGAGGCTCTCAGGACGATGGCGCTTACTGGCAGGGCAGGCCAGAGGTTAGAGCTGGCCCAGGGATTGCGGGCCGAGCGAACACCGCGCGAGCTGCGGCTGACGGTGGGGGCTGCGGCTGGGGCTGAGGGGATGGTTCCCGCTTACAGTGGGGCGATTCCGGGCGAGATTGTGGCTCCGGCCTTCGGGCTGCGAATCGAGGTTGCGGCGCGGTGTGGATCGACTGAGAGCCGGGCTGCGGCTCCCGGTGCGGTTGCTACGCTCCGAAACTGGAAGCCTGGGGACCGGGTGAGGCTGCGCTACTCGAGCGGCGAGCGCAAGGTGAAGGAGGTGATGGAGCGCCTGAGGGTTACAGGCAGCGAACGGTCGATTTGGCCGGTGCTGGAGGTGGGGGGGCGCATCGTGTGGATGAAGGGCGTGGAGTTGGAGCCGGAGATGGGAATCGCCGTCGTGGCAATCCCTCTGGAGGGAGCCGCTCGCGAGTCAGACGGCTCAACGCCAGTATAGATTGAAACATCCCGAAATGGGTCGTGGCCCAATTGGGGCGAGACAGTGAGCGGTATATTCCAGTTTTCCGCAGCTTGGGAGTACAATTTGAGTTACTGCTCATCCGGGCGGCAGGGCACCCGTGTCTGCCGTCAGGGCGTCGTGTACTTTCTGTGACTTTCAGGAAGTGTCTGGCGTCTAAAGGATGAAGCGGGCGGTGCTGGAGATGGAGTGAGTCGCTTCTCCCCCGCCGGGAAAGAGGAATCCTGGTGAATTCGACCGTTAAAACGATCATGTTCTGGGCCGTAATCCTCGGCTGTTTAGTGGTTCTTTTGACCATGTGGCAAAAGAACAGCAGCATGGGCAAGGATACGGAGATAACCTACTCCGATCTGTTCGACCAGGCTCAGGCGGGGAAGGTGCAGGACGCGACTATCGAGGGCGACGAGCTGCGCGGGCACTTGAAGGCTACGCCTAAGGATCAGTTCCATACCACGGTTCCCACCAACTACGAGGATCTGGAAAAGGCGCTGCGTGCAGACAAGGTCTCCTTGTCGATCAAGCCGCAATCGAGCAACTTGCCTCTGCAGGTGTTGATCAATGTTGGTCCCTTCCTGCTGCTGGGTGTGGTCTGGTTCCTCTTCATGCGGCAGATGCAGTCGGGCGGCAACAAGGCGCTCTCGTTTGGCAAGAGCCGCGCGCGGCTTCTTTCGATGCAGCAGAAGAAGATCACCTTCAAGGATGTGGCCGGTGTGGATGAGGCCAAGGAAGAGCTGAAGGAGATTATCGAATATCTGCGCGAGCCGCAGAAGTTCCAGAAGCTGGGCGGGCGCATCCCCAAGGGCGTGCTGCTGGTGGGGCCTCCTGGAACGGGCAAGACGCTGCTGGCGCGGGCTGTGGCCGGCGAAGCGAACGTGCCGTTCTTCTCGATCTCCGGTTCTGACTTTGTTGAAATGTTTGTGGGCGTGGGCGCAAGCCGCGTTCGCGACCTGTTTGAGCAGGGCAAGAAGAATGCGCCGTGCATCATCTTTATCGACGAAATCGACGCTGTAGGCCGGCACCGCGGTGCGGGACTCGGCGGCGGACACGACGAGCGTGAGCAGACGTTGAACCAGTTGCTTGTCGAGATGGATGGGTTTGAATCGAACGATGGTGTGATTCTGGTGGCGGCTACCAACCGGCCCGACGTGCTGGACCCCGCGCTGCTGCGCCCAGGGCGCTTCGATCGGCGCGTGGTGGTGGGCCTGCCGGATGTGCGCGGGCGCGAAGAAATCCTGCGCGTGCATGTAAAGAAGGTTCCAGTCTCTGACGACACCAACCTGAACGTGCTGGCTCGCGGGACACCGGGATTCAGCGGCGCCGACCTGGCCAACATGGTCAACGAGGCGGCTCTGAGCGCGGCGCGCATGAACCGCAAGCAGGTTACGATGTACGACTTTGAGCTGGCCAAGGACAAGGTGCTGATGGGCGCCGAGCGCAAGTCCATGCTGCTCACCGAAGAGGAGAAGCGGGTGACGGCCTATCACGAGGCGGGCCATGCGCTGGTTTCGATCTTGCGCGGCGACTCCGATCCTATCCACAAGGTCACCATCATTCCCCGCGGCATGGCTCTGGGCGTTACAGTCTATCTGCCGGGCGACCGGCACAACTACACGCGTGAGTTCCTCGAAACGCGCCTGGCCACGCTCTACGGCGGCCGCGTGGCGGAAGAGGTTTTCCTCAACCAGATGTCCACAGGCGCCGGCAACGATATTGAGCGTGCCACTGAGCTTGCTCGCGCTATGGTCTGCGAGTACGGTATGAGCCGGCTGGGGCCGCTCACCTTCGGCAAGAAGGAAGAGCAGATCTTCCTGGGGCGCGAGATTGCGCAGCATCGCGACTTTAGCGAAGAGACGGCGCGGCAGATCGATCTGGAAGTGCGGCGGTTGATTGACGAGGCCTATCAATCGGCGCATTCGATTGTCGAGGCTCAATCGGACCCGATGCACCGGATTGCAGCGGCGCTGCTGGAGCGCGAGACGATTGACGCCGACGAGGTGAAGATGCTGATCGAAGGCAAGGAATTGCCGCCTATCCGCTCTGTGCTGGCTTCACCCACCGATAAGGGCGGAGACGACGTGCAGCAGGTGCTCAAGCCGGAGAGCCGGGGCGGACCGAACTATCCAGAGGGTTCGCCTTCTCCTGCGTAACGGAGTATGACACTACTTGAAACAGATGGGCCACTCGATATGAGTGGCCCATTTGTTTGATCGGGCATTCCCTTGGATCGCCCATGAATCCTTGTTCAGTCTCGATGGCTTGGGATTTGCCGATTCGATTGATCTCTTGCTATCGCTGCTGCAAGGTTAACGACAAATTCGCGCAACCAGCTCCCGCGGCGGCTTCATGCGCTCTGCCGGGGGAAGTTCAGACGTAAAAGCGGTTGAGCGGAGGGATCAATACTGATCCGGGAAATGTAATTGTTCAGACGCTAAAGACAACTTAACAATACTGTTCTGTTTTTTCTGGAAAGATTTCCGGGAGTCCCCCGGATGCGTTATTGACACTAGCATGGGAGCAGATGGATACTAATTCCGCCTGAGAGGTCTGACCAATTGTCCCCGCGATTGGCTCTCATGGATGGGGGAACTCCTGTTCTACCCAATTGCCCTCAGCCGGACGTCATTTTCTGGAGATGTACCATGCTGCGTCGTTTATTTTTTGCTGTTGCAATTCTGCCTGTGGTTTGCCTGTTGTCGCAACTGAACACCGAGGCGCAGACTCCTGTCGCGCTGCCTTACACCATGACGACCATGGGCGGACTTGCTCCCATGGCCGCGACAGCCGGGACGCAATGCCCAGGGCTGGCGACCGGAGTCGTGTCAACGGATGCATTCGGAGACGGCTGCCTCGCTGTCAATGGCATCTTTGGCGCGGGCGGCCGCGGCGGCGTGCAAGTGGACTCCTATGGCAATATCATCGTTGCCGACGACGTAGACAGCATCATCCATGTGATCAATCCAGCGACTGGAATCATGACCAAACTGGCGGGCCTGGGGACAGCCTGCGCCGGAAAACTGGACTCAGCCGGCGACGGCTGCCTGGCGGCTACGCAATCGCTGACGGCGAGTGAGCGCGGCATCGGCCTCGATCCTTATGGCAATGTTTTTCTGCCCGGTTACGGCGATCACCTGGTTCGCATGATTTGCCGTACAGCTTCGCCTCTGTGCAGCCCGGCGCAGGTCGGATACATTGAGGCGGTGGCCGGTTGTTCGACCGGAACCGGCGTTACTGGCACGTCAGGATCGGGCTTGGACAATACGCTGGGCCTGAAGCTAAACGCTGGAACCTGCACAACGTCTTTGGGTGAGGTGAATACTCCGCGTGGCGTGACCGCGGATATGTATGGCAACGTCTACTATGCCGAGACAGCAACCTATCGTTATCGCGTGGTTGTGGGGCCGCTGACTTCAAGCTACTTCAGCGGCAACAATCCAATCTATGCGGCGCTCGGCGCGCACTATACTTCGGTGACTGCCGGGAATGTGTATACAGTTGTCGATATTGGCGGAACCACCGCGCCAGCCGTTACGGCCGCAACCGTCAAGGGCGCCACTTGTTCAGAGACCGTGAATTCGGTCGTTTACAGTGGAACCGCGCTGGATACGTATGGCGATGGATGCCCACTGGACTTCAGTTCCGTCTCGGACACCTCAACCAGCTATGTGCAGGGCGTGGCTGTGGATGCCATCGGCAACATGATCTTTACCGACCCATCCCATGGCTTGCGCGTCTTCTTTGTGAATGGATCGGGAACAGCGGGAACGGCGATGAGCGCCGCGATCGTTGCCAACAATCCAACCGTGACGCCGCAGGCTGGATTCGTCTATATGCTGGCGGGCGGCGGAACAACCGGTGCAGTATCGAGCACGCCGGCGCTTGGCAACAGCAGGACCGCTCTGGATACGACGATTTTCAAGGTGAATGTCAGCCCACAGGGCAATATCTACGTCGGCGACGGCACCCAGGTGCTGTTCTTCGATATCAACACGGGGTATATCCGGACACTGCTCAAATCGGGAACAACGGCAACCGCGGGCAACTTCTGCAACGGCACCTCCGGCCAGAAGTCACTGAGTGCGTATAGCGATGCCTGCCCCGTCTCAGCCTCGGCTACATCGTATGCGCCGTTTGCAAACGGCAACGGCCTGGGCGTTGCGGCAGACGGTCAGGGCAACGTGTACATCTACGACACGACGGGGACGATGCTGGTGCGCAAGGTGCTGGCGAAGGGCTTTGCCGGCCAGACGCTGGGAACGGCGCTGGTACAGACCTTCCAACTCCATCTGCCGGAGTCGGCAGCCGGAACTGTCACCGGGTCCAGTGCCACTTTGACTGCGACATCGGATACGATGAGCGCGGGTGCCCCGACCTGCGCACAGAATGCGGACAATTCCGTCGATTGCACAGTCACGGTCTCCGATAGTTCGAATGCGGCCGGCCTACGCTCGGCATCCTTGACGGTGGCTTTGCCGGCAGGGACATGGACCAATCCACAGGCCACTGTTGCTCTGGGTGGAACAGTAACCGGATCGGTGCTGGCGGTTGATAGCGCGTCTTCAGGCGGCTCCGCCATCACGCCCACCACCAATGCGATCTTCAGCAGCATCACGCCCAATGGCGCAGCTGTGGATGGCGGCGGTAATGTCTTCACGAGCAGCGGCACAAGCGTTTTGGAGTCGATCGGCGGGACCGCCTACACGCTGTATGCATCTCTGCCTGGAACCCTCAACCAGCTTGCGATAGACCAGACCGGCAACATCTTCACGGTGAACAGCGGCGCTTCGACGATCGAGAAGCTCGCCGTTACCGTTGCGGGTGCGCCCTCGACGTACACCGCGACCACAGTCTCCTATACACCAACCAGCGGCACGGCCGCACCGCAGGCCATTGCGGTGGATCGATACGGCAACCTGTATGTGGCCGATTATCAATCGGGAGGGTCTTCGATCTACCGGCTCTCGCAGGTCGCCAATACGCTGCAATACCAGACGACGGTGGCCACCGGCCTGCAAAACCCGGTCTCGCTGTCCGTGGATGGCTTGGGAAATGTTTATGTGGCCGACAAGGGTGCGGGCGCGGTCTACGAATTCACGCCGTCCATTGTCGCCGGTCTTTATACGTACGCGCAGTCGACGAAGGCGTCGAGCCTGACACCCGTTGCCGTAGCTGTCGATCCGGCTGGCAACGTCTATGTGCAGAGCGGCGCCTCGGTTCTTGAAGTCCCTGTCAGCGGCCCTGAAACAACCGTGCTTACCGGTTTGCAGAATCCGACCGGCCTGGCGGTGGATGGCCTGGGCAACGTCTATAGCGCCGACTCGCACAACACCAGCATCACCCAGGTGGTGCGCGATCAGGTCGCTGAGAACTTCGGCACCAGCACATCGACGGCCTTTACGGCCACGTTAACCAACGTGGGCAATCAGGCCTCCACTGGGCAGAACACGGCCAATGGCTCCAACACCACCAACTTTACGGTTGTGGCGGGCGCCAGCAACGGCTGTACCTTCAGCAGTAATGTACTGGGTGCGATGACGGCGGGCCTGGCCTGTACACTCTCTGCTGAATTGTTTGGTAACGGCTCTACCACGGTGAACGATTACATCCAGTTTCTGCCTTCGGCCTCCACGGCGGGCGAACTGACCCTGACTGGAACGTTGCTGGGCACATCGTATCCAACCACCTCGACGATCGGTTCCCCAACGGGAACCCTGACCTATGCCCCGAGTGGAACGGAGGCCAGCTTCACGATTACTGTGGCGGCGAGTACCGCGCCGAGCGCGCCGAACGGCTCGGTGAACGTCTACGTGGATTCGATAAGCGCCTTCACGCTGTATCCACTGGCGGCGGCGACGAGTAACTCATCCACGGCTACGGTGAATCTGGCGGGATTGGCGGCGGGCAGCCACACCATTGCGGTTGTGTATCCCACCACCGGGCAGTTCACTGGCTCCGGCTCCGCTGCCACGACCACGGCCTTTAGCATCGCGCAGGCGACCACCTCGGTGAGTTGGACGCCCAGCACGGCCACGCAGCAGGTCAGCCAGGCCATTGGCACGGGCGTTCTGAACGCAACGGCGACGCCCAGCGTAGCCGGCAACTTTGTTTACACTGCGACGCCATCGGGCGGTTCCGCGGCGGCGATCGATGCTTCGACGTATCTGCCGATCGGGACTTATGCGCTGGGCGTAACCTTCTATCCAACCGATTCCATCGACTATGCAATTTCGACAGGCACGGTCGCGAGTTACACGGTAACCCAGGCCACGACGACGGCCGCAGCGGGCGCTTCCACCAACGTTGTGGCTGCCGACGGCACCGGGAACTACACCAGCCTGTCGGCGGCATTGGCTGCTCTGCCGGTCACGGGCGGGGCCATCTATCTGAAGCCCGGCACCTATAGCGGCCAAAACGCCATTAGTTATCCCAATGTGTATCTGCGCGGCCTGGGCGGCGACCCGACCAAGGTGATTCTTACTGGCGAAGACGGAGCTTTCAAGTCTCCCTTTGTGATTCCGGGAACCGGCAACGGCAATGCAAATGCGGGCGGCGACCAGGGATCTTCAACTCTGGATGTTTCAAAGAGTGCCTATATCGGAACCCAGCCGACTACCGGCAACATTACCTACACGCCGGTCGGCTTCTATGCAGAATATCTGACGATTCAGAACACCTACAACACTGACACCACAACATTCACCACGTACAACACGTCCAGTGGAAGCTGCGCAAACACCGGGCCTTCGCAGACGCTACAGGCGGTTTACAACTCCGGCCTCCAATGCAATTCGCAGGCGCTGGCGCTGTGGCTCACAGCGGATCAGGCGATTCTGAACAATGTAAATCTGACCAGCCAGCAGGATACCCTGTATGCCGGCAACCAGGCCGGCAGCACCTCCTGCTCGGGAACCTGCATTGCGGCCCGCCAGTACATGTGGAAGGGCTTCATTACAGGCGATGTGGATTATGTTTTCGGAGACGCGGCGCTGGTCTTCGATCACACCAACTTCTTCACCACCTGGCATGGCACATCGGCGACTGGAACAGAGACCATCGAGGCGCAGAACAAGCTGGCGCAAACCGGCGGCGGCAACGATTATCTGAGCGGTTACATCTGCAACGGTTGCACTCTGATGTCGCAAAGCACGGGCATGACCAACCTGTATTACGGCCGCCCCTATGGACCGTATTCGACATGGATCATGCTCAACTCCTCGGTGGATCAGGTGAACCCGGTCGGCTGGATTGAGTTCTCGGGCGACACCAATTTGCCGTCCTCGACTTACGCCGAATACAACACGCAGCCCTTTACCGACCCAACGCCGGGAACCGCTCCGTATCCCGCCACATTGTTCGGGACTACGCCGTCGCCTTTCGGCGGCAACATCGGCGCAGGTGTTACAGGCACACGTGAGACCACCTCGACTGATCCGGGAACGATCGAAGCTTCTAACGCGATCAAGACGCAACTGACAGCGGCGCAAGCAGCGCAGTACGCTCCGATGGCCTTCCTGTCGGCCACGGTACCAACGCAAAGCTACCCTGGATTCACGGCCAACTGGAGCCCGGTGACCGCGCTGGCGACGGCGGTGAACGGGTTCGCACCCACGGGCAATGTATCCCTCATTTCAAACACGCAGAGCGTAACCATTCTAGGCAGGCCACAGACGCCGGGCGCGGGCATTCTTCCTACGGGCACTTACACATTCACTGACAGCCTGAACGGGGGTGCAGTTACGACGCTCGCTTCGGGCACGCTGGATGCAAGCGGCGAGGCATCCTACACCACGAGCACTCTGGCGACGGGCGTGCATACCATCACCATGGTCTACGGCGGCGACACGAACTTCACGGGAAGCACTTCGGCGGCGTTTACCATCACTGTTCCCGCGGCTCCGCTGACGGCAAACACGGCCGCACTGACGGTAGTGAACACCAGCAGCACCTATGGCACGGCCATCAGCGGTAGCGTGACGATTACGCCATCGACGGGCACGGGCACTCCTAGCGGCACGGTGACACTGAAGTCGGGCGCGACGACTCTGGGATCCTGCACGTTAAGCGGCGGATCATGCGCCTTCTCGCTGACCGGCGTGGCAGCGGGCGCGCAGACCTTGACCGCCAGCTACAGCGGCGATACCACATTTGCAGCCAGCACCTCGACTGGTGTGGCCATCAACGTGGCCAGGGTCATTCTGCAGGTAACGGCCAACAACGCATCCATGATCGTAGGCGGCAGCTTGCCTAGCCTGACTTACACCATCACAGGCTTTGTGGGAGGAGACACTCAGGCCAGCGCTGTAACGGGAGCGCCCTCGCTGACAACGGCTGCGACAGGCACTTCCATCGGCGAATACCCGATTGCGATTACGACGGGAACGCTCGCGTCCACGAATTACATCTTTACGTTCACCGGCGGCTATCTCTACGTCACTGGAACTGCGCAAGCCCCCGCAGTGGCAACAGGCGATGCCCGCAAGGTCACTGAGCCATCATTCCCGTCTGTTTGCACGCAACTCAACGCGGCGCTGACCTCGGTCAACGACGACCTGCCCACTTCGGTCGACGCTGTTGTCACGAATCCAGATGGGGCGCGCATCCAGGCTGCGCTCAATAGCTGCTCGGCAAGCAATCCCGGCCAGGCGGTTGAACTCTCAGTGGATGGCGCCGGCCACAATGCGTATCTCACCGGACCGCTCTCCATGCCTTCAAACGTAACGCTGCTGGTAGATCCTGGCGTTATTGTCTACTTCTCGCGGAACGCGCAGGATTACGACAAAGTCGCCGGCACGCACACCTGCGGTACCGTCAACTCCTCCAGCGCAACCTCATCGTGCCTGTCGCTCATCGACATTCCCGGCACCTCAACGAACGTGGGCATCATGGGCTACGGCAAGCTGGACGGTCGAGGCGGCGATGTGCTCATCAACGCCATCGCGCCCTATGCGGGTCAGAGCTGGTGGGGCCTATCCTCCATCGCCAACAGCGGCGGCAGTCAGCAGAACCCTCGCTGGATCCAGATGGAATCCGGTTCCAGCAATATCACTCTGTACAAGATCACGCTGCGCAATGCCCCGCTCTTCCACGTTACGACGGGCGGCGCGGTCAGCAACTTTACAGCCTGGGATATCAAGATCGTTACGCCCACCAGCTCGCGCAACACCGACGGCATCGATCCCGGCAACGTGACTAACGTCACGATTACGCGCTCCTGGATCTCCGATGGCGACGACAACGTGGCTGTCGGCGGCGCCGGTACAACGGCTCCTGCCTCGAATATCTCCGTCACCAACAACCACTTCTTCGCCGGGCACGGCGAGTCCATCGGAAGCTACACCAGCGCAGGTGTGAGCAACATTCTCTTCGACGGCAACATGTCTTCCGGCAATGGAGTCGCTGGCAGCGGCAGCTCCATCAACAATGTGGCCGACAGTAACTCAACTGGCCTTCGCATCAAGTCCGGCTATGATCGCGGCGGCGTGGTCACAGGAGTTCAGTACTCGAACTCGTGCTATCAGGACCACAAGGCGGAGATCGTTTTCAGTCCCAACTACGAGGCCACAACCGGAACCGAGTCGCCGAACTTCAACAACATCCTGATGCAGAACCTGACCTTCCTCACCGCGGGAACGGCGCAGTTCACCGGCACAAGCAACAACGGCGCCGTCTTCCCGCTGCAGATCACGATGGACAACGTGAGTTTCCCCGGCACGTATCCGGCCTCTGAGTTCAGCCCTGCGCCAACCAATGCCGCGCTGACCTACGGTCCCGGGCAGGTGTCTGGTGATTTTGTTACAGACTATGCAACGTTTGCCGGTGCGAACGGCAACACCGTGACCAGCAATATCACGGCGAGCAGCCTGCTCCCGCCGACGTGCACCTTTACTTACATTGCACCGGAACTGACCGGCCCGTTGGGTCTGCCGCAAACCCTTATCTTTGGCCAGAACGCAACGGCAGTTGTCATTCTGACTCCGACCGTTGCAGGCGCTGCCTATCCTACCGGCACGGTTACGCTGACCGACGCACTCACCAGCAGCACAACGACGGCAACGCTGACGGGAACCACCGACACCATCTCGATTCCGGTGGGCGTTCTCTCGGTGGGCACACACACTTTCACCGCTACATACTCGGGCGATACCAATTACCCACTCACCGGCGGCCAGACTGTCTACTCTACGGCGGGACCGTATGTGATCACCGTCAATGCCGGCAGCCTTGGCAGTACGACTACGGCGTTGTCTGGAGTTCCCAGCTCTACCAGTTTTGGAACATCGTTCACGGCAACGGCTACTGTCTCGGGCAGCAACCCAACCGGATCGGTGCAGTTCATCGTGAGCGGCGGCGGCGCCGTTGGAGGTTATGTGTATGCCACCGCGGCCCTGGCCTCAGGCACCGCTTCGGCCAGCATCAGCCTGCCTTACAGCACCACGGCTTATTCGATCACCGCCGTCTACAGCGGCGATGCGACGAATGCGGGCTCTACTTCGCCTGCTTCGGCAGTAACTATCAACCAGGGCCTTACTGTTACCGCGTTGTCCGCGAACACAACGACCACGCAACTGGGCCACCCGGTCTTGTTGACTGCTACCGTCTCATCGCTGGCTGGTATCCCCACGGGAACGGTCAACTTTACCTATTCCACAACTCTCGGAGGCACACAGCTATCGCTTGGGTCTGCGTTATTGAGCGGCGGCACGGCTTCGGCTTCAGTTGACTTGCCACAGGGAACAAATTATGTGATGGCCACTTATACTGCCAGCGGAAGCTTTGCAGGATCGGCTTCGGCGGCTATGGCTATTACCGTAAGCCTGCCTACGATCATTGGGCTACCGAGCAATCCGATTGCGTTGCCTTACACCATGACCAACATTGCGGGCGGCTCGGGGCTGGCGATTCCCAGCAGCGGCAACATGGCCTGCACCGGCGCCACCGATAAGTATGGCGACGGCTGCCAGGCTACCGCCATCGGCTTGACGGCGAGCGACGATCTGCGCGCCGTGGTTGCTGATCCGTTTGGCAATGTCTACTTCTCTGACATAAGCGCCACCTTGGTGCGGCGCATTGCGCCCAACGGCGTGATCAGCAACTTTGCAGGCCGAGTTACTGGCACGGCCTGCGTTCCCACCGCAACCACCGGCTGCACACCCACACTCGTCAGCATCAGCAAGCCGCGCGGTGTTGGAACCGATGCGGCAGGCAATATCTACATTGCGGACTACAGCCTTAACAAGGTGTTCGAGGTCAAGGTTTCCACGGGGCTTATGTATCTTGTCGCCGGAACCGGAACCGCGGGAACGCTTGGAGATGGCGGCCCGGGCACATCTGCCCAGGTGGATGCACCCCGCGGCGTATGGGGCGATACTGTCGGCAACATCTATATTGCCGATACGAGCGCCAACAAGATTCGCGTTGTCGATACGGTTGGTAATATCCACACCTTTGCCGGTAATGGCACGGCCGGTTCCACTGGTGACAGCGGTCCTGCCACATCGGCCGAAATCAGCAATCCGCAGGGAGTGATTGCGGATGTGAACCTGAATGTATACATCGCCGACTCCAGCGGTGGAAAAATCCGGGTGGTCTGCGTCACCTGCGGAACCGGTTCGCCTCTCGATGCGCTGCTAAACAAGCTGGGCATCAGCTCGCCGGTAAACGGTGACATCTACACAATCGCCGGCAGCGGATCGACCTCGGCATTCACGTACACAGTGCCGGTGCTGTCCACAGGCGTGTCGATGTCTCCGCAGAAGCTGGCCTTCGACACCGCCGGCAACCTCTACATCTCCGACGGCAACGGTTTCATCTGGTTCCTCGATTTCCATACCGGCTATCTGCGCGCGACTGCGAGCAATGCTGCAACAGTCTGTGCCGGCGCAACCGATGCCTATGGCGACGGGTGCCCCGCTACCCAAGCCAAATTTGGCGATGGCGGCAACGGCATCGGCGTAGGCGCGGACACGCAGGGCAACATCTACATCTCCGACACAACCAACGGGCTCATCCGCAAGGTGATCACGGGCCTTGCCTCGCCATCGACCGCAACCTCGGCCACAGCAACGCGGTCTGTGCAGATCCACTTCACGGCCGGCGACACGCTGGCGTCCAGCAATGGGCTGGCCTACACGTCGAGCGAGTGGACGCTGGGCACGCCCGCCTGCGCCGCGAACGCCGACACCACAACCGACTGCCTGCTCGCTTCCAACTTCACGCCAGCGGTGCCCGGCGCGCGTTCCACGCCGCTCACCGTCAACAGCTCGCTTGCCAACACGGCCAATCTCGCGCTCACGGGAACGGGCCTCGGCGCGGGCTCAACACTCGATCCTGCAAGACATCTTGGTTTTGGCGCCAACCTTCAGGTTGCCGGCATGGCTATCGACAACGCAGGCAATGTCTATGTCTCCGATGCCATCAGCAAGAAACTGCTTCGCTTCGCTCCGTCGGCCCAGTCGCAAGGCGCCAGCGCTGCTTCAACAACACTCGCAACGCTCACCGCGCCGGGTCCGGTCACGGTCGATCCCCGCGGCTACGTTTACGTTGGCGATACTTCCACGGGCCTGATCACGCAGATCTCGCCTTCCGGCACGGCTTCAACACTGGCGCTCACGCTCACCACTCCCGCCGGTCTTGCCGTCGATGCGTTGAACAACCTCTACGTGTCGGATTCTTCCGCGCAGGCTGTCTATCAGCTCAATCCCATCACCGGAGCGGTGCACACGCTTGCGGCCGGAACGCTGGTTGCGCCTGCCGGCCTGGCCGTCGATCCCTCCGGCAACCTGCTCATCATCGATCCTGGCGCGCCTGCCATCTATCGCTACAATCTGCAAAGCGGCGTGACCACCACGGTATCGTCCGCAGCCGTTAAACCCTCGGCCATCGCTACCGATGCCGCGGGCAACCTGCTCATCGCGGAT
>Ga0302320_10000124_pt1 | contig 162562 bp, 127 predicted proteins | sample Bog_T0_3_FD_202130 | JGI IMG/M metagenome (GOLD analysis project Ga0302320, IMG submission 202130) | Peat permafrost microbial communities from Stordalen Mire near Abisko, Sweden - Bog_T0_3 | ecosystem: Environmental > Terrestrial > Soil > Wetlands > Peat | place: Sweden: Abisko, Stordalen... | reverse complement strand
CACTGCCAAGTGGTCAAAAACGGAGTCTGGCTTTTCTCTTAACTCCCTTCCTAAGTCGAGATCAATTTCCCCCTAAACCCCGTAGCTTGCCGGCGGAAAATGCTTAACGGCGTTGCCCTTCGGGGTTGGGATGGCGAGGTTGACCCGGTCCCCAGGGTAGCCGCTGCGCGGCAACCCTGGGCTATGAGATTTCTGCCCCTTCGGGGCGACGTACCACAAATCACAGCCTGGATTGGTCGCTACCGTGTATAATGGACCGACCCGCGCGGTCACAACATAACGCGGCTGCGAAATGCCGATCCTTTGCACACCGGAAGAATTGCTCGGAGGCTGATCGCATGTCCCAAACCGACAAAAAAGAGACTGCCGACGAAGTCCTCCAAGAGGTGAGGGGTGTCAAGGAGGCACTGGCGAGGTCGATGGATTTCGACGTCGATCGGATCCTGGCGGACGCAAGGCAAAAACAGAAAGAGAGCGGTCGAAAGATCCTTTCCCCGCCGGTCCGGAAAGCTACGTGAACGAATGGGCGCGTGGTGGGCCTGAGAGCCACGCCCATCGCTGCGCTCTGGGCGTGCCACCCAACGGCTCCTTCATCCTTCATCCTTATTTTCGCGGACGCTGAACTCCAGCTTCCAACGGCCCTCGGTCTTGGCGCTCACGCACCATAGCTCCAGCATCCCCAACTCGGTGATCTTGGCGTGAAACCGCACCGGGACGTAGGGCTCTTCGATCGAATCGTCGGCCGGAAGCGTGGCCTCCAACGAATCCGTCTCTTGCAGCGTCTCTTCGTCCCAGCGAGCCAGCACGTCGCCCGGCCGGTCCGCCTTGCGCGTCGAAGAACTGAAAAAGCGGAACGCGGCCGGCTCGCCGATCACCAGCCCAATCTCGCCCGAGGGCACGTCGGTTTCCGTGCCCTCTTCCATGCCGATGGGCGCCACGCACAGCGCCCGCAGCGGACGCGGCGCCCCCGGCACGGCCAGCCCGGCGGTTTCGACGCCCACGTAGTAGGCGCGGGCAGTGCCGCCGCGAATCCGCACCCCGCCGCGGCGCTTGACCCAGGCGTAATACGCGCCCCCCTTGGCCACCGCATGGTCGAGGTCGTGGACGCCGGGGAGCATCTTCGGCGCCAGGCGGCCCTCGAACCAGGAGCCCACGATCTCCAACAACCGCTCGCGGAGCACGCCGGCCTTGAACACGCCGCCGTTGAACAGCACGTGGGTGGGGCGGATCGGCCCGCGCTCGCGGTCGCCATGGGCCCGCAAGAACGCCGCCACGTGCCGGCTGATGGCCGAATCCGACTCGAACGGCAGGCCAATCTCCTGAAAGCCCGACACCCGCCGCCGCGCCGGCCCCTCGGAGATCGCACAGCGGGGCAGAAAACCCTCGACCAAAAGATCGGCCACGCTCTGGCGATCGACCTCGACCGAGACGGTCTTGCCGATCAGCCGGCTGCCGCGGCCCAATACGGCGATGGAGTGTTTCTCCGGGCCGCCCGGCGCGAGCAACGTCTCCTTCGCCGTGCGGCAGGAGTGCCAGAGCGCCACCGACTGCCAAGGGTCCAGCGCGACGCCCTTTTCGGCCAGCAGCCCGGCCACATGATGGGCCAGGGCCAGATCCATGTTGTCGCCGCCCACCAGGAGATGGTTGCCGACGGCCATCCGCTCCAGCACCAGCTCGCCCTTCTCGCCATTGACGCCGACCAGCGTGAGATCGGTCGTGCCGCCGCCGACGTCGCAGACCAGCAGCCGATCGCCGATCTCCAACAGCCGCCGCCAGCGCTCGCCGGTGTCGGCCAACCAGGCGTAGGCCGCGGCCTGCGGCTCCTCCAGCAGTACGAAACGCTGCGGCAAGCCGGCCGCCAACGCGGCCTCGCGGGTCAGCTCCCGTGCCGCTGCGTCGAACGAGGCGGGTACGGTGAGCACGACCTCTTGGTCGATCATCGGCGCGTCGGGGAAGGCGGCTTCCCAGGCGGCAATCATGTGCTCCAGGAAACGTTGCGAGGCCACGAGCGGCGAAACCTTGGGGACCTCGGCCGGCGCGCCCCAGGGCAGAATCGGCTCCTTGCGGTCTACCCGGCTGTGGGCCAACCACGACTTGGCCGCCCCCACGGTGCGGTCGGGCACCTCGGCGCCTTGGCGGCGGGCCAACTCGCCGACCACGAAGTCGCGCTTCGCGGCCCACGGCAAATCGTAGGCCCCACTGGCCGCCTCCGCGGCGGTCGCCAGGTAGAGAAACGAGGGGAGCATGGTCCGCGACTCGATGGTGTTCGGGGCCACCAGTTGCGGCAGCGGCAGGACCTCGATCCGCGGGGCCTCGGCCTCCAGCGGCGCGTAGGCCAGCACACTGTTGGTCGTTCCCAGGTCGATTCCGATCACGAACTGTGCAGCCATGAAGTGTTCCCGTTGTGGTGCAGGCGTCCCACCTGCATTTTTTTGGGCAGGCGCGACGCCTGCACCACAAAACAATCAACGCGTTACTTGATCTCGATTTCCGCCGGGGCCACTACGCGGGCCGCCGCCGCGGAACCGCTCCAGGCCGGCAGTTGGCAACTGGTGGCCTCCCAGCCGTGGTGCACCAATCGCCCGTGATAGGGCGGCTTCTCGGGCAGATTGCCGGTGAGCCGAAAACGCCCGGCGTCGAAACCGGCCGGCACCTCCACCTCGGCCCCCTCCTCGGCGTCCCAAACCGGCTTCAAGGCAAACGCCCGCTGGAGCACCTGGGCCGCATCGCCGTGGATCTGCCGCACCGCCGCGCCGATCTGAGCGTCGCTGTAGCCGGAGAGATTCTCCTGGATGAAGTCCACCAACCGCGCCTCGCGCTGCAACATCGCCAGCAAGTTGACCCCCTCGTTGCGGCCCGCCGCCGCGGCGACCGGTTTCGGCTTGGGCGCCGCCACTGCGGCGGCCGGGCTCGGCGCCGGCGCGGCCGCGCCGCTCAGGATCAAGTCCACCTGGCGTGCGATCTCCGCGTTCAGCAAGGTGCGAAAGAACACACGAAAAGCCAACATCAGGCGTCGCATAGCATCCCTCGGTTGTCGGGCGATTGAAATTTCGGCTCTCCAATCCTCAATAATACAGGAATGATTGTCAAGCGAGCCGATTGTACCGGCTGATCTTGCGGGCGCCGCCCATCTTACCTAGACTGAGACAGAAGTGGCAAAGCAACAGGGTTCCAAGTTCCTACTTTGCCCCATTGCCCCTTTGTGCCTTGTTCCCCTGCTCCATGAAACTGGTCTTCGAGAAACTGATCGATTCGCCCGACGAAGGTTTCGCCGTCAAGGTGATGCGGGGGAGCAGCTTCCATTGCCCTTGGCATTTTCACCCCGAATGCGAGTTGTCGCTGGTACTCCAGAGTGGCGGTTATCGCATCGTGGGGGACAATATTTCACCGTTGGAGCCGGGCGACCTGGTGCTGGTCGGCGCGAATCTGCCCCACATTTATCAGAACGACGAACATGTGCCCGGCCCCAAACCGCCGGTCCATTGCGTGGTGGCCCAGTTCGAAGAGCGGTTTCTCGGCCCGGCATTGTTGGAATTGCCCGCATTGCTGCCGGTTCGCCGCTTGTTGCGGCGGGCAACCCTGGGCATCGAAGTGACCGGCCGCACCCGCGCCCGGGCGACCGTGTTGATGCTGCAACTGGTGAAACTGCGGGGGCTGCGGCGAATCGCCACATTCTTGGAGATTCTCGACCTGTTGTCGCATTCGCGCGAGTGCCGCACCATCGCCAGCCCCGGGTTCGAGCCGCCATGGACGCCGGACAGCGCCGCCGACCCGCAGCGGTTGAGCCAGGTCTGTCAGTTTATCAACGAGCGGCTCGATCAGCCCATCCGGCTGCGCGAGGCGGCCCGTTTGGCGCATCTGAGCGAAGGGGCTTTCAGCCGGTTTTTTCGGCGGCATTTGCGGCGCACTTTTCCGGCCTTCGTCAACGAGTTGCGGATCGGCCGCGCCTGCCGGCTGCTGGCCGAATCGGATCGGCCGATCATCGAAATCGCCGCGGCCTGCGGCTATGCCAACCTGTCGAACTTCAATCGCCAGTTCCTCCGGCTCAAGAACACCACGCCGCGGCATTTCCGCGAGCGGATTCAGGCGATTCATGAACTGGGCGGTACGTAGGGTTGGGGGAAAAATAACCCACGCACTCTCTTTGTTGGGTGGCATGCCGTCACGCGGCGTGGCCGCGGGTCGGCATGTTCGTTGCCGGAGATTACATGCCCACCCGACGCTGCGCGTCGTGAGGGCATGCCACCCAATGCGAGCGGATTCAGGCGATTCACCGGCTCGGCGGTGGGTAGTCAGAAAAGTATCATAACTGGTTGGTTAAGGTGTAGCCGCGGGCCGAACCGGCCACTATCATGGAAAACATCTTTGGCGAGGGCGGCATTGAGACCGCGGCACCGGCACAAGGGAGACGAACATGGCAGTAGTGGCGCAGAAACTGGCAATTGACGGCGGCCCCAAGACCGTCACCAACAAGCTCGTGGGCTGGCCCAAGCTGGAAGAAAAGGCCATCCAGGCGGTGGTCGACGTGTTGCGCTCCGGCAAGGTCAACTATTGGACCGGTCCGCGGGGCATGGAATTCGAAAAACAGTTCGCCCAGTGGCAGGGGAGCAAGTATGCCATCAGCGTGGCCACCGGCACCGCCGCGCTGCACGTGGCCCTGGCCGCTCTGGGCGTCGGCCCCGGCGATGAAGTGATCGTGCCCAGCTACACCTTCATCGCCACCAGTTTCTCCGTGGTGCAGGCCGGCGCCGTCCCGCGATTCGCCGACGTGAACCTCGACGACCACTGCATCAGCGTGGAATCGGCGGAGAAGCTGGTCAACAAACGTACCCGCGCGATCATTCCCGTACACCTCTACGGCAATGTCTGCGATATGGACCCGATCATGGCCTTCGCCAAGAAGCACGACCTGTTCGTGATCGAGGACAACGCCGAGGCCTTCGGCGGCGTCTACAAGGGGAAGAAGACCGGCACCATCGGCCACGTGGGAGCCTGTAGCTTCTGCCAGAACAAAACCTTCACCACCGGCGGCGAAGGGGGCATGGTCACCACCGACGTCGAGGACCTCGCCTGGGAAGCCCGCAGCTTCCGCGATCACGGCTACGACGTGAAGGAACGGCTGAACCTGCTGGCCTTGGAGCAGAAGCTCCCCTACATCCACAATCGCGTCGGCTGGAACTACCGCATGACCGAGATGCAATCGGCGATCGGCCTCGCGGAGCTGGAGCGGATCGACACCTGGAACCTGCGGCGGCGGAAACGCAACGCCCATATCCTCATGGACAAGCTGGGCGATCTGCCGCAAGTGAAGCACATGCCCATCGACACCCCGGAGCGGCAGAACGGCTGGTTTGTGTGCGCATTCTCGCTGGATGTGGAAAACATGGGCTGCGACATCGCCCAGTTCGTCCAGGCGGCCGGCGCCGAGGGGGCCCCGTGTTGGAAGGTCTTCTGGCCGCAATGCCACACCGAGCGGGCGTTCACCGAGCGGCATGGCTTCGGCGATTCCGGTTTCCCCTTCGCCTCGAAGGAGTATGCCGACCCGGCCAGCGTGGACTATTCGCACGTCGAAGTGCCCAACGCCAAGTGGCACGAAAAACATACCTTCACCTGCTTCGCCTATCCCACCTTCGAAGAACAGGACATGGTCCAGATCGGCGACGCCCTGGTCAAGGTGATTAAAGCCTTTAGCTGAAGCAAGGTGGGCAGAGGGGCAAAGGCGCAGAGGCACCAAGGAATAAGGAAGCGGGGGGACAAGGAACAGCCCAAAACTCTGCCCCTTTGTCTCTTTGCCCCGCTGCTGTCCACCATTCCTTCTCTTCGGAGGCCGCGTTGATGGCCGCGTTTCGCGTCGGTATTGCCACGGTCGATTACACGCCCCGGCTGGGCTTGCCCCTGATGGGCAATTTCCGCGACGATTATGCGGCCCGCGGCATCCACGATCCGTTGCGGGCGAAGGCCATCGTGTTCGAGGATCCTCGGGGAACCAAGGCGGCGCTGTTGGCGGTCGATATCTGCATGCTCGATCGCGGCAACGTGGCGACGATGCGGCAGGCGATCGCCGCCACTTCCGGCGTGCCCCCGCAGAACGTGCTGATTCACGCCACGCACACCCACAGCGCTCCGGCGCCGCACGCGCGGTTTCTCTTCGGGCTGGATTTCGAACCATTCCGCGCCGCCGCCGAGCAATTCCTCGTCACGGCGGCCGCCGCGGTCGCCGCGGCCGAGCGGGACTTGCACGAGGCCCGGCTGGCCGTGGGCTATTCCAGCGAAGAGCGGCTGATCTTCAACCGCCGCCTGCGGCGCAAAGACGGCGCCACGCAGATGAACTGGGAAGCGCTCGCGCCGGGCTTCGATCCGGCCGAAGTCGAAGCGGCCTGGGGCCCGGTCGATCCACGCGTCGCCTGTTTGATCGTCGAGCGCCGGCAGCGCCCCGTCGCCGCAATCACCAACTACGGCCTGCACCCCGCGATCTTGGCCGGCGACAACTGGCGCTACTCGGCCGATTATCCGGGCTGCCTGGCCGAAGCCCTGTCGCGGACCCAGGGAGACGATTTTACCTCGCTGTTCTTCAACGGCTGCTGCGGCAACGTGAATCACGTCGACTACCGCGACCCGCTCCAGGGCCGCGGCTATGGAATGACGCAGCGCGTGGGCTACGTGCTGGCCGCGGCCGTGGGGCAAGCGATCAACGCCCGGCGGCCGCTCGATGTCGATCGTGTCGCCGTATCGAGCGAAATGGTCGCGCTCCCGCGGATCGAGATCAGCGAGGCGGAATACCGGCGCTGCCAGCAGGTCATGGACGAAGCCCGCCGGCAACCGCTGCGTGGGCAGGTCGATGGACTCCCCGAGGCGCATTTCGCCGGCCTGCGGCTGGCGATGTACGAGAATCAGCACCGCCCAGACCGTGCCGAGGTGCTGGTGATCCGCGTGGGCGACGTGGCGCTGGTCGGGCTGCCGGGAGAGGTCTTTTGCGAGATCGGCATGGAGCTGCGCCGCTGTTCGCCGGCGCCGCACACGTTCGTCGCCGGCCTCTCGGGCGACGCAATCGGCTACCTGCCCACGCAAGAGTCATTCGCCCAAGGCGGCTACGAAGTCACCACCGGCAGCACGTTCTACCAGCCGGGCGCGGCCGAGCGGTTGGGCCAAAGCGCGGTCGAACAACTCCGCCGGTTGTTCGCGGAGTAAGAAGAAACTCTCACCCAAGGAGCGATACGATGGCTGACAACAAGGTGGGTTTCGGCGTGATCGGGGCCGGCGGCATTGCCTACCGCAAGACGATCCCCGGCATGCTCAAAGCCAAGAACTGCCGCCTGGTGGCGGTCATGGATCCGGTCAACGTCGACCGCATCGCCGCCGAGCTGGGAGTGCGGGCCTACGGCTCGGAAGCCGAGTTGCTGGCCGACCCCGAGGTCCAGGCCGTGTATATTGCGTCGCCGGTGAACTGCCACGCCAAGCAGATCCGCCTGGCGGCCCGGGCCGGCAAGCACGTGCTCTGCGAAAAGCCGCTCGCCATGAACCTGAAACAGACCGTGGCGGCGGTCGAGGAATGCGGCCGCCGGCAGGTCTTCCTTCAGGAAGGTTACATGATGAAGTTTCACGGCGCGCATGCCGCGATCAAGCAGCTCATCGACGAGGGAAAGCTGGGGCGGATCGTCTCCATGCGTGCCCAACTCTCCTGCTGGTATCCGAAGATCGAGGGCGCCTGGCGGCAGCAACCCAAGCTCGGCGGCGGTGGAGCGCTGATCGACATGGCCACCCACCTCTACGACCTGCTGAGCTATTTCGCCGGGTCCGTGCGGCGCGTCGCGGCCCTGACCGGCCGCCTGGTGCAGGATTACAAGTCGGAAGACGCGTCGACCACGCTCTTGGAATTCGCGTCCGGCGCGCAGGCCACGGTCGACTGTTTCTACTGCATCCCCGACGAAGCCAGCCGCACCCGCTTGGAAATCTATGGTTCCCAAGGCGCCGTGCTCAGCGAGGGCACCATCGGCCAGAGCCAGGCCGGCAAGCTGGAAGGGCTCTTCGCTCCGGCCGCGGCCGGGTACGATGCGGCCCAGAACAAGGACGTGGTGCGGAAATTCGCCAAAGTGCCCTTCAAGGCCGTCAATCCGTACACCGCGGAGTGCGAGTACTTTGCCGGCTGCATCCTCCAGGGCCGCGGACCGTCGATCAACGATTCCCGCAACGCGCTGGCCATCGCCGCGCTGACTGAGAAAGCTTACGCTTCCTACAAGGCCAAGGAGATGCTCGCGGTGTGAAGGAAGTCCGAATGACGAAGCCCTACGCCGGCAGCTTCGTCATTTGGATTTCGTCGTTCGCCGTTGTTTCGTCGTCGGGGATGGGCGATTCGATACGCGGCCCTTCGAAGTCTTTGCCCCGCCGCACCGCGGCCAGCACCAGGCACAGCGCGCCGCTCATCATCACTGCCGCGGTCCAAAAGGGGAGATCGGCCTTCTTGTAGAACAGGATGATCCCGCACGACATGCCGCAGATCCGCGCCAGCGTGCTGATGCTGTCGCCCAGCCCCATGATGCCGCCCTGCTTCGACGGGTCGCTGCGGCGGGAGATCAGCGATTGCATCGAGGGGGCCAGGAAGCCGATCCCGCTCACCGTCACCGCCACTCCGCCCAGCAGTCCCCAGATCCCGCCCCGATGCGATCCACACACCAAGGCTACGAGGATAAACCCGGTAATCGCCAGACTTCCGCCGGTGGCCGCCAGCACCGCCTCGCTGAGATGCTTGGCCAGTTTTCGCACGATGCCTCCCTGCACGATGCTTTGAATCAGACCGATGGCGGCAAACACCAGCAACAGTTGCGGGGTGACCTTCGGCTCGTAATGCGCCGATAGCCGCGTCGCGCCTTCGAGCAGGTGGTCGATCGTAAGGGCCAGGGTCGATTCCAAGTTGGCCAGGGCGAAAACGCCCAGGAACGAGATCACCAGCAGCAGCGGAATCGATGGCACGCGGAGCGCCGCCCGTAGCGATGAAAAATCAACATGGTGCAGGGCCCGCCCGGCCGATTGCGGACTGAGCGATTCCGGCAAGCGGAAACAGGCCAGCAACAGCGCCGTGGCCGAGAGCGCGGAAGCCACGAAGCCGGGGATGGGGCTGGTGCCGGGATCCTTACTCACCCAAAGCGCCAAAGCCGCCAAGAGGGGCCCGAAGGTGAATCCCAAGCCGAATGCGGCCCCGACCAACGCCATCCCCCGCGCCCGCTTCTCCCGCGGCGTGACGTCGGCAATGTAGGCCTGGGCGGTGGAGATCGTCGCGCAGGCGATGCCGGCGCCGATCCGCGCCACGAACATCCCCAACAGGCTCCGCCACAACGTGGCCAGCCCAAACAGTCCGTAAAACGTCGTCGATCCGGCCAGGCCGATCAGCAATACCGGCCGCCGTCCAATGCGATCCGACAGCCGCCCCCACAAGGGGGCGCAGACAAACTGCATCATCGAATAGGAGGTCATCAGGGCGGCCACGGCAATCGAGGAGACCGAGATCGCCGCGGCCCAGGGAAAAGGGTGCCAAAAGACCTGATCCAAACCATAGTCGGCCGCCATCTGCTTGGCGTAGATCGTTACCAGCGGGATCACCATCCCGAAACCGAGCAAGTCGATAAAGACGGTCAGAAAAACAACAAGCAGAGCGGTTTTTTTGCTGGTTTGCATCATGGGACAATATTATCGGAAAAATCTGGCATTTAGGCAACCGCTGGCCTGATCCGCGGCGCCGCCCTACGATGACAGATGGGCAAGGGCTCAAAGATGTAGGTCGATCGCGGCGAGCCCTGCCAGAACGTTGAATGATTCATGGTGGAGCTCGCTGCGCTCGACCCACCCTACAAGCTCGACGATGAAGCCCTGCCCCTTTGCCACTTCCCCAAAATGACCGCTCAGAACTCCACCCCCATTGCGATTTCCCTGGCCGGGCCGGACAAACTGCTCGTCGACTGGAGCGACGGGACGCGACGGGCATACAACGTCAACGACTTGCGGCGGAATTGCCCCTGCGCCACCTGCAATACCCAGCGGATGCATGCCCCCGCGGGCGAAGACCCGCTGCGGAGCCTGCCGTCGGTCGCTATCGAGGCCATGAGCCCGGTGGGCAACTACGCCTATAAAATCGTCTTCAGCGACCAGCATTCCACAGGAATCTACCCCCTCGAACTGCTTCAAGTGCTGGGAAACGAAGAACCCGGCTGATTCCACCGCGGCGTCGGCAGTTCATGGCCGCCCCCCCGCCGGGACGGGGGGGCTTGTAAGCGGCAGGGCGGCAGGAATAATTACAAGCTTAATCAGTAATATCTAGTCCCAGGAGCGACCCATGCTTAGCAAGAAGATGCAAGATGCGTTAAATGCCCAAATCAACGCCGAATACTACTCCTCCTATTTGTACCTTTCGATGGCGGCTTACTGCGAAGGGATGAATTTGAAAGGCTTCGGCCACTGGATGCGGCTGCAGAGCCAGGAAGAAATGATCCACGTCAACAAGTTCTTCGACTACGTCCTCGATCGCCGCGGCAAGGTGGAGTTGAAGGCGATCGAAGGCCCGCCCACCTCTTGGGAATCTCCCCTGGACGTCTTCGAGCACACGCTCAAGCACGAGCAGCACGTCACCAGCCTGATCAACAATCTGGCCGACCTGGCCATCGCCGATAAAGATCACGCCACCCACGGTTTGCTGGAATGGTTCCTCAACGAGCAGGTCGAGGAAGAGTCGGTGGCCGATCAGATCGTCAGCGAGCTGAAACTCCTCAAGGGCTCGTCGGACGGTTTGTACCTGCTCGACAAGGAATTGGCGACGCGGGTCATCGCCGCTCCCGCAGGCGGCGCCGCGTAGGGATCAGCGCAAAGAGAACCTCAAGAATCGGGTGGCATGCCGTCACACGCAAAGCGGCGGGCCGGCATGCCAGCCGACGCGGTGCTCAACGCGATTGGGGAGATGTCTCCAGGCCGCCAATGGCCATCAAGTGGGAGACGGTCCGCAGGTACATCACCCCGCCGGAAATGGCGGGCGTGGCGTTGCTCGGTTCTCCCAGGGCAAATCGGGCCAGAAGCTGATATCGCTCCGCGGCGGCCAGGACCACCATCTGGCCGTCGCGGTCGAGGCAGTACAAACGATTGCCGGCCAGGACCGGGGAGCCGAAGAACTTGGCCTGCACCCGCTCCCGCCAGCGTAGTTCGCCGCTGGCGGCGAGGATGCAGCTCACGCCCCCTTGATCGCCGAAGAGGAACAGCAGGCGATCGTCGCTCACCGAGGTCGGCACATAAGGCAGAGGTAGCGTCGCTTTCTTGACCTCATAGGCCACCGCCGGCTTGATCCCTTTGCCCGGATCGCCCGGCCGCACGGCCAGGAATTGCAGCCCGGCGCCGCCGCTGCCGGCGCTGCACACGATCAGCCCGGCGGCGATGATCGGCGAGCCGACGACGCGGTTCTTGAACACCGGCAACTCCCAATTCGGTTTCCCCGTCGCGGCGTCCAGGCTGGCCACCCCTTGCGCGGAACTGGTGACGATCAACTGCGGCGGCCCTCCGGCCGGCTCATACACGCAGGGCGTGGAGTAGGCCGCGCGGATTCCCCGCCGCGGCGTCTTCCAGCGGAGCGAGCCCTTCACGCGATCCAGGGCCACGATCGAGCTTTCCCCGTTCTGATCGTTGGGCACGATCACCGTCTCGCGGAACACGATCGGCGACGCGCCCGACCCGTGCTCCGCGGAAAACGGTCCCAAGTCGTAGCGCCATACTTCGTGGCCATCGTGCTGGTCGAGGACCACCACCCAGTGATGCTCCGGCAGCGTCCACGTCACGTACAGGCGTTTCTCGTCCACGGCCGGAGTGCCCGAGGCGAAACTGTTCAACTTGTTCTTGGGATAGGCGCCGGCCGGAAAGTCGCGGCTCCAAAGCGTTTGCCCGTTGTTCGTGTTCAGCGCGCGGACCGTTATCGTGCCGTCCTTTTCGTTCGCCGAAGTGACGAACACCCGCTCTCCCCAGACCACCGGAGAAGAATGGCCGACGCCCGGGAGTTCCACCCGCCAGCGATAATCCTTCTGCGACCACTCGACCGGAATGGTCGTCGCCGCGCTCACGCCCGAGCCGTTGGGGCCGCGAAATCGTGTCCATTCTTGGGCCACGACGGCCGGCAGCCACCCCTCAGTGCCCATCACAATAGATAAGCCTGTTAAGATCGCGAATATTCGCACGACCGATCGCACCGATCCGCTGTTCATGGAAGTGTGCTCTTTCGAACCAATCTGTGCCGCGGCCCGTAGCCCAAGATGGTTGGACATCGCTGCCGCGTAGCGGTTCCGCGTCAAAAAAAGCCGCGTGGGTGCCAGAATCCTACGAGGTTTTTGCCGTCGTCGCAGCAGCGCGGAGGGCACCGGCAGGCGTTGCAACGATCGTAGCTTATCAAAAGCGTCGCGGAAAGGAAAAGCCGAGACGGGAAGTCTGCCTTTTTTTGCTATTCATTCCGCCGGATGGTCGAAGATCACTGTTACCCTACACCTGTCGACGATCGTGCGTTTACCTAACTACCTATCGTCGCTCTTGTTCGGGATTGTGGTCCGTTGTAACATGACAGTCGGTGGTTGCTCTCGCGCAATCTCGCCCAATCGTAACAATTCTCCTAATTCCCGCTTCCTTTGAGGGGTATGGCATGAAGTTTTTCACGGCCTGCAATAGTTTTCAGCGTCGTTGCTGTTTGTTCCTGATCTTCACGGCGGTCCTGGCAATGGCTTCCGCCACAGCCTGGGCCGATCCGGCGGCTCCCAGCTTCCAGGACCATCATATCACCCGCGCGGTCGTGACCCTGATGAACAGGGAGCACTTGTCGCGGCATCCGTTGGACAACGAAATCTCGGCCCGGATGCTGAAGCTGTTTTTGAAGTCGTTGGACCCGATGAAGATGTATTTCTATCAATCCGACGTGGACGAGCTCGTGCAGCACCAGAACGAACTGGTGGAAAAGCTCAAGCGCGGCGACGTCAGCCCGGCCTACGACATTTTCAAGCGATACCTGCAGCGGATGGACGAGCGGGTGGGGACGGTCGACGCGCTGTTGGGCGTCGCCCCCGACTTCACGCTCAAGGAGGATATGGTCATCGACCGCGATGCCAGTCAGTATCCGGTCACCCAAGCCGACGCCAAGGAAAAATGGCGCAAGCGGATCAAGTACGAACTGCTGTCGCTGAAGGCCGACAAGACCGAAGCACAACTCAGCAAGGCTACGCCTGCACCCGGTGCAGCGCCGGCTCCGGCCGAAAAAGGCGACGGGCAGTCGGCCAAGGATAAGCTCAGCCGCCGCTACCACAGCCTGGCCAAGCGCAGCCACCAGACCGACACCGAGGAGTTGCTGGAGATGTATTTGACCAGCATGACCACCTCGTTCGATCCGCACACCGACTACATGTCGCCGAGCACCGTCGACAACTTCGACATCATCATGAAGCTCAAGCTCGAGGGGATCGGCGCCGCGCTGCAGCCCGTCGACGGCTACACGGTCGTCAACAAGATCATCCCCGGCGGCGCGGCCGAAAAAGACAAGCGTCTCAAAGCCGAAGATAAAATCGTCGGCGTCGGGCAAGGCAAGGACGGCGAGCTGGTCGACGTGGTCGACATGAAGCTCTCCGACGTGGTCAAGCTGATCCGCGGTCCCAAGGGCACCGTGGTCCGCCTGCAGGTGATCTCCACCGGCAGCCCGGAGCGGAAAATCTACGCCATCACCCGCGAGGAAATCGAGCTCAAGGACAGCGAAGCCCACGCCCAGATCTTCCCCGCCGGACGCGGTCCCGACGGCCAGCCGTATCGCATCGGCGTGATCGATCTGCCCAGCTTCTACATGGACATGGAGGGCGCCAAGCAGGGCTTGCCCGACTTCAAGAGCACCACCCGCGATCTGAAGCGGATTCTCGACGGCTTCAAGAACCAGGCGGTCGATGCGGTGGTTCTCGATCTCCGCCGCGACGGCGGCGGTTCGCTCACCGAAGCCATCAACGCCACGGGATTATTCACCGGCGAGGGGCCCGTCGTGCAGGTCAAGGATGCCGACGGCCGCGTGCAGGTCTATCCCAATACGGAGGCCGCCGTTTGGTCCGGTCCGCTGATGGTGCTCACCAGCAAGTTCAGCGCCAGCGCCAGCGAGATCCTCGCCGGCGCCATCCAGGACTATCACCGCGGCCTGATCGTGGGCGATCATACCACGCACGGCAAGGGCACGGTGCAGAGCCTCTTGGATCTGGGACAGCAGTTGTACGGACCGGTCAACCCGCGGCCGATGGGCGCGTTGAAGATCACCATGCAGCAGTTCTACCGCCCCGACGGCGATAGCACGCAGCGCCGCGGCGTGCTGGCCGACGTGGAACTCCCCTCGCTCACTTCGCACCTCGACGTCGGCGAGGCCGACCTGGAATACTCGTTGGCATTCGACCACATCAATCCGACCGGCTTCCGCGCCTTCAACTTCGTCCGCCCGGAGCTGGTCAACGAGATCCACGACCGTTCGGCCACCCGTATCGCCAAGTCGACGGATTTCCAACGCGTGGACCGCGACATCGCCCGTTACAAGGAGCAGAAAGCGCGGAAGAGCGTCACGCTCAACGAGAAGGAGTTCATGGCCGAGCGCGCCGAGGTCAACGCCGACAAGGAAGAAGAGAAGAAGCTCGATGAAATGAACAACGACCACAGCAAGATCGAGCGCGATTACTACATGAACGAGGTGTTGGCGATCGCTTCGGACTACATCGACGTGCTGAGCAAGGCCGGCCAGGTGCAGTTCGCCGGTCCGCGGCCGGTTCCGGTACCGCAATAAAGCAGCGGTCAGAACGCAGAAAGGGAGAAAGGGAGAGCGGGAGAAGAGGAGACGAGCCGCCCAGGTCGTTGGGCGGGTCTCTCCCTCTCCCTTTCCCCCCTTCTCCCTTTCTTTTTTCCCCTATCCGCTCGTTTATACCGCTTCCTGGAGCCGCCAGCCCCCCAGAAATTGGCCGCCTGTGGGCCCAACAAAGGGGTCGGCAGCGGCGCGGTATGAATTACAATGGAAAGTAATTCGCGGGGCCATGAATCTCCGGAATCCGATCGCCCCGCGACCTCCGGATTCCACGCCTGGGTTATCGAGCGACATTGTGGTTGGACTGTTCTTGGTTCTGCTGGGAGTAGTTGGCCTCACTCTGTTTCTGCACCTCTTGGCGCGGCTCTTTCGCGTGCCCGTCGCCTCCCGCCTGTTCGGCGAGATGCCCTGGCTGCCGGCCGAGTGGAGCGGGCCCTTGGCGGAAGGGGAGAGCGTGCGCTTTCCCGCCCGCGACGGTGCCTGGCTGCAGGGTACCTATTTACCCACGACCGCCGCGTGCCGCCGCGGCGTGATTGCATTCTGCCACGAGCTCAACGGCGACCGCTGGAGCGCGCTGCGCTACACTGCCGATCTTCGTCGCCGCGGCTTCGATATCTTCACCTTTGATTTCCGCAACCACGGCTGCAGCGATCGCGTGGCCGGCTACGAGCCCATGCCCTGGGTGACGATCAACGAGTTGCACGACGTTCGCGGCGTCATCGATTACCTTTGTTCCCGCGGCGACGCCGACGCGGCCGGCATCGGCCTGATGGGCATCAGCCGCGGCGGCACCGCGGCGCTCTGCGCTGCGGCGCAGGACTCGCGCGTGCGGGTGCTGGCCGTCGACGGTCCGGTGCCTACCGAGCAGATGCAGCTATGCCGCGCCCGCAGCGCGCTCGAGCACCTTATGCGACCGCTGCGGTTGCTTGCAATCGTTCCCGACGCCGTGCTGCGGACGCCCGGCGGCTGGATCAAGCGGTTTGTCGGCTGGCGCGGTCATTGTCCATTGCTCGACGTCGACGAAGCGGCGCGGCGCATCCAGCAGCCGGTGTTGTTGATCCACGGACGGCACGACGCGCATGTTCCGCTGGAGGCGGTCCTTTCGCTGCGGAGCCTGATGCCGCGGCGGGCCCGGCTGTGGGTCGTGCCGCACGCCCGGCACAATCGCGCCATCACCACGGCCCCGGACGAATATCGCCGCCGCATAGCGCGGTTCTTTTGCCGCACCCTGGGCGCGGCGATCCAAGTCGACGCCGCGCACCCGGCCGCACCCCGTGCCAATGGCGCCCGTGGAAGCGGCTTGGCCCGTTCCGCGGACGGCGTCGCGGCGGCGGTGGTTATGGAAAAGCCGCTGCCTGTCGCCGAACCGGCCGAGCCCGTCGCCGCGCGGTAAGCTCACACCGCGTCAATTCCCGTCGCGCGGAGCCGATCGCGCGGTGAATTGCAGCACCACGGCCAGCGGCTTCTCCGCCGCCGCCGCCAGCTTCAAATCGAGCCGCGCGCCATAAGGAAGCAGTTGCGCCGTCTTCACCCGGGCCGGGGGACCTTCACGCTGCTGAATCTCCAGACGCGGCGTGCTCATAAAGGGCGGACAAAAGGCCACGTGCGTACTGGCCGTCCGCTGCAAGGGAGCAAATGCCAGCCGCAAATAGCCGGTCAAAAGCTCGCTGCCGTCCGCCGCCTGGCTCCGCGTCAACTGCTGCACGACCTCGCTGGCCGGCGCGGATGCCATGGGCAACTCGTCTGAGCGCGCGACCACGACGCTGCCGGGCAAGTCGCCCGCGGCAATCACCGCGGGTTTCGCCACCAGCGCCGCCTTCGTCGCCGAAGCTGTCGCCCTGCGCGGCCGGAATGTCCACGCCTCTTCAACGATCAGCAGTCCCCAGAACGCCAACCGCACCGGCAGCGGCGTTGCGGCGAAAGTGAGCGCGGCCGCCAGCGTCGCCAGCGCTGCCGTGGGAAGCAAGGATGAAGGATGAAGGGTGAAGAATGAAGAATGAAGACGCGAATAAAAGCGGAACAACGCCGCCAGGGCCGCGCCCACGACGCCAATGGCCAGCAATAGCGGCGGATCCGGCGGCTCGGCCAGCGCGCCCGCCAAACGCCGCCACGCCACGAAGATCACCGCCGCGCCCAACAACCATGCCACCGCGCGGAACGCCCACGGGGCCATTTCGGCCAGCGGTCGACCGGCCGCCGCCGGACGCGCCCTGGCAGCGACTTCCGCGATCCAGCCGGGTTGCATGCGATTGATTCTCGGCGTGGTGATGCGGCCGTAGGGTGCGTGCTTGCACGCACGAATTGCCCACCGTCAAGCGGCGCTGATCGGTCTCGCTCGTACGTGCAAGCACGCACCCTACTTTGGCCGGAACACAATAAAACCGTATTAACGGGCGGTGGTCTGCAAGCCCATCGACTCGGCCAGGTTGCCGGCGCGGCCAGTGGATTCCCAAGTGAACTCCGGCTCGGAGCGTCCGAAATGCCCGCCCGCCGCCGTGAGCCGGTAAATCGGCCGGCGCAGGTCGAGGTACTTGATGATGCCACCGGGCGTGAGCGGGAACAACTCGCGCACCAGCTCGCAGAGCCGCTCGTCGTCCACTCGGCCGCTGCCGTCGGTGTCGACCAGCACGCTGACCGGGTCGGAAATGCCGATCGCGTAGGCCAATTGCACCTCGCAACGATCGGCCAGTCCGGCGGCCACGATGTTCTTCGCGACGTGCCGCGCCATGTAGGCGGCGCTGCGGTCCACCTTGGTGGGGTCCTTGCCGCTGAAGGCGCCGCCGCCGTGACGGGCCCAGCCGCCGTAGGTGTCGACGATGATCTTCCGGCCCGTCAGGCCGCAATCGCCGTGCGGACCGCCCACCACGAAGCGGCCGGTCGGATTGATGTGATACGTGATCTTGCCGTTGACCAGTTCTTCCGGCAGCACCGGCTTGATCACCTCTTCGATCACCCGGGCGCGGATTTCCTGGTGGGTCACCTCGGGCGTGTGCTGCGTGGAGACCACCACGGTGTCGATGCGGACCGGCGTGTTGCCCTGGAACTCGACCGTCACCTGGCTCTTGCTGTCGGGCCGCAGCCAGGGAATTTGTCCCGTTTTCCGCAGCATCGTCAGCCGGCTGAGGATCCGATTGGCCAACGCGATAGGCAGCGGCATCAACTCGGGGGTGTCGTTGCAGGCGTAGCCGAACATCAGGCCCTGGTCGCCGGCGCCGATCTCTTTGCCGGCCGCCTGGTTCTCGTTGACGCCCTGGGCGATGTCGGGGCTCTGCCGATCCAAGGCCACCATCACGGCACAGGTGTCGGCGCAGATGCCCATCTGGTCGTCGACGTAGCCCACCTGGCGGATCACGTCGCGGACGGTGTCGGTGTAGTTGGCGTGGGTTTTGGTGGTGATTTCGCCGGCGATAATCACCACCCCGGTGGTGACCATGGTCTCGCAAGCCACGCGGCTAAAGGGGTCGTGGGCGATGAGCGCGTCGAGAATGCCGTCGGAAATCTGATCGGCGAGCTTATCCGGGTGGCCTTCGCTGACCGACTCGCTGGTAAACAAGTATTTTCCCTTCGCCACGACGAAACCTCCTTAGGTAGAGTGGGTCGAGCGCAGCGAGCCACACCAACAGAATTTGCCGCAGAAATGGTGGGGCTCGCTGCGCTCGACCCACCCTACAATCTGCCGGCGCAACATTTTACCAAATATCCTGCGCCAAACGGGTCCATTATAAGGGCGGACGGGGAAAGGCGAAAGGGGAAAGATGGGGCACGAGTACGGAGGACTCGGACTCGTCAGGGTGGCCTGGCTAGCTCCATGTTTGGGGTATAGGAGGCACGCAAGTCTACACCGCCAGCGCGGCACCGTCCACCGCTTCACGCCGCGGCGCGGCTGCCGCGGCAGGCCATGGGCCGCTCGATCACCTCCGCGAGCAGGCGGAGCGTGCGATCGGTGGCGCCGAGTTGCTCGGCAACCAGGGCTTTCGCCCGACCGCCCAGCCCGGCGGCGTAGCCCTCGTCGCGCAAGCAGCGTTCGACGAAGTGGCGGAACTGCTCCGCATCGCGCACCACCACGGCCGCATCGCGGGCGAGCATCGCGGCCACGATGTCGCGAAAATTGCGGGTGTTGGGTCCAAAACAAACCGCCGCGCCATAGGCGGCCGGCTCGATCATGTTCTGCCCCCCGCGATTGCTGAGGCTCCCGCCCACAAACGCGATCCGAGCGGTGCCCCACCAGGCCCCCAACTCGCCGACCACGTCGACCAACAGGATCCGCGCAGCGGAAACGCCCGGCCCTTGGTCGAGCAAGGTGCGCCGCTGCCAGGGCAGGCCCGAGGCGTCCAACAGTCGGGCAACGCCCTCGAAACGCTCGGGATGCCGGGGGACCAGCACCAATCGCAGTTGCGGCCATGCCGGCTGCAAATCGCGGTAGACTTGCAGGGCAATGGCTTCCTCGGGCTCCTGAGTGCTGCCGGCCAACAGCACCACGTCGCCGGCGGCGAAGCCGGCCAGCGAGCGCAGTCGCTGCGTGGCCGGGTTTTGGCGATCCATTTGCGCCCCGTCATATTTCATCGAGCCAGTCACTCGGACCGCGTCGCTCGGCGCCCCGAGCGCGCAAAATCGTTCGGCGTAGCTCGCATCCTGGGCGGCGATCAGATCGATCTTCTCCAGCACCCGGGCCACCACCGGCCGGATCCGCCGATAGCCGGCGTAACTGTGCTCGCTCAACCGACCGTTGATGACCGCCACGCGGGCGCCGTGCTCCCGCGCCGCGCGGACCAGGTTCGGCCAAAGTTCCAACTCCGCGAGGATCAGCAATTCCGGCCGCACCCGCCGCATGGCCGTCCGCACCGCCCAACTGAAATCCAGCGGGCAGTAAAACAGGGGATAGGCCGAATATTTCTTGCGCGCCAGCGTCATGCCGGTGCGGGTGGTGGTCGAGATCACGCACTCCCAATCGGGCTTCTGCCGGGCGATCTCCGCCAAGAGCGGCGCGAGCAGATTCACTTCGCCGACGCTCACGGCATGCAGCCAGACGCCGCGACGGCGCGACCCGCGGCGGGGAACCAGGCCGAGGAACTTCGCGGAAAACCCTTCCCGATACTTGCCCTTGCGGATCGCCTGGTAGACCAGGTACGGGGTCGTCAGGAGGATCAGGACGCAGTAGACGAGGTTCAATAAGTAGGGCACGGGAATCCTTTCCCAACGAGCGGCGGACGGGGTACGGCGTGCGGCGGACGGGGTTCAAAGTCCTTGAAGTTTAGAGATCAAGCCGCGCAGCATCATCGAAACACTACCCGCCCCCTGGAGCATACAATCACTCTTTTCAGGTTCAAGGTAACCTAAACGCTGTGCGATTAGGACCTGCGTTTCCAATTCCATGACGGAACCGTGTGCGATCGACAGAAAATGGAGATACTCTTTTGGTCCGGTTCGTCCGTGCCCCTCGGCAATGTTAGACGGAACGACAACGGCGGCCCGCCGCATTTGATTGGTTAGCGCGAACTGCTCTTCACGAGGAAAGGCGCGAGTCGCCTTGTATATATCCTCGACAAGTTGCATTGCCTTCTGTCACACCTCGAGATCACGATAGCTTTTGATCGCCATCATCCCTTCCTTGGATCATCGGTTTATCTCTCGCCCCATCCGCCGTCCGCCGTTACTTGGCTTCCGCCGGGCCCTTGCGCATGTGGCAGTTTTTGAACTTCTTGCCGCTGCCGCAGGGACAGGGATCGTTGCGTCCCACGCGTTGCTGACGATTGCGGATGGGCTCCGGCTTGTGATCGCTCTGCGTGCCCTCGATGGCCGCTTCCTGCTGCGAGGAGATTTCGCTGGCCGAGGGCGCCTCGGCGTGTTTCGCTTCGGCCGCGCTCCAGGTGGAACCGACGAAATTCTCGTCCAACTGCTCCATTTTGAAGGCCAGGTCGGTCACCCGCTCGCCCACCGATTTCCACATCAGCTCGAAGGTCCGCATCCCTTCGCGCTTGTACTCCACCTTGGGATCGACCTGGGCATAACCGCGCAAGCCGATGCTGCTGCGGAGATGGTCCATGGCCAGAAGATGGTCTTTCCAGGCCATGTCCAACAGTTCCAAGAGCAACGCCCGCTCCATCTTCCGCATTTCCGGCCGGTAGCGGTCCTCGACGGCCATCGACAAGGCGTTGGTCAGCGTCTTGCGGTCCGTGCGGAGCATGTCGCCGGGCGTGAGCGTGCCACCGAGGCTCGCCCGCAACCAATCGGAGAGCGTCTGCAGCCGGCCGTCGTCGTGCGCGGCGCGGAGCGCCTGGATTTCGGTGGTCTCCGGATCGAAGATCTGCTCGAGCCGCGATTCGACCTCGGCCATCGCCTCGTCGACGGGCGTCGCGTAACGGCGGCTGTGCTCGACCAGCAGGTCGTGGATCTCGTCGCGCTGCTTGTTGCGCAGGTCCTCGATGCTCAGCTCGACCTGGAAGCGGTCCTTGGCCCACTGGGCCAGCCCTTCGCGGTCGTAACGCTTGTGCCCCTGGGGATCGCGGTGGGTGAAGTGGTAAAACCCGGCCATCACCGGGAATTCGATTTCTTTTTGCTGGTAGGCCGCTTCGGCGCGGCGGCGCACGAATTCCTTGACCTGCTCGCACTCCACGCCGGCGATCTCCTCGACCGGCAAGTCGATGCCGAACTTGTGGCGGACCCAGGCCACGGTGGTTTTCACGCCGAAGGCCGGATCGAGGAAATGCGCCCCATCGCTGAGGTCGACCTTCAAGATCGCTTCGCGGGCGCGGGAGATGAGGAATTCGCCGATCTCGTCGCGGCCGATCTTCTTCAAATCGCGGTCGCGGAAACTCAGGTTCCAATGGATGTTGACCATCTTGGCCAGCGCTTCCCAGTTCCACTCGCTCTGCTCGGCCTCCGACGGCAGGTTCTCCTCCAGGGCGTCGAGCACCTGGCCTTCGGCCGCCCGCTCCGCCTCGTCCTTGGCCTGCGCTTGCGCCAACTGGAAATCCAGACCGCGGAAACTGCGGGCGTCGAGATCGACGCTGAGCCGCTTGCCGGCCCAGCCCGCGAAGCTCTCCGTGCCGTAGTCCTTGTCGAGGAACTGGTCGAGATACTGCTCGACCTGCTCGTCGATCATGGTCATGATCAAACTCTTGCAGCTCACGCCGTCGAGGATCGCCTGGCGGTAGTTGTAGACCCGCTTCCGCTGCTCGTCCATCACTTCGTCGTATTCGAGCAGGTTTTTGCGGATCTCGAAGTTCCGCTCTTCGACTTTCTTCTGCGCGCCCTCGATGCGGCGGGAAACCAGCTTGCTCTCGATGGCTTCGCCGTCCTGCATGCCCAGCCGGGTGAGCACGTTCTTCACCCATTCGCCGGCGAAGATCCGCATCAGGTCGTCTTCCAGCGAGAGGTAGAAGCGGCTGCTGCCCGGATCGCCCTGCCGGCCGCAGCGGCCGCGGAGCTGCAAGTCGATGCGGCGGGCTTCGTGCCGCTCGGTGCCGATGATGTGCAGCCCGCCCATCCCCGCCACATCGCGCCCTTCGGGCTTCATCTGCTCGCGTTGCTCGATCTCCTGCACCAGGGCGTTCCATTCCTGCGGCGGCACGTCCAGCCGCGTGGGATACTTCTCCTGCAACAGCGCCCAGGCCATGGCTTCCGGATTGCCGCCGAGGATGATGTCGGTGCCGCGGCCGGCCATGTTGGTGGCGATGGTCACGGCATTCTTGCGGCCGGCCTGGGCCACGATCTCGGCCTCGCGCTGGTGGTGCTTGGCGTTGAGCACCTGGTGCTTGACGCCGCGCTTGCTGAGCATGTCGGAGAGGTATTCGCTCCGCTCGATGGAAATCGTGCCCACCAGGATCGGCCGACCGTGGTGGGAGAGGGTGCGGATCTTCGTGCGGGGGATGTTCTCGGCGGCCTTCTCGCCCTTGGGCTGGAACTCCACCGCCTCGCCGTCCTCGCGGACGATGGCGCCCACGCGCTCCTCGCGGTTGTCCAGCTCGATCAAGTCCCACTTGTGCAGCCGCTCGATCTCGTCGACGATGGCCGTGTATTTTTCCTTGGTGCTGCGGAAAATCACGTCCGGATGATTGATGCGGTGCAGTTTCCGATTGGTGGGAATGGCGATCACGTCGAGCTTGTAGACCTTCCAGAACTCCGACGCCTCGGTCATGGCCGTGCCGGTCATGCCGCAGATCTTGTCGTAGAGCTTGAAGAAGTTCTGCAACGTGATCGTGGCCAGGGTCTGGTTTTCCTCCTTCACCCGCACGCCTTCCTTGGCCTCCACGGCCTGGTGCAGGCCGTCGCTCCAGTTGCGGCCCGGCATCGGCCGGCCGGTGAACTCGTCGACGATGATCACCTCGTCGCCGGTGATCATGTAGTTCACGTCGCGCTTGTACAGCCAATGGGCCTTCAACGCGTTGTCGATGAGGTGCGGCCATTCCATGTTGCCGGCCGTGTAAAAACTCTCCACCCCCGCCTGTTGCTCGGCCGCGCGGACCCCCTCGTCGGTCAGCGTGACCGTGTGCTCCTTCTCCTTGACCTCGAAGTGCAGATCCTTCTTCAGCAGCCGGGCGATGCGATCGGCCCGCGAGTAACGCGTTACGTCGTCATGGGCCGGTCCGGAAATGATCAACGGCGTGCGGGCTTCGTCGACGAGAATGTTGTCGACCTCGTCGATGATCGCATAGTGCAAACGGCCCTGCACCTGCTGCATCCGCTTCGCATAGCGGTGATCGTCGCGGGCGGCCGGCCGCATGTTGTCGCGGAGATAATCGAAGCCGAATTCGTTGTTCGTGCCGTAGGTGATGTCGCAGGAATAGGCGGCCTGGCGGGCGTCGTTTTCCATGTCGGTCTGGATCGCGCCGACCGTGAGCCCCAGCGACAGGTACAACGGCCCCATCCATTCCATGTCGCGGCGGGCCAGATAGTCGTTGACCGTGACGACGTGCACTCCCTTGCCTTCCAGCGCGTTGAGATAGGCCGGCAGCGTCGCGACCAGCGTCTTCCCTTCCCCGGTCACCATCTCCGCGATGGCGCCGCTGTGCAACACCATGCCACCCATGAGCTGGACGTCGAAGTGGCGCATGGCCAGCGCCCGCCGCCCGCCCTCACGGCAGACCGCGAAGGCCTCGACGAGCAGTTCGTCGAGCGTTTCGCCGGCCGCCAGACGTTTGCGGAACTTCTCGGTCTGCTCCCGCAGCTCCGCGTCGCTCATCGCCTGGTACTTCGGCTCCAGGGCGTTGATCGCCGCCACCTGCGGCTGAAGCTTCTTGAGATAGCGGGCGTTCGACGAGCCGAACAGCGACGTCAAACTGCGTTCGATCCCCCGCCCCAGGGCGCCGAAGCTATCGCTGAGCGTGTCGAGGATGTAAGAAAAGATTTCTTCCATTTGATACTCTGCGCGGTTCGAGATGGCCCAAACCGTGACAATCCGGGTAGGCTAGTGCCGTTTCTTATACGCTGCGCGGTTGGCCGTGAGACGAGCCGAAGCCATACCGAAAGATTCGTGTCCCGATTATCCGCCCGAAGTATAACCGCTTGCAGGATAAGCTTTTTTCCAACATGGCAATTTATAAAGTGTGCTACGATCGGTCAATAAGGGTTGTTCGCACCAAGCTCGCGGGGGGTGGGAGCGGATGTCTCGATGCACTGCACACTCTGGGCGGATTGAAACGCGACGAACCGTAGCCGGACGGAAACGTTTGTGCCATGATTAACCTTTGACATTTTACACTTTTCCGGCCAAATCGTCGCGGATGGGCTATGGCCCCCCCGTTGACAAGTTGGCGAATTCGCGGCCGAATGTAGCTTTTCCCGCTCTGGAGTTTTTTTCGGGGGGTCCAGTCGGCAGCGGACACTCCCCGCGATTAGACCGCTGAAAGAGCCCTCGCAATCGGCAGAGGTTCGCGTCATCATCGATCGCTCGCCCTATCAACCCGTCAGTCGAAACATCCGTGGAAAACTGGTGTTTTTGGGAACCGGGACCTCGCACGGAGTCCCGGTGATCGGATGTGGCTGCGCCGTCTGCACGAGCGCCAATCCGAAGAACCGCCGTACCCGCTGTAGCGTTATCTTAGGCCTCCCCGAAGGAAACCTGCTCGTCGATACGCCGCCGGAACTCCGTGTGCAATTTGTTCGCGAGGGAATCGGTATCGCAAATGCGGTGGCCTACACTCACGAGCATGCGGACCATCTTTTCGGGCTGGACGATCTGCGAATCTTCGCGGGTTATCTGGGCCACGATCTGCCGATCTTCTGCCAGGAGCCGGTCGAGCAGCGGATCCGCATCGCTTTCAGCTACGCCTTCGAGACCGCCAAACAGCAGTACGCCGGAGGAACGCCGAAATTGACATTTTCTCGTATCGCGGACCGCCCTTTCACCGTGCTCGGGGCCACGGTCACCCCCATCCCGCTGTGGCACGGCAGTGGCCGGGTGCTGGGCTATCGCGTCGGCCGCCTCGCCTATTGCACCGATACCAGCCAAATCTCGCCCGAGAGCATGGAGCGGCTGGAAGATCTAGACATCCTGATCCTCGACGGTCTCCGTCATCGGCCCCATCCCACGCATTTCACCTTGGAGCAAGCGGTGCAAGTCGCCCGGCGGTTGAAGCCCCAAAAAACCTATTTCACCCACATTTGCCATGACCTGGAGCATGAAACCACCAATGCGTCCCTTCCGCCGGGCATGGAACTGGCCTACGACGGACTGACCGTAGAACTTAGAACTTAGAACTTAGATTCCGGTTTGCTGAACTGCCTACTGCCTACTCACACCCCCATCATGAGCACCTACGACCAACTACTTTCCATCGTTGCCCCCCACGAACAGGATCACCTCTTGGGCTTCTGGGACCAATTGACCGCCTCGCAACAGCAGTCGCTGGCCGCGCAGATCGAGGAGATCGATTTCGACCTCGTCGATCGACTCTACCGCGGAGAGGATGCATTGGTCGACCTGCACGCCTTGGCCGAGCGGGCCGGTTCGCCGCCCGGCTTCCACCTCGATCCGCGGGCCAATCGCTTCACGCCCGAACAGGCCCGGCAACGAGGAATCGAGGCCATTGCGGCGGGCCGCTTGGGAACGATCGTGGTGGCTGGTGGACAGGGGACCCGGCTCGGATTCGACCACCCCAAGGGAATGTTTCCCATCGGCCCGATCTCCCAGCGGTCGTTGTTCCAGATCCACGTGGAGAAGATCCTCGCGCTCGGACGCAGGCACGGGGTGCGGATCCCGCTGTATCTGATGACCAGTCACGCCACCCATCAGGAAACGTTGGACTTCTTTGCCCGGAACGGCCGCTTCGGGCTGTTGGAAGACGATCTGCAGATCTTCTGCCAGGGGACGATGCCGGCCGTGGATGCCGCCTCGGGAAAAATCCTCCTGGAGCGGCCGGACCGGATTTTCCAGAGTCCCGACGGGCATGGCGGGATGCTGGCCGCACTGGCCCGCAGCGGGGCCCTGGCCGACATGCGCCGACGCGGCATCGAGCAATTGTTTTACTTCCAGGTCGACAATCCCCTGGTCGACGTGGGCGGCCCGGAATCGCTGGGCTACCATCTCCTGTCCGACGCCGAGATTTCCACGCAGGTCGTGGCGAAGCAGGATCCCCTGGAAAAAGTGGGCAACGTGGTGCTCCTCGACGGCCGGTCGCGGATCATCGAATACAGCGACCTGCCCGAGGCGATCGCGCGGCGGCGCAACGAGGATGGCTCGCTGGCGATCTGGGCCGGAAGCATCGGCGTGCACGTGATCCAACGGTCGTTCCTGGAAACGGTGGCCGACCGTGGCGACGGGCTCCCCTTCCATCGAGCGGCGAAGAAGGTCCCCTATATCAACGCCACCGGAACGCGGGTCGAGCCCCGCGAGCCCAATGCGGTCAAGTTCGAGCGATTCATCTTCGACCTGTTGCCGTGGGCCGCGGGCGCCGTGGTGATCGAGGTTGATCCGCAGCGGAGTTTCGCGCCGTTGAAAAATGCCCCCGGCGCGAAGAAGGACACCGCCGCGTGGGTGCAGACGCAGATGGTGGCGCTCGCCACCGAATGGTTGCGTCTGGCGGGCGCGACCGTGGCCGAGGGGGTCCTGGTGGAGATCAACCCGCTGCTGGCACTCGACGCCGAGGAGCTGGCCCGCAAAATCCGTCCCGGCACCCACGTGGAGCAAGCGACGTATTTTCAATAACGCAGCGGGATGGGGCGAACGAATTCGGAATTCGGAATTGCAAACTCCGAATTCCGAACTTCCTGTTTCCCTGCATCAATTCTTCACTTCCCCGGGATGCCTGACTTGAGCTTCTCGAAGTCGGACGGGGTGTTGCCGGCGCCGGTGGCGTGATCGCCCTTCGCGTCAGCCTTCTTTTCCTTCTTCTTGATCAGCTCGGCCCGGGTGAGGTGCACCTTCTGGTACACGTCGTCGGAAATGATGTAGTACCAGTCGGCGAAGCGGGCGTTGAGCTCCTTGACGCGATCCTGCCCCTTCTTGACCTTTTCGTCGTATTCGTCCTTCTTCCGCTTGTTCTCCTTCTCGATCCGCTCGCGGTCGGCCTTCAACTTGTCGGCCTCGGCCTTCTTGTCGGCTTCGGCTTTCTTCGCGTCGGCCTTGACGTCGGTCTTGGGCTCGGCCTTCTTCGCGTCGGCCTTCTTTTCCTCGGGCTTCTTCGCTTCCGCCTTGGGGGCCGCCTTCGCGCCCGCCTTGGCCGCGTCGGCCGGCTTCTTCTCTTCGCTCTTCTTCGGCTCGGCCTTCTTTTCTTCGGCCTTCTTCTCCACGGGCAGGGCCTCGTAGTCCGGCTTGGGAATCACCTCCGGATCAAACTGCGTGGTGACAAAGATGTAGCGGTTCAGCCGGGCGTCCGCTTTCTTGTCCTTCTTATCCTTGTCGCCGCTCTTGTCGGACATGGCATTGCCGGTGGCGGCAAGGCCGCCGAAACGGAGCGTGTACTTGACGCCGTCCTTCATCACGAAGTTCATCTCGCCCTGATTGGAAAACAGGCCCATCTCCTCATGCCCGGCCTCGTCCGTGGCCGCCGCCACGATAAAGCCGCGGCTGGCCAGCGAGTTCTTTGCCGCAGCGTCGCCGCTGAAGTCGCGGGTGGCTTTCAGATCGGCGCTGAGCCCCTTGGGCTTGGGCTGCACGTCGACGATTTTCAAGTCGTCGACGGCCGTCCGCATGTTGTCGAGCTTCTGCGTGTTGAGCTCTTCGTCGGGAGCCAGTTTCAACGCGATGGGACGGTCGTTGCTGTCGTGGCCGATGTCCCTGGCGAGCTTCCACTTGGGATCGCCGGTGTCGTTATAGTCGATGTCCTCCTCGCCGCGCCGATCGAGCATTCCCCGCACGGCGTCGACCGAGTAATCCTTGATCTGCACTTGCTTGATGTCCCAGGAGTTCATCTTCAGCAGGTTCTTTTCGATCCAGTCTTCGAACTTCGCCGAGAGCTTGCCGGTTTTCAGGGCCACCGTGTAGATCTGGTCCTGGCCGACTTTCCGCACATAGTGCAAGTCGGGCTTGCCCGGCACTTCCTTACCGATCACCAGCGACAACAGCGTCTTGCCGCCGGCATCCTTCATCACCACCCGCGTGCCCACGCCGGTGCTCCCGGCCGAAATGCTCTTGGGATCCGGATCGACCACGCCGTACAAGGATTGCGCGCTGACGTCGTTGGAAGGCGCGTCGAGAACTTTCAGATCCACCAGTCCCGCAGCCGCCTCGGCCAACTGGTCCTTGGCGTCGGCCGGATAGTTGTCGTGCGAGGGGATTGTCCATACGTTCTTCACCGCTGCGACCTTGAACGGCCGAATGGTGGCGCTCGATTCGTCATACTGGACGATCTCCAGGCTCTTCACAACCGAGGGATCCTTGAAGTCGGGAAACAACTCATGCCCCCGCATGTCGGCTTCTTGCAGCACCGGCAGCGAAGGATAAGTAACCCAGGCCACCAAGGAGACCGTTGCGGCCACGACGACAAAGGCAATGGTTTTCGTGATTTCGTTCATCTGCCGTTTCCTCGCTCGACTTTCTATCCAACTATCAGGCTATGACCGCAGCCGGCTCCGCGAAACACCTTCGTGTTCCTGCGCACGGCGGCCGAGAAACACCCCCAACGCCACCAACAGCGGCGCCACCGGCGGCAACAGCACCGCCCACAGCTTATACCAGGTCTGGATCTTCTGAATGCTGACGTTCTGCCGGGTCTGGATGGTATTGACCTTCCGTTCCATGTCCTGCTTCATCTGCTCGATCTTGGCCTCCTTGCGGCGCTCGCGGGTCATCGTGACCAGCCGCAGGCTCTGCACCGCGTCGCCGACGTTTCCGCCCCCGGCCAGCTCCTTCTGGAACTTCTCCACGTCCTTCTGCAATTCCGCTTCTTCCTGCTGTTTCGCCTTTTCGAAGGTGGTGGTCAGTTGCTGGATCGCCTCGTCGGTCTCTTTCCGCTCCACCGAGGTGATGGCCTCGATGCGGGTCAGGGTGCGATATTCCGGGCGGCGCTTGCGGAGCTCGATGAAGCGGGTGTCGCCGGCCACTTCATCCAGGCAGTTCAGTACGAACGTCACGTTGTCGAAGTCGAAATGGATGCCCTGCTCGGCGATGTCGCCCATTTCCCGCATGCGGAAGAACTGCTCGCTGATCATATCGATGTCGGCCACCACGATCACGTCGATCTCGGCGCCCTTGGCGGCCTTTTTCGCGTCCTTGCCCTTGTCATCGGCCGGATTGGACTTCAAACGGCCCTGGATATGGGCCGCCAAAATGTAATCCGTGCTCCCGATCATGCGGCGACGGTCGGGGTTCAAGCCGCCCGGCTGGCCGAAGGGGCTCATTTGCATCATGTCGCTGTAGAGCACCGTGCCGCTCTTGTCGCTGGTGCGCAGCAGCGGGGTAAACGACAGGTCCGAGGTGTTCAGTTTCGCCATCGAGCCGGGGAAGGGCAACAGTACGCTCTGCAAACCCGCGCTGGCCGGGTCGGCTCCGCCGAACGGCTCGCGTGCTCCCGAGCCCTCGCCCACGAACACGAATTCCTTATCCCGGTCGAGGAAGGCCAACTTCGGATAGGGGTTGTAGTCCTGCCAGACCACCTGGTCATCGGGGAAATTGATCCCCAGCGCGCTCCACAGGGCCCGAATGTCCCCCTTGGGCTGCGGCGGCTGCCCCATCATCATCATGGGATTCCCGCCGGCCGGACGCTTCGGCGCGCTCGTGCCCGGCACATTCGCGGCAAACGCCGGGAAGGGGTCTTCGAAGATCACCGTGGGTTGGCCGCTCTTCACCACCTCGACGAAGTGCTCCATCTGCTCGGGGCTCAGCGAAGAGGGCTGCACCGCCAGCAGTGCGTCGTAACGCTCGGTGATCGCGTTGGTCGGATCGACCTGCACCAACTCGTATTGCTTCTCCAACTCGTCGACGATCGGCCAGTTCGAGCCCGCCGACATCGCCTGCATGTTGAATTGACCGTAAAGCTGCGCGTCGGTCGTAAGCACGCCGATGCGTTTGCGCTTCTGCTGCGTGACCGTGCAAATCGAGCGGACCAGCTCATATTCCACGGGAATGCCGCGGTCGATGAAGGGGATGATCACTTTTTCCAGCCCGCAGTTCATCGCCACGCCCAGGTAAATATAATCCTCGGACAGAGCGCCGCGGGCGGTGCTCATGACCCGCCGGGCCGCGATGCCGAAACGCTTGTCGGCCAGCTCGGCCTGCTCGCTGAAACGCTCCGTGGGATTGATCCGCAACTGCACCTTGGGACCGGCCCGAACCGCGATTTCATCGAGCATGGTCAACAGGTTCAGGCGGGTCTGGATATAGGACTCGGGCACGTTGGGGCTGACGAAGGCCTCGATCTGCACCGGCCGCTTCAGATCCAATCCCGACAACAGCTTGACCGTTTCCGGCGACAGCGAGCTGAGGTGCTCGGTGCTGATGTCCACCCGCGGGTTGTGGTGCTCGAAGAACACGCTCAAGCCGATCGCGGCGGCCACCAGCGCGAGTGTGCGGATCAGGAACTGCAAGGCCAGCCCGCCGGCGTCGCGGCTGCGATTCCAGTGTCGCCGGCCGATGAGCACCATGCACAGGTAAAGTGCGATCACTACCACGGCGAGAAAATAGAAAACCCCCGAAAACGAGACCACGCCGCGGCCGAATCCGGCGAAGCGCTCGCCGATGCTCCACTCCTTCACCGCCACGGCCATGCTGGTCGAGAGGATCACGTCGGCCATCACCGCGAACACCAGCGGCAGATTGAACATCGCGCCGAGGATGTACGACACCGTCAGATTGCCGGTCAAGAACGAGGCCACCATCCCCACCGCCAGCATCGCCAGGCCCACGAACCAATAGCCGATGTAGGTGGCCAGGAACAGGCCGACGTCGGGCGAGCCCAGGATCGCCAGCACCAGGAAGTTGCAGACCAGCGAAAACAGCAGCGAAACCGTGTAGATCATCACGGCCGCGAGGTACTTGCCCAACACGATGTCGATGTCGTTGGCCGGGATGGTCAACAACAGTTCGTCGGTTCCCTGCCGCCGTTCATCGGCCCACACGCTCATGGTGATGGCCGGGATGAAGACCAGCATGATGAAGGGAAAGACGCGATTGAGCTGGTCCAAATTTGCCAAGTTCGAATTGAAAAAATCGTTGGGCCAAAATGCCGCGAACGAACCCAGCAATACGAACACGCAAATAAAGACGTAGCCGGTCGGGTTGGCAAAATAGCTGACGAAGTTCCGTTTGAAAACTGCACCAAGAACGCTTGTGTTCATGGGTTTTGCACCAGGCTCGAATTTAGGAATGGTTGTTGAGTAATTCGCTACGGAGGCAGATCCACGGCCGCTCGCATCGCCGCGGTACGCGTCCGCGGATTAAGCGGCGGCCACGGCGGTCAATTCGCGGAAGTGCTCGTCCAGCGGCTTGCCGTCGCCGGTCAGGTCGGCGACCGATCCATCGTAGATCATCCGCCCTTCATTGATGAACAGCACCCGGCTGGCCATCGCCGACACTTCCTGCAAGATGTGGGTGGAAAGCAGGATCGTCTTGCTCTCCCCCAGTTTTCGAATGGTTTCCCGAACGTCATGGATCTGGTTCGGGTCGAGGCCCGCGGTCGGCTCGTCGAGAATCAACACATCCGGTTCGTGCAAAAGCACTTGCGCCATGCCTACCCGCTGCCGGTAACCCCGCGAAAGCTTGCCGATGGGCTTTCCAATGACGCTTCCCAGGGCACACAATTCCACCACCGCCGCGATCCGCTCCCGCTTCCGCGCGCCGCTGAGCCCCCGGGCCGCGGCAAAAAACTCCAGCAGGCTGCGGGGCGACATATCCGGATAGAGCGGCCCATTCTCGGGAAGATAACCGAGCTTCGTGGAACCCGCCAGCCGGTCGTTCGCCATGTCGTGCCCGGCAATCCGGGCCATTCCGGCCGACGGCGCCAAATAGCCCGTCAGCAGTTTCATGGTCGTGCTCTTGCCGGCGCCGTTGGGCCCCAGAAACGCTACCACTTCGCCCTGCGAAACCTTGAACGATACATCTTTGATCGCCGCAAAGTCGCCGAAGAATTTGGTGAGTCCTTCGGCTTCGATCATGGTGGAACTTGGCGATCTAGGCATAGGGAACTCCGCAATCTGGAATGAATGAAAACCGCCGGACCCAGTTGGCCCAGGCGAGGGAGGCATGTTCGAAACTTCGATTATAGTGTGCTACGTTGTATGTTCTCTAGTGGTGCGGAAAAATTTTTCCAATCGTCCACCGTCACCCGGCTACGCTTCCTCCGTCCGCAGGAACGTCAAATGCCGATGCCAATGCTCCTCATCCGTCCGGGGGAAATCGGTACGGTAATGGGAACCGCGGGTCTCCTGCCGGGCCATGGCCGCCTGGATCATCAGCCGCGCCACGCTGACCATGTTCTGCAATTCCCACCCGCTGGGATCGGAAAACTGCCGCGGCAACACGTAACGGCACCAATGATCGATGGTTTCCGCGGCTTCCTGGAGTCCTTCCGCCTCGCGGCGGACCCCGCAACTCCGCCACATCAGGCTTTTCAGCGAATTGCGGATGTCGGCCAGGTCCAAGGGCTCGGTCGGCGGCCGGACCACGGGGTTGTCCAATCGCAGGGCCGAGAAACTATCGTTGATCTTGGCCGCTTCCACCGCCGCGCCCTGCCCGGCCCGCGCCCCGTAAACCAAGGCTTCCAAAAGACTGTTCGAGGCCAACCGATTGGCCCCGTGCAGCCCGCTGCAACTCACTTCCCCGGCGGCCCACAGCCCGGGCACGGTGGTCCGCCCCTGCGAATCGACCGTGATCCCGCCCATCATGTAGTGCGCGCCGGGCCGCACCGGAATGCGGTCGTGGGTCACATCGAGGTCGAAATCGGCGCAGATCGCGTCGATGCCCGGGAACCGCGCCCGCACCCGGTCCGGTGGAAGGTGCCGCAGATCCAGGTACACGTTGGGATGCCGCGTGCGTTCCATTTGGGCCACAATCGCCAGGCTCACCACGTCGCGGGGGGCCAGTTCGGCGCGGGGATCGTAGTCCGGCATGAAGCGGTAGCCGTTGCGATCGATCAGGTGCGCCCCGGCGCCGCGGAGGGCCTCGGTAATCAGGTTGCGGCTGCCACCGGCAATGTACAACACCGTGGGATGAAACTGCACGAATTCCAGGTCGCGCAGCTCGGCCCCGGCGCGAAACGCCACCGCCATGCCGTCGCCGGTGGCCACGTCGGGATTGGTGGTTTCGCGGTAGAGTTGGCCCGCCCCGCCGGTGGCCAGGATCGTCTGCTTGGCCCATACCAACGTCTTGCCGTGCTGGCTGTTCCAGACCAGCGCGCCCCGGCAAACGCCGTGATAGGTCAACAGATCGACGGTAAAGGTGTTTTCCCAGATCTCGATGTGCGGCGACGCCACCGCCTGGTGGATGACCGCCCGCATCACCTCCTTGCCGGTGGCATCCCCCAGCGCATGGGCGATCCGCTCGTGGCTATGCCCCCCCTCACGGCCCAGATCCAACGACTCGCCGACGCGATCGAAGTTGGTGCCCCACGCGACCAGCTCGTGGATCCGCGTGGGGGCCTCGCGCACCACCTGCTCGACCACCTCGCGCTCACACAACGTCCCGCCCGCCTCCAGTGTGTCGGCGACATGGTTTTCGAAGGTGTCATCCGCGCCCAGCACCGCGGCGATCCCACCTTGGGCGTGGGCGCTGTTGGACTGCGGCAATCCGGCCTTGGTGATAACCAGAGTCGAGAATTTCGGGTCCACCGCCAGCGCGGCGCGCAGACCCGCCAGCCCACCACCAATTATGAGTATATCCGTAAAGAAGTGTGGAACGCGTTTGGGATGGAAAGGCGTAAGGTAACGCGGCACCGGAATGATCATGGGGCGAGTGGCACGGGGGAGTGGGCAGTCAGCAGCCGGCAGTGGAAAGGCGGAGGTCTTGCGATGCGGCACGACGGGTGTGAGATCTGGGACGCTCGCACTTGTCCGGCGCTCACCGGGCGGGCCGTCCGCCACAAATGCATCCCCTCATTGTAATTCGCCAACAGGGGATGCGTAAGCCACAAAGCCCAACGTGCGAGGGGTAAACCGAAAGTTCTCCGCCCGGCGTCTGGATCCTCGTCTACCACCTACTACTTCTGCTCGCTGATGCCCTCGGTGTAAGACTTCAGGATGTCGCCCCAGCCCGGGGGCGCGGCAATGCGACGCTGCTCGTGCATTCCCTGGAGTTGATCGCGCTGGGTCGTGCCGCTCTTGGCTCCCTCGACGTGTGGACTCAATCCCAGGCTCTTCACCGCGTCGAGATATCGCTGCCGCGCCGCAGTGCTGCCCGGCGGCTCCTGTCCGGCCGCCCGCTTCATCTCCATCCAACGATCGTAGAATCGCTGCAACGTTTCCTTCGACCAGTCCAGTTGCTTGAGCAGCTCGGGATCCGGCTTCTCCTTGGCCAACTCGTCGCGGAGATACTCCAACGCCAAGTCGGTCTGCTTGTTGGCGAATTCCAGGTTGGCTTCGTCGCGCTGGGCTTCCGTCGCGGGCGGAGGGCTGGCGTCGGACGATGGTCCGGCCTGTCCGCCGCCGTTCGGCATCGCGCCACCCCCCTGGTCGGCCGACTGCTTCGCGGAATTGTCGCCCGCTTTGCCACTCTGCGCGGAATCTGTGGATTTGCTGGCTCCGCCTTCCGCCTTCCCCTTTCCGGGTTCCCCCTGGGAATCCATGCCTTGACCCGCGGCCTTGGGGCCGTTTCCCGTGCTGCTCTCCGATTTCGCCTGATCGCCGCTCTTGTTGCCCGTGTCGCCTTCGCCCTTCTGCGCCGATGGCGATCCACCCTGGTCGGCCGGCGTATTGGCGCCCGCGCTCCCGGTTCCTTGCTGCTTGGACTGCGCCCCACCGCCCGGTTTGCCTTTGCCGGAGCGATCGCCCGACTCGGCACTTTGCGTATTGGAATTCTGCGGGCTACTCGAAGGCGAGTTGGCCTTGTCGCCTTGCCCACCCTTTCCCGCATCGCCCGACTGGCCCGTCTTCTTGTCGCCCGACCGGTTCGACCCTTGCGGCTCGCGCGAGTCCTTGGCTTGGTCCGAGCCGGTGCCGGAACCCGACTTGCCGCTGGAGTCCTCGCGCTGGCCCTCTTTCTGTTGGCCAGGCTTATTCTGTGCGCTTTCGCCCGGCGACTGTTGGCCCCGCTCGGGGGCCGACATCGCTTGCGGACCTTGGCTGTCTTGTGGACGTTGGGCCAACTGATTCTTGTCGCCACCCGTCGTCTGGGCGCTATTGGAAGTCCCCGCTTTCTGGTCCGCCGGCTGCGATGTGCTATCGCTCGTCTTGCTTACGGACTGTGATTTATCGCCGGCGTTTTTCTGGCCGCTGGGCGAGGCCTTCGCGTCCGGCTGCGACGCTGAGTCCGAAGGCTTTTTATCGCCGGGCTGGTCGTTCGCGCCTTTCTGGGCCATGTCCGTTGCTTTGGCGCCGGACGGCTGCCCCTGTTTTTGCTCGGACGTACCGCCGGAGGACTTCTCGGCGCCCGCCGACTGTTGCTGCTGGGAACCACCCGATTGGCCCTTTTGCTGATCGGCGCCGGGCTGACCCGCTTGCTGCTTGCTCTGACTGTCCTTCTGCGCACCCGGTTGTTGCTGTTGCTGCTGCGGGGAGCCGCCCGACTGCTGCTTGTTCTGGCTGTCCTTTTGCTCGCCCGGTTGTTGCTGTTGTTGCTGCGGAGAGCCGCTCGACTGCTGCTTGCTCTGACTGTCCTTTTGCGCACCCGGTTGTTGCTGTTGTTGCTGCGGAGAGCCGCTCGACTGTTGCTTGTTCTGGCTGTCCTTCTGCGCACCCGGTTGTTGCTGTTGCTGCTGCGGGGAGCCGCCCGACTGTTGCTTGTTCTGGCTGTCCTTTTGCTCGCCCGGTTGTTGCTGTTGTTGCTGTTGTTGCTGCGGAGAGCCGCTCGACTGCTGCTTGTTCTGGCTGTCTTTCTGCGCGCCCGGTTGTTGCTGTTGTTGCTGCGGGGAGCCGCCCGACTGTTGCTTGTTCTGGTTATCCTTCTGCTGGCCCGGTTGCTGCTGTTGTTGCTGCGGAGAACCGCCCGACTGTTGCTTGTTCTGGTTATCCTTCTGCTGGCCCGGCTGCTGTTGCTGCTGCTGCTGCTGCGGGGAGCCACCCGACTGTTGCTTGCTCTGGCTATCCTTCTGCTCGCCCGGTTGCTGCTGCGGATTGTTCGAAGCCAATTGCTGCTGATCCTTCTTGCCCTGGTCTTGCTTTCCGGGCTGGGCACGATCGAGGATCTTCTCGAAAGCGGTGCCGGGATCGGTTTCAGGGTCGACCGGCTCGTTCTTGGCCTTCGATTGATCCGTCGACTTGTCGCCTGCGGGCTGGTCCTTGGATTGAGTCTGCTGCGAATCCTTGCCGTTGCTTCCCTGGGGTTGTCGGCCGGCTTGATTATTGGGCTTCGACGCCCCCTCGCCCTGCTGCGACTGGCCCTTTTGGTCCGCGGAATCGCCGCTCTTTTGGTCCTTCGAATTGCCCGGTTCGCCCTGGGGATCCTTCTGCGGTTCACCCTTTCCCGGCATGCCCTGATGTTCTTTCTGGGCCTGCTGCTCCGACGATTTGTCTTGCGGAGACTGTTGTTCCTTGGCTGGTTTGCCACCGTCCGACTTGTCAGACTTATCGTGCTTTTGCGGCGGGTTTTGATCGTTTCCTTCCTGCCCGGAGCGGGCATCGCGATTGGCCTCTTTGGGCTGCTGGCCCGCGGGCGATTGCCCGGCGGCGACGATCGTGATCCAGCGTTTGACGGTCTCGCTGCGATTGGGCGCCGGCGGCGTCTCGTCGTCGCCCTTGTTGTCTTCCGCTTCGGCCCAGTAGGTCACCTGATCGCCGGCCTTCAGCCGCAGCCGCTGGGGCGCGAACAGGTAGCTGCCCACGAACTCGCCCTTGTGGGCCGGCTCGGGCCGCAGCTTGTTCAACAGCGGCGCAATGGCCAGACCACGTTTTTCTTTCTCCGCGCGCAGCGCGACCCGCCGCAAGCCGAAATCGGGGTCGGACGCCCGCACGCGGAATTCCAACTGGCCGTTTTCCGCCAGTTGAATGTTCTCCTCCTGCGGCTCCACGATTTGCACGTCCGGCGGCAGATCGCGGAGCACTTCGATGCGGTAGCGAATCGGCTTGCGATTCTCGCGGTTGTGGCGATCGACGAAGTGAAGCTGGTACTCTCTGTGCTCCGGGCTAGCCGGCTCGTCCGCCTTCATCCGCAGCGTGAACTGGCCGTTGGCCGTGTCGCCCCTGACCTGCATCGGCAGGCCGCCGACGCCTTTGCAATCCAAGTCGATCTCGGCCCGCGCGATCTCCTGGTTGGCCGAGGTGTGGATGGTGATTTCGGTGCCCTCGATGGCATGGATGTCGCCCTCGCGCTCGACGCTGCGATCGGGAATCCCGGTATACGGCGGGTAGTGGTAATCCACCCGGTCCACGGTGATGATCGGGTTGATCTGGGCCTCGATCTTGTAGCGCCGGCTGCGGGCATCGCCGGCCGCGAGGAAATACCAGAGATCTTGCTGCAATCCCCGGCTTCCCGGCGGCAGCACGCAGCGCTGCCGGTAGCCGCCCTCGGGCACCGTCATGGGGATCGTTTGGTCGACCACCTCGCCGTCGGCGGTGCCGAAATACAACAGCACCTGCTCGCCGGCCTTCAAACCGCTAACCTCGGCCGAAACGGGGACGAACTCCCCTTGAAAACTGCCGAAATCGCCCGGCTCGACGCGGTCGATCTTTACCCGACTCGGCACGGGAATATCGGCCCACGGCAGCAGCAGCCGCTCGAACGACACCAACGGGTTCTTCGGCGAAAAGGCCAGGTACAGGCACGCCGCGGCAACCACCGCCGAAAGCACGTAGCCCAAGCGGACGATGCGCGAGCGATCGACCACGGCGTCGACGGGCACCTGCGTGAGGTCGGCCGCGGCGCGGTGTTCCAAGGCCTGATAGATGGCCGGGGCCACTTGCTCGCGCGACGTCCGTAGCAATAGGAAATTGATCAAGCTATTCTTGAGCGTGGGCTGGCTCTGCTCGATGGTCCGCGCGGCGAAGACCGGGTTGACGCGGTGCCACAGCGACGGCAACACCACACGCGCGAAATACAGCCCCGCGGCCGCCAGCCACGCCGCCAACAGCGTCAGCCGGGCGGCGAATCCCAGGCCCCCCTTGGCCAGCCAATGATCGGCCAGGGCCACCGCCATCAGATACGCCAGCGAGCCGATGGCCAACACCATCAGCCCCACCGTCACGTCCACGCTCTTCACGTGCCGCCGGGTAACCCGCAGCCGCTGGTCGATCAACGTTTCATAGGGACCCACTGCCACGCGGACCGATTGTCCTTGACTGGGCGAGGGGGCTGTTCCGCTTGCCATATCTATCTCCGTGCCGTGATTGAGGGGTAAGAACACCCCGCGATAGAGGAGCCGGCAGGCCATTCCGTGGCGACACGCGAACTACTTATAGTATAGACATCCGTGGCCTCTGGTTGTATAGACGCCACGCACTGGATTAAGATTCCCGGTGGCAGCAGGAAGTCCGCCACCCACCCCACTGGCCTCCAAGGCCCTTCTTGCGTAACGTTATGCGGAAGTGTAACCTACGGTCTCCAGCAAGTGCAGGAAATGGAATCGACATACCATGACTCATGAAGTGACCTTGATTACCGGCGACGGGGTCGGACCCGAGTTGGCCGAAGCGGCCCGGCTGTGCGTCGATGCCACCGGCGTGAAAATTGCCTGGGACGTCCAAGAGGCGGGCGTGGACGTAATGGCGCGCTGCGGCTCCCCCCTGCCGGATTCGGTCCTGGCGAGCGTTCGCCGCACCCGCTGCGCGCTGAAGGCCCCCATCACCACCCCGGTGGGTACGGGTTTCCGCAGCATCAACGTCCATTTGCGGCAGGAACTGGGGCTCTTCGCCTGCGTGCGGCCCTGCAAGCAGTATGCCGGCGTGCGGAGTTTCTTCAGCCACTTGCCGGTCGACCTGGTCATCGTCCGCGAGAACACCGAAGACCTGTATGCCGGCGTGGAGTTCGAGCAGGGCAAAGCGGAGACCAGCGAGCTGATCCAGGCCATCAACCGCCTCTCCAAGGACCGCGCAATCAAGACCACCGCGGCGGAGACCGGGGTTTCGATCAAGCCGATGAGCGTCTCCGGCAGCGAACGGATTGTCCGCTATGCCTTCCAGTACGCCTGCGAGAACGGCCGCAAGAAGGTCACGGCGGTGCACAAAGCCAACATCATGAAGTTCACCGACGGCCTGTTTCTCGCCACCGCCCGCAAGGTGGCGCAGCAGTTCCCCGGTATCGAGTTCGAGGACCGCATCGTCGACAACATGTGCATGCAACTGGTGCAGAAGCCGGAGTTGTACGACGTGCTGGTGCTGCCCAACCTCTACGGCGACATCCTCAGCGACCTGGCCGCCGGCCTGGTGGGGGGGTTGGGCGTCGCGCCGGGCGCCAATATCGGCCCCGAGGGCGCCGTGTTCGAAGCCACTCACGGCAGCGCGCCCAAGTACAAGGGCCAGAACCGCGTCAACCCGACGGCCTTGATCCTCTCGGCCATGCTGATGTTGCGCTACCTCAAAGAGGTCGACGCCGCCGCGCGGCTGGAAGCGGCCGTGGCCGAAGTGATCGGCGAAGGAAAAGACGTAACCTACGACCTGAAACTCAACCGCGACGATCCGACCGCCGTCGGCACGCGTGAAATGGCCCAGGCCATCTGCCGCAAGCTGCGCGGAACGGATTAGGGATCAAGGACTGGGGATTCGAACGTACCCCATTGCAGCAACGGCTCTTATGCCCAAGCATCGCCTACGACTTTGTGCCTCGCTGCCGTTGCTCGTTTGTACTTTGTTCTGCCTGTTTCTTCTTTCCCCGATCGCGTCGAAGTCCGCCCGCGGCAATCCCGCGGATCTGCTGCCGGGCGAAGAATTGATCCCGCTGCCGACGCTCGGTGGCACCCAATTCTGGGCCGACGAATTGTTCTTCCACGAGTGGCACATCCAGCAGAGCGCCCGCGATGGCCACTGCCGGCTCTTGGACGGCAACAATCTCCGCTACGCGTCGGGCGACTATCCGAGTTGCCTTGCGGTCCTGGAAAAAATCCGCCGCAACCGGCATCTGCCGCCCATGAGTGGGAAAGCGGTCGTTCTTCTACATGGCCTTGGGGCGAATGCCGGCAACATGGAAAAGCTGGCCAAGTTCCTTAGGGCGTCGGGAGGCTACGCGGTCTTCAATGTCACTTACCCCAGCACCCGCCGCGACGTGGCCGGCCACGCCGAATCGCTGGCCCGCATCATCGAACATCTCGACGGCATCGAGGAGATCAACTTCGTCGGCCACAGCATGGGCAACATCGTCATCCGTCATTACCTGGCCGATCACCGCGACCCGGCGACGCATCGCCAGGGCGACGGCCGGATCTGCCGCTGCGTGATGCTCGGACCGCCCAACCAAGGCTCGCGGGTGGCCGTGAGCCTGGCCGAGAACCAGTTGTTTGCAACCCTCACCGGCCGCGCCGGCCAACAATTGGGCCGCGAGTGGGACCTGCTCAAGCGTCACCTGGCCACGCCCGATTTCGAGTTCGGCATCATCGCCGGCGGACGCGGCGACGGCCGAGGCTACAATCCCTTCCTCACCGGCGACAATGACGGACTGGTCACGGTGCCGAGCACTCGGCTGGCCGGCGCCTGCGACTTCCTCGTCGTGCCCGCGCTGCACGCCTCATTGCCCGACGATTTCCGGGTGATGCAAGCCACGCTGCGCTTTCTCCGGCAGGGCTGCTTCGTTTCGCCGCAGGAGCGTCATCCGCTCTACGACGAGTCGGGCGCCGGCGCCGAAACCTCCGCCATGGCCAAACCGCAATGACCGAATCCTCGCCCGCCCCGCGCCCGACCCGGGGCCGCATCGCCGGCATCGACTATGGCACCGTGCGGCTGGGCATCGCCGTCAGCAATCCCGACCGCACTATCGCCAGCCCGCTGGAAAGCTACACCCGCCAAAGCCGGGAGCAGGATACGCGGCGGATGCAGCGGCTCGCCAAGGAGGAGCAGCTCACGCTCTTCGTCGTCGGACTGCCCGTCCACCTCAACGGCCGCGAGAGCCAAAAATCCAACGAAGCCCGGCAGTTCGGGCAATGGCTGGCCGGCGTGACGGGCGTGCCGGTGGAGTTCTTCGACGAACGCTTCACTTCCAGCGAGGCGGAGCAGTTTCTCACCGCCGCAAAGATGACCAGCAAACGCCGCAAACAGCGGATCGATATGGTCGCCGCGCAGATCATGCTCAGCGCGTTTCTGGAGGCCGGCGGCCAGGGGCAGGAGAACCCCGGCGGGCTGGACGACTAAGGATCACGGGAGAAATAGCTTACAATTCGGTGGCATGTCCTCACGCGGCGCAGCCGTGGGTGGGCATCTTCGTTGCCAAAAAAGCACATGCCGACCCGACGCTTCGCGTCGTGACGGCATGCCACCCAGCGTTGCAGAGAATAAGATGGCCAAGCTCATCGTCGGCTGCGGATACCTGGGACAGCGCGTGGCCGAGCGCTGGCGCCGCGCCGGCCAGGAAGTGTGGACCTTGGTCCGCACCGAAACGCATGCCGAGGAGCTGCGGCGGGCCGGATTCCAGGCCCTGGCGGCCGACATCACCCAGCCCGCGTCGCTCGCTACGCTGCCCGAGTGCGATACGGCCCTGTTTGCCGCCGGCTACAATCCCCGCTGCGGCGGATCGCGCCGGGCGGTCTACGTCGACGGACTCGCTAACGTCCTCGAAGCTCTTCCGCCGGGCGTGCGGCGCGTGATCCACATCAGTTCCACGGGCGTTTACGGCCAGACCGACGGCCGATGGATCGACGAATCCGCGCCTTGCCATCCGCGCCGCGAAGGCGGGGCCGCGTTTCTCGCCGCCGAGCAGCTCCTGGCCGGCCAGGCCTGGGCCGGGCGGGCTGTTACGCTGCGATTGGCAGGCCTCTATGGACCGGGCCGGATCCCGTTGAAGGCAGACCTGTTGGCCGCGCGCCCGATCGCCGTGCCGGCCCAGGTTTACTTGAACCTCATCCACGTTGACGACGCGGCGGCCGTGGTCTTGGCCGCCGAACAGGCCCGGACGCCCGCGCTCTACAACGTCTCCGACGGCCAGCCGGTGCTGCGGCGGGCGTACTACGAGTGCCTGGCCGAGTTGCTCCACGTGGCCGGCGTCGCCTTCGTCAACCCGCCGCCCGGCGCGCCGATCTCGCCGCGCTCGGACAGCAACAAGCGGATCGGCAACGCCCGGCTGATGGCCGACCTGGGCGTGACTCTTCAGTACCCTTCTTATCGCGAGGGTTTGGCCGCGATCGTGGCGGCGGAGCGGGAAGCGGTGGACGGGGGCCGGTAGTTTCCCGACAAGCGACGGTTGACGGCCACCGACTCGATTCCCCCGCTTGCGGTTTAACATTTTCCGTCTGCGGTCCGCCGTTCACCGCCCCCGTCAAACCCAACCCCGTCCACCCAGTCTTCTTCCGCCCGCCTCACTTTACACTCTTTGCCGTCTTTGCCGTCTTTGCCGTCTTTGCCGCTTGTGCCGCTTGTGCGGGATATTCCCTTATTGCCGGCCCCGCTGCGCGCCGATGGTGTAATTACTGACCCAGATCGTGACTCGAATACAACCACACTTTTCGTACCCAGGGGGGAACGCGATGACCCGCCCGCTCTCCGTGGCGCTGCTCTGTGCAGCCACTTTCCTGACCCTCGCGTGGACCCATGAGGCCCGCTGCCAAGAGGCCTACGGCGGCCAATGGGGCCATAATCCGACCACGCAGGACTGGAACCGCTTCTACCATTACCCGTACGTCTATTATCCGCAGAACTTCTGGGGCAACGACTACTACCGTAGCTCCGATAACCTCTACTACCGTTACCCGCCCGAGATGCAGATCCCGGTGTACAACAAGCAATGGCACAATGAGTACCCGGCTTCTTCGAACCAGTATCGCTGGACCGATAACCCGGATACGCGCCGTTATCATTGGGGCCATCAATTCATCCTCGACGTGTTCTAAGGTCTCACGTCGCGGAATACGTGGGGCGGCTCTGGCAGGGGCTGCCCGCCGCGAATGGAAGTGGTCACGGGCATCGCCAGGGAGGGCGGTGCCCGTGGCTGCTCTGCCGACCTTCCAGGCACTACAGCAGCGACCGCGCGAAGCGATAGTAGATCTCCGCCGCCGCGTGCAACTGGTCCAACTCGATCCATTCGTCCGGGGTGTGGGCCTGTTCGATTTGTCCCGGTCCAAACACCACCGCCGGCACTCCGGATTGGCAATAGAACGCGGCATCGGTGGCGTACGGCACGCCGATCGTCCGACCCGCGCCGCCCATCTCGCGCACCGCGGCCGCCAAACGCTCGGCCAAGGGGCCGTTGTCAGCGTCCGATAGCGGCGGACCCTGCATCGATGGCGACTCGTGCGTCAAATCGGCGCCCAAGCCCGCTTCACGGGCCAGGTACTCGATCGCATGGCGTTGCGCCGCCGCGGGGCTCTCCCCAGGCGGGCAGCGGCGGTCGATTTCGATCGTGCATTGATCGGGAACCGTGTTGACGCTCACGCCTCCCTGGATCGTCCCCACGCTCATCGTCGCCGGCCCGCACAGCGGATGGCTGGCCAGCGTGCCCACCACGTCGCGTTGATAACGCTCCAGGACGCCCAGTGCGCGGGCCATCTTGTAAATTGCGTTGTCGCCCCACTCCGGATGGGAACTATGCGCGGCGCGGCCGTGGGCGTGGCATCGCCAGCGAATCGCCCCTTTGTGAGCGACCACCACCGAGAGCCCCGTCGGCTCGGCGGTCACCGCGGCGTCGGGCCGCCGCGCCGGGATCGATTCCGGACCCGGCGGTGGGTCCGCCTGCCACTGCCGCACCAAGGTGGAAATCCCGCTGAAACCGCATTCTTCATTGACGGTAAAGGCCAGCACCACCGTGGGCCGAGCCTGCGGCGGCAGCTCGGCCAGGCGTGCCACGGCGGCCAGCATCGCCGCCATGCCGCCCTTGGTATCGCACGCGCCGCGTCCATAAAGACGGCCGCCCCGTACCGCCGGCCGAAAGGGTTCGATGGTCATCCCTTCCACGGGCACGGTATCCTGATGGGCGTCGAAAACCACCAGCGGCCCACCGTGCGGCGAGCGCCGATCGCCATCGAGCCGGGCGATCAGGTTGTCCTGCCCCGGACCAACCGATTGCCGCCCCACAATCAACCCCAACGACCGGCAGAATCGCTCCAGGAACTCGGTCAGACGCTCTTCACCGAAGGGCGGTCCGTCGACTCTCCGCCCCATGGGATTGACGCTGGGAATCGCAACCAGATCGGACAACAATTCAACCGGATCGATGGCCATGATCGGCATAATTTCTCCCAAACGAAAAGCCCGCAAATATCCCCGAAAGTGGTATTGAGAAGCCAGTCAGGGTAGACGATAATCGAATAGCGTGAGGGTTAAACCTCACCTTGTCGCCCTTCGTAGGTCCCTGCCCCGCCTACGAAGGGCACTCTTTTGCGCCCTCACTCTCCGGGCGTTTCGAGGCGTTGCCTCGATTGACCCTTCCTACCATTGCTCATAGAATTGGGCAACATTTGCGCGTGCTAGCGGATACCTCGGCCGACGTACTTACAACACGAGCCGACTTTGGGGGCGGAGCATCCATGCAAGCTGCGGTTCTACCAGTCTACATCTTCCTCGCCTGCATTGTCAGTTTGGCAATCGGATTGCTGTTGGTTCCGCGGCTGCTCAACCCCATCAAGTCGGAACGCGTCAAGCAGATGCCGTACGAAAGCGGCATGGACCCGATCCACGACACCCACCGTCCGTTCACGGTGCGGTTCTACCTGGTGGCCGTCGCTTTTTTGGTGTTCGACGTGGAGGTGCTCTTCCTCTACCCCTGGGCGGTGGCCTCTCGACCGGCCGTGGTAGGCGCCGCAGCGGCGGTCCCGGGCGCGGCCGCAGTGCCGCGCGGAATCGATGCGGCCGTGGCCGCCGGCCTGGTGGAGAGCCGCCACATGGTGTTCCTCGCCGTGATGGTGTTTCTGGCCTTGGTGGCCTTGGGCTTCCTCTACGATTGGCGCAAAGGATTCTTCCAATGGCGGTAGTGGAGTTGCCCGACAACGTCGTCGTCACCAAGCTCGATCACCTCGTGAGCTGGTGCCGGAAAAACAGCCTCTGGCCGATGCCCTTCGCCACGGCCTGTTGCGGCATCGAATTGATGGCCACCGGCGCCAGCCGCCACGACATCGCGCGGTTCGGCGCCGAGGTGTTCCGCTTCAGCCCGCGGCAATGCGATTTGATGATCGTGGCCGGGCGGGTGGTGATGAAGATGTTGCCCGTGCTGCAGCGCATCTGGCAGCAGATGTGCGAGCCCAAGTGGTGCATCTCGATGGGGGCTTGCGCGTCGACGGGCGGGGTGTTCGACACCTACTGCGTGGTGCAGGGCATCGACCGCTTCCTGCCGGTGGACATGTATGTGCCCGGCTGTCCCCCGCGGCCGGAGCAGTTGATCCAGTCGATCATCGATCTCCAGGAGAAGATCCAGCGGGAGGGCACGCTTTCGGGCCGCGAGTTCTTCACGCCCTCGCGGCAGTTGCCCAAGCTCGCCCTGCGCGAGCAAGGGTAGAACTCGGCAGTCGGCAGTCAATCTGAAATCCCAAATCTCAAATTCCCCGTGGCCACTCAGAATACCATCGACACCTTGCAGCGGGCCCTTTCCGGACTGACCGTGAGCGAATTTCGCGGCCAGACGCGGGTAGTCGTCCCGCGGGACTCGCTGTACGCCGCGCTGACGCTGCTCAAAGAGCAGTTGGGCTTCGATCTGCTGGTCGACATCACTTGCGTCGATTACCTGGATTATCCCGGCGCCCGCGACCGCTTTGGCTTGGTGTACCTGTTGGCCAATGCGTTGACCAACGAGCGGATCACGGTGCGTGCGATGGTCAACGATCCGCAGCCGGCGGTCCCCTCGGTGGCGGCGCTGTGGGAAGGTGCCAATTGGCTCGAGCGCGAGATTTGGGACATGTTCGGGATCGCGTTCCAAGGGCATCCCGACTTGCGGCGAATCCTGCTGCCGGAAGAGTTCACAGCCCACCCGCTCCGCAAAGATTACCCGCTCCAGGGGCGCGGCGAGCGGCACAATTTCCCGGTGCTCCGCCGGGCGGAAAGCTGACGGTGTCGGTTGTCGATTATCCTTGGTCGATTGTCCGTTGTCGGTAAGAAAAAAGCATGCCCCTGACCCGCGCACCCCTATCCGGCGACCTGGCCCACGACGAGCCGCAGCCCTACCTGTGGACGATGAATTTCGGCCCGCAGCACCCGGCCACGCATACCACGCTGCGGCTGGTGTTGAAGCTCGACGGCGAGCGGGTGGTCGACGCCATGCCCGACATCGGCTATCTGCACTCCGGTTTCGAGAAGTTGGGGGAACACCTCGATTTCAATCAGTACGTCACCATCACCGACCGCATGAACTATATCTCCCCGCTGGCCAACAACGTGGCTTGGCACATGGCGGTGGAGAAATTGCTGGGGATCGAGGTGCCCAAGCGCTGCCAGTACCTCCGCGTGATCATCAGCGAGCTGTCGCGGATTTCCGACCACCTGTTGTGCAACGGCGCCGCGGGGCTCGACACCGGCGCCTTCACCTATTTCATCTATGCCTTCAATCCCCGCGAGCAACTTAACGACATCTTCGAGGCCCTCTGCGGCGCCCGCTTCACCAACAGCTATACCCGCGTGGGCGGCCTGATGTACGACGCCTCGCCCCAGGCGATCGCGATGATCCGCGATTTCTGCAAGAGCTTCCCCAAGGTGCTCGACGACCTGCGGCGGCTGTTGAACCGCAACCGCATCTTTATCGACCGCACCAAGGGCATCGGCGTGCTGTCGCGGGAAGAGGCGATCAACCGCAGTTGCAGCGGGCCGGTCGCCCGGGCCAGCGGCGTCACCCGCGACCTCCGCAAAGACGAGCCCTACCTGTCCTATGCCGATTTCGATTTTCACGTCTGTTGCGCCCGCGACGGCGACTGCTTCGCCCGTTACCTGGTGCGGATGGCGGAGATGGCCGAAAGCCTGAAGATCGTCCAACAGGCCGTGGAAAACCTGCCGCCGGGGCCGGTCAACGTGGGGATCGACCAGCGCGTCGCGCTTCCCGACAAGCGGCAGGTATTCTCCACCATCGAAGGGCTGATCTCGCACTTCGAGCTGGAGATGAGCAACCGCGGCTTCGTCGTGCCCCACGAGGAAAGCTACGCCGCGGTCGAGGCCCCTAACGGCGAGCTGGGCTTCTACATCGTCGGCGACGGCAGCCAACGGGCCTGGCGAGCCCGTTGCCGGCCCCCCTCGTATATCCATTTTGCCGTATTTCCCTACTTGATCCGCGGGCACAACCTGAGCGACGTGGTGGCCGTGTTGGGCAGCCTCAACGTGATCGCCGCGGAATTGGACCGATAAGGATCGCGAACAAATGGCCTTTCTCAAGCACATCAAGCTCTCCGGCTTCAAATCGATCAAGGCATTGGACCTTGAGCTGCGGCCGCTCAGCGTGCTGATTGGGGCCAACGGGTCGGGGAAGTCGAACTTGATTTCGTTTTTCAAGCTGATCCGTAGTCTGTTTTCGCAGCGGCTTCATTACTTTGTGGCAAAGTCGGGAGGAGCCAATTCGCTTTTGTTCTACGGGGCGAAAACAACACCATCGATGCAGATCGACCTGGACTTCGGTTCGAAGGACCCGGGGATCGGCATACGTTATCACGCAAAGCTGGAACACGCGGCCGACGATTCCCTCATATTTGCGGCGGAGTCGACATCCTGGCCCGCGAACGAGCCATCGGCCAACGTGGCCTTCGACCTCGGAATCGGACACCAGGAATCACAATTCTCGTCAATACGGGTTGGGTCGCCTGAGTTGTTCGCAGCGACCCGCTTGTTGGCGCCCGAAGTGTTCGCGCAGTCGTCGGCGATCCATATGGCATTGGAGCCCGGCCTCGCCGTAGGCACAATCGGCGTCTACCACTTCGACGACACGTCCGACAATGCCGGCGTTCGGCAGCACCGACCAACGGTAGATGACCTCAAATTGAACGACGACGCGGGTAATTTGGCAGCGGTACTCTACAGGCTTCAGCAGTATCACTCCGAGCACTACCCAACCATTATGGAGACCATTCGGCAGATCGCCCCCTGGTTCGGCGATTTCGTTCTGAGGCCGCGCAAATCTCCAGAGGAAGATGGCTTCGACTGGGTGAAACTGAACTGGCGGCATCGAGACTCCGACGAGGTTTTCGGCCCCCACCAACTGCCCGACGGTGCGCTGCGGGCAATGGCGTTGGTCACACTACTTTTGCAGCCGACCCAGGAAATGCCCGAGCTTTTGGTGATCGACGAACCGGAGCTCGGCCTCCATCCGCACGCGCTCAACGTGGTAGCCGCTTTGCTCGGGCAAGCCTCGGTCAATTGCCAAATCCTGGTCGCCACGCAATCTCCATCCTTGCTCGACCAGCTCGAGCCGGAGGACGTGGTCGTCGTCGAACGCGAAGCGGTCGAACCAGGGCGTTGGGAATCCAGATTCAAGCAATTGCCCTCCGAAGACCTGCGCGACTGGCTGGAAGAGTATTCGCTGGGCGAGCTGTGGAGAAAGAACGTGCTGGGCGGGGGGCCGCTCTGATGATTCGATTGAACATCACCGCGGAGGGGAAAACCGAGCAAGAATTCGCATCAATGGTACTGACGCCGCACCTTGCGGCACGCAACGTATTGCTCTCGAAACCGAGACTTGCGGCACTGGGCAAGAAAGCGGACCTGGTCCATCGCGGGGGAGTGCTACGCTACCTGCCGTTCAAGAACGATATTATTCGCTGGCTCAAAGAGGACCGGCGGCCAGACGCCCGTTTCACGACGATGATTGACCTGTACGCCCTTCCGAAAGACTTTCCTGGATACGAGGAAGCCAGAAAGGTCCCTGATTGCTACCAACGCGTTGGGAAGCTGGAGGCGGCCTTGAAGGCGGATATTGACGACCGGCGACTGATTCCGTACATCCAGTTGCACGAATTCGAGGCCCTCTTGCTTTCGGCCCCGGAGAAGTTTACAGATTATTCGCCATACTCCGGCATGAAAAGACAGATTGATAGTCTGACCGAGCTGTGCGCGGCCTACGACACGCCCGAAAAAATCGACGATGGTGAACAAACGGCCCCGTCCAAACGCATTGGTGCCGAAATCCCCGGATATTTGTACGCCAAACCGACGGCCGGACCGATCATTGCCGCGGCGATCGGAATCCCCGCGATGCGGGCCAAATGCCCTCACTTCCACAATTGGCTAAGCGAACTCGAACAATTGGCCGGTTGTTAGACCCACGGCGGGAATCTTACGATTGACAAATTATGGTGACTGATCGACCGATATTAACCGACGAAACCCGCGAGGCCATCGAGGCCTATTTCCCCCGCTATCCCACGCGCCGCGCGGCGCTGCTGCCGGCGCTGCACCTGATCAACCAGGACTTGGGCTACGTGCCGCTGGAGGCGGTGGTCGAGCTGGCCGGCATGCTCGGGTGCGCTCCGGCCGAAGTCCAGGATGCGATCTCGTTCTATGGATTCTTCAAGCAGGACGCCCCGCAGGGACGCTACCGCGTCTGGGTCTGCCGCTCGATCAGTTGCGCGGCCTGCGGCGGCGAGTCGCTGTTGGAACATTTGTCGGCCCGGCTGGGGGTGAAACCCGGCCAGACCAGCGCCGACGGCCGGGTGTCGCTGGAGTTCGCCGAGTGTTTGGGGGCCTGCGAATTCGCTCCGGCCATCCTCGTCAACGACACGCTCCATAAAAATATGACCGCCGAAAAAATCGATGCCCTGGTGGCAAGCTGGAAGGAGTGAAGCATTGATTGTAGGGTGGGTCGAGCGCAGCGAGCCCCACCAATTCAAGTTTCAAATTTTCGATTTCCACGTTCCGCGTTCCGAATTACCATCGTGCCCGACTACCAGCCGATCCTCTTAGCCAACGTTGATCAGCCCGACAGCCATACGCTCGCCGCGTACGAGGCCCGCGGCGGCTATCAAACGCTGCGCCGCGTGCTCAAGGAGCTGAGCCCGGCCGACGTGATCGGCCGCGTCAAGGCCAGCAGTCTCCGCGGCCGCGGCGGGGCCGGCTTCCTCACCGGCCTGAAATGGTCGTTCCTGCCGCCGCAGCATCCCGGCCCGATCTACCTCTGCGTCAATGCCGACGAGAGCGAGCCGGGCACGTTCTGCAACCGCGTGCAGTTGGAGGGCGATCCGCACCAGGTGGTCGAGGGGATCATCCTCAGTTGCTATGCCACCCGCGCGACCACGGCCTATATCTTCATCCGTTACGAATACGGGCTGGCGCTGGCGCGGCTCCAGGCGGCGATCGACGCCTGCTATGCGGCCGGCCTGCTGGGCCGGAACATCGCCGGCAGTCCCTTCTCGTTGGATATCTACATCCATCGCGGCGCCGCGGCCTACGTCTGCGGCGAAGAGACCGGACTGATCGAGAGCATCGAGGGCAAACGGGCCTGGCCGCGAATCAAGCCCCCTTTTCCGGCCGTGGAGGGCTTGTTCCGCAAGCCCACCATCGTCAACAACGTGGAGACCCTGGCCTGCGTCACCCACATCCTTTCGCGGGGCGGCGACTGGTTCAAGTCCATCGGCACGCCCCCCGATCCGCACGATCCCCGCGACCCCGGCAGCTACGGCCCGAAAATCTACGGCATCAGCGGCCACGTCAACCGCCCCGGCTGCTACGAGCTGCCCTTAGGCGTCACCTGCCGCGAGTTGATCGAGAAGTACGGCGGCGGCGTTCGCGGCGGGCGGCGGCTCAAGGCAATCATTCCCGGCGGCTTGAGCACCGGCGTGATGACCGAAAAGGAGCTCGATACGCCGCTGGATTTCAACGGGCCGCTCAAGGTCGGCTGCCTGGGGCTGGGCACCGCGGGCGTGATCGTTCTCGACGAGACCTACTCCATGGTGGAATTCCTCTACAACAGTTGCCGCTTCTTCGCCCACGAAAGCTGCGGCCAGTGCACGCCCTGCCGCGAGGGCACCGGCTGGGCGCTGCGGATGGTCGAGCGGATTCGCGGCGGCCGCGGCCGGCCGAAGGACCTGGACCTGCTGCTGGAGATCGCCGACTCGATCGGCATCATCCCCGGCACCACCATTTGCGGCCTGGCCGACGGCGCCGCCTGGCCCATCAAGACCGCCATCCGCAAGTTTCGCGGCGAATTTGAAGAGTACCTGAAAAAATGATGAAGAGTGAAAGACGCGCCCCGCCGCTCGCCCTTTCGCCAGCGTCGAAGGATGAAGGATGATTACTGTCATCATTGACGGACACGAACTGCAGCTCGCCGACCACGAGCGTCTCAACGCCATTCAGGCCGCGGCGCGCGCGGGAATCGAGATCCCCCGCTATTGCTGGCACCCCGGCTTGAGCGTGGTGGGCAGTTGCCGCATGTGTCTGGTCGAGGCCGGCAGCCGCGACGCCAAGACCGGCCGCATCACCATGCTCCCCAAGCTGGTCCCCGCCTGCAATACGCCCGCCCGCGACGGCACCGTCATCAACACCACCGGCGAGAAGGTGCAGCACGCGCGGGCGATGGTCGAAGAGGATCTGCTGTTGCGGCATCCCATCGATTGCCCCATCTGCGACAAAGCGGGCGAGTGCGATTTGCAGGACTACCATTTCCGCTACGGCCAGCCCGAGCGCCGCGCCGACGTGAATCCCTTCAGCAGCCGGCGCCGCGACCTGGGCGACAACATCACCCTTTTCGTCGATCGCTGCGTGATGTGCAGCCGTTGCGTGCGCTTCACCCGCGAGATCAGCGGCACCGGCGAGCTGCTGGTCGCCAACCGCAGCCATCACGAGGAAATCGAAGTCCTCCCCGGCTTCCCCCTGGACAACCAACTCTCCGGCAACGTGGTCGACCTCTGCCCGGTGGGGGCGCTGGGCGACAAGGACTTTCTCTATCGCCAGCGGGTGTGGTTCATGAACAGACATGCCGGCGTCTGCACCGGCTGTGCCACCGGTTGCTCGATCTGGGTGGAAGAGAATCAGGACCGCGTGTATCGGCTCAAGCCGCGGGAAAACCCGCACCTCAACCAGTGGTGGATGTGCAACGAAGGACGTTACGGCTACCCTCACGTGCACAGCGATCGGCGGCTCTTCGAGCCCAAGCATCGCCAGGGGCAACAGGCGGCCGCCGTGGATTGGCCGGCACTGGTGGATGAACTCGACGAGCGATTGCGGAAAGCGGGCCCTCTGGCGGCGGTGATTTCGCCGCACCTGACCGTCGAGGAAGCCTACCTGCTCGCGAAACTCGTCCGCGGCATCGATCCACAAGCGCTGTTGGTGCTCGGGCCGGTCCCGGTGGTGGGCGAAGACCAGAAGTTTCCCACCGGCTTTACGATCCGCGCGGAGAAGTGCCCCAACCGCCGTGGCGTCGAGGAAATCATCGCCCGGCTCTCGGGCCGCCTCACGCGCTTCGATGAATTCCTTCCCGCGTTGGACCGCGGCGCCGTCCGCGGCTGCTGGGTCTCCGGCGGATACAAGAGCGACTGGATCGACGAGGCCACCGCCGCGCGGTTCCAGCGGCTCGATCTGCTCGTCGTGCAGGACTTGTTCCCCTCGCCGCTCTCCGCGCGCGCGGACTACCAACTGCCCGGCGCCGCGTTCGCTGAACGCGAAGGCTGCTACGTCAACTTCGCCGATCGCATTCAAGCAGTGGGCCGGGCGATCCGCCCGCCCAGCGGTGTGCGCAGCGAAGGAAGCCTGTATTGGGATCTGTTGGGCCGGCCGGGCCTGTACGATGCTCGGGCCGTATTGGACGAGATTTCCCGCGAGATCCTCTATTTCGCGGCCGCCGCCGGCCCGCTGCCGGCGGTGGGCATCGATTTGAAAGTCAACCTCTTGGCCCAGCCACCGGCCGCGGCCACGGAGCCCATTGTGTAACGAGGATTTACCGACCGCGGATATGCATCCGCGGTTAATTTCTAACTTCTAACTCCTTATTCCCATGCTCGCCTACGTCGTGGAAATCCTGATCAAGGTGGCCTTCATCCTCGGCACTCTGATGACCGCGGCGGCTTACCTGGTGCTGTTGGAGCGCTGGGTAGCGGCCTGGGTGCAGGATCGTCTGGGCCCGAATCGGGTGGGCATTCCGCTGACGAAGATCCGCCTGTTCGGGCTGGGCCAACCGGTCGCCGACGGCGTCAAGTTCATGACCAAAGAGGACGTGATGCCCGGCCACGTCGACAAATTGCTGTTCCTCGGCGCCCCCATCGCGATCTTCGGCTACGCGGCGCTGGCCTTCGCGGTGGTGCCGTTCGGCAGCGTATTACCCATCGACCTGCACCGCTTCGGACTCCAATCGCCACTGCATCTCACCTTGGCGCCGCAGTTGGACGTGGGCGTAATCTACGTCGCCGCGCTAGGGAGCCTGGCCGTGTACGGCGTGATGCTGGGCGGCTGGGCCAGCAACGACAAATACAGTTTCCTCGGCGCCATGCGGGCCAGCGCCCAGTTGATCGCCTACGAATTGCCGCTGGGCATGGGACTGCTCGGGGTGGTGCTGGTGAGCGGTTCGCTGCGGCTGGACGAGATCATCCGGCAGCAGGCGTCGACCGGCGTATGGAACGCCTTCTCGCAACCGTTGGGGATGCTGGTGTTCGTGGTTTCCGCCATGGCCGAAGCCAGCCGCCTTCCTTTCGACCTCACCGAATGCGAGCAGGAGTTGGTCGGCGGTTACCACACCGAGTACTCCGGCATGCGGCTGATGCTGTTCCTGGTGGCCGAATTCCTGCACCTCATCATGGCCGCCTTTCTGATCGTGATCCTGTTCCTGGGCGGGTGGCACCTCTGGGGCCTGACCGGGTCGAGCGACTCCATCACCTGGCCCATCGCCTTGTTGCGGATCGCGGTCCTCACCGCGAAAGTGCTGGGGGTGATCTTCTTCTTCATGCTCGCCCGCTGGAGCTGGCCGCGATTCCGCTTCGACCAGTTGATGGGGCTGGCTTGGAACATTATGCTGCCGCTGGGGATGGTCAACGTGGCGACGGCCGCCGTGTGGGCGGAATACGGCGGCGACCTGGCTCAACGGTTCGGCCTGTCCGCCGCGGCCGCTGAATGTGGTTTCGGCTGGTGCGTGCTGCTGCTCTCGCTGCTGACGGTGGCCCTGCTGGTTCCGGCCCATAGCGATAACCGTCCCCGCCGCGAACCGCGCGCCGCGGAAGGCTCCCTGGATGAGGCGATCAGCGTATGAAGTCCGACGACCCCAACATTCACTGGATCGAAGAACCGAAGCTGGGCCTCTCCGGCAAGATCTATCTGCCGTTGTTGGTGGACGGCCTCACCACCACGCTCAAGCACCTCTTCCGCCGCAAGCTGACCGTGCAGTCGCCGGAAGAACGCCACCAACCGCCCGACCCGCTCATCTATCGCGGCGTGCACCGGCTCAATCGCGACGAGCAGGGGAGGGTGAAGTGCGTGGCCTGCTTCCTCTGCGCCACCGCCTGTCCGGCCCATTGCATCGACATCCTGGCCGCCGAGAGCCCCTGGCCCGACCGCCAGAAATATCCGCAGAGCTTCACCATCGACGAGCTGCGCTGTATCTATTGCGGAATGTGCGAAGAGGCCTGCCCCGTCGATGCCATCGAATTGACCAGTCTCTACGACCTGTCGGGCAAGAGCCGCGAAGAAATGATCTTCGACAAGGAAAAGCTGCTGAGCGTCTACGACCAAACCAAGGACGCCGAGCCCATGCGGTCGCGGCGGTCGGGCGACGAAAGCAATCCTACGGAGGTCGCCTCATGATCGACCCCCAGCGGATCATCGCCCTGGCGATCCTGCTCACCGCCGCCGGCATGTGGCTGCTGCTGCCCCGCGGCCGCGGCGGAGGCAAGGCGGCCGGCGCCATGCTGATGTCGGTGGCGCTGGGCTTGTGGGTCTCGCGGCTGCCCTGGCTCGATACCTGGTTCCCCGGCGCCATGCTGCTGCTGCTCGGCGGCGTGACCATCGTGTCGGCCATCGGCGCCGTGAGCCTGGCCAACCCGGTCTATTGCGCGCTGTGGTTCGGCATGACGCTCTTGGGCACGGCCGGGCTGTTTCTTTTCCAGGGGGCCCAGTTCCTGGCCCTGGCCACCGTGATCGTCTATGCCGGGGCCATCCTGGTCACGTTCCTATTTGTGCTGATGTTGGCTCGGCCCGACGGGCGGGCGTACTACGATCGCACCAGTTGGGAAGCCCTGCTCTCGGCCGCAGCCGGCATGATCATGGTCGGCATGCTGACGCTGTCGATCTTCAGTGCCCTGGGCGCGCGGCCGCCGGCCCCGCCGCTGCCGATTGTGGCCGCCGCAGACCTGCAACGGGGGCTGTTGGCTCCCGACCACGTGGCCCGTATCGGCGGAGAATTGTTCGGCCGGCACCTCTTGGCCGTGGAGTTGGCCGGCGTGCTGCTGTTGGCCGCATTGGTGGGGGCCTCGGCGATCGCCGGGCATGCCCATTCGGCCACCGACGTGGTGCGGAAAGGCGAAGCGGCGCTGCTAAACGATCCTGACGGACAACCGACAACTGAACACTGAAAACGCAACCGCCATGGTCCCCACGGAACTTGCCCTGTTGGAAAACTACCTGTTCATCGGCGCGATGCTCTTCGGCATCGGCTTGGTGGGCTTTCTGGCGCGGCGGAACATGATTGTGATGTTCCTCGCGGCGGAAATGATGTTGCAGGGCGTTTCCGTGAGCCTGGTGGCGTGGGGCCGCTACTACAACGACTGGGGCGGCCAGGTGCTGGTGATCTTCATCATCGCCATCGCCGCCTGCGAGGCGGCCATCGCGCTGGTGCTGGTGTTGATGCTCTTCCAGCGCACCGGCCGGCTCGACGTGGCCGTGTGGCAGGAGCTGCGCGAAGCCAATCAGCCGGCCTACGTTGACGAGGACGTCGCCGAGGAAGTGCATCCCTCGCTGGAATCCCCGCACTTACCCCCCGCCGGCGTCGCGCCGCAAGTCAGTCCCGACCAGACGGAATACCGCGAGCATGTTTGAGATCCGCACCCTCCTGATCCTGATTCCCGCACTGCCGCTGGCGGCCGCGTTGCTGACCGCCGTGCTGGGCCCGCGCCTGCTCCGCCAACGCAGCCACGTGTTCGTGGTCACGGCCATTGGTCTGGCGTTTGCCGCCAGCCTGGTGCTTTTATTTCGCGTGCAGCAGTTTGCGGACGCCAGGACAGGGGAGAGCGGCGCCAACCGCATGCCGACCGTCGGCGCCGAACAAGTCTTCACGCTCTGGAGTTGGGCCAAAATCGACCGGGCTTACGCCGCGGTGGCGGATGCACATCCGCGGCCAGTCCTGCCTCCACGATTACCTGCACCGGCCGCGCGTGACTTCAATATCGACGTCACCCTCCGCGCCGACCCGCTCACCGCCATCATGCTGGTCACGGTCACCGCCGTCTCGCTGCTGGTGGCCGTCTATTCCATGGGCTACATGCAGCAGGACCCCGGCTATTGGCGGTTCTTCAGCTACATCGCCCTGTTCGTGTTCTCCATGACCATGCTGGTCTCGGTGAGCAACTTCGTTTTGCTCTACGTTTTCTGGGAGGCGGTCGGCCTGTGCAGCTACCTGCTGATCGGCTTCTGGTTCGAGAAGCCCGTGGCGGCCGCGGCCGGCAAGAAGGCCTTCCTGGTCAACCGCATCGGCGACTTCGGCTTTGCCCTGGGAGTGTTCCTGCTCTGGACGACCTACGGAACGCTCGACTTTCACGATACGGTCGGCGTCGATGGCGCCGTGCGGACCGCCGGCATCCTCGGCCAATTCCGCCTGCTCACGCCGGGGATGTATGCCGGCGGCGGCCTGGCCACCGCGATCTGCCTGCTGTTGATGCTAGGGGCCTGCGGCAAGAGCGCCCAATTCCCCTTGCACGTCTGGCTGCCCGACGCGATGGAAGGCCCCACGCCGGTCAGCGCGTTGATCCATGCGGCGACGATGGTCACCGCGGGCGTGTACATGGTCGCCCGCTGCTCGCCGCTGTTTGCCGCCTCGGCCGACGCCCGCCACGTGGTGGCCCTGATCGGCGGAATCACGGCGTTGTTGGGCGCCCTGATCGCCCTGACGCAGACCGACCTGAAGCGAATCCTCGCCTACTCCACCATCAGTCAGCTCGGCTACATGTTCCTGGGGCTCGGCGTGGGAACGCTCGCCGGGGTGACCGCGGGCATGTTCCACCTGTTCACCCATGCCTTCTTCAAGGCCCTACTATTCCTGGGCGCCGGCAGCGTGATGCACGCCATGGGCGGAGTGATCGACATCCGGCAGTTCGGCGGCCTCTGGCGGCGAATGCCCACGACCCACTGGACCTTCCTCTTCGGCTGTTTGGCCCTGGCCGGCGCGATCCCCTTCGCCGGTTTCTGGAGCAAGGATCAGATTTTCGTCGCGCTGGCCGGGCAAGGCGACGGACTCTACCAGGCACTGTACCTGGTGGCGATCATCACCGCGCTGCTGACGGCCTTTTATGCCTTCCGGGCTTATTTCGTCACCTTCTTCGGACCGGAGAAGATTCCCGCGGAGGCCGGCCACCACGCCCACGAGTCGCCGCGCACCATGACCGTGCCGCTGGCCGTGCTGGCCATCTGCTCGCTGGTGGTGGGCGCCTATTTCGAAATCACCCACGGCTTTGCCGATTTCCTCGCCCGCACTCCCTCGATCGCCTACCTGGCCCAGCCGGCCGGCGAATCCCTGGAACATGCCCAATGGCACCCAACCGTGATGATCACCAGTATCCTGGTCAGCCTCTCGGGCATCGGCCTGGCGGCCGCGTTCTATCTCGGGTCGCGCAAGCTCCCGGCGATCGCGGCCCGGGCCATGCAATCCGTGGGGCTTTACCAACTCTCGCGGGACAAGTTCTATTTCGATGTGATTTACAATCTGCTCGTCGTCTGGCCGCTGCAAGCGTTTGCCAATCTGCTCGCCTGGTGCGATCGCAACCTGATCGATTCCCTGGTGGATCTTTGCGGCTGGATCCCGCGGGCGGCGGGCAGCATATTACGGCCGCTCCAAGGCGGCATGCTCCAGTTCTATGCCCTGGCCATGGTGCTGGGCCTGTTGGTATTGATCGGCCTGTTAATGATGTAGTCCAGTAGATTTAGGGTGGGTCGAGCGCAGCGAGCCCCACCAATAGAGTTTTACAACAAGATGGTGGGGCTCGCTGCGCTCGACCCACCCTACGAATTTCATCGTTCATCCATTGCATATGGCAATCCTGCTCGAGGCAACCTTGCTGCTGCCGCTCGTGGGTCTGGCCTTCATCGGCCGCAGCCCTGCCCGGGCCCGGGAGACCGCGCTGGCCGTGAGTCTCGTGGTCCTCGCGCTGGCCGGCGTTCTGGTGGCCCATTTCCCCATCGATACCAAGCCTTTTGCCAAGGTCGACATCCCCTGGCTCACCTGGCACGGCAGCCTGTTGGATATCCGCCTCAGTCTCGGCCTCGATGGGCTGAGCGTATGGCTGTTCGGGCTCTCCGCGCTGTTGATGGTCGTATCGGTGCTGGTCAGTTGGGAAGCGATCCAGGACCAGCCGCAGAAGTTTTACCGGCTGCTGCTGCTGTTGGAGTTCGGCCTGTTGGGCGTGTTCATCGCCCGCGACATCATTCTCTTCTACGTGTTCTTCGAGTTCACGCTGATCCCGCTGTTCTTCCTCATCGGGATCTGGGGGAGCGAAGAGCGGCGTTACGCGGCGGTGAAGTTCTTCCTCTTCACCCTGGCCGGCAGCATGCTGACGTTCCTGGGCCTGTTGGCGATCGTCATCTTGCATTATTATCGCTGGCCGGCCGACGGGATCACCTTCTCCATCCCCAAGCTGACGGCCCTGATGGCGGTCCGCCCGCTCGATCCGCGCTGGCAGTTCTGGATCTTCCTGGCCCTGTTTGCCGGCTTTGCCATCAAGGTGCCGTTGTTTCCCCTGCACACCTGGCTGCCGCTGGCGCACGTGCAGGCGCCCACCGCCGGCAGCGTGGTCCTGGCCGGGCTGTTGCTGAAGATCGGCGTCTACGGCTTCCTGCGGTTCAGCCTGCCGCTCTTGCCCGACGCGGCCGCCGCCTGCATGCCCTGGCTGTTGTGGCTTGCGGTGATCGGCATCATCTACGGGGCCCTGGTGGCCTTGGCCCAGCCCGACATGAAACGGCTCATCGCCTATTCCAGCGTCAGCCACATGGGCTTCTGCATGTTGGGGATCTTCGCCCTCAACCGGCTGGGCATCGCCGGCGGCGCGCTGCAAATGATCAACCATGGGCTGTCCACCGGCGGCTTGTTCGCCGTGGTCGGCATGCTCTACGAACGCTACCACACCCGGCAGATCGCCGATCTCGGTGGGCTGGCCCGACGCACGCCCATCCTGGCTTTCTTCATGCTGGGGCTGACCCTCTCCAGCATCGGCCTGCCCGGCCTCAACGGCTTCGCCGGCGAGTTTCTGCTGCTCATCGGGATGTTTCAGCGGGCCTGGGCCGGATCGCTCACCGCGGCCACCGTGCAGTTTCGCTGCATCTCCGTGCTGGCCGTGGCCGGCGTGGTCCTGGGCGCCTGGTACATGCTGCTGTTAGTGCAGCGGATGTTTTTCGGACCCTTGCACGAACCCAACCACCACCATCACGAACCGCCGGTGCGGGACCTTTGCACGCGCGAGATCCTGACGTTGGCGCCGCTATTGGTGTTCATCGTCTGGATCGGCGTGCAGCCGCGGTTCTTCCTCGATCGCATGACGCCCACCCTCGATCCGCTCGCCGCGGTCACCGCCCGAGCCGTCGACCGCGCCGAGCATGAAATACGAAATCTGGAAGTGGCCGCGGATGTACATTCGCGGCTATCCCCTGGCTCCCTGACCCCTGACCCCTGACCTTTGAAATGTCCAGCGCGATCGTGCAACTGCTGAGTGCCGAGATCCTCCTGGTGGCCATCGCCGTGGCGATTTACCTCCTGGGAGCGTTTCTCGATGCGCGGAGCTTCTGGAACGGCATCGCGCTGGGCGGTCTGATCATGGCCGCCGCGCTGTGGTTCAGCACGCCGCTCCCCCACGGCCAGGCCGGCCCCGTGCTCATGGATCCGCTGGCACGGTTCCTGGGCTGGTTCGCCCTGGCCGTGGGCGTCTACTTCGCGGTGCTCACCTGGCGGCACTCCGCGGCGGAATACACCGGCTCGCTGCTGTTGACCATTGCCGGGCTGATGATCACCGCGGCCGCCAACGAACTGGTACTGTTGTTCCTGGGGCTGGAACTGATCTCCATCCCCACCTACGTCGTGCTCTACCTGGGTCGCCGCGGTGCGGCCAGCCAGGAGGCCACGGCCAAATACTTCTACCTCAGCATCTTGTCCTCGGCGCTGTTGCTCTACGGGTTCAGCTTCCTCTACGGTACGACCGGCTCGACCAACCTGGAGACGATCCGCGTCGCCCTGGCCGCGCCCGCCGCCACGACCGCCGGATTGGGCTCTTTGGCCAAGGTGGCGATGCTGCTGATCCTCGCCGGGCTGGGCTTCAAGATCGCCGCCGTGCCTTTCCAGTTCTATGCCCCCGACGTGTACCAGGGCACTTCCAACCCCAACGCGGCGCTGTTGTCGATCGTTCCCAAGGCGGCCGGCCTGGTGGTCCTGGTGCGGATCGTGGTCGTGGCCATGCCGGATCTGCAACACTACGGCTGGCGCGTGACGCTGCTGTTGTCGGTGCTGACGATGACCTTCGGCAACGTGATGGGCCTCTGGCAAGACAACCTCCGCCGCCTCTTCGCCTACTCCTCCATCGCCCACACCGGCTACATGCTCTTGGCGCTGGCCGTCGCGATGACCGGGACGGGCATGATCGCCTGGAACGGCGTCGGCGCGATGTTGTTCTATTTGTGCGTCTACGCCCTGGCCACCATCGGCGCGCTGGCCGCCTTCACCTACCTGGGCCACGGCGGCCGGCAACTCGACGGCGTCGACGAGCTGGCCGGGCTCGGCCGTACTCAGCCCTTGCTCGCCGCGGCCTTGGCCGTCAGCTTGTTCAGCCTGACGGGCATTCCACCGATCGCCGGATTCTGGGGCAAACTGGCGATCTTCGCCAGCGCCTTGACGATCCATCCCGCCGCGTCCGGCGTGGGCAACCTTCCCTGGTGGTTCATCAGCGCCGCCGTCATCGGCGTATTGAACTCCGCCGTCGCGGCCGCGTATTATTTGCGGATCGTGGCCGTGATGTACTTCCGCACTCCGCTCGCGCACCCCCGGCCGGAAGGCGGACTAGGGCCCTATCTGGCCGCGCTGGCCAGTGCGCTGTTGGTGCTGATGATCGGCGTCCAGGGGCGTCCGCTCATGGAAGAAGCAATGACGGCGGTCCCGGCGGCGCTGCGAACCCTCCCGGCTACCCCGGCTTCGCCTGCGGTATCCGCAAACCCGGCATTTGATCACGTGGCGCCCGGCCCCACGCTTGTTACAATAGTACGGGAAGGGACGTGTTCCTGGGACGGGAGTTGGTTCATGCCGCCAGCAACGAGCCGAGATTTTCAGAAAGTGGCGGGCCAACGGCTGACCGCCGCGGAGGCCTTGCTCCGAGAAAAACTGACTCTCGACGCTCAATATATCGGGGGCTACACCGTCGAGTGCTCGCTCAAGGCGTTGATATTGCACTCGACTCCCGATCCCGACAAGCCGGATGCGTTGACGCAGATCACCTCTGGAGGGCGAATGCACCGGCCTGAAGTGCTGCTCGGCAGATTGGGAGACCTGGGAATCTCCCGTCCACTTGACATCGCAAAGCGGATGAGGCGCTTCGATTGGACGACCGACCTACGATACGAGACGGGACGGCGAGATACGGGTGAGACTACCGCCTTCCTGAAAACGGCGAAAGCCATTTATGATTGGGTGGAGGGCCAACTCCGATGACGAATGCGTCCGTATCCCACTGGGAGGCCAACCGCACCGAGGAGACACGCCAGGTCGAGGCGGTCCTTCAGAATGCCGGGTTCGAGAAGGTCGATGCCTACCGCTATAACTCGGCGTCGATCCGTGTTCGGGTGATTGATCCTCGATTCGAGGGGCGCCCGCCCGAGCAACGCGACGCGATGGTCGAGCCCTACCTTGAGAAACTGCCGCAGCGCACGCAGGCCGACATCATGAATCTCTTCACCTTCGCCCCGTCAGAGCTCGAGCAAACCCCGAAGACGTCCGGAGTGTTCCGATTGAACAGCGAGTTCGACGACCCGAGTCCGTCGATACTGTAGGACAGCCGCTCTGCGGCCGGGGCGTAAGGTTAACCGCGGCGGACCGGCAATGGCGCCCAGTTCGATTACTACTCGCAGTGCCGCATGCCGCAGCAAAGGATCTCCCTAACGCGTTGAACATGCGACTCAATAACCGCCCATCCTCGAGGTTTCGGCATGCCCCGGCCTCGTAGCAGCGTCACCGAATTAGCGGCCCTGTTCAACTCGGCCAAGCAGCCGGTCTACGTATTGGACGACCGCTTGACGATCGTTTTCTGCAACAAGGCCTGTTTGCAGTGGGTAGGGCAGACCGAGAGCGAATTGCTCGGCCGCCGCTGTGCCTGGCACTCTTCCCCCGACGTGCCTGCGGCCGACGCCGTGGCCGCCACGCTTTGCCCGCCGCCGGCGGTGCTCTGCGGCAACGCGGTCACCGCTTCCGTCCTTGTGGCCGGGGAGGAGCGTCCCGCGCGGTTCGTGCCCTTGGGCAGCGCCGACGACGTGGGCGGCGTCCTGGCAATCATCGATACGGCCGAATCGCTGCCCGAGGATCCCGAGCTGGCCCTCGTCGAAGAGCCGGGCCCCGCCGAGTTGCACCGGCAGATCCGCCGCTTTCGTCAGATCTCCGCGCAGCGCTACCGGGCGGACCGGCTCCTCGGCGACAGCCCCACCGCGATTCGCGCCCGCGCGCAGGTGCGACTGGCGCTCGGCAGCCGCGCGAGCGTGCTCCTGGTCGGCCCGCCGGGAAGCGGACGGCAGCACCTGGCCCATGCGATCCACTACGGCGGCGATCCGGGCTCGGCCGGTTCCCTGGTGCCGCTGGCTTGTGCGGCGTTGGGACCCGACCTGATCGAATCGACCGTCCGCGCGATAACCGCGAAATTCGCGCGGGACGAAAACCAAGGACGCCACACGCTGTTGTTGAACGAGGTCGACCGGTTGCCCCAGCCGTCGCAACGCTCGTTGGCGGCGCTGCTCGCGGAGCCGTCGTTTCCGCTGCGATTGATCGCCACCGCGGCGCAATCGCCGCTCGACATGGCCGGGCCGGACGAGTTTCCAGCGGAATTGGCGGCCCTGCTGAGCACGCTGGTCATCGAGTTGCCGCCGCTGGCCGCGCGGCGGCAAGACTTGCCCCTGTTGGCCCAAATGTTCCTGGAGGACGTCAACGCCCAAGGCGAGAAGCAATTGCTCGGCTTCACGCCGGAAGCGCTGGATTGCCTGGATGAATACCCCTGGCCCGGCAATCTGGACGAATTGGCGCAAATGGTCCACGAAGCCCACCAGCGCGCGGAAGGACCGTTGGTCACGGTGGCCGACCTGCCGCGGCGGATCCATCTGGCCGCCGAGGCCGCCGCTCATCCCCGCCGCAAGGAAGAAACCATCGTGCTCGGCGAGTTTCTCTCCGGGGTCGAGACCGAACTGATCCGGCGGGCCTTGGCGCGGTCGAAAGGCAACAAGGCCAAAGCCGCGCGGCTGCTGGGGATCACCCGGCCCCGGCTCTACCGCCGCATGGTTCAACTCGGGCTGGAGAAAAATGGTGAACGGTGAACGCGGCCGAATTCGTCCTTCGTCCTCTATCCTTCATCCTTCGTCCCCTTGCCTGCCGTCGGCGAGGCCACTACGATGAGAGAAGTCGATCCTAGCGTTTTGTGGTCAAGATCGTTGTCCGAGGGAGGCAAGCCTGCCCGGCTGATCGTTTGCGAGCGTACGGGCCACTGGGCGATACGGTTGCGACGCGATTGGGGCGAGGGCCTGCGGTTAGAAGAAACCCGCAGTCTCGCCGATGCCTGGCAGGCCTTGCGTGCCGCACCGGCCAGTTTCCTGGTCGTCGAGCTTACGGCGACCGGGGCCGAAGGCCTGATCCAGCGATTGCCCGCCCTGGAGCGGCAATTCCCGCTGGCCCGGGCGGCCGTGGTCGCCGGTCGTCGCTTGGCGGCTTACGAGCTTGCCGTCCGCGAGGCCGGCGCGGTCGATTTTACCTGTTCCGGCCGTGGGCTGCGGCCGCTGGTCGACGCCATCCGTCGCCATCTGCTGGCCGCGCCCCAAAGCCCGGACAGTTTGACGGAGCGGATCTGGTCCAGCTTGCCTTGGGCCGTGGCTGGCCGGTAAGTTTCTGTTGCGGAATATGGAACAAGGATAGGGTGGGCGAGCACAGCGAGTCCCCACCAGCGTTCTCCCCTCTCCCGCTCGCGGGAGAGGGGCCGGGGGTGAGGGTTGGTGGCGCTTGCTGTGCTCGACCACCCTACACTTTATCGTCCACCGTTCAAGGGGAGATGATTGCATGGCCGAAGGCCGACCTGATGAAGCAGCCGTGCGCGGCGCGCTGGCCGAATTCAAAGATCCGGAAACCGGACGCAGCATCACGCGGATGGACCAGGTCCATCAAGTGCGGCTGGAGGCCGACCAGATCCTGGTAACCTTGGGGCTGACGACCTACGCCGCTCCGCTCTGGGAGGAGACTCGCAAGCAGGTTTGGGACCTGCTCCAGTCGCGGTTCCCCCAGTCCAAAGTCACCGTGAACGTGGAAACGCACGAACGCCCCGCGGAAAAAATCGGCGAAATGGGCCTGATGGTCAAGAGCGTCATCGCCGTGGGCTCGGGCAAGGGGGGCGTGGGCAAGAGCACCATCGCCGCCTCGCTGGCCTACGGCCTTTCCCGCGCGGGCGCTAAAGTCGGGCTCATGGATGCCGACGTCTACGGCCCCAGCATCCCGCACCTCCTCGGCAGCAACGCGCGGCCGCGGCTGGTCAACCAGCGGATCGAGCCGGTCATGGTCGACGGCCTGGCGGTGATGTCGATGGGCTTCCTCGTCCCCGCCGAGGAAGCCGTCATCTGGCGCGGCCCCATGCTGCACGGCGCCATCACCCAATTCCTCCGCGATACCGAGTGGGGTAACCTCGATTACCTGATTATCGACCTGCCGCCGGGAACGGGCGATATCTCGCTGACCTTGTCGCAATTGCTCCCCTTGACCGGGGCCGTGGTGGTCTGCACGCCCCAGGACGTGGCTCTGCTCGACGCCGTCAAGGCCATCGCCATGTTCCGCAAAGTGAACATCGACGTGTTGGGGATGGTCGAGAACATGAGCTTCTTTATCTGCCCCAACTGCACCGCCCGGCACGAAATCTTCGGCTCCGGCGGCGCGCGCCGCCGGGCGGCCGAACTGAACGTCCCCTTCCTCGGCGAAGTGCCGCTGAACGCGCAGCTACGAGTGTTGGGCGACGAGGGCCGGGTGGGCGCGGGGCTCGACAACGAAGAAGCCCGCCCCTACCTGCAAGCCCTGGTGCACAACCTCGTCAGCTCGCTGGTGGCCAAGCGTCGCGCGGCCCCGCCGCTGCCGACTCTCTCGGTGCTACACTGAGAGCCATGGTGAGTGAATTGTGGGGTGGGTCGAGCGCAGCGAGCTCCACCGTTTTTCGGCGGAATTGGTGGGGCTCGCTGCGCTCGACCCACCCTACGTCCTCGCCGCTCGCCACACGCCACTCACCATGGTCTGCGGTGCTGATAGGCCTGCAAGGTCGCGTAGCTGGAATAGGCCAGGTAGCCGAAGAAAATGCCCGTCCACATGCTCTTCCACAACACGATGCCCACCACCGCCATCGCGCCGGCCACGATCAGGGAAATCACCAGCGAAATCACGATCCCGCCCCGCGGACTGAAGGCCACCAGGATTTCCCGGGCGATCTGGCCGCCGTCCAACGGATAGATCGGCATCAGATTGAGAATGCCCCAATAGATGCTTACCGCCAGAAGATCCCAAATGAACTCGCCGAGTTCCGGTGGGCGGATGCTGCCCAGAAAAGGAACCGGGTTGGGGAGGACGAACAACACGTGCCGGCCCGCCAGCCGCAGGATCGCAATGATCGCGGCGGCCAGGAAAAACCCGGCCAGCGGACCGGCCAGGGAGATGAGCACCTGGGCCCATGCGCTTCCCGCGCGCGAGCGATGAACCAGCGACGGATTGACCGAGGTCAGGCCGCCCAGTCCGAAAAAGGTGATCCACGGCCACAACCCATACGACCGCATGGCCGTCGCGTGGCCCAATTCGTGGACCAACACGCCCACGAACACCGCCACGACCCAGATCAGCACCTCCCTCGCGTCGCGGCCCTGCGAGCCCAGAAACGCCGCCATGATCCAGAAAAACGGGTGCACGCGCACGGGGATCCCGAACAGTTGGAAATTGAGGTCCAACGCCGTGCGCGAGGGTTCGCCAAGTAACACGCAGATCTCCTTCGCGGAGGGAATTCCAGCGGCGGCAAACAGTCTATTGTATCACGCGGCCGATCTCCAAACAAACCTCGCCGGGCGGCTGATCGCCGCTCCGCGCAGGGGAACCTGCGTGCTCCGCCCCCTCCAGTAGCAACTCGTTCCGCGGCGCCAAAGCGCCCGTGATTTCGAAGCGTCCCGCCGTGCCGCCACCCGGGAGCGTTCCCAGCGGTTGCCCGTTGAGCGCCACGCCCAACGGACCGCCGGCAAAGCCCTCGCAGACCAGCCACACCCGCTCGTCCGCGCCGAGTCGGCCGGGCCGGTTGAAACGCCGCGTCCAGCGGGCCGCGCCGGCCGTGGCTTGAAACTGCCAGGGCCGCCGCAAACGGATGCGATGGGTGCCGCTCATGGGAATTTTGGATTTTAGATTCTGGATTTTGGATTGCCCGGCGAACGGTCCGCCTCCCTAATCCCGGATTATCCGCGAGTGTCATCCTGAGCGCAGCGAAGGATCTCCGTCGCCTCGAGAGACAGTCCAGATTCTCCGCTGCGCTCAGCAGTGACTGGATGTTAAACTCCTCCCTGAATAATCTGAGCTAATTGCTGACCGCCGATTGCTGACCGCCGGCCGCCGGCTGCTGATCGCTTACCGCTGCGCCGATCTCGCGGCCCAGCGCTTCCGCCACTTTGCGGCACAGTTGCATGGTCTTCTCGAACTGCGCGAAATCCAGCGACTGGTAGCCGTCGCTCATCGCGGTCTCCGGCTCGGGATGGACCTCGATGATCAGCCCGTCGGCTCCGGCCGCGATCGACGCCGCCGCCATCTGCGGCACGAGGCTCGCATGGCCCGTGCCGTGGCTCGGATCGACCACCACCGGCAAGTGCGTCCGCTCGTGCAGATACGGGACCGTGGCCAGCGGCAGCGTGAAGCGGGTGTGGGCCTCGAAGGTGCGGATGCCCCGCTCGCACAGCATCACGTTGGGATTGCCCGCGTTGAGCACGTATTCGGCCGCCAGCAGCAGCTCGTCGATCGTGGCCGCCGGCCCGCGCTTGAGCAACACCGGCTTGCCCGCTTCCCCGGCCGCTTCCAGCAGCCGGTAATTCTGCATATTGCGGGCGCCGATTTGCAGCACGTCGGCATAGCGGGCCACCAGCGGCACGTCCTCCGAGCTGACCACCTCGGTCACCACGGCCAATCCGGTTTCCTGACGCGCCACGGCGAGGATCCGCAGCCCTTCTTCCTTCAGCCCTTGAAAACTGTAAGGGCTGGTGCGCGGCTTGAACGCGCCGCCCCGCAGCGCCGCCGCGCCGGCCGCCTTCACCGCCCGGGCCGTCTTCACCATCTGCTCTTCGTCTTCCACGGCGCAGGGGCCGGCAATCACGCCGATATGCGAGTTGCCCACGGCCAGGCTCCCCACGCGAATCACCGTCGACTCGGACTTCACCTCGCGGCTGGCCACTTTGTAAGGCGCCAGAATGGGCACGACCTCCGCCACGCCCGGTCCGCTCTCCAGCGAATGGCGAAACTCGTCGCGTTTCTCGCCGATCGCCGCAATCACCGTACGTTCGGTTCCCACGATCACGTGGGCTTTCAAACCCAGACCTTCCACGCGCTGGATCATGTGTTCCACTTGCTCCTTCGACGCCCCGCGTTTCATCACCACAATCATGGTCCGCCCTTCCTCCCCGGTTAGAACGTAAAACAGTCTGTTCCGATCTTCCGCCGCCAACGAAAAAAGCCCTGGGACCTTCGAGGTCCCAGGGCTTTGGTGTTTCTTTCTCGTGAAGCTTACGCTTACAAACCACCTCCGGCCCCGCGACCTCGCGGGCTAAAATAATAAAACCAAAAGCGGCTGTAGCAAGCGGTATTCATACGATTCACTATCGGCAATTCCGGCCGGAAAGTTCGACCGCGCCCTTGATTATCGCACGCACGGCGGAGGAATCAAGAGGAAAAATGCCATTATTCCGGCAGCGATTCGCCGGGCCATACGCTCGCCCAGGCTTCGGCCAAAACCGGGGAATGCCCCAGTTTCCTCGCACATTGCAGTAAATAAGAGAGGTCCAAAGAGTTCCGATTGGCCTGAAGCAGCGCCCCAATGTCAACGCGATCGATCATTCGCTCGGCCAGAAGCTTGTGCAGTATCAGGTCTTCACAGGACAACACGGCAATCTCGACGTCGAGGCCGGCCAGTTGCATCGGAACCCTGCGGGCCAGGGCCTGCCGGTGATAGTCGGATTTTGCCAATAACAGATCGATCTCAATATCAACAAACGCTTCGGGGGGCTCATAGAACGTCCGGATTAGCTCCAATTGGCCAAGCCGGATGATCGGCAACTGCCTCGGGCGAATGCCGGCCGCCTGGAGTGTCTCCAAAAGCGGCCCCGGCTCGTCACCGGCAATTCCCAACAGCAGGTCGACGTCCTTGGTGGCGCGCACATACTTCCACGCCGCCAGGGCCAGCCCGCCCATGACGGCCATGGGTATATCGAGCGGCTTCAAGGCCAGCCAAACGTGCCGCAAGGCGCGCATCGTGGCTTCAGCCGGCATCGGAACCTCCCCGGCGCGCGAATTCCTCCATCAGATGTACCATCGTCCGGTGATGCTCCTCCATTTGTTCGGCGTACCAACGGCGGTACGCCGCCCGCAGATCCCCGTCAGGTCCAATCTCGCGCCGCAACCCCGCCAACAGGAACTGCTCGCAAGTGGCCATCACGTCCAACCACTCGCCAATGCACTCGGCCGAGGCGGTGGCGGCGGCGGGCGGCCGGTTTGCAGCAACTTCAGCGCCATTCATTTCTGATTTGCCTTGACCGGCCCTTTCGCCGCGTGCAGTTCCGCCAACAACCGCTCGATCGCGCCTTGCACCGGCTGCGACTGCAACACCATCAAATGACCCGACGGCTCGTCCAGCCGCGCCGCGCCCGCGCCGCCGGCGTCGTTCCAGGTGGACTTCGCCACGCCTTTGATCCGTTCCACCAGCGCCGGGCCGGTCCAGTCGCGGGCCAGCAAGTCCTTGACCGGGTAGAACTCCAACTCCAAGCGGCCGGCAATCGCCTTCCGCGTAGTGACCTCGATCAGGCCCTCCTCGATCGCCAGGTAGCCCAATCCCCGCGGCCGCAACAGGACGTCCAGCACCACCGCCAGCGGCTGCGGCTGCTGCAGGCTGACGGTTCCCTTCACCTCGGGCGAGATGTGCGACTGGCCCAGCGCCACCCAGTTCACCAGCAGCTTCGCGCCGGACGCCTCTTCCAAAGCCGCAAGCACCCGCGGCAGCGGCGCCGGCGCGTGGAAGTTGATCATCACCGCCTGGCCCAGCAGCGGGCCAATCCGATCCAGCCGCGTGGCCAGCGAAAAACGGGCCGGGTCGAATTGGCTCCGCAGCGGCAACCGCCGCGCCACGCGAAGCTTTTCGCAGAAACCGATCACCTGTTCATGAACCGCCGCGGTCTGCTCCACCAGTAAAGCGTCGCCCGTGGCCACGATCGTGCCGCGCCCGCCTGACTGCTTCCAGCCGTCCGGCGCAACCAGTTCGCGGATCGACTCGGCCAGCGCGGCCACGCCCTCGCCCCGCGCCAAGTCGCTCACCGAGTAGCGCACCGTACGGAGAGCCTCCCGCTCTTCGCGTGGGCTGGTCAGCAACACCCGGTTATTCTCCAGCACCACCGCCAGCCCCAGCTTGACCGCCACGGCCTCCAGAATCTGCCGCACGCTGGCCCCTTCCAGGCGAATGCTGATCGCCTCACCCGGTTTCAAGCCCCGCCGCTCGATAGCATCCAGATCCAACGTGATCGCCAGGCCACTCAAATCGCCGACCGTGCCCAGACAGGCCGCCAATGGCACGTCGTGAAGCACCATGTTGGGAATGATCGTGGCCAGCCGTTCCTGCACGTCGATCTCAGGCCGGTTGTCGGCCGCCTCGTCAGGCTCGGCGGCTTTCTCCGGCGGCACGGGCGGATCGGCCGGAACAACGCTCACCGAAGCCGCCGCAACGGGGTCCGGCTTGATCGCCGCTTTCGACGCCGGCGAGGGTATCGCAAGCGGGGTCAATTTGTGCGCGGATGCGTCCGCGCCAGCCGGCACATCGGACCTCGCCACATTTCCGTGGGCAGCCAGCGCCGCCGCCGTCATGCCGCTGCCGTCATGGAGCGTGACCAATTGCTCGAGCACGCGCGGGTCAACGTCCTTTCCGACAAAGCGTACCGAGCCGTCGGCCATGCCTGCCAGCATACCGTCGGGCTGTCCGCTGCCGAAGCCGTCGGGCCCATTCACATATGGGGCCTTGGTCAGCCCGCGCACCGTCGCATGGCCGCCGGCGGCCCATGCGCCTAATTGCTGGCCGGCGCCGAGGATCGCGATGGTGTTCCCCGCGCCGCGGTCCATTTCGTCCCATCGCGTGGCACGGCCGTTGCCGAATACGCCCGCCCGCGGATCGTCGGCCTTCAGCTCGCCGGCGTCGGCGCCCAAGCCGGCTACGCCCACGTAATGCGTCACCGGGAACCCGGCCTCGTCGGTAGACGGGCCCAGCGCCGGATTGACGACCGCCGCGAGCGGCTGTTGCGCGATCGGCCGGTTCTGCGCGCTGTTCCAGCCGTAACCGAACTCCAAGCGGTGATGCCAATCGCTGTGGCCGTAGTAAGGCAGCAGCGTGGCAATCCAACTCAGGCGGGTCTCGGCGGCCAATACCGCCGCTCCCGAAGCGGCCTCGGGAAAATGCCCCTCGGCCTTCTGATACCCATTCAAGCCCGAAAGCAACTGCCGCTGGTTCGCTTCATCGCATGATCGGGCCGCCCCGTACCAGTCGGCGACCATCGCCCCGCGGCTCTCCAACGCCGCCCGGGCCAGTTCGGCAAAACCCTGCTCCCAAGCGGTCTTCACGCGGACCAACTCGGCCGACTGTTGCGGCCGGGCCACCGCCAACGTCGCTTGCGTCTGCCGCAAAACCTGCGTATACGCGTCGGCCGCGGCCGCCGTCAGTCCACCCTCGCGAAGTCGCGCCGCGATGGTTTCCAATCGAGCCGCCATGGCTTTGCAGGCCACGGGCAGAAGCTCCTCCAACGCCGCATGGACCTTTTCGGCCACGCTCGGCGACTCGCAAGCCAGCACCACTTCGCCGACCATCCGCTGCGACGGCTCGATCGTCAGACCGATCGCTTCCGGCATCTCCCAAACGGCGTGCCAGGCCCGCTGCCCGGCCGGCCAGACGTCCATCCAGTTCGTGGGCAGTTGCCAGCCCGCCGCCCGCGCCGCCGCCACATCCACCGCAAGCGCGAATACCGCGTCGTGGGCCATTGCCTGGGCGAGCCGCCCCATGGACAGGCCCACCTCGGCCGGCCCCCCGCGTTGGCTCAGCTTCCGCAGCAACTCGGCGCGGCCCGTGACGATCGTATGCCCATCGAGCACCGCGAAGGGATGGGTCCAAGGACCGCTCGTTTGACGGCGGCACGCCACATTGGCCAAAACAACGTCGGTCGACTGGCCCAACTGCCGCAGCCGGCCCGCATCGTGCTGCGGTTCCAATTCCACGACCACCACGCTCCAGTTGCTCCAATCGCTCAACTCGGTGGAAGCCCAACTCAGCCGCCGCACGCTATCCATCGTCAACCCCAGCCCACGCAACACCGCCTCGATTGCCTGCGGAAAAGGGGTCAGGTCCAATTTGCCTATAGGCCCGAAGGGTACTTCGCACAAATTGGACCTGCCCCCTTTTCCGCCGCCGGTCTCCGGCAGGGCCGCTAAGTGGGAAGGTTGCAGATTGAGCAGCATCTTGATCCCGTCCGGCTGCCACCGCGGGTCGAGCGGCCCCGGCAGGGGATCCGGCTTGACACTCACCAGTCGCGGCTCTTCCTTGACCGCCGGCTCCCGCGGCGAAGGCGCCACGTGGGCGATGGTCGTCTGCGGCACGGGACGACGGGGATGCGTCATCCGCCAGCCCACCACCAATAGCAGCACTAGCGTCACGGTTCCTCCCCCGAGCAACCACCGCTGCCAAGGAATGGGCGCCGCCACGCATGCGCCCGCGGCTTCCAGAAACTCGGCGTCCGACGCCGTCTCGACCGCCAACGGCCGGGTCGCGGCCGCCACCACCGGCGGCGCGGCGCAACGCGGCGTGTCAGACTCGCCGGAGACGGGGGGCACGGGGCTCGCATCTTTAACGCCCCGCGACGGCAATCCGGGGGGGGGACCAGGCGGTAAGGGCGGCGCCACAGACGGATTGCCCTCGCCCACGCGCGGCAGAGGGACAGAGGGTGGTGGTGACAGCTTATTCCCGGCCGCCAGGCTGGGCATGCGGATCGTCACCGATGGCGACTCCGCCGCGGCCGATTGCGGCGTTTTTTCCGCTACCTGCTCCACCTGGCCCGGCTCCCAGCCTGGGGGTGGCGCCACTTGCACCATACTCTCGCACTTCGGGCACGACAGAATCGCCCCGATGGCGTTGGCATCGCGAACCTTGAGCCGCGCCTGGCAGGTCGTGCACGTGATGTAGAAGAGAAACTTATCCACGGCCGGGATACCGAAGAGATAGGGAAATCGCGCGAAGCGCCAGGCTCTCCGCAATTGTAGAGCACATTGCGGAAAAAGTCAGTTTACGGGGCTTCCCTTGGCGGGGGTCCCCGAACAAAATAGGAGTTTCCGCAGTCCTGGATCTGGCTTTGCATTCTACCACTGAATAACTGTACTCGACTTATAGGGCTCATACGGCCTATAGGACCTATGGCGATTCGCCCTCCGATGACTCTACCCGACGTCAAAATCCGCAGAATCGATAGCCGCCGCGAGGATATCCGCCAGGCGATGGCCGAGCTCCGCACGAGGCTCAGCCCCCAAGGCAACCTGGTGAGCGAGGCCGGGCGGCAACGGACCGTCGAGGTCTTCGGCCAGCCGCTGACGCCCCAGCAAGTGGTCCAGCGGATTTGCGACGACGTGGCCCAGCGCGGACTCCCGGCCGTGCTCGAGTATTCGGCCCGTATCGACAAGGCCCCGCTGACGCCCCAGACCATTCGCGTGCCCCAGGAGGAACTGGCAGCCGCCCACGCCCGGGCCGACGGCGAGTTCCTCGCGGCCATCCGCCGTATTGCCGCCAATATTCGCGGTTTCCAAGAGGCGATCCTCCACCACGACGTGCGGGTGGAGCGGCCGGGCGGTTACCTGATCCAGCGTTACCGGCCGCTGGGGCGGGTGGGGATTTGCGTTCCCGGCGGCGCTGCGGCCTACCCGTCCACGGTGTTGATGACGGCCGTGCCGGCCCAGGTGGCGGGGGTCAAGGAACTGGCAATCGTCGCTCCGCCCACCCCCTTCGGCGCCTACAACCCGGATCTCCTGGCCACTTGCCACGAATTGGGCCTGCGCGAGGTCTACCGGCTCGGCGGGGCGCAAGCCGTGGCCGCCTTGGCTTACGGCGTGACGGGGATCCCGCGGGTCGACAAGATCGTGGGGCCGGGCAACCTGTTCGTGGCCCTGGCCAAGCGGCATGTGTTCGGCGCGGTCGCGATCGACTCCATCGCCGGTCCCAGCGAGGTGGTGGTGATCGTCGACAGCTCGACGCGGCCCGACTTCACGGCCGCCGACCTCGTGGCCCAGGCCGAACATGCGCCCGGCGCCAGTGTGCTCATCGGCTGGGACGACCGGGTCTTGGACGCTGCCGTGCTGGAGCTGGGCAAATTGCTGGCCCGCGTCGAGCGGGGCGCGCTGGCCCGGCAAAGCCTGGAGGAGTTCGGCGCCGTGATTCGCGTGCGCGATGCCGACGAGGCCTGCGCGCTGGCCGACGAAATCGCTCCCGAACACCTGCACATCGCCACCGAGAACGCCGCCGAACTGGTGGAAAAGATCCATCATGCGGGTGCGATTTTCCTGGGCAATTACACGCCCGTGGCCCTGGGCGATTACGCGGCCGGGCCGTCGCACGTGCTGCCCACCAGCGGCACGGCCCGCTTCGCCGGCGGCCTGTCGGCCAACGACTTCCTCCGTCCCAATAGCATTCTGCACTTCGACCGCCAGGGCCTCGCCCGGCTTGCGCCCGACGTCCGCATTCTGGCCACCCGCGAGCAACTGACGGCCCACCGGGCCAGCGTCGAAGTAAGGATGAAGGATGACTGACGCGCAAGCGGAGTTGTTCCCTTTTTCCAATCCCTGATCTCTCATCCCTTTTTCATCGTCCATCCCTTCCCCTCATGTCTTACTTCCGCGCGGAAATCGAGGCCATGGCCGGTTATCAGCCGGGTGAGCAGCCGCAAGGCGGGCAGTTCATCAAGCTCAACACCAATGAGAATCCCTACCCTCCCTCGCCGGCCGTGGCCCGGGCCATCGAGGAGGTGTTGCGGCGGGGGCTGCAAAAGTATCCACCGCCGCTGGCCGACCCGTTTCGCCACTGTGCGGCGGAACTGCTGGGCGTGGGGCCCGACTGGATCCTCTGCGGCAACGGCAGCGACGACATTCTCACCATCGCCACGCGCACTTTTGTCGCCCAGGGTCAATGGTTGCGCTTGCCTTACCCCAGCTACATCCTCTATGCGGCGTTGGCCCAGATCCAAGGGGCGCGGAGCGAGGAAATCCATTTCCGCCCCGATTGGACGTTGGACGACGCCTTCGGCCAGGCCCGCGACGGCCTGCGGCTGGTGTTCCTGCCCAACCCCAACAGCCCGTCGGGAACCCTGGTGCCGCCGGAAAAGATCCTCGAATTGGCCCAGCGGCTCCCCTGCCCACTGCTGGTTGACGAGGCCTACGGCGATTTTGCCGAGTCGAATTGCCTTAGCCTGGTCGCCCGCTGCGACAAGATCCTGGTGTCGCGCACCCTGAGCAAGTCCTACGCGTTGGCCGGGCTGCGTTTTGGCTACCTGGTGGCCCAACCGCAGGTGATCCAGCAGCTTATCAAGGTCAAGGACTCGTACAACTGCGACGCCTTATCGATCGCCGGCGCGACGGCCGCCATCGGCGATCGGCAATGGTTGGCCGAAAACCGCGGCCGCATTCTCGCCACCCGCACGCGGCTCGTCGAGCGGATGCGCAATTTGGGGTTTGTAACGGTTGATTCGCAGGCAAATTTCACCTGGAACGTACATTCCGAGCGGCCGGCGAAACCACTCTACGAACAACTCAAACGGCGAGGGATCCTGGTCCGATACATGAACTATCCTGGATGGGGCGACGGATTGCGGATCACCGTCGGCACCGATGCCGAGATCGACGCCTGCACCGACGCCCTGCGGACAATGGTTTGAGAGGAATCGAAAAAGTAGGGTGCTTGCACCCATGCGGCTTTTCCGGCACAGCATTGCGTGCGCGCACGCACCCTACGGCTAATGTGAGCGATGGTTTGAGAGGAAACGAAGAAGTAGGGTGGGTCGAGCGCAGCGAGCCCCACCAATTGCATTTGCCGACGGGAGGGTGCGGCTTGCTGCACTCGACCCGCCCTAAAATTCTTCCACCCCCGGAACCCCCCATGTCACGTACGGCGCGGATCGATCGTAAGACGGCGGAAACCGACATCCTCCTGGAACTGGACCTCGATGGCAGCGGCCGCTGCCAGGCCGCGTCCGGCGTGGGCTTCCTCGACCACATGCTCACGCTGCTGGCGAAGCATGCTTTAATCGATCTCACCGTTCGCTGTGACGGCGACCTGGAAGTCGATCAACACCATACGGTCGAAGACATCGGCATCAGCCTGGGCATGGCGGTCCGTGAAGCCCTGGGCGACAAGTCGGGCATCCGCCGCTATGGCCACTTCGCCCTGCCCATGGAGGAGTCGCTGGTGAGCACCGCCGTCGACCTGGGCGGCCGCGCCTTTTTCGTGTTCAACGCCCAATTCTCGGCGGCCAAGATCGGCCAATTCGACAGCGAATTGGTCGCCGATTTCTGGCAAGCTGTGGCTACCCACGCGCTGTGCAATCTGCACATCCAATTACACTACGGCCGCAACAACCACCACATCGCCGAGGCGATCTTCAAGACCACCGCCCGCGCCCTGCGGATGGCCATGGACCGCGATTCCCGCGTCACCGGGGTGCCCAGCACCAAGGGCGTGTTGTGACATTTTAGATTTCGGATCCAATTGCAAATCTAAAATCCAAAATCCGCTTCACGCCACCGCGTCCACGCCGGCCAGGCCCGGCGTGTTGTGCAGCAGCGACAGCTTTTCCAGCCAATCCAGCCGTTGCGCCATCGACGCGGCCGAATGCTGCAACCCGCCGATTGCCACCAGGTCGGTAGCATCGCTTTGATTTGCCGTTTGTAGCTTCTGCTGCACCTCGCTGAGCTTGCCGGAACAGAATTGCAGCAAGTTGACCGGCGTGGTGGCCTTCACGCCGGCCGAATCCAATTGCACCCGCAACTGGGCCAGATCGCGAAACTCCCGATCGTTGAGTGTGCCGGTGTCGTGCAGTTTCTGGATCATCTGCGAATATTGCTGCGGCGATATGTTGGTCACGTCGTACTGCGACGCGATCTCCGCGGCAGCCGCGTTGGAGCTATTGGACAAGACGCCGCGGGCGAGCGTGCCGACCGCGGCTTTCGCCCCCGCCACGGCGCGCTCCATCCCCTTGCCCAGACCCAGTGGATCTTGATAACCTTGAAGCAGACTGTTGATTTGCACGGCGATAGTCCGGACGATTCACGAACTTGCAGGGTGGGGCGTCGGTCGCGTGTCGAAGATTTTTTTAGGCGACAGCGCGTAGACAACGCTTGTTGCAGACCGCGATCCCCACCAAAGAATGGCGCGACCTTGACCTACCCTGCCTGAAACTCGCGGGATACTCTCCCCTCAGGCCCGCGAGGGAGCAAACGCCGCGCCACTGCCGCAAACGCGGCCCGGTGCCGCCGGCCCGCGGAGCGTAATCGCCGCTGAGGCCGCGAGTTGCGCAAAAACAATGGCACCGCGGCGCCAATGCGCGGCCGGCGCCGGCCCTGCCCACGGTCGGCGGTTTCCGCCGTCTCAAGGCGCAGAATCGGCCGCCTTGCGGAACACGGCCCGATAGACCGGCTCGTCGTTCAAACGCATGCGGCGCTCGAAGTGGGTGCGATAGTCCAGGTCGTGCTCGGCTGGCCGCTGCTCAACCGGCAAGGGATCGCCCAGCGCGGTCTCGGCGGCGATCAGCGTAAGCGTCGAGGTGAAGTACTCCTCCACGTCGGTCCAGAAATGCAGCAGACCGCCGCCGCGGAGGGTTCGCTCCACGTCGCGCAGAAACGATGCCCGCATCACCCGCCGCTTCTTGTGCCGCTTCTTCCACCAAGGGTCGGGAAAATACACGTGCACGGCGGCCAACGCGCGCTCGGGCAGAATTTCGGCAAACACCCGCAACGCGTCGCCGGCCACTACGACCGCGTTTTGCACTTGGCGTTTGGCCAGGTTGGCCGCGGCGAAACGGGCGTAGGGAAAGGCGAGCTCGATGCCCAGAAAATCCAGGTCCGGATAGCAGGGGGCCTCGGTCCGCAGAAACAGCCCCTTGCCCGAGCCCACCTCCACGACCAACGGCGCCGCGCGGCCAAACAACGGCTGCGGGTCCCACGGCCGCGGCAACTCGTCGAAAGTCTTCAGCCGCGCGGAAAGATCGAGCGCCGGATCGATTTTGGGAAGTGCGCGGCGACCCACGAGCTACGATCCCTGTGGGGCCTGCATTGCCTGCAGCAGCGCTTCTTCCGGCAACGGCGTGCCCTTGAGGAGCCCTTCGCAAACCAAGCTCTGCCGTACGAAACACTGAAATTCGCAGGTCAACAGCGCGCGGCGGATCTTCAACAGCCGCACCACGATCACGAAGCGATCGCCCGGGCGGACCACGTCGCGGAATCGCACCTCTTCCAGGCCGCCGAAGCCGAGGATCCCGGTCATCAGGTTGTGATGCTGGGTGCAATAGCTGGCCAACTGCGCGGCCGCTTCGCACATAATCACGCCGGGCATCAGCGGCATGCCGGGGAAATGCCCGCGGGCCCAAAACTCGTCGGGCCCGATGTCCTTATAGCCTGCGCAGATGTGCCGCTGGTAATCCTCGTAACAGATTGCCGTAAGCTGTTCCATTTCGAAACGCTGCCGATTGCAGCGCCGAATCTCCTCGATGTCGGCAATCACGACATTGGGATCGTACTCCGAGAACTCAAGGATCAGCGGTTTGCGAACCACGCGAAACTCCTCAGGATCGATGAGAAAAACTGCCCGATTTCAGCGCCACTACGTCTTCACCGCCCAACGTTTGGCCCGCCGGGCCTTGCTATTGGAGGGGCGTTTACCGTGGTTGGCTTTCTTCAACTTTCGATGTGGCTTGGCCATTTTGTGCTCTCTTACACTCTGCGCGCTAGGAAATGGGGCATACCGTGACAATCTGACAATAGGGAAAGTCTAACAGGTCGTCGCCGGACTGGGAAGGTGGCAAATTCGCGCTCTTACGGCCGGAATCCGCCAAACATGGGGGGTCACTCATCCGGAATCCGCACCCGCTGGTACGTCACCCGGCGAGGCACGATCGCCACGGGCGCGGCCAAAGGGTGTACGGCGTCGAAGCGCCGGTGGGGGCCGGCCGACGACACCGCTGCGGCAGAGGGGTCCCCAACCGGTTGCGGCGACGGCTTGACAAGATGTTCTTCCGGCTGCCGGTTCCGCGTCAGCCATACCAGCAGCGTCGGCAAAATGATTAACGAGCTGAACCAACAACAACTCATGCCGATGGTCAGCACCCGCCCCAGGCTTTGCAGGCCGCGGTGGTCGGCAATGATCAGCACGGCGAAGCCGACCATGGTGGTGATGGTGTTGAGGACCACCGCCACGCTCGTCGAGGCGCCCATCCGATAACGGCCGCGCTGGCCCAGGTAATCCTGAGTGATGAGCACTCCGTTCTCCATCCCCATCCCCAGCATCAGCGACAAGCCGATCATGTTGGCCGAATTCAGCGGGATGTCGAGGATCCCCATCAGCCCCAGCATCTGCAGCATCCCCAACGCCAGGGGGCAAACGGCCAGCAGCGTGGCGCCCAGGCTGCCGAAATTCAGGAACACCACCGGCACGATCATGCACAGCGCATACAGGGCCGCCTGTTCGTAACTGCGCCGCATCTGCAACGAAGCTTCGTAGATTTGCAGCGGGTTGCCCGTCACTTCGGCATCCACGCTCCGCACCTGGGTCACGAACTGCTCCATGTTCTTGATGTCCCAGATGTCGCCCTTGACGTAGATTCGCAAGAGGTGCACGCCGCTGTGACCGACAAACCGCGTCACCAGCCCCTCGGGCAGGTCGGCCAGCGACGGCGGCTCCGGATTGGCGACCGAGCGCAACTGTTGCAGTCGCCCCAGCAGGTCGCCCGCCACCCGCTGCTGGTATTCCGACAAGCGGGCGTAGTATTCGGCCGGCGGCAACTGGCCCAGCAGGCTGCGGACCTCCTGAAGTTGGCGTTGGAAGTTGGCCATCTGTAGGTTGGCCGCCATCAGCGGCTCGATGGCCGAGAGCATCTGCCCCAGCTTTTCCGGCGAAGCCACGGGAATGATCTGCGGCTTGTCGGGCAGGCCCGCCAAACGCTGCCGGATCCGCTCGATGATGGGCCGCTTTTCGGCCGTATCGGAAGGGAACCGCGTGGCGATTTCGTCGACCCGCTCCACGGTCGGCAACTGCAGGAAGCGGGCCTTGCGGGCGGCGACCTCTTCCGGCGTGCGGGCCATCGACAGGGCGAAGTACGCGCTGTCCCTGGTCTCCGTCACCAGTTTCTGTTCCAGCTCCACGCTCTCCAGGTTCGCCGGCTCCAGGTGCATCAGGTTGTAGTCATAGCTCAGCCGCGTGACGCCCATGCCCAGCACGGCCGTAACCGCAATCGCGGCAGTCAACATCAGCCGCGGCCGGCCCACCAGCGGCCGCAGCCACAGATGGAAGTCCAGCGGCAGCGGCAATTGCTGGTCGGTACGCTTGGCGTCGGCCAGGCGGATCAAGGCCGGCAGCACCGTGAACGCCGCCGTCAAACACAGCACGATGCCACCGCCGGCGATCAGCCCCAATTCGGCCACGCCGGTGAATTCCGTGATCCCGGCCATGAAAAACGCAATCGCCGACGATAAGGCGCTGACCGCGATTCCCGGCCCGACGCTGGTGGCCGTTCCCAGCAGCGACTCTTCCACCGAGTGATGCGTCTTGCGGAGTTGCAGATAGCGCGCGATGAAGTAAATGCCGTAGTTGATCCCCAGGCCGATGAGCACGGCCCCGAACGCGCTGCTGAGAATATTGAGATGGCCGACGACCAGCGTCGTATAGCCCAGCGACCAGGTCAGGCCCAGCAGCAGCGCGGCCATTGCCAGCAGCGAATGGCGGATGCCGCCGAAGCCGGCCACCAGCACCAGGAACACGCCCAAAAATGACAGGATCGTGGCGATGGTCATCGACGACTGGCTGCGCTGCATCTCGTCGTATTCCATGATCGGCAGCCCCGTCACTCCGACCTTCACGTTGACGTGCCGGACCTTGATGCCGTCCAGGATGCTCCGCAGCAATTGGATGCTCTTCGCGTTCTGCACGAACCCCTGGTTGTCCTCCTGGGCGAGTTTCATGAGCACGAAGCCCATGCGGCCGCTGTCGGTCAAGAGGCGATGCGAAGTCAGGCCCGCCAACGGCGCGGCCGACCCCGACATCTCCGGCCAGGGCGATTTGTAGGTGCCCGGCTTGCTCAACGCCGTGAGCAGGCTTTCCGCCATCTGCGCCAACTTGACTTGCGCGGCCGCCATCGCCTGTTGCAGTTGGTCCGGCTTGACGTCCTGCAAGCGGGCGCACATCCCCGTGGCCATCGTGCCCGGGCTGAGCCACGCCCAATTGCCCCGCACGATCGGCTCCACGTCGTCCAGGAATCCCTCGATGGTCCGCAATTCGCCGGCGGCCAGATAATGCAGTCCTTTGTCGCGGAGCTTCGTCAGGTCGATCTCATGGAGGATCGCCTGGAAAGAGCGAGGCTCGCGGTCCAGTTCGCGGACGACTTCGTCCAGAACGGGCACGATCGCGTCGCGGCCGGCGCCCTGGACCACCACCACCACATCTTCCTTGTCGCCGAACTCTTGGCAGTACTTCAGCCAGCGGCGATGGTAATCGTCGCGTTCGTCCAGCAACGCCGCGCGGCTGGCGCGATAGCTCAGCCGCGTGCCGCTCCAATAGATCGAGCCCCCAACTGCCGCGAGCCCAAGGACGATCGTAAGCCACGGCCGCCAAATCGCCAGGCGGACGATCCAATACAGCATCCGCGCCAGAATCGATGTTTCGACGAGCGTCTTCCGCTGCGCAGTCATAGCGCCTTCCTGGTTGTTGAACACAAGCGGAGCGGGAAAACTCGCACTACCTGCTGCGCGGCGGGAGACGACGCGAACCGTAGCAAGACGAAAAGACGCGTGTCATTACGAACCGACCGCAACAAGAGGCTCCGAGCGAAGGGCGGCATTCTAACGGCCTCGGCTTGGGGGTGCAAGATGAGTTCTTTAGCTTTATGCCGCCGTAAAATGTTGCAACATAACGACTTGCAACAGAAGCCCCCATTCCCCCACGGCGAGAACGGTAGGGTGCGTGCTGGCACACTCGCCATTCGGCCGCGGAAAAGCCCCGCGGCCCGCATCATGCATGGCGCAATGGAAGGTGCGAAGCGCAAGCGATGGAACCGTCAGGGCTTAACCGCGATTGCGCGCCGGACAGCAAATGCCCGAATCCCTACCGCATAAATTCCGCCAGTCGGGCCAACAGTCCGGCCGCCGCGCCGCTATCGATGGCTTCGGCGGCTCGGCGGGCACACTCGCTCAAATCGGCCGACCGCCCCACCGTCCACAACCCGGCCGCCGCGTTGGCCACCACAATATCGCGGCCCGGCCCTGGACGGCCGGCAAATATGCCGCGGATCATCGCCGCGCTCTGCTCGGGGCCATCGACGCGAAGCGTGTCCAGCGACGCCCGCGGCAACCCGAAATCGGCCGGCTCCCAATCGTGCTCGCGCGTCGTTCCGCCGCGGACTTCGACCACGTGGGTAACGTCGGCCAGGGTCACTTCGTCCAATCCGTCCCCCCCACGAACGACCAGCGCCCGCCGCGTGCCCAGCAAATTCAAAGCTTGCGCCATCAACGGCTGAAACGGACTGCGGCCGACTCCCAACAACTGGAAGGGGGCCCCGGCCGGATTGGCCAGCGGGCCGAGAATATTGAAAATCGTGGGCACCCCCAACCGCTTGCGCACCGCCGCCACGTGGCGCATCGAACCGTGCAGCACTGGGGCATAGCAAAAGCAGATCCCCAGCTCCTCCAGGCAGGCCTCGACGCGAGCGGCATCGGCATCGATCCGCACGCCCAACGCGGCCAACACGTCGGCTGACCCGCTGCGGCTGGAAATGCCCACGTTGCCATGCTTGGCCACGGGCACCCCCGCGGCCGCCGTGACGATCGCGGCGGCGGTGCTAATGTTGAACGTTCGCGAGCCGTCGCCGCCGGTGCCGCAAGTATCGAGCACGTCGGTTCGGTTACTGCGAATGGGTGTCATCTGCCGCCGCATGGCCATGGCCGCGCCCGCCACCTCGGCTACGCTCTCCCCCTTTCGGCTGAGAGCCAGCAGCAATTGGGCGATTTCCGCATCCTCGCAGGAGCCCTGCATCATCCGCCCGATGGCCTCCGACATCTGCTCCATGGACAGGTCGCCGCCGGCCTCAACGTGTCGAATGGACGCTTCGATCATGGCAGCAGGGGTCCGAGGGCAGGGGGCAGGATTAAGATCGAGATAAGCCGCGGATGTATCTCCGCGGTTCGGCAGCCCCTCCATTGTACTCCCCACCCAATGCTGTCGGTAGTTGCGGCAATCCCTCTTTCCTGGTACGCTCCCCTTGTTTATCGGCTCCCTCGTTTTTAGAATCCGGCGTAGCGTAAAATAACATCCAGAGAGGCGCCCATGAGCAAAAAAGTCATTTTGGACGTGGATCCGGGAATCGACGACGCGATGGCCTTGTGCATGGCGTTGTTTGCCCCCGAGTTGGAAGTGGTGGCGGTGACCGCCACGGGCGGCAACGCGACGCCGGCCGTGGCGACGCGGAACGCGCAGGCCATCGTGGCCCGTCTGGACCCCCCGCGCCGGCCGCGCATCGGCACCGCTTCGCTGCCCGACCAGGGCCTGCCCGTCGATGGCCGCTATCTCCACGGTACGGATGGACTCGGCGGAGTGGAATTCCACGTAGCCGAACTGGTGCATCAGCACCCGTCCGAGAAGCTCATCTGCGACGAGGTTCGCGCGGCTCCCGAGGCCGTGACGATCATCGCTTTGGGCCCTTTGACCAATATCGCCCGCGCCTTCCAACGCGATCCCGAACTGCCCTCGCTGGTCGGCAGTCTGACCATCATGGGCGGGTCGGTCGCGGGACCGGGCAACATCACCCCCGCCGCCGAATTCAACGTCTATTGCGATCCGGTGGCCGCGCAAACCGTGTTTCGCTCGCCGATCACGAAGACCCTGGTCCCGCTGGATGTGACCAATCGGGTGGTGCTGACCTACGACATCTTCAATCAGCTCCCCGATGAATCGACGAAGGTCGGAGCCTTGCTGCGGCAAATCCTGCCCCCCATTTTCCGCAGCTATCGCCAGGAATTCGGCCTGGAAGGGATCCACGTTCACGATTCCGTGGCCTTGATGGCCGCGTTGCACCCGGAGTTGTTCACCTTCCAGGGCATGGCCGGCGACGTGGAAACGATGGGCGAATTGACCACCGGGGCCACCGTGTTCGACCGTCGCCGCGTGCCCGCCGCGCGGCACAACATGGACGTCGCCGTCGACATGGACGTGGCCGGCGTCATCCGCCAGATCATGGCCGCGTTGCACAACGCCGCGCGTTTGGCCGGTAAAGCGGAAGTCTAACGCCGGTTACTGATGCTCGTCGGCCACAGGGACGTCCGCCGTCGGATGGGCCTGGTCGTACTTGCCGTGATCGGTCACCTCGATGCCCAGCGTGACCGTCTGCCGATTGCGGTACACCACCACCGGCACCTGTCGTCCCACGTCGGTCATGCCGACTACGTTCACCAGGTGCGAATCGTTGTCGATGGGAACGTGGTTGAATTCCAGCACCACGTCGCCGACATGAACATTGGCCCGCTCGGCCGGAGAATCCTTGGAAACCCCGCTGACCAGGGCCCCCGCCGGCCGCGGCAGCCCCAACTCGGCCGCCATCGCCGGCCCGTAGTCCTTGTCGAGGCTCACGCCCATGAATCCCCGCACCACCGTGCCGTGCTCGGCGAGTTGCCGGGCCACGTGGGCGAACATGTTGATGGGAATCGAGAAGCCGATGCCTTCGAAACGGCCCGACATGCTGGCAATGGCCGTATTGATGCCGATCACCTCCCCGCGGAGGTTGACCAGCGGCCCGCCGCTGTTGCCGGGGTTGATATTGGCGTCGATTTGCATGAAATCCTGGAAGGTGACCTTCGAATCACCCAACTCCAGGTTGTGGCGCCCCCGGGCGCTGATGATGCCATAGGTCACCGAGTGACTCAGGCCGAACGGGCTTCCCAGCGCCAGCACGAAATCGCCGATCTCCATGGTGTCGCTATTGCCGATCGGCGCGGCCAGCAGACCTTCAGCGGTAACCGGCATCACGGCCACATCGCTCGCCGGATCGTCCCAAACCTTATCGGGGGAGATGATCCGGCCGTCCGCCAAGGTGATCCTGATCCCGGCCAATCCGGCATCGGCGATTACGTGCCGGTTGGTCAGCACATAGAACTTCCCATTGAAATCGACGATCACGCCCGAGCCGGACTCCTCGATGCGGTGACCGCGCGCCATTTGCAGGCTGCTACGGTGGGTGGTCTCGGCCTCGACCTGCACCACCGTCGGCCCGACCAGTTTGGCGACCGTTTTCACCACCGCCGCCTGGGCCTCGATCAGCTCCGCATTCCGCCGCAGCGACGCATACAGTTCAGCGCGCTTTTCCGCGGTCGCCGGCCGAAAATGTTCGAGCCCCGCGGGAATCGCCTGCTGGGCGGAACAGATATTGCAACAGGCCGACCAAGAGAAAGCTGGCAATAAACCGGCCAGCGCCACGAACACCGCAAAACGATGAATCGGCCGCAAGCGACCGGGAATCGACAAACAGAACATTGGGGGTCTCCTCAAACTCGACTCAGTCCCACGGCTCCCCCGCATCGATGCGCGGGGCCGTACAGCCAGTCGGATTTGAGTATACCGCAACTTGGTGCAACCGCCTCGGATTCTGCACGGTTTTAAAGGACACAAACCTCCGTTCCTACACGCGAGGTTTGCGGCACTCTCGACCGTTGGCAGCATAAACACCCGGCCTCACGCTGCGGCACATGGGCGGAAACCCACCGTTCCGGCGGGGGTGCGGTCGGTATACTCGTGGGAATGGGTCGCGTTTCCGTTCCGCGCCCGCTCTCCCTTCGAGTTTAGCGGCCATTCGGCAAAAATCAAGAAACATCCAGCTCGATGTCATTGATCGACACATCCGTGTCGTGGCCCCCGACGTCCAACAGTCGGGTCCAATCGACATCGCCACTGCCGCGAGCGCCTTCTCGTTCGGCTTCTCGTTGACACTTAATGCAACACGTGGCGTACGGGAGCGCAGTCAACCGCGCCATAGGGATGTTGGTCGCGCACCCTTCGCAAAGGCCGTACTGTCCTGTCCGCATCCGCTCCAGGGCAATCTCGATACGGGCCAACTCCCGGCTTTCCACTTCCGCCAACTGGGAGCTGATCTCATCCTGGACCGAATCCAGGGCAGCATCGATCACGTCGCCGGAGGTCTGACCCTTCAGTTCCTTGAGAAGGCTCAAATCTCCCGCCAACGCCTTGCGAAGCGCGTCGCGCCGCTTGACCAATACCTGCCGCAAATTGAGGATCGCGTCTTTCCGATTCATGGACCTTCACCTGGGTTCAAATCCTGGCTGCGCCGAAGGCCTTGCCCCTCGGAATAACCAACAGAACCCCCCTTGTTCGTGACCCCGTGCCCTTGTTTACTGCCCGTTATAAAAACACCAACAGCTAATACGTTCGAAGCTGCAGGATTGTTTCAGATCGAATTGAAAAAATCTATTCGCCCGCCGCCGCTAAAAACGGCCGCCATCACGCTGGCGAAAAGCAAACCAACTATAGTACACGGCCGCCGGAGCGTGGGCAAAAAATCCGTGCTTTTCCATCCCCCCGGCCAACTCGCCCTGCCGGCAGTCGCAAAGTTATATCGCCGAAACGTGTTATGGCAAGGTCTCCGCAATCGCCGCGGCGGGCCAATAGGCGTGAACACCCCCGGCAGCAGTGGACACTCTGCGATTTCGTCGCATATCCCGCGCCGTGCGGTGTTTCGTAGCCCTTTTATGCGGCGATGCGCCTCGCCCGGCTCCGCCCTCCTCAACCTTTCGCACAGGGATAATCGTCAAATCCGGCAAAGATATACAGCACTTTTTCGCGAAACGCGCGAGTTCTCATCAGCTCGTCCGTGTCTTGTTGACCGCCGGAGATACGTAAGCTAAATGCTGTAGAGGACTTACTACCCAGAGAACGCCAGGGTCGGGAAAAACTCCTGGATCCAGGCCCACGGTATCCCATGGTCGGCCTTTCATCCACCTCCGTACTCGACCCCGCACTGGGCGAAATCGTGCTGCGCGTTCGCGGCACGTCGCGCGACGGCCAGATCGTCCGCCTGCGATCGCCCAAGTGCACCATCGGCTCGGCCCGCCACTGCACGCTGCGGCTTGCGGCCCACGGCGTCCAGCCCTTGCACTGCTTGATCCTTCGCGGCAACCGCGGCATGTTGGTCCGCCGCTGGGCTCCCGGCACCCTGCTCAATGGACGCGGTTTCACCGACGCCGAGTTGGCACCCGGCGATTGCCTGAGCATCGGGCCCATCGAATTGGAAGTCCTCCAGCACGACGGCTCCCCCGCCACACAATCGCGGACGCCATCTCCAGCATGGTCGCCGGCCGGCCCGAGCGAACCGCAGACGACCAGTGCCGGTCCCCCGCCGGACGGTTCGCCCCTCGGGCTGGATCTCGACGGGCAACGGGCGACGCTCGATCGCCAGCGGCAGGATCTGGATCGCTCCCGCTCCGCGTGGGACGCAGAGCGGGCCGAGACCGAAAAGCGGCTGGCCTCCGAGCAGCAACAGCTCCAATCGCGATGCAGCGAACTGCAAGCTCAGAACCTGGCGTTTGCGGAAGAACGCCAATTGTGGCAGACCCAACGGCGTGAAACCGAAGCGCGACTGGACCAAAGGGCGGCCGAGTTGGAGGCCAAAGCGGTCGCCTTGGAAGCCCAACGAGTCGCACTGGAAGAGGAACGCAAGCAGTGGGAGAATGCCCGCAGCGAAAGCGGCCAAGAATCGTCGCAGCAGACCGCGGCGTTGGACGCCCGCCGGGCGGAACTGGAAGAGCAGCGTAAATCGCTGGACCACAAGCAACGGGCCCTGGAAACCGAACGCCGCCAGTGGGAGATGCAGTGCCGCCACGACGAACGCGAACGTCAAGCGGAACTGGACTCGTTGCGGGCCGAGTTGGTCAACGCCCGCCGCTTGCTCGAAGAACATCTCGCCCTGCAAGGGGCCGCAGACGCCGAGCGCGAGACATGCCGCGTCGTCCAGGAAACGCAAGCCTTAGCCGCGGAACCGGCCGAGCCGGCCCACAGCGCCGCGAAAGAACCGGTGAATCTGAGCGAAGTCTTCCGCAGCCTCGGCATCAATCCGCCGACGGACGACGAACCCCAGCCGCCGCGTTCGAGCGCGGCCGACCATTTGTCGCCCACAGCGGTGGCCGCTGATGAATCAGCCGCAGAGATTCCCTCGCGCGACACGGCCGGCTTGTCCGGCAGCGCCGACCACTCGGTCGAGCAAGCCGGGCACCGGCCGGTCGTTCGCGGCGGCGGCGATTTCGCCGTGCCCGAGCCGCCGGCCCCTGAAGCAACGCCGGAGCCACCGTACTGTCCACCGGCCCCGGAAAGACGTCGCGCCGCGGCGCGCCCATCGGGAGACGAAGACGAATCGATTCAAGCCTACATGGCGCGGCTCTTGCAACGGGTAGGCGCTTCGCCGGAAGCCATTGAGCGCGAGAGTCAGCGGCAGCCGCCGCAATCCAGCGTCCCGGCCGCCGCCGCTGCCCCCCAAGAGGAAGCAGTCCCCGCCGTGCCGGCGAGCGTTCCCCAGCACAAACCGCTCAAGCAACTCGCTCCGCGGACGGTGGCGCCCGAGAAGATGGTGCCGCTTTCGGCGATGCGTGAGTTGGCCAACTTGCAAGCCGAGAGCGCCATCAGCCGTTATGTCCGCTCCAAGGCCCGCCGCACCGAGGCATCGAAAATGGCCGTGACCGTCATGGCGGCGCTGAGCGGCGCGATGCTGCTGCTGTTTTGGCGGCAGACGGGAATCCCGCTCACGCTGCTGGCCGCGGCCACCAGCCTGGTGGTCGCCCTTTGGGGCGGCCAGCACGTCTTAAAGTCCCGCCGGCAAACCGTCCGTTTGACAGCGCGGTGGTCGGCCGGTCGGAAAAAGCGCGCCGCACCCGCTCCTGCCTCCGCTGATTTGAGTCCCGACGCGTTGCAAGCGCCGGGCGACATCGCCGCGGAAGACTGGCAGGGCCTGTTAGGATCGGCCGAAACATAACTTCCGTGCTTTGTTGAGCGTGGCCGGCAAATCGCGAACTTATTTTTCTACCGATCCTTAGGCGAAATGGAGGATGCGTCCATCCCTCCCTTCTCACGCTGACTTCACCGACGCGGTCACCTGGTTGATCTTGTTGTACAGCGTCTTCAGGCTGATGCCCAATTCATCGGCCGCCTTGGGCTTGTTGCCGTCGTGACGCTCCAGGGCCTCGTAGATGGCCTGCATTTCCATCTCCCGCAGGCTTTGTCCGCCGGCGGCGATCCGCACCGCGGGCCGGGCCACGCGGCGGCCGGCCAGATGCCCCGGCAGGTGCTCCGGCCTGATCGGCCCCTCGTCGCAGAGGATCATCGCGTGCTCGATCGCGTTGGCCAGCTCGCGGACGTTGCCCGGCCACGTGTACTCGGTCAGTAGGCCGATGGCCTCGGGCGTAAACAGCACGTCGTCGGCCCGCGCGTGCGGCTGAAACCGCAGGGCCAGGTACTGCGCCAACTCGGGAATGTCTTCCACCCGATCGCGCAATGGCGGCAACACGATCTCGAAGGTGTTGACGCGGAACCAGAGGTCTTCGCGGAATTCGTCGGCCGCAACCATCTCTTCCAGCGGGCGATGCGTCGCGCAGACCACTCGCACGTCGCAGGTGAACGACTCGTTTTCGCCCACCCGGCGGACCTCGCCGCTTTCGAGGAACCGCAGCAAGCGGGCCTGCATGGCCTTGGGAAGCTCGCCGATTTCGTCGAGGAACAGCGTGCCGCCGTCGGCCACCTCGAACAGCCCGGTGCGGTGTTCGTCGGCCCCCGTGAAAGCCCCTTTGCGATGGCCGAAGAGCTCGCTTTCGATGAGGTTTTCCGGCAGCGCCCCGCAGTTGATGGCCACCAGCGGCCCGCCGGCGCGGGCGCTTTGATCGTGGACCGCCCGCGCCACCAGCTCCTTGCCGGTGCCGGTTTCACCCCGCACCAGGACCGTGGAATTGGTGGGCGCGACCCGGGAAATCAGTTGTTGCACGCGGAGCATGGCGGGCGACTGGCCGATCAAATTCGAGCCGCCTTCCAGCCGCTGCAGGCGTTGTTTGAGGGCCCGGTACTTGTTGGTCAGCTCGCGTTTTTCCGCCACCCGCCGCAACAAGGCCTCGAGCGCCGCCAGCTTGCAGGGCTTGGTGAGATAATCGAACGCGCCGTGCCGCAGCGCGGCCACGGCCGTTTCCAACGACGACTTGCCGGTGAGCACGATGGCCTCGGTGTCGGGCGAAAGCTCCTTGGCCTTGGCGATCACCTCGATGCCGTTGGGTCCCGGCATGTCGAGGTCCACGAGAATGCAGTCGTAGGTATTGCGCGCCAGCGCGGCCATGGCGGTGGCCCCGTCGGGACAGACGGTCACCTCGTGGCCCATCCGCGGCAGTTCCAGGCGCATCAATTCCTGCAGCGAGCGTTCATCGTCGGCAAACAGGAGTTTCAGGCGTTTAGGCGGCTTGGTACTGATATCCGATCTCCTTCGCGCGAGCGGCAAGCGGTAAACGAACGTGGAACGTGGCGCCCTGCCCCGGACCGGGGCTATCGGCGCGGATGTCGCCGCCGTGATCGGCGACGATGCGGTGGGTGATCGACAGGCCCAGCCCGGTGCCCTGCCCGGCCTTGCGGCGGGTGTAGAACGGCTCGAACACGCGATCGAGCACCGCCGGCTCCATGCCGCAGCCGTCGTCGCGGACGACGATCTCGGCCATCTCGCCGTCGGCCCGGACCGTGATCCAGACGTGCCCCTCCTCGTCCACGCATTCCAAGGCATTGGTGAGCAGATTCAACACCACCTGCTTGATTTCCTGGGCGTTGACCGAGGCCACCACCGCGGCCGCGGCCTGGAACTCGATGTGCTTGTGCTGGTGGCGGCCCAGGTGGCCCACCATCTCCACCACGCCCCGCACCAACGACCCCAATTCGGCGGCCTGCCGGCGGGCCTGGCCGGTCCGCGAGAAGTCCAGCAGTTTCTCGGTAATCTCTTTGCAGCGGAAGGCCTCGGTCTGGATCATCCGCAGATACTTGAAGACCACCGCGTGTTCCTCCCTTTGCGGGTCGAGGAACTCCTGCGTGCGGCTTTCCAACGATTCGGCGCAGAGCGCGATCGAGGCCAGCGGGTTGTTGATCTCGTGGGCCACTCCCGCCGCCAGAAAGCCCACGCTCGCCAATTGCTCGTTCCGCACCACCTGCTTGGTCCGCTCCTGCACCTGGCGATCCAGGTCGTCGCGGATCGATTGGAAGCGGGTCGTCATCAGGTTCATGGCTTCGGCCAGCTCGGCCATTTCGTCCCGCGTATCGAGATGGATGCGGTAGCTGAACTCCCCGCCGGCCACCCGCCGCGATCCGCCGATGAGGATCCGCAGCGGCACGAAGATCCACTGGTAGAACAACTTCACGAACAGGCCGAACACCAGCCCGGCCACCAGGCTGCTGGTCAGCGCTGCGCCGAACAGCCCGTGGTACTGGCCGCGGACCTCGGCGGCGAACCCGCTCAACCGCTTGTGCAGATGGCTGGGCAGCTCGGCGGCCAACTGCTGCAGGTTTTCCAGCTCCGTTTCCAATCCGTCGATCTTGAAGTCGTCGAGCATCCAGTCGTGATCGCGATTGGCGTTGCGGACGGCCGCCAGCGCGGCTTCGATCTTATGTACCGTCTCCCATTCCCGCTGCGTGTCGGCGATCTTCGAATCCGGCCCGAATTTGTGCTGCAAGTGGTCGCGATAATCGTCCAGCGTGGTCTCCACCTGCTGTAACTCGGTGGAGAACGAGTCGCGAATGATGCGGCTCCGCAACGGGTACTGGTCGAACCCGGAACGGGGAAGACTGCCCGTGCGGATCCCCTGCAACTCGCTGAGCGTGTTGCGCAGATCGTTGACGCGGGTATTGAGCTCGGCGGCCAGAGGCAACTCCACGGCCCGCCAACTGAGATTCTTGACCAGGCTGCGGTAGCAGTACGTGGCGTACAGCCCGCTGCTGGAAAGCGCTGTCACGACCAGTAACAGCAGTCCCAAGCCGACGAGCAGCTTGACCCGAATTGGCCAATTGGAGAACAAAGTGCGACCTCCTTGTCGCCGTGTATGCCGCGGCAGGCCACGCCAGGCGTGGTCCGGCAGACTTCCTGTCTACCATGGAGAGCGGGAGTGTAACATCCCGGGCGGGAGTGCGGCAAGAGGAAAGAATAAGGGCGGGAGGAATGAGAAGCTGGGTGAAAATGCGCGGTCTGGGGTAAACATCGATGGGCCGCGGGAGAATGCTTCCTCCTTCCTTCGGTTTCTCGTGGTCTACGCACACCTACGATGCTAGCAGCGTAACCTGCCGTACATTTCCGTCCGGTAGGATTATCCTTTGTTTTCGCGGTGTTTGCTGTCTCGCCAGTTTCTCAAGCGATTGGCAAACATGCGTCGCCCGCGCAAACATGAAACCCCGGCATGGACTCGATCCCAGGGAAGGCGTCTCCAAGATCCCGAGCGACCCACCGGAGAGGCTGCGCCTTTTCCCCGCCGGTAAGCGACTGTAGTTGTTTCTCAAGATCGTGAAGGAAACTGCTGGTCCCAGCCTCCGGTTTTGGGACGAACCGCCGCAGAGCGGTGAGTTGAAGCCAAGCATCGCTTGAACATCAGGGTCCTTCTCGCTGCCTTTGTACCCCCGTGTCCATAACGTACAATATCTTCACGAGGATACCCCCGGAGTCGTTGCAGATGCTGCCTTGTCCGTTTGGCTCGATCACGGTGCGTTCGGCCCATCTGGGCGATCTGCCGGTCATTGACCGCCTGATGGCCCCGTTCGTCGCTCAGCGCGAATTACTGGCGCGGACCGAGGGAGAAATGTGGGACCTTCTGCCGCAATCGTTCCTGGCCGAGGTGGACGGCCGGCCCGTGGGATTCGCCGCCTTGGAGATTTACTCCCAGAAGCTCTCAGAAATCCACTGTCTTTCGTACGAGGAATCGGCTCTCGCTCCGCAGATCATCGCGGCCCTGCTTCAGGTATGCCTGAGACAGGCCCGCGAGCACCAAATCCTCGAAATGATGGCGGTGGTACCGCACCGCTTGGAATCGACGCTTACCGACTGCGGCTTCTACGTCATCCTGCCGGGACAAAAAAAGGCCATGTTTATCCGCACCGGCCGCGGCTTGACGGGCAGGAACACGTCACCCCCCCTGGCTCCGTTACGAGACGTCGTCACTCGGCCAGCCAACAGCGGCGATGCAACGACCGTGGCCCGATTCCTCGCGCCGTTCGTCGCACGCGGCGAGCTTCTCCCGCGTACCGAGGAAGAACTACTCACGCTCCTGCGCCACGGCTTTGTGGCCGAAGCCAAGGGGAGTATCGTCGGCTTCACCTCGCTGGAGGTCTATTCCGAGAAGCTCGCCGAAGTGCAATGCGTTTCGGTCGACGAGGCCTACCGCGGCCAAGGCATCGGCCGGCGTCTGGTAACGATGTGCGTGGATCTCGCCCGTCAACTCCATATTGCCGAAACCATGGCTATCTCGGCCCGTGAAGAGGTGCTGCATTCCTGCGGGTTCGGCGACAGCCTTCCCGGCGCCAAGATCGCCCTGTTCGTCCGCAATCGATGAGTATCGAAGGCGGAAAGACTTCGGCGGGTAAACAAGGTGAGCATCGAGGAGCACAGCCTGCGGCTCCCCTTCGGCGGCGGCCAGGAACGGCCTCCCAATATGATCGAGGATCTGACGTTGATGTTGACGGCCGATCTGAATGCGGCCTCGGTGAAATGGACCGTGCAATGGCAGCGATCAGTCGGAAAACGAGGCCAACACGGAGCGCAATAAGGATCGGTCGAAAAATAACTTCCCGGTTTTGTTTCCTTTTCCGTATCCTTCCGGTGCTCGTTGTTGATACAATGGCGTCATTAAGGCGCCAAACCGCTCGGCTTGGGGACTTTTGCGGACCAGTTCCGCGTCGAATCCGTGAAGGTGGGGCCGATCGCCGCCCGGCTGATAACAGGTTGAATCGTCGTTCGGGGGTATGGGGATCATGAACCTGTCGTTTCGACGAGTCAGGCTCCGACGCTGTCCGGGTTCCGTAACGAAGGGTTCGGGTCCGCCTCGGTCCTGGCACAAAAAGCCAAACAGTTCGATGATGGACTGTACGCGGCCATGGAACTTGCCGCCACCTGAGTTGGATGTGGGGCTCAACGGCAGCTGCCCTGCCTGAATCCGCTTGATCAGACTCGCCAGGATCGCCGCGCGGGTCTGGTAACGGTCGCAGAGCCTTGACCAACACCTCCGTCCCGACCTTGTCCTTCAACTCGGGCATGAACGAACAACAACCCTGGATCACCTGGGAAGAATCCGGCACGCGGCACCGTGCCCGCTGGCGCTCTGAATCGCAAGCGATGCCGGCGGCGCTGCTGCCCGTCGATGACACCTTCCCGGTCAACGCCGCCTACAAGCTGGTCAATGAAGGCACCGGCCTGCTGTGGCGTGGCGACTTCCAGAACGGGCGGCAGTTGCTGCAGGCCCTGGGTCGCCGGGTCGACAGGCCACCCCGCGTGCACACGCCGCGCGCCGGCGCGCCATCGCCCCCGCGCGCCGACGCGGCCACGCTCGCGCGCGACGCATTCACGCGCCACCGCGAGGCGCTGGCGCGCCGGGCAGCGTTGCTCGGTCGCGTGCTGCTCGCGTTCGAGCCCGGTCACACGATCGCGCTGCGCCGCGCGCCCGACGTGCGTGCCGCATTGACCGAGGCCTGGGGCGCGCCCGATGGCACGGCGTCCATCGCGTCGCTGCGCGAGCTGCAGGGCCTCATCGGCGCACACGAGTGGCGCAGGAAAGGCGTCGACGTGCCCGCACTCGGTGGGCGCATCCATCCGTACTTCGGCGTGTTCTCGCCATTGCGGGGCGAGTATCTGGGCCTGATCGCGCAGGCGCCGTTGCCGCCGGGTGCACAGGCGTTGGCGTTCGATGTGGGCACCGGCACCGGCGTAATCGCGGCCCTGCTCGCACGCCGCGGCGTGCAGCAGGTGATCGCCACCGATCTCGACCCGCGCGCAGTCGCCTGCGCCACCGACAATGTCGCCCGCCTGGGCGTCGCGGAACACGTCCGCGTCGTCGCCGCGGACATGTTCCCGGAAGGCCGCGCGGCACTGGTCGTCTGCAATCCGCCGTGGGTGCCGACACCCGCGAACGCGGCCATCGAGCGCGCTGTCTACGACCCGGGCAGCGCCATGCTGCGCGCCTTCCTCGACGGCCTCGTGGCCCATCTGACGCCGGGCGGCGAAGGCTGGCTGGTGATGTCCGATCTGGCCGAACACCTGGGCCTGCGCAGGCGCGACGAGATGCTCGCATGGATCGTTGCCGCCGGCCTGCGCGGGATGGCGCGCCACGACACGCGAGCGACGCATCCCAAGGCCGGCGACCCCGCCGACCCGTTGTACGCGGCGCGCAGCAAGGAAGTGACCTCGCTGTGGATACTGGGGGCCGCATGAGCACCGCCCGGCGGCCAGCAGGTGCTCGCGACGCCGCGCCTGCAACTGCGCGAAATCGTCGCGAACGATTCACCCGCGCTGCCGTCGTTTGCCGCGAATCGCTGGGTGGGCTACGCAACCCCGACTGCGTTCATTGGGAACCAACGACCGTTACGGAGAGGATATGCCGTCAGTGTCGCCGAGGCCTCTGCCGATCTGCCACCGGCATGGCGCGGCCGATCAACGGGCCGAGTATGACCAGTGTGTCTGCTCAGTGTGTGCGGCGATACCTCTGGAAAGTCACATCCATCGCCGCGGTCTTGCTGCTGAGGTAGGGAAAATGTCCGTAGCGCACGGACAACTCGGCTTCGGCTTCGGCGGCGCCCTTTCCGCGGACGGCGTAACAGTACAGCGCGCTGACCAACCCCGTGCGATCGGCGCCCGACTTGCAATGGACGAGAATCGGTTTCGGGGCTCTGCGGACAATCTCTAGAATAGCGGCGACCTGTGCCTCGGTCAGCGGCTGTTGGGCTGAAACGTTTATGTCGCAATGCATCACGCCACGCTTCCGCGCGACTGCGAGTTCGTCGATGTACCAGGTGGAATGGGGATTGGCGCCGCGGAGATTCAGGATCGATTTGATGCCATACGTGTCGATTGCCGATATGAATTCGTCTTTGTTCAACTGAGCCGAGCGGTAAAATTGGCCCTCCGCCACCGTGTGGAAATTGGCGCTCCAAACGATGCCCGCGCGGTACAGGATCGCCGATCCAGCGATAAGGCCAGCCGCGAGCACGGCCCGCCGGATCATCCTCTGGAATTTTCGGTATCCGTGGAACAAGGCGCAGACCATCCCTATGTGTTCGGGCGAGTAACGGCGCCCAATGGCACGGCGTGTGCCGGGCCACCGGCAGCCCAAGGTGCTCTGCACCTTTCTACGTGTAGAAACGTCCGTGGTTCGTACATCTCTGTTTCCCCGTCATTCTGCTCACCCTCCAATAGACCACCGCTCTTCAGTAACAGCGAACCCGGAACCGATCCAAGCTCATTCAGCCATTCCATAGAAGTACACGCCATTCATTTCGCATTTTCCCCGCCGTGGTTTGCTGCGCAGGAAAGCGCGCCGCGAGGAACATCGACCGCTGTTTCGGCAATCCGCGCCGCACGGCTCAGCTCATTTGACAGCAGTACCACCCGCTGGGTCGCATTGCCGTCCAATCTCAAGAACGTGCCCGCATCGGCGCGAAGCGAGGAATTGCGAACGATCGCTCCCGCGACCTGGATGAAATGCACGATCGGCTGGGCATCAGGGCGGCAGGCCGCATCCAGCCCGTCGATGATGAGGTCCTTGACGTCGTCGCAAATCAGCGCGTGACGGCGATCAGGCTCCGTGGTGTCGACGCGGATGTTGTGGAACTTCAGCCCGCGTGCGTGGCGGCAATAGAACCCATAGGCCGGAAGCACGCCGAACATCCCCGGGTCCGGGTAGCGGTGCTCGTACTCGGGCACGGTCCTGGCGGCCAGGCCCTTTTTACCGCCACCGTCGAAGGTGATTTGAATGTCGTAGAGCGAGACATTTTCCACCGGGTGCCCCGGCACGCCCGTGATCGAGCAGCCGACGTTGGAAGCCCCGGTGGCCACGATGTGGCTCAGCAGCACGTTACGCAGGGCCCCCACCTCAGGCTTGGGACCATTTTCCGTAAAGGGCCGGGCCCGGTTGCCCAGCCGCAGGAAGATCGGCGTGGAAACGCCCTGTACCGTGATATTCGAAATCACCACGCGATCCAGGATTCCGCCATCGACGGTCTCCAGGGCGATGCCGCAAAGGCCGCGGTTACTGCCGCAGATCGGCTTGCTAAAACGGGGCGAGCAAATCGTGCAGTTGCTGATGGCAATGTCCTGAAAGCCGCCATTGGATTCGGTGCCCATTTTCAGCGCGGCGCAATGGCTGCTGAGCACGCAATTGTTGACCACCACATTCCGGCAGGGGCGATCGAGCGTGCTCTTCAGGCACAGCGCGTCGTCATCCGTATCGAACATGCACTCGGAGATGCTCACGTCGTGGCAGCCGTCGATGTCCACACCGTCGTTGTTATAGCCTACGTGATTGAAGACCGTCACGCCGCGGAGCCGCACCCGGTCGCAGGCCAGGTAATGTTCCATCCACATCGGCGAGTTCTGCAAGCGGACACCTTCCACGCGCACGTCGCGACAACGGACCAGGCGAATCACGTAGGGCCGGTTCTTGTACTCCTTCCAGCGGAACGCCCCGCCACTGCCGTCGATCGTGCCACGGCCCACGATGGCGACGCGCTCCAGGCCCTCGCCAGCAATCAAGCTCTGGCAAACGTACTGGTCGGCGTAGGACCGCACGCTTCCCCGGTGTTCCGGGTAATCATGGGGGTCGGTGCTACCCAGCAACGTCGCGCCGGGCTCCAGGGAAAGCGTGACGTTGTTCTTCAGATAGAGGGTCCCGGAGCGAAATGTGCCCGGGGGCAGGCTGACGGTGCCTCCGCCCGCCGTGCTAGCCGCGTCGACGGCCTTCTGGATCGCCTGGGTCGCCAGCGTCTTGCCATCCGGCAGCGCGCCATAATCGCGGACGTTGAAAACGGGCGGCCCGGCCGCTATGCACGCGATCTCGCCGTGGAAGACCAGCCCGATCAAGACAGCGCCGCGAAGGATGCTCATGGTTGTTCCTCTTGCCGGTGATTCTTCGACAGGGCCCCGGTCTAAATACCTTGCATGCCACCTTCGATGCCCTCCTTGGGATCGCCTGCCATTATCTGCTGCGGCAGAAATAGAATCAACAAGGGGACTTGTTCTTGTGGCAGACTGCGTCGGTGGGGCCCTCCCCGCCGTACCATTTTCCGGCGTCCAAAGTGATGGTGATTGTCATGCAACTCATCATCACGCCTGGGGGGCAGATTCGTTGCGTTTACAGCGAGGAGATCGACCTCGCCGCCCTGGGCAATCTCGCGATTACCCGGGCATCCCCTGTCGAACCGGACCAGCATGGACGCCGCTTGGCCGACATGTCACCAATCGAAGGGCCCGTGTTCGGCCCATACGCAACCCGGAGTGAAGCCCTGGCGGCCGAGCAGAAGTGGCTGGAATCCCCCTGGCAGTTTGCACCGATCCGACCTGATTTGGCTCTGCTGAGGCAGGCCGTATCGCGCGCATCTGCAGCCAGGTGCCATTTGCAGCGGTACCCTGTACTGCTAGACTGGCTAAGGTGGCTTGCTCGTATGATTTGTGCAAATCGTCGGGCGGACGCACTTTGGATCTGGCGACCCTCGTCGAGAAGGAAGGTGTTCTTGCCCACAGACATTTGCGACCACCCCATGCATCCGCTCGGCCTGCAGGCGCGAGTGCTGCTTGTCGGCGTCTTTGGCCCCTATGCCCAAGATGATCAGTACGGTAGTCGTCTTATCAACCCGATGGAGCTGTTTCACAACCAGGTGACGCGGGTTCAGGGGGCCTTCTCGTTCCGGTCCTTCTATCGTTCCTGGGGACTCATGCTGATTCAGGTCAACCTGCGGGCCCCTTGTACGCTGTTGGACTTTCCTTCAGAAAAGAGGTTCGTTGAGGAGATCAAGACTCAGAAATACGAGGTCATAGGAATAAGTTCGATCGTTCCCAATCTCTTCAAGGTGAGGAGGATGTGCCGGTTGATCCGAAAGCACCAGCCGAACTCCACAATCATCGTCGGCGGGCATATTGCCAATGTACCCGGTGTGGGGAAGTTCCTGGATGCGGACTACATCGTCCAGGGGGATGGTGTTCGCTGGATGCGCCGCTTTCTCGGCGACGACGAGAATCGGCCCATCGCTCATCCGCAGATCTTGACCAACCATCGGCCGCGCATCATGGGTGTGCCGCTTCACAATCACGCCGGTCTCGACTACGCCACTCTGATTCCGGGCGTCGGCTGTCCCATCGGATGCAACTTCTGTTCAACGTCCGCGATGTTCGGAGGCAAAGGGAAGTTCATTGAGTTCTACAAGAGCGGCGCTGAGATCTTCGACATCATGTGCGCGCTGGAGGCGAGCCTGCAGGTCCGCGGCTTCTTTGTGATGGACGAGAACTTCTTGTTTGATCGGAAACGAGCCCTGCAACTATTGGACCTGATGGAAAAGCACGGCAAGTCATGGTACTTGGAAGTCTTCAGCTCCGCCAACGTTCTGCGGCGATATACCATGGAACAACTGGTCGCACTGGGGATTAACTGGGTCTGGCTGGGTTTGGAGGGGCAGGACTCGCCGTACGCCAAGCTCGCGGGAATCGATACGATATCGCTAACTCGCGAGCTTCAATCCCACGGAATCCGCGTACTCGGCTCAAGCATCATCGGCATGGAACAACATACCCCGGAGAACATCGACAAAGTAATCGACAATGCGATTCGCCATAACACGGACATGCACCAATTCATGCTCTATACGCCGGTCCCGGGCACGCCTTTGTACGCCGAGCACGAGGCCAGCGGCACCCTGCTGGGAATAACCGAGGTTCCGCTGGCGGACACTCATGGACAACTGCTGTTCAACTTCCGCCACCCGCATATCAAGAATCGCGAGGAAGGCGAGTTTCTGTTGCGCGCCTTCCAGCGGGACTTCACGGTGAACGGTCCGAGCGTGGTCCGAATCGTCCGCACGTTGCTGCAGGGTTGGAAACGCTACAAGGACCATTCCAATTCACGCATCCGCGCCCGCTATGCGCACGAAGCGAGCAATCTGCCGGTCAACTACTCAGGCGCGCTCTGGGCAGCGCGGCATCGATACCACGACGATCCGCATCGCTCGCAACTGATTTCACAAGTATTCGAGGACCTGTGTACTGAGTTCGGCGACGTAGCGCGCCGCGCCGCGCCGATCGTTGGCCGCCGCCTTTACCGCGCGCTGCGGCGCGAGGAACAGCGATTGCAGCAGGGCTGGACGTATGAGCCGCTGATGTTCTACGAGACGAATTCGGCTGAGGGGCCGGAAGCGGCCGAACGTGTCCTGGGCGTGACCGCCAATTCTGCATCGAGCGACGATGGCCTTGCGGTAATCTGCGGTGCCACGCAGTAGAACAGGGCTCGGGCTGCCTGTGGACGCACGGCGGGTGATCCGGCACGATCGGGATGGACGCGTTGTCGGTTTCCGCTCAGACAGCGCGCTCAGCGGCAGGCTCCGCCATCGCAGTTCCTCGCGAACCATCGTCCCAGGCGAACCCGGTTGCGCGCGAAAACGCCGTACAAGCAATCGAGCACCCCATGGACGACCGGCCATCGAATCGGTGCGGCGAGCCAACCCAACCCCACGGCCCGGTAGGCTTCCTGAATGGCTTCCAACCGCCGCACGACGCGCCCATCCGGCAGCACCCCGTGTAGAACGCCCATAACCTCTTGCCGCGTAAGGCCATATCGGGCCGGGTCGAAGTCTGCCGCGGCAATGTCCTCGACCGCCAGCTTGCCTTCCCGGTCGCGCCGCTTCAGCCATTCGACCTCCCGCCGGCAGAACGGGCACTCGCCGTCGTAGAGCAACTTCACTCGCCAATCGGGCACGCCAGCGCCCTCCGTGTTGGTCCAAGATCTTGACTGCGGCATGGCGGCCTGACAGTGCATTGTTCAAGCACGCACGGGCCGGGGCAATCCCGTCCTTCTGCCTCCGTGTATTCCCCGGCTCTTGCCCAGTGCGAAGTCCAGTTCCGTTATCCCTGTCAGCATCGCCGTCCGGGCCAGGACACCTGCGAGGTCGTGGCCGTGGACCAGTCAGAGAACGCTGGGCAGTCGGAGCCGGTCTTTCCCCCATCCGGACCGCCTGTGAAGCCCGATTGTCTGCGCGAGAATCCACGGGCCAACTGGAATTCCGCGCAGCTCTCAGCTAACTTGGGGGAGGAAGTTGTCGCTCGGAGCGTCGCCGGGCGGAGTCCAAACGGGAAATATCAGGTGCGATCATGAGAACAACGTCACTTCTTGCTTGGACTGCGGCCGTCTGGCTGACGGTCGGTGCGCCAACATCGCAGGCACAACTCCCCGTGAATTCTCATCCACTGCGGATCGGCGCGGACCAGCGTGGTGGCAGTCCCTTTCGCGGCGAAATGGCGGCAGTCCGGCTGTACCGTCGCACGCTCACGCCGGACGAGATCAAATTGCTCGCCAGCACCAAGCCGGACGTGAAGAGCGTCGTGCCCGGCGCTGTGGGGGAATGGCTTGTCGGCGGCAGCCTCGATGGAGTCAAAGTCACCGGTGCAGCGAGGGCGGTCAGCGCCGGCGGTGCGGCCTGCGTGCGGTTCGACGGTGGGTATCTGACCATCGCGAATGACTCGACGTTCGACTTCCCGCAGGGATGCACGCTGGAGGCATGGATACGACCGGATGCCGGCGCAAGTGGTCGTATCGTCGACAAGATCACCCCCGGTGGCGCCGACGGCTGGTTGCTCGACGCTTATCCCGGCAACGCCGTGCGACTCATCGTTGCCGACGACACGCTGACGCACAAGCTTCCGCACACCGACAAGTGGACTCACGTGGCCGCCACGATGGATACAGGTGGCGCCGGTGCGCTGTTCATCAACGGCGCGCTCGTCATGGGCAGCGTGGCGATTCACGATGGCATCGCGCTGCGCGGCGCCGCTCCATCGCCGGACCAGCCGCTCACGCTCTGGTATCGCCATCCGGCAACGCGGTGGACGGAGGCGAGCGTTCTCGGCAATGGCCGGCTGGGGGGCATGATCTGGGGTGGCGTGAAGCGGGAGCACGTGGATCTCAACGAAGACACGCTCTGGTCCGGCGAACCGTACGACAATGTCAACCCGGACGGCCTGAAGGCACTTCCGGAAATACGCCGCCTTCTCGCTGCGGGGAGGAACAGGGAGGCCCAGCGGCTTGTCGAGCAGAAGATGAACGGCAAATTCAATCAGAATTACCTGCCGCTCGGCGAACTGAAGTTGGATTTCCCCATTACGGGTGAAGTGTCCGAATACCGCCGCGAACTCGATCTTGCGCACGCTGTGGCGCGGGTGCAGTTCAAGCAAGATGGCGCCCATTACACGCGCGAAGCGTTTGCATCGCAGCCGGCGCAGGCGCTGATCGTGCGGCTTGCCAGCGACCATCCGGGGAAGGTCTCCTTTACCGCGTCGCTCGATAGCCAATTACGGCATGCCACGAAAGCCGCCCCGGGTTACCTTCGTTTGACGGGCCGTTGTCCGGCACACACCGACCCGAGTTACCACGGCAACTGCATCGTGTATGACGACGCCTCCGACGGCAAAGGAATGCGATTCGAGACACGCCTCGTCGCGGTGAACGCAGGCGGGCACATCCACATTACCGACCACGGCATCACCGCCGCAGGCTGCGACAGCGTCACGCTGTTGCTGGTCGCGGCCACCAGCTACAACGGTCCACACAAAAGTCCCAGCCGAGAAGGCAAAGATCCCGCGAAACTCTGCGACGATTATCTCCGGCCGCTCGCCGGAAAATCGTACGCCCAGTTGCGTGACGGGCACATTGCCGACTACCAGAGTCTGTTCAACCGCGTCGCGCTCGACCTTGGGCATTCCGACGCCGCCATGTTGCCCACCGACGTTCGCTTGAAGAAATATCAACCCGGCAACGACCCGGCCCTGGCGGCCCTGTATTATCAATTCGGGCGTTACCTGCTCATCGCCGGCTCGCGGCCCGGTACGCAGCCGTTAAATCTGCAAGGCATCTGGAACCACCAGATGCAACCACCTTGGTCGGCGAATTGGACGCTGAATTGCAATGCCGAGATCAACTACTGGCCGGTCGAAATGGCAAACCTGGGCGAGTGCCACCTGCCGTTGATCGAGCTGACGGAGCAACTCAGCATCGATGGCGCACACGTCGCGAAAGACCTCTACGGCGTACGCGGCTGGGTGGCGCACCACAACACCGACATTTGGCGTCAGGCCGGCCCCGTGAGCGGCAGCGCCCTGTGGAGCATTTTCCAGGTCGGCAGTGCCTGGCTTTGCCAGCACCTGTGGGAGCACTATGCCTTCTCGTGCGATGCCGACTACCTCCGCCGGGTCTGGCCCACGCTCAAGGGCGCCGCCCGGTTCTATCTGGATTACATGGTGGAGGAACCGTCACACCACTGGCTGGTTACCGCGCCGGACACGAATTTCGAAAATGCTTTCCGCAAACCCAATGGAGAAACCGGTTGCACCTGCATGGGTCCGACGGCGAGCATGGAGATGGTGCGCGAGTTGTTGCAGAACTGTGCGCAAGCCAGCCGGATTCTCGGAACCGACGCCGATCTTCGCGCGGAAATAGCGAAGGCGCTGCCGCGGCTGCCGCCCCTGCAAATCAGCCCCGCCACCGGCGAACTCCAGGAATGGCTCGACGACTGGCAACGCACGGCCCCCTGCCAAGTGCTTTCCAGTTGGGGTGCGATTTGCAGCGCCCAGATCACCCCGCGGGGGACGCCGGCGTTGGCCGCTGGGCTGCGGAAGATTTTCGACACCGGCAAGTGGTGGAAGAGCGGCGCGGTCGGAAGTTGGCAGGGGGCGTTCCAAGCCAACGTTTACGTACGCCTCGGCGACGGAGACACGGCGTTGGCCGTGCTCGACACGCACTTCCATCGTGTCGTGAATCCGAACTTCACCGCCCGTTTCACCGAATGGCAAATCGACGGCAACTTGGGGCAGACCGCCGCCATCGGCGAGATGCTTCTGCAAAGCCAAACGGGCGAAATCGAGTTGCTGCCCGCATTACCCAAAGCGTGGCTTGACGGCAGCGTGAAGGGCCTGCGGGCCCGCGGCGGCTTCGAGGTGGCCTTGCAATGGAAAGCCGGCAGGTTGATGTCGGCCGAGATTCGCTCGCTGGCGGGCAATCGGTGCAAGGTCCGGCGGGGAAGCAAGACGGTGGAATTCTCGACCGAACGCGGGAAGAGCTACCGGCTGGACGGCGAACTCGCACCATGGTGAGCGATTGCACGTCTGCGCCGCTGGGACTTGCGATCGTAGATCGCCGGCCAGGTGTTGATTGAGTCGCTGGAGTGGGATGCAGGTACCGCCGATTTTTGGCCGTGGACTCGTGGGTGATTCTGGGAGAAAACCCGCGGGCAGCAGTGGTGGTTGACGGGGGTTCGGCCAGGCAACACAATGGAGACGAATTGCCGGCCGGCCGTGTTCTGCCGGCCATTCCCGCCGAGGATGGGAAATCCGGCTCGTCCCACCGCTCCCAAACCAGAAGTCTTCCTGCCCAGAGAGGTCTGTCATGAAGAAGTGTCTATCGTGCTGCGCGGTTGTGCTTTCCCTATCGCTGGTGGCACCCGGCGTGCCCGAAGTTCGTGCCGACGTCAAGCTGCCCAAGGTGCTCAGCAGCCACATGGTATTGCAGCGCCAGCGGCCGCTGCCGATCTGGGGCTGGGCCGATCCCGGCGAAGAGGTCACGGTCCGGCTGGACAAGGCCACGGCCATCGCCAAGGCCGACGCCAAGGGCGACTGGAAAGTCGTGCTGCCGGCCGTGAAAGCCGACGGCAAGGCCCACTGCATGACCATCAGCGGCAAGAACCAGATCGTGCTCGACGACATCCTCATCGGCGAGGTGTGGATCGGTTCCGGTCAGTCCAACATGGAGTTCAGCCTGTGGGGGAGCACGGGAGGCCGGGAGGCGGTCGCCGCCGCCAACTACCCACAGATCCGCCTGCTGCACGTCGAAAAGGTGCAGACACCGCAACCGGCCAAGGACATCGTGGTATTCAACGGCCTCAAGATCAAGAACCGGCCGGCGCCGTCCCCGGCGACCGGCCCGGCCTGGAAGGTTTGTACGCCGCAAAGTGTGCCCCTCTTTTCGGCCGTGTTGTACTATTTCGGGCAGCGGCTGCACAAGGAACTCAATGTGCCCTTGGGCCTGATCAACAGTTCCTGGGGTGGCTCGCCTATCGAGGCCTGGATCTCCGGGACGAAGGATGGCGGCATGTACAACGGCATGATCGCCCCCGTTAAACCCTTTGCGATTCGCGGCGTGATCTGGTACCAGGGCGAGACCAACGTGCTTCAGAAGAGCGGGATGAAGTATTACGAGAAGATGCAGCACCTGATCGGCGGCTGGCGGCGGACGTGGGGCTGCGATTTCCCCTTCTACTTCGTCCAGATCGCGCCGTTTGTCGGCACCCCAAGGTGGCATTATCCCGAGGGTGAGCTGACCGCGCTGTGGGAGGCTCAGGCGGCGAGCCTGAAAATTCCCGCCACCGGCATGGTTGTTGTCACCGACAAAGTGCGCGACCTGACGAACATCCACCCCATCGACAAGCTGGAGGTGGGCAACCGCTTGGCGCTGTGGGCACTGGCTAAGGATTACGGTCGGCGGGACCTTGTCTACTCGGGGCCGCTGTACAAGTCGATGAAGGTCGAGGGCGGCAAGATCCGCCTGTCCTTCGCCCACGTCGGCGGCGGGCTGAAGTCACGTGACGGCAAGCCCCTGACCGAGTTCGAGATCGCGGGTGCGGACGGCAAGTTCGTTCCCGCCGAGGCTGCCGTCGCGGGTAATACGATCCTCTCCGCCGCCAAGGAGGTTGCCGCGCCCACGCAAGTGCGGTTCGGCTGGCGGAACGAAGCGAACCCCAACCTGGTCAACAAGGCGGGGCTGCCCGCTTCGCCGTTCCAAACCAACAACTGGCAAGGCGGCACGGGCGAGTAGGCGCTGTTTTACTTCGACCGTTCATGAATCGCTGACCTCCCCTGAAAGAACCGCTGGCTGAGGGCTTCGCCGATCAGCTTGCAGTGGCACGTGTTGCCGTCTTTGCAGGCACAGAGCAGGCAACACTACTTGCCCTCTTCCTGACGGACGGCGAGGATCACCTATCCCCCGGCAATCCATGAAAACCGCCGCACGACTTCTGCGATAATCTTTCACCCGCCCGGTGACAAAACGCAGTTCGATCCTGTTGCCTGTATCTGCGGTCCGCCCAGACAGATGCGGTCGCGCAGCCAACAGTTCTACCTCGCGCGCATGTCATAAACGTACAAGAACTCACTATGACGGATGTAGAGCCGGCCGCCACAAACGACTGGATGGGCCCACACCGGCCCGTCGCCGCCCTTGGGAATCTTGAAAGTGCTCGTCAATATATGGCTTGTCGGCGTCGGCCGTACCAGGCCGACCTTGCCCTTCTCGCTCAGGACGTAGAGCATTTCGTCGGCATAGGTCAGCGAGCCTTCCCCCAACCCCCGCTCGGCATACATCGTTTTGCCGGTCTTCCAATCGAGGCAGATCCACTTGGAATTGCTGTTGCGATTCGCCACGCCGTAGAGATAACCGTCCAAGAGGATCACACCTCCCTGGCGGTTGTCCAGATCCGTGCTGCGCCATACCGGCTCGACGGAGGTCTTCTTTCCTTCGACCTTGATCTGCAACAACACGGAACCCTTTCCGTAGCCGGCCGTAAGAAATACCTGGCCGTCGTGGTACACGGGCAGGGTGCAGATGCAAAAGGCGCCCGACTTGTAGTGTTTGAATTGCCACAATAGCTCGCCCGTGTCGGCGTTGACGCCGATGAGCTGAAATTGGCTCACGGCGAGGATCATCCGCAAGCCCTGGCAGTGGACCAGGATCGGCGACGTGTAGCCGGCCGGCTCGCCCACGCTGGGCGACCGCCACACCGTCTTCCCGGTATTCTTGTCCAAGGCCACCATCGCCGTTGCCCCGCCGGGACAACAAATCACCCGGTCGCCGTCGATCAACGGCGATTCGGACTGGTCGTACCCACCGCCCTTGCCGTGGAATTCCGTGCCCAGGCTCAAGCTCCAAACACGTTTTCCCGTCTTGGCTTCCAAGCAGACGAGTTGGCCGCCGGCATTTTCGTGGTACAGCCGGTCGCCGTCGATGGTTGGAGTGCAGCGGGCTCCGGCGGGCCTGGCGGTCGCCCGCCCTTTGCCGTTCTCGGCCTGCCACTGGACATGGCCGTCCATATTCAGGGCAGTGATTACCGTGTCGTCGTGGAACTCACCGGCAGTGTAGATACGGCCTTCGGCCATTGTGACGCCGGCAAAACCGTGTCCGATGCCTTTAGCGGTCCAGATGAGTTTGGGCCCATCTTCGGGCCATTTCTTCAACAGTCCGGTGTCGGCCGAGCGGTTGTCCCCGTTGGGACCATGGAAGCGCGGCCAACAGGGAGCCTCGGCAGACATGGCCAAAGGCCCGATGGCACCCGCCCCCGGCAGAAAGAACGCCAGGATGATCAGCGACACCGATCGCGCGATCGTGTGCCACAAGAGTGCGGTGGCCTTCACGCAGTATCCTTTCGTGGTTCTTACGATGGTTCCGGGAGAGCCCATCTCAAAACGCGCTGTGGGCCCCGCAGCACAACGTTTGTTTGGCCCATGCGGCGAGACGCCGCATCTACGAGTTCTGGGATCGGCTCAAAGGCTCAACGCTACACTTCCCAGCCCGGGCGGTAGCTGCGCTTCACGAAGCGGTTCACGTCGTCGAGATTGGTACACTTCATCGCAGCCACGTCCCAATCGACCTTCCTGCCCGGGCCGGCGAACATGGCGAGCTGGCCGGTGAGGATCATTTCGGTGAAGGCGGCGGAATAGTCGACGAAATTGGAGCAGGGGACGCCGCCATTGCGGATCGCCCAGAATAGGTCTTCGATTGGGCCGCCGTGGGCGCGGGGGAGCGTTTTTTCGGGCAGCTTGAATTCCTTTTGCCGCTTTTCGGGCAGGATGCGCACGCCGCCGCCATACGTGTCGGTGATCATGTAGCCCTTGTCGCCGACGTAGACGGTGCCGTCGTTGATCGGCTTGTGCAAGAGTGTTTCGACGTCCTTGATGACTTGCGGCTTCTGGCCGCTGTTGTCGTAAGTGAAGACGTGTACGGGAGGCATTTTGCCGCGGGCCGGGTAGGAGAACTTCAACACGTTGCTGCGCGAGAACATCTCGGCGCTGCCGCGATCCTGGCTGAGGCACTCGATGCTGTAGGCCTTGACCTCCTGGAGCCGGAGGGCCCAAAACACGCCGTCGAGCACGTGGCAGGCCATGTCGCCGAGGGTGCCAGTGCCGAACTGCCGCCAGTTGCGCCACGAGAAGGGATGCAAGCCGTCGTGGTAAGCGCGGTGCGGCGCGGCGCCGAGCCATTCGTTCCAGTGCAGCCCGGCGGGCACGGGCTTGCCGGGCGGAATGCCGCCGTTGCCGCCGAAATTGCGGTTGAAGACGCTGTGCGTTTCCTTGACGGTGCCAATGGCTCCGGCCCAGATGCACTCGACCAACCGCCGGTATCCCTCGCCGCAATGGCCCTGGTTGCCCAACTGCGTGAGCACCTTGTTGGCCTTGGCCGCTTGGGCCAGCGTGCGGCATTCGTAGATATTGTGAGCCAGCGGCTTCTGGCAGAAGGTGGCCTTGCCGCGGGTGATGGCGCGGATGGCGGCCGGGGCGTGGTGGTGGTCGGGCGTGGAGATCAAGACCGCGTCGAGTTCCTTGTGGCACTCGTCGAGCATCTTGCGGTAGTCGCAGTAGACCTTGGGCGGAACGACGTCCTTCTGATCCTTGTGCTTCTCCTGGAACTTCTTCATGGCCTCGGCCGCGCGGCCGTCGTCGATTTCAACGATGGCGACGAGTCGCTGGTCGAGCCCGGCGCCGAGGGCGTAACCGCCCATGCCGCCGGAACCGACCACGGCCACGCGGAGTTTTTGCTGCGCGGCAGGGGCAGCCAGCAGTTGCGGCAGATGCCACGCGGTTGCGGAGGCGGCCGCCGACGCGGCGGTGGTCTTCAAGAAATTTCGGCGCGTTGTGGTGCGATTCATCGCGGTTGGGTCCTTCGGGCGGATGGCGGGGAAACGGGGTGCGGGCGTACAGCGCAGGCGATCAGGCCGCGACGGCGGCGGCCGACTGCCGGGAAAATTTCATGATCCGACATTTCCCATTTGCAGTGAGCATGAAGCCGATCGAGGCTCGTTCGGCGGTCCATTCTAACATAGCACCCCCCCGCGTCTAGCGCCCAGGCGGACTTTCTGTGCTTGGCTGCCATTTGCCTTTGCCTGAAAACCGCATGCCACGCCTCTGCCCGAGGAACGCATGCAGGTTTTGGCGATTGACGAGCGCGGTTTCCCCCAGACCGAGCCCGGAACCAAGTTCGTCATCACGAAGCACCGCTTGGGCAGCACGAACCTGCGAGATCCTCCGCCCAGAGTGTCGGATAACTCCGCAGGAGGTCGGCTTCCGATATCCCCTTCCGCCGAGATTGCTCCAGGACCCACACCGGAATCCGGGTTCGCACGATGCAAGGTTCTCCCCCGCAGATTCCCGGCGTGTTCTCAACTCCCGGGAAGGAATCGCCAAGATCCCGCGCGACCCACTGGAGAAGCTGCGCCTTTTCGCCGCGGCTGAGCGACTGCAACTGCTTCTCCAAGTCGTGAAGCGAACTCATCGTTCCCGCCTCCCGTTTCGGACTTCCAAGAAGCACATAAAGCTTTGCACGGCAAGGCTTTACGAAACACCCCCCAGGGGTGGACGAGGCGTAAAAACTAAATCGTTATCCCACACTGGTTTACGGCGACGGTCGCCCAACAAATTGCCCACGAAACCGCCTAAATTGCCCTTGGCCTCCGCCACCGCTGGCCGCAACCGAGCATTCGCGGTGACGCTGTGCCACTGGCTCTATTATAACCGACCCGTGCCAAAACGGCTCAGGTGCAGAAGCGACTGAGCATCGCTCCTGCCACTGGTAAGTGTCAGAAATCGGTGGTTTTTGGACGTTTCCCAGAATACGAATGAGATTACGAGACAGCGAAGTCGACGCAGGCGTTTTCGGATCCTAATCACCAACGGCTTCAGCTTGCCGTCTCACTCTTTTGGTTTTCGCCGGATTGTTGAGATGGTTCTTCGAAATATCCACCGCTGCGTCGTTCTTCTGCGGGACGCCCGGCGTGCTCCGGCCGTCGGCCACATATTTCTCCAGCAACTTCGTCAGGCGCGCGATCAGTTCGGGATCCTGTTTCTCCAGGTTGACTTTTTCACCGACATCATCGTGCATGTTGTAGAACTGGATCGGCGGCAAGCCTGCCCTGACCGCCGCCACGTCCTTGGGCGACGACCAGCCGCCAGAGCCTGCACACAACTCCAGCTTCCAGTTTCCCTGCCGGATCGCAAACCGGCCTTCGATGGAATGATTCACAATCGCATCGTGCAGCGGAGCTTTGTCCGTGCCCAGCAACGCCGGCAACAGACTGACGGAATCTTCGCCTGCGTTATCCGGGAGCTTCGCGCCGAAAATGTCGGCGCAGGTGGCGAGCAAATCAGACAGGCAGACGATCTGCTCGCTGTGGCTGTCGGCCTTGATTGTTCCCGGCCAGCGAACCAGAAACGGAATCCGGTGGCCGCCATCCCAGATGTCCGACTTGGAACCGCGAAACTGCGCGCTGGGATAATGACCCTTGGCCTCCATTTCGGGAATCCCCGCCGCCCTTGAGCAACCATTGTCGCTGGTGAACATGACGAGCGTGTTACCGGCCACCCCCGCCTTGTCAAGAGCGGCGAGGACTTGGCCCACGGCCCAGTCCGTCTCCATCACATAGTCGCCATATTTGCCAAGGCGGCTTTTGCCCTGCCATTCCGCGTTGGGAAGGATTGGCGTGTGCGGCGATGGCAGCGGCAAATAAAGAAAGAAGGGCGTTTTGGTTTTTGCCTGTTCGTTGATGAAATCAACCGCCTTGAGAGTCAGCGTCGGCACCACTTTCACCGCCTCAAAACCCGCAGCCGCCGGGCCGGGGCGCTTGTATATCTTTTTGACCGTGGTCACCGGCTCGGTGAAATGATCATTCTCGATGAAGGCATACGGCGGCATGTCCAGCGACGCGCTGATGCCGAAATAGCGGTCGAACCCGCGCGTGGTCGGACCGTCGGTGATTTTCGGCGACGGCTGTTTCTTCGGGAGGTTCATGCCGAGGTGCCATTTGCCGATGCAGGCCGTGGTGTAACCCTGCTGCTTGAGCAACGCCGGAACCGTCAACCGATCCGCCGCAAGCAACGGCGGGCTGTAGCCACTCAACACGCCTTTTTGCAGGCTCGAACGCCAGGCATACCGGCCCGTGAGAATGCTGTAGCGAGACGGCGTGCAGACGGAAGAACTGGAATGGCAGTCGGTGAAGGCCATGCCCTCCGATCGCAGCCGGTCCAGGTTGGGCGTCGCGATCTTGCCGCGCTCCGGGTTCAGGCAATGCACGTCGCCATAGCCCAGGTCATCGCAGAGGATGTAGACGATGTTGGGTTTGGGCTTTGCGTCGGCCGGTTCGGCGGCGAAAGCGTGGGGGCACACCAGCAGGCAGGCCGTCAGGACGGATAGGATCGGTCTCATCGTGTTGCTTTCATTTGGAGGCGTTTTCATTTTTTCTGTTTCTTCCGTCGCGCGGTGGCTTCGGATGGCTAGCACTTCACTTTGACATCATTCTTTTCGCCACACCGGGCGTGCTTCGAGCGTTGTGGCCACGTGGTTCATTGTTTATCGGGCCTGGGAAAAACAGGCCGCCCGACAAGATTCTCCGGGCCGTTGGATCGTTGTCCGCATGACGTTGATCACCGTGTTTCCCGCTCCGGGTTTCTTGGTCGTGTAGATCATCGTTCCTGTGTCGCGCAGATAATCTTCGTCGAGCTTGTGTCTCCTGGACGATCATCTGAATACACATCCTCCAACACTTTAATGGTGATCACTCATTTGGGATACGCGATCGAATACCGTGCGGTGGATGGTGTAGGTGGCACTAGTGTTGTTGCCAGAGAGAGAGGTCCAAACCAGTTCGCCCGTATCGCGATAGTAGTCCCGGTCATATCCTTTCACTGGGAGATCAAGGGTCTCAGAATTACGACCATCCGGATTCCAGAAGCGCGTGAAACCCGCATTGTCGTGCTTGGGGTGCTTACAGATCACCACGCCACTGGGATCTGTTGAAAAGAAACCACCGTCAGGAGCCGCCGGATAGTCAACCCACCGCCCGGATTCCAAGCGAAAACAGTGATGGCCCGTCTGACTATGGCACCAAATCATCGGCCGATCAGCTTTGTCCACGGCAATTTGCGCCTCCGAATCACCTTCGCTGAGGATGACTTCGCCCTGGTTGGAACCCGCATCGGAAAGTATCGGTAATTGAATCCGCTCGCCATTCGACTTGAACACCGTCTTGCCGCCGTCATCAGAGTAGGCGTAGAGAATGGTGTGTGCCGATCCACGGTCCCCGATGTAAGTGTGTCGGTTGAGCAGCCCAAAAACCATATGCATGCGACTGTGGCTGTCCCAGGCCACACTGAAACGTTTTTGGCTCAATCCACCTTTGACAACAGTAGTGTCGGTCGTCGAATGACTTGTTTTGTCCGTATAATAAAAGGATATTTCATCACTACGTCGTTTGGATTTGCCAATTGTGCCAAGCGGATTGCCAAGCGCAGTCCATAGCTTCTTGGTTTCGTCGTAAGCACACAACGGGCCACAGCCCTGCACGCAAGTCCAGAACAACTGGCCGTGACGATCGCTAAAAAACTTCGGGAAAGTAATACTCCCGGCAATGGGGCAAGGTTGGGTGGCGGGAGGCCGCTTGTCATCTGGCATTATCCGAGTAAAAGACGAAATATCCTCGGGTCTGTCAGAACGCCAGTAAACGATAGGCGAACTGTGCATGCCGCCACACACATGGATATAACCGGAGCGGTCAACCGCAATGATGTAAACAGTGTGATTATCGCTGGATGCCGTGTAGCCTTTATTGTGTTTTGGGGTGGTATCTTTGACTGTGACCAGCGGCAGGGTCACCACCGCCGAACCATTGAGCGGAACTTTGGCGACCATGACTCTTTCGTCTCCCTGTCTCATGTAAATGGCATAAGCGTTTCCTTTATAAACTTTGGGCTCGCATGCCCCCATACCGTCCCGGGTAATGGATTTTGTGGTGAAAAGCGTGCTAGTGTGGAACGCTTGATCCTTGAGTTGATACGGTTCGCCGGCTGGGGCTGCGAACGCCGCCGGAAGGTTCGTTAGCGCCGGCGTGACGGCGTTGAGCATCAATGGGTTGACTTTATTGCTGGGCGCGGTTGCTGAGGGTTCTTCTGCGGCGTTCAAGCACGGAACAGAGAACGCAAACGCGAGGGCGAGCAACGACAGGATGGAGTGTCTTTTCATGGCAGTATGGTTTGCTGGGCTATGCACAGTCATTTCCTTCTTTGTTGGACGGAACTCGGTCGTAAGGGGGAAGTGAGTCAGTTGGGCGTCGTGGCTGGTCGCCGAAGAGCAGGCAGGCTGTGCAGGGTATTCGTGCATCGCATTGACGGTGCTTCTGGATGCGTTAAGGATTGCGTATCGGTGGGAACCCTTCTTTAAACACCTTTCATGCCTCAAAGTTCCGCATTCAAGCCATGAAATAAACATAAGCTGGCAGTCCGGTTGGCCATCGAGATCGTCGGCAATCAATATCGAGCTGACCGTGGGCAGAGAGCAGAAACACCCCTCGTGTGGTGGCGAATGTTCTTCCGGTGATATGTTCGTTTTCCGAAAACACAAGCACAGTCCTCGATGGCACGACAATCTCGGCGTCCAAGGCTTCCAAGATTGCCATCTTGGGATTCAAGACGCTGAAAAGCCGTCAAGAATATGGGGTTTTCGACACCGCCCCTATCGTTGTTTGAGAGTGCCCTTTTCCCGCCTGCGAAGGGGCTGGAGAGGGAGAAGCTTCAAAAGAAAAGCGGGCCGAGCGAACATTTCGCCCGGCCCGCAGTGCTGAACCTTTCGACGGACGAACTTCCGTTGGCTTGTGGGCCGTAGATTATGTCGAGGATTCGAGAGAACACGACATCCCACGCACCATCGCTGCTCAACAAAGGGTCGTGCGGGCGGCGATACCACCCGACCAACTCCTCGAACCGTCTGCGCAAGAGACTGAATTCGTGGGCGTAGTCGATTCGCCGCCTTTGGGCCGTAGCGCGCTTTCTCTAGCGTGGTGGGCGGTTGACGCGGATCAACTGGCCGCGAAGATCGCCGCTCGCTTCGATGGCAGCATGGATTCGCGCCGCCTGGCCGATAGCGTCCGCATCGACCGTGCAGACGATGATGCCGTTGTGCTCCGGCCGCTCACCATGCAGGCGTATGAAGTGCTTGCGATTCAGTGTCAGCAGAGATCGGTCGTCGGCCAAGGCGTACTCTAAAAGAACTTCGTCTTTGACGGCCTCGCCTGCCTTACCGGTCTCTTGGATCGTGAGAACATCGTGACCTAGGCGGCGGAGTTCTTCGACGACGGGCAGTGGGAAGTTCTCGTTGGAGTACAGCTTGGCCACGTGCTATGCGTCCTCGTTTTCTCGCGTCTGCTGGTCGATCTCCTCTTGATGGGCGCGGACGTAAGCCCAGGCATTGGCGAGGTCCTCCGCCCGCAGCGTTGGATAGCTCCGCAAAAGGTCGGCCTCAGATATCCCCTGCCGCCGCGATTGCTCCAGGACCCACACCGGAATCCGGGTTCGCACGATGCACGGTTCTCCCCCACAGACCCCCGGCGTGCTCTCGATCCCCGGGAAGGAGTCTCCCAGATCCCGAGCGACCCACTGGAGAAGCTGCGCTTTTTCCCCGCGGGTTAGCGACTGCAATTGTTTCTCCAAATCGTGAAGCGAGCTCATCGTTCTCGTCTCGGGTTTGGGATTTCCAAGAAGTACATAAAGCCTTGCATTGCAAGGCTTTATGAAGTACCCCCTAGGGGAGTCGAACCCCTGTTCTCGGACTGAGAACCCGATGTCCTAGGCCACTAGACGAAGGGGGCGCTGCGGGCGGTTCGCGCCGCCACGCCAGATCACAGCCCCATGATCCTACAACACGCCGTGCCGCTGTCAATCCGTCCGCGGAAATTGTTCGTCCAGCCACTCCTTCCATTTCGACGAAGACTGGGCGCCGAGCGACGAGCGATCCCGCTGGATCGCCCGGGTCACCATCTCCTTCATCCGCGGATCGGCCAATTTGTCGTGGATCGGCCAGAGCCGCTCGGCGACTGCGGCCGACTCCTTGTAACGCCCTTCCCGGCTGAGCAGGCCGCACTGGCCCGCCAGCCCGAAGGCGCGATACTCCTCGTCGTCCATGGCGGCGAACTTCTGAAACAGTTCCGACGCCAGGCGGTAGTTTCCCTCGCCCAGCGCGATCCGCGCCCGCTGCTGATCGGCCCGGTGGACCAAATATTCGTCCTTGGGAAAATAGGTCGATACCGCCCGCCATGCCTCTTCCGTGCCCATCTGGCTGGCGAGGAACACCTGCCGCAAGGCCGTCTCCTGGCGTTGGACCTGGAGCACGGCGGCCTCGTCCTCGCCGAGCAAGGGCGCGTCGACCATCGTGAGCCAGGCCAGGACTCCCCCCACCACAAAGGCGGCAATAGCCAAAGCCAGAATCAGGCTCCGCCGCGGCCGCACGACCAGCGACTCGGTGACCATGGTCTTCATCAATTCGTCGAGACGCTGCGTGGCGTGGGCCGTCAGCGGCGGCGGCAACGCGTCCGCGCTCGCGCCGCCCGGCAATTCCTCGGGCCACTCGTCGCCGAAGGCCTCCTTCTGCAAACGGCGCAACTCGCGCAACAGTTCTTGCGGCGAGGCATAGCGTTGGGCGGTGGTCTTGGCCAGCATCTTGTGGATGATGCGGCAAAGCGCGGCCGGCAGGTCGGGGCGCAGCTCTTCCAGCGGACGGGGCTGTTTCTTCAGATGTTGCACGGCCACGGCCAGGGCGGTGTCGCCCGCAAACGGCGGGGCGCCGCAGAGCATGTGATAGCAAGTGACGCCCAGCGAGTAGATGTCGCTGCGGGTGTCGAGCGATTTGCCTTCGACCTGTTCGGGGCTCATGTACAGCGGAGTGCCCAGCGTCATGCCGACCTGGGTGAGCTCCACCGCGTCGCCCTCGCTGGTAAATCGCGCCAGGCCGAAATCGGCCACCTTCACCTCGCCGCTACGGGTGAGCATGATGTTTTCGGGCTTGATATCGCGGTGCACAATGCCCTGTTCGGCCGCTTTGGCCAGGGCGGCCGCCGCTTGCCGCATGATGCTCAGGGCGTGGAGCAGATCGGGGGGGCCGCTGCGGCCAATCCATTCCCGCAGGTTCAAGCCTTCGACATACTCCTGGGCGATATAGTGATACGCTCCGACGTGCCCCACCTCGTAGATCTGCACGATGTTGGCGTGGACCAACGAAGCGGCCGCCTGCGCCTCGCGGAGGAAACGTTGCAAGTAGACATGGTCGCCGGCCAGTTCGGGCCGGAGGACTTTCAGCGCCACGCGACGCTGCAACTGCTGCTGCTCCGCGAGGTAGACCTCGGCCATGGCCCCGTGTCCCAGCCGCCGCAGCACCCGAAAATTGCCGAACTGCTGGCCGGAGAGATCGACCGCAGCGGGCATTTTGTCGGATTGGCTGGGAGGACGACTCATCGCTGGCGGCCGAGGGAGCAGGTGTGCTGGGGACCTCTCCTCAGTATGGATGGTTCGGCGGCGGATAGCAACCGGGAAGTCACCAGGGGCAAGGTGCGCTTGCCGAATGCAGAGTGAGAGTCGTCGGTGATGCGTCACTCACCACGCGTCACTCGCCACCGCTGCCGTCGTAGCTGGCGTAACATCTGGGGGTTTCCCAGAGCTTGACCTCGACCACCGGAAGTCCTTGCCGCCGGGCGTGCTCGAAGATCAGCCGGGCCAGATTCTCGGCGGTCGGATTGGTATCGATCAAATACAGCGGCTCGCCCATTTGGGCCAGCACGTCCGCCACCGGGTCTTCGCGATGGAGAATCATGCGATGGTCGAGATGCTCTTCAATCCAAGCGCTCACCAGCCGCTTGATCTCGCCGAAGTCCAGCACCATGCCCCGCTGGTCCAACTCGGGCGATTCCATGGTGATGATCACCCGGCCGTTGTGACCGTGGAGGTGCTTGCACTTGCCGTCGTAGTTCAACAGACGGTGACCATAACAGAAATCGATTTCACGAGCGACGCGATACATCGGCCGATTCCTTGCTAGGGGTTTGCCACGGCGGCGGAGGCGTAGCGGGTGGGGTCTTCCAGGCCAATCAGGCGAAACGCCTGGCGGCGTTCGGCACACTTGTTGCATCTCCCGCAATGCAGGCCGTGGGCCGGCGCGATACAGGAAAACGTCAGTTCCAACGGCCAGCCGCGCCCCAACTGCATGACTTCCCGCTTTCCCATGCCGGCAAAGGGGCAGACGATGCGGATCCGCGCGGGCCCGGCACAACCGAGCAGCGTTTCGAACTGCTCGAAGAAGCCCGGCTTGGCATCCGCGAAGGGACTGGTGCCCAACACCGCCAATGCCAATTCCTCGACACCGTGCAACTGGCACCACACGGCTGCCTTGATGACCAACAGCAGGTTGCGCCCGGGCAGGTAAACCGCCTCGTCGACGCTCTCGGCGTCGGGTGTGTGGCGGCCGGTGAGGGCCCAATGGTCGCCATACACGTCGGCCAGCGGCAACTCCAACAGCACCAACTCTTTCAGGGCCGACTGCAAAGCCGTTCGCCGCTTCAACGTTCCGCGTCCGCCCGACGCGGCCGGGGCGGTCCCCAGATCGCCGCCCCAGGGCGGGGATCGCATTGCCTGGAGCAACCGCTTCACCGCCTGGAATTCTTCCCGCTGCCAGACCAACCGCGATTGGATGTAGAAAGGATGAACGGGCCGCCCCTGTTGCAAGAGGTGGCCCAGCAAGATCGAACTATCGAGGCCGCCGCTGAGCAACAGTCCGATGGGCTTTTTCGCGGTTCCCTCTGCCATAGCTCTTGTTGCCGCTCGATTCCCGCGGAACGCTCCAGCCGTACGAGGCCTGCCCTGCACACGCCTTGATAATCGGATCATTCTAGATGGGGGTTCTCCGCCGGAAAAGGCCGCCGTGGAGCGAGACCCCACCACAAGGGTGGAAAGCAGGACGTTTTCCCGGGCGCGTGGCGCCGATTTCGGGCGGCAAAGCTGACCTTGCAGACGCGCTACAGGGCCGTTAAACTCGCGCCGGTAGCTGGTTTTTCCGCGGATTTTTCTGAACGGTGCGGCTGCGGAGACGCTTACCCCTCTTCAAGGTCGTTTTTTTCTTGCAATGCACATTGGGGCTTCTAGAATAGATTCTAGGGCCCCAGCTTTCCTAATCCCAACATTATGAAGGGTTGAGGGATGAAAACTGCGGTACTGGGAGCCCTGGCAGGCGTCGGTTTGATGATCATTGCGGCCGGACTGCTGGATCGCGGCAATTCGGCCTATGCCCAGCGAGCGGTTGCTTACGCACAACCGGGATCCGATGGCGGGCTGATGGCGATTCCTAGCGGGATCGGCGAGGGCGGCCAATTGATCACGGTCGTGGATTCGCGGGCGCGAGCGTTGGGCGTGTACCGGGTGGCGGCCGACGGAAAAATCAAGCTGCTGAGCGTTCGCAACATCCTCTGGGACCTGCAAGTGATGCAACTCAACAGCGATATTCCGTTGCCGCAAGAAATCAAAACGCTGTTGGAGCAGAAACAATAAAAAAACGCCGCGCCGGCCGCCCGCTAAGGCGACGGCAGGCGCGCGGGGGGCAGCCCATCGGGGGCGCCAGTTTTTTCGAAGGGGAGTCCTTATGGCCCAAATTTATCTCGGCGTGGACAAGGCGGCCGAAATCCTCGGCGTCAGCCCGGACGAAGTCAATCAACTCCGCGAGGGGCGGCAGCTTTACGGTTACCGCGATGGAGCGTCGTGGAAATTCAAGGCCGAGGACGTGGAAAAACTGGCCAAGGACCGCGCCGAGGGAAAAACGGGCGACGCCGAAGAGGATGACGGCGACATTCTGTTGAGCGAGTTCGCCTTGGGCCAGTCGGCCCCGTCGGCTACCGGCAGCGTATTGGGCATGGCCCACAACGCCGCGCCCGGCGAGAGCGACATCCAACTCGCGGCCGGGCAGAGCGACATTCAACTGGCCGACAGCCAGCTCAAGCTGGGTTCGGGCAGCGGCAGTTCCAAGCCCGGCAAGCCGGACTCCAAGGTCGGCAAACCGCAATCCAACATCGGCAAGCCCGAGTCCAAGGCCGGCGCGCCGGACTCGCACGTCAACCTCGGCGATGACCTGACGCTGGGCAGCTCCGTGGCCACCATGAAAGGCGGCTCCGCCTTGAGGCGGGAAATGATGGGCAAAGGCGGCTCCGATCTGGATTTAACGGCCGCTGGTGAAGGTATCAGCGAAGACGAATTGGTGCTGGGCGGCAGCAGCGGCGTGGGCAGCGACGTGACCCTCGGCGGCGACAGCGGCATTTCGCTGGTCGACCCGGCCGACAGCGGACTGTCGTTGGAAGAACCGTTGGATCTGGCCACCACCGGCGATGAATCGTTGGAATTGGGCGAAGACGACATGATCAGCCTCGCCGACGAGGCGGTCGATCACGACGCGGCGACCCAATTGAAGGCCGACGACGACTTCCTGCTCACGCCCGCCACCGAACCCGGCGATGAGGGAGACGACTCGGAGAGCGGCTCGCAAGTGATCGCCCTCGATACAGAAGGCTCGTCGGATGAGGCCGCCACGGTGGTCCATACCCCGGGCGGGGGCGCGGTGGCGATGCTCGAGGAAGACCTCAGCACCGCCGGGCTGGGCATCGGCGCGGCGGCGGCGGGAATGGGCTCGGCCGGGATGGGCGGCATGCCCTCCGATCTCGGCGCGGCGGCCCCAGTAAGCGTAATGGCCCTGCCCGAAACCCCCTATTCCACGCTGCAAGTGTTGAGCCTGGCGGGATGCGTGTTGCTGCTGGCGGTCGGCGGAATGATGATCTGCGACCTGGTGCGAAGTATGGGCAGTTGGGATGGGCCTTACCAGATCAACAGTTCCTTGATGGACATCGTGTTGCACTTATTCGAATAGTGGTTTGCGTCGAGCTGACGGGCGCTGCCACCGATCACTGGTGCATCGCCCTCGGTGGAGATTCGAAAGGAGTCGAATCATGAAGGTCTTCCTTCCGCTTCTTGCGGTATCGCTGGTGTGCCTGTCGGGCTGCGTCCTGGCTAGTCGGTCGGATCTCGATGCCGCGACTTCGCGCAATCGCGTTCTCGACGAACAAAACCGCGCCCAACTGGCGGAAATCGAGAACCTCAAGACCCATAGCCACAACACGGAAGACCAGCTCATGCTCACCGAGCAAAAGCTGGCCACTCTGGAAGAGCAACTCGGCCTCGACAAGCAACGGCTGGCCAACTACCAGGCCGAGCGGCAGAAGCTCCACGAAGAAGTCCAAGGGCTGGCCAACGCCCGGCTGCCCGTGGCGCCCGAGGTCAATCGCCGGCTGGCGGCACTTTCGGCGCGCTGCCCGTTCTTGCAATTCGATCCGCAAACCGGCATCAGCAAGCTCGACACCGACATCCTCTTCGACAGCGGCAAATACGAGCTCAAAGCTGGGGCCGGCAAGATACTCACGCAATTGGTCGAGGTGCTCAAGTCGCCCGATGCGCACGACCTGAAAGTGCTGGTCGTGGGCCATACCGACGACAAGGTCATCAAGCGGCCCGGGGAGCAATTCACCAGCAACTTCGACCTGAGCACCGCCCGGGCGCAGGCCGTGGCCAACCAACTGCGGCGAACCGGCCTTGAGGATCAGCGGCTGGGGGTGGCCGGCTTCGCCTCGCATCAGCCGGTGGCCCCCAATCTGACTAGCCAGGATCGGCAAAAGAATCGCCGCGTGGAAATTTTCGTGATGGCCCCCGACGCCCCGGTCGTCGGCTGGACCGATTCCACGCCGTCGTTGTATTAGAAAGAGTAGGCCGTCGCACGCCGCGCTACTTTTTACTGCCAGAGCCGTTATAATTAGGGGGCGCCGGCGAGTCGGCGCGCCTCCGGCACACACTTACCCCCCCGCTCTGACGGGCCCGCGCTCCAGCCGTGTTCAAATTTCCCTATGACGCGTCCCAGGCTGCGATCTCCGCACCAATCACTGCCCGTGCAGCTTGCGTTGGGATTCTATGAGTTCTGCGCGTCGCTCCGGCTGGCCGTGGTGCTGATCTTCACTTGTGCGCTGACCCTGGCCTGGGCCACATTCGTGGAAAGCCATTACGGCGCGAATGCCCGGGTGGTCAACTATGCGATCTACGGCACCTGGTGGTTTGCCGGGTTGAACGCGCTGTTGGGTGTGAACGTGTTCTGCGCCGCGGCGATTCGCTTTCCCTGGAAGAAACATCAGACCGGCTTCGTGATCACCCACGCCGGCATCATCCTGATGTTGTTGGGCTCCTGGCTCAGTCATGCCGGCGGAGTCGACGCGAATCTGCCGGTCTTCGAAGGGGAGGCGAACTCTCGGGCGTACGAGGATTCGCAGCACTTCAAGCTGACGGTCACCCCCACCTCGGCCGCAAGCAGCGCCGACAGCGCGGCGGCGCCGCAGGTGATCAGGGTGCCTTTCATCGCTGGACCGTTCAATTGGGACGACTACCGGCACTTGTTCTGGTTCCCCTGGAGCCTCGCCCGGCGCGACCGCGGCACCGTGTATGACCGCGACGGCATCAAGCTCGAGGTGCTCGACTATTACAGCGACTCGGTGCAACTGCCGGTGCCGCGGTTGGTGCTTCGCGTGGAATCGGAAAGTTCGCTGGACGACCCGATGAAGGGCGGGACGCTCGTCGAGTTGAAAGTGCAAGATGAAGCCGAGGGGCATATGCGGATGCGGCCCTTCGGCGGTGGCGACCGTCAGACGCTGCCCCGCGGTCAGGAAGTGTTGTTCTGGATGACCGGCGACCAGGGTGAAACCGATGCCTTCCGCAATGCCCAGCCCGAGGGCGAGCTGGCAGACCAAGGCCAGATCGTGTTGTGGTGCGCGGGGAAGAAGTTCGCCTTCGCAGTCGACAAGCTCCGCAAGCAGAAGCCGCAGCCGCTAGGTAATACCGGTTTTGCGGTGGAGTTGGTCGAACTGGTGAAGGATGCCTTGGCGGTGAAGCTCTTGATCCATCACGGCCCGCAGCGGACAGTGCCGATGGTGCTGCTGGCCAGCGCGCCCTACGCCAACCACCACGACTACCGCGACCACGTCTACGGCACTTTCTGGTATGCCCCGGGGAACGGCGGCAAGGGCACGACCGCGGGCGGGGATGCGGAAGCGGGTCAGGAGGCGGGCGCGGCCGGGCCACGGATCGACATCCTCCAAGGCGCCGATCAGAAGCTCTACGGCCGCGCCTGGCGCAAGGGGAAGTTGACTGCCGACGTGCCGATTCCCGCCGAAGGGTCGGTCGTCACACTGTTCGAGAATACGCCCGACCGCGTGATGTTGCGCATCGAGCAATTCACGCCCAATACCCGCCCCGACACGCGGATCTTGCCGCTGCCGTTTGCGCGGGAAAAGGCGTCGGCCGTCAAGGATCGCCAGGCGCGGCTGCGGCTGACGGTCGATGGCCGGAGCGAGGAGTTTTGGCTTGCGGGCATCCAGGTCGACCCGGACGACGAATCGCTGCCGCCAAGCCAGCGGCGCACGGTCCGCGGCCGCGGACGCGAGGTGTCGATCATCCTGCCCTGGGACGAGATTGACGTAGGCTTCCAGGTCTTGCTGCACAAGTTCGAGCGGAAGTTGGACCCGGGCACCAACGAGGCTTCGTATTATGCCAGCACCGTCGATTTTTGCGAGCGGCAACAATTGGACCGGCGTTTGCAGAAAAACGTGCTCATTACGCTCAACGAGCCGGTGAATTTCACCGATCCGCTCACGCGGCGGTCATTCCGCATTTATCAGGCGAGTTTCTCCGGCCCTTTCAAGCCGGGCGACCGAGAGTTCGAGCAAGTGGTGCGCGGGGCCGACATGCGAAAATCGTTGTTTCAGTCGATCCTCACGGTGAACTACGATCCGGGCCGCGGACTGAAGTATGCCGGCAGCCTGCTGATCGTGTTGGGAATCATTATCCTCTTTTACATGAAGGCTTATTTCTTTCGACGAGACAGAAACGAGCAGAAGTTCTAAGTCCCAAGACCGTACGGTGGGTCGAGCGCAGCGAGCCCCACCAATAAAGTTCGCCGATAAAATGGTGGGGCTCGCTGCCCTCGACCCACCCTACACTTAACACGAGGAAAGCCATGTTCTGGCCCAAGATATACGCGGCGATGGCGACGGCCGTGCTCGCCATGGCGGCACAGGCGGCCACGGCAGCCGACACTTCCGCCGAGTTGGATTTGCGCGCCTGGCAGCAACTGCCGGTGTTCCATCGCGGACGGATCATGCCGCTGGACAGCTACGCCCGCGAGGCCGTGGAAACGATCTGCGGCCGCACCAGCCCGCGGATAGGCCCGGATGGCGCCGCGGGGGCGATGTTCCCCGCGGGCAAGCCGCGGACGTTTACCGCCGCGGAACTCTTGCTGAGCTGGACGGTCGAGCCCGAGAAATGGGAGAACGTGGCTTTCTTGACGGCCGAGCATGAGGACCTCCGCAAAGACCTGCTGGGACTTCCGACCTTCGGCCCCGACGGCGAGCGATTAAAATACGTTTCACCGCGGCAGGTGGAACGGGCGCCGATGTTCCACGCCCGGCTGAGCGACCTGGCCCAGCGGGAACGTCTGGCGGAAAAGGAAGATAAACAACTGGAGTTGGCCGGTTTGGACAAACAAGTGCGGGCGCTATTCAACGCCTACACGCTCTTTCGCCTGCTGACGTTCAACCCGTCCGCCTCGTTGGATCACCGCGACCGGACCATCGGCGACCTCCGCAGCGCGATGGAGATCTGGAATCGCCAGGAGACTTTCCTGGCCGAGATGCACAACGTGATGCCCGGCCAGTCCGCAGCCGCCGCGCTGCGGCGGGCCAACGACGCGATGCGGCAATTGCACGACCTGGCCGGTCGCGGCGAGCTCGCCGCCAAGAACCTGGAGCCGATCTTGGCGGCGATGCGGGAATCGACCGCGACGCTCGCCGACGAGTATACGAAGTTCGGCCAGCATCCGCCGGCGACGATGCGGTCCGACCAACGGCAAGTCCGCGGCTGGCGTTCGGAGATGAATCAGTTGTCGAAAGACCTTGACGAGATCTCCCATCTGGTCGCCGCCAGCCATTTGGCGCTGTACGACTCGGGGCAAACGCTGCGATTGGTGCCCGCACTCAATGCGGACGCCTTGAAGGCCGAGCGCGACGCGGGCGATGATTTGCAGCCCTGGCTGGGCCTGCGGGTGCTCATCAACGGCTCCGACTGGATGGTCGGCCAGTATCCCCAGGCCGAACTGAAGGCGGTCCGCGAGAGCTACCGGCAGATGGCTTCCGCTTACGTGGACCGTGCCCAAAGCAATCGCCGCGCCGGTTTCGATGCGGCCGCGCGCCGCTTTGCCGCCGCCGTCGGCGCGCTGGGCCGGCAGATCGAGCCGCTGCGGCGAGCGCTGCCGGTGGAAAATCGCGACGAGGCGATGCTCGCCGCCACCGCCTATCCGCCGGCCGGTTACACCGACGTCGAACTGCACTACAACCAGCTCGATCCGTTCGGCTGGTCGTGGCTGCTCAATTTCCTGGCCGTGGTCTGCCTGGCGTTGTCGTTCGGCGTGATCCGCAAACCCATGTTCTGGCTGGGACTGGCGATACTGGCCGCCGGCCAGCTTCTGACCTGTTACGGGTTCGCCCTGCGGACCTACGTGACCGGCTGGGCCCCGGTCACGGGAATGTTCGAGACCGTGGTCTACGTGGCCTTGGTCGGGGCCACGCTGGGCGTGTGGTTCACGATCCTGCCCTTGCTGCGGTCCGGCCTGCGCAGCGCGTGGCTGCTCACGGCCGCACCCGGCACCTGGGAGGCCGGCGCGTCGGTCCGCCAATCGATCGCTTGGGAACGCCGCCACTGGCCCACGAGCGGTTGGCTCTGCCTGGCGCCGCGGGCGGTGCTGATGTACGTGATTTTCACTCGGCTGGCGATGGTACCCTATGGCAGTGGTGAATCGCCCTTGTTTCATCTGCTGCCGCGAATCAGCGTCGGCGCCGCGCTGCCTTCGCTGATGGAACTGACCACCTGGCTGACCGGGCTGTGCGTGCTGGGCGCGGCGGTATGGTATGTGCCCCGGGTGCTGATTTCGACCTTGCTGTCGTTGCTGACCATTCCGTACGGCCTTGCCCGCGAGGGAGCCCGGCGCCCCTTGGAACTGGTCCTGGCGCGGAAGACTTTTGTGCTGGCCGGGGCCCTGGTAGCCTTCCTGGTAGCCTACACCGCCTATTATTCGCCGCTCTGGAACAAGGAAATCGGCTCGCTCACGCCGGTGCTCCGCAACCACTTCTGGCTTTATATCCACGTGCTCACGATCACGTCGAGCTATGGGGCGGGGGCCCTGGCCTGGGGCCTGGGCCTGCTGTCGCTGGGCTACTTTCTCTTCGGCCGCTATCGCGATCCGGTCGCCACCGCCGACGAAGTGGCCGCCGCCGGCGGGGCGATTCCCGCGAAGGCCCTGGTCCGCCGCGCGCCGGACACCTGCAACGTCTTGGGCGGATACATCTACAAGGCCAGCCAGGTGGCCGTGTTGCTACTGGCCGCGGGCACGATCCTCGGCGCCCTCTGGGCCGACGTGGCCTGGGGCCGCTTCTGGGGTTGGGACGCCAAGGAAGTCTGGGCCTTGATTTCCCTGCTGGTCTACCTGGCCTTCCTCCACGGCCGCTATGCCGGCTGGATCGGCAACTTCGGCCTGGCCGCCGGGTCGGTCACCGGCGCCACGGCGATCACCATGGCCTGGTACGGCGTGAACTATTACCTTCGCACCGGTCTGCACTCATATGCCCTGGGCGCTGGCGGGCAGATGGAGGTGGCGCTGTTCCTGCTGGGCAACTGGATCTTCCTGCTGGCCGCGTTGGCCCGCTATCGCTTTGAGACGAGTTGAGTGGGCGGGCGATAGGCAGCGGAACCGATGTCTCGGACAGAAAAGCGTTAACCCGCCAACGCGGGTCGGCCGTCGCTTGCGGGTTAGCGCTTTGCCACCCCGGCCAACCGCCTATTGCCGGCTAACCGCTGCCGGCGGCCGACTGCCCACGGTCGGCTCCCCACCGTCCGCCGGCCACCGTCCACCGTCCACCGCTTCCGGGATCGGCAGCCAACGCAAGATCTGCTCGCACGAGCGGCTCACAGACACCTGTGCCTCGCCCGGCGGAACCAGCAATTGCACCAGCGCGATGGTGGGAATGCTCTTCGCGGCCGGCTCGCCCAACATCCGCGTGGAACGATCGACCAGGATCGCGGCCGGCGGACCGCTGACCGGGCAGCGGCCTTGCACGTTGATTCCCTGCTCGCTGAACGTGAAGGCCAGCGCCAGTTGCTCGTAGGGGGCCGGGTCGAGTTGCGGCTTGGGACCGCGCGACAAGCCAAAGCAATGGGCCGCCGCATCCAACAGCGATTGGCTGATCGTGCCCGGTCCGGCGCGGAGGTCGCCGCTGGCCATCTCCAGCCGCCCCTCGCGGAATCTGGCATCGACAAGCAATTGGCCGGCGCCGCTAAGACGCTGCGGCGGATAGTCGGCCAACAGGCTCTCGCAGTCCACGTCGCTGAACTGCCCCGCCACTCTGCCTTGCCAAGGGCCGGAGAACTGGTCGCCCGCGATCGACCCCTGGAACTTGCACTGGCGACCCAGGCGGGCCAGTTGCGGCAGCCCGGGGAGCAATAACTCGCACGGCAACGGCGTATCGCCACTGGAAAACTCGAAGCCGGCGCTAGGCGGCGTGGTGCCGCGATTGCGGAGGAAGCGGATCTTCGCCGGCGCGGGCATCACCACGTCGGCCAAGTGGAAATAGACCACCGTCTGCACTCCGTCCGCTACGCTGTCCACCAGCGCCTGCACCTCCGCGAAGTTCTGCACGCGCTGTCCGGCGTGCAACTGCAACTCGTGGGCCCGCAGGCGGACTTGCGGATCGTGGCAGCCGGCGCGGCCTTCCATCACCCGCTGGATCAATCGCTCCAGTTCGTCCAGGCTTTCGACCCCCATTTCGCCGCCGCTGAGCGTGATAGTCAGGGCCTCGACCGGGCGCTTCGTGGAATCGGTTGCCGGTTCCCAACCGGTCTCCAGCGAGCTTGCGAAAAACACGCTCCGGCCGGTCTCGGGGTGGATCAGCCGCACCCCCTCATAGCGCGTCGCGCCGGGGCGGAGATCGTGGACCGCTTGAATCGTCACCGTCAGGCCGAGTTGCTGGCCGAGGCTCTCGGCTTCCTCGGCCACGCGACCGGGCCGATGCCGCCACATGCACCACGTGAGCACCAGCCCGAGCGGCAGCACCCCCAGGCCCCAAAAGGCCAGGATGCAGAGTGCGCGTCGGCTGCGATGGTGAAGGGGATGCATGAATAAGGATGTGGGACGAAAGATGAAGGATGAATACAGGCAGGGATGAACTCCGCTTGCGCGTCATTCATCCTTCATCCTTCCTCCTTCATCCTCGGTTTTGCTGCCATTTCGTGGAACAGTTTCCAACGGGCTTCCATTTCCGCCAGGCTGTCGCCGCCAAACTTGTCGACAAGCGCGGCCGCGACTTCAAATGCCACCACGTTTTCGAGGATCACGCTGGCCGCCGGCACGGCACACACGTCGCTCCGCTCGTAACTGGCCGACTCCGGCTGCCGCGTCAGAAGATTTACGGATTCCAGCGGCCGGGCCAGCGTGCTGATGGGCTTCATCGCCGCGCGGACCACCAGCGGCTGGGCGTTGCTCATGCCGGCCTCCAAGCCGCCCGCATTGTTGCTGCTGCGAACGAAGCCCAAGGTCCGCGTTTGGCCCTGTTGGGGGTCGAAATGAATCGGGTCGTGCACTTGCGAGCCGCGCCGCCGGGCGGACTCGAACCCCAGGCCGATCTCCACCCCCTTGATCGCCTGGATCGCCATCACCGCCTGCGCCAGGCGGCCGTCCAACTTGCGATCCCATTGGGCATGGGTGCCCAAGCCGAAAGGCATGCCTTCCACGCGGACCTCGATCACCCCGCCCAGCGTGTCGCCTTGCTTCTGGCAGTCGTCGATGAGCTGTTTGACCTGGACGTCTTTTTCGGGATTCAGCGAGTACAACTCGCTCGCCTCGCGGATCGCCTGAAGCTCCGCCAGCGTGCCGGCGCGAGGCTCCAGCACGATCCCGCCCAACTCGACCACGTAGCCCAGCGGAACGATGCCGAAGCGGCCCAAGAGCTGCCGGGCCAGGGCGCCCGCCGCCACGCGAACCGCCGTTTCCCGGGCACTGGCGCGCTCCAGGATCGCGCGGACCGGCGCCAGGTACTTGATCGCGCCGCTGAGGTCCCCATGCCCGGGCCGGGGCCGCTCGATTTCTTCCATCCGCTCGATCTTGTAGTCCTTGTTGACGACCATCAGGGCGATGGGGCTTCCCAGCGTTTTCCCGTGCCAGGTGCCGCTGAGGATTTCCACGTGGTCGGCTTCGATCCGCTGCCGGCCGCCGCGGCCATACCCACCCTGGCGGCGGACCAGCTCGCGGTCGATCGGCCCGGCATCGATTTCCACGCCGGCCGGAAATCCATCCACCAGCGCCAACAGGGCTTTGCCGTGGGACTCACCGGCGGTCCAGTAACGCAACATGCTACCTGATCTCGACTTACAACAGAGAAACCCAATCGCACAAGGACTTGTCAAGCTGCGCAATTCTACCCCGGCCCCGACGAAGGTGATAGGTCGATTTGGCTGGCAACACAGTTCATTCCCCTCTCCCGTGGCAGGAAAGGGCTGGGTGAGGGGGACGAGTGGAAGGAGACGGGTACCGCCCGGTTCACCCTCGCCCCCTCGCCCACAAGGGGAGAAGGTAGTAATGTTAGATCGCTCCGCGTTTGCCCAGCTTGAATCCGTGAGCTAAATCCTCCTGGGACCATTCTGAATTGGAACGTGCCGTTTGTTCGCCACTGCGGCTGTGAAAGGAACACCACCGATGAAGGTTTTGATCGTCTACTACAGCACGTTCGGCAACGTTTACAAAATGGCCCGCTTGGTGGCCGAAGGGGTTGACGCGGTCGAGGGGGCGGAGGCGGTGGTGCGGACCGTGCCCGAGTTGATGCCCGCTGCGGCCATCGAATCGCACCCCGATATGCGTGCCGCCAAGCAACTGCAGAAAGAAGTGCCACTGGCCACATTGAACGACTTCCGCGAGGCGGGCGCAATCGCCTTCGGCAGCCCCACCCGCTTCGGCAATGTCGCGGCCCAATTGAAGAACCAAATCGACCAGCTCACGCCGCTGTGGTTGGACGGCGAACTGGAAGGCAAACCGGCCGGGGCGTTCACCGCCAGCGGAACCCTGCATGGCGGCCAGGAGACAACCATCCTGACGATGGTCGCCCCGCTGATCCACTTGGGAATGCTCTATGTGGGCGTGCCCTATTCCGTGCAGGAACTGCTCACGACCCAAAGCGGCGGCTCGCCGTATGGCCCGGGCCATATCGCCGGCGGCGACAGCCGGCGGGAGATCGACGCCCACGAAGCGGCAGTGTGCCGAGCCCTGGGACGCCGGCTGGCCGAAATCGGGTTGAAGCTGGGCAAGTAATCGGCAGTAGGCAGTAAAGCGTTAAACCGCATGCGACCGACCTCCGGTCGGTGCCCGTCGTCCGTCGCTTGCGGATTAACGATGCACTTTACGAGGCAACGATCCTGTCCCCGAGCGTCCTGCTCCCCGCCGTCTACCCTAACCTCTCCCCCGTCAGCAACTCGTAGGCTTCCATGTACTTTTGCCGCGTCTTGACCACGATTTCGTCGGGCAGGGCAGGAGGAGGGCTGTTCTTATCCCACTGGGTCGTTTCCAGCCAATCGCGCACGAACTGCTTGTCGAACGATGGCTGGCCGCGGCCCGGCTGATAGGCGTCGGCCGGCCAGAAACGCGAACTGTCGGGGGTGAGGACCTCGTCGATGAGGATGATCCCGTCGGCGGTCTTGCCCCATTCGAATTTCGTGTCGGCAATGAGGATCCCGCGCTGCCGGGCGTGGTCCGAGCCGCGGCCGAAGATCGACAGGCTCCGCCGCCGCAACTCCTCGGCCACCGGCCGGCCGACCAACTCGACCATCCGCTCGAAGGAGATGTTCTCGTCGTGGCCACTCTCCTCCTTGGTCGCCGGGGTGAAGATCGGCTCCGGCAGGCGATCGCTCTCCTTCAGGCCGGGCGGTAGCTTGATGCCGCAAACGGTGCCGCTGCTGCGATATTCTTTCCAGCCCGAACCGGCCAGATAGCCGCGGACCACGCATTCGATCGGGATCACCTGGGTCTTGCGGACGAGGCTGGTCCGGCCGGCCAGCGGACGGCGGTCCACGCCCGGCGGCAAGTCCATGCACTCCACGTCGGTGGAAATCAGATGATTGGGCTCGCGGAGCAAATCGAACCAAAAGGCGGAGATTTGCGTCAACACCCGCCCTTTGTCGGGAATTCCGCTGGGCAACACCCAGTCGAAGGCGCTGATCCGATCGGTGCTCACCAGCAACAGCCGGTCGCCCAGGTCGTAAATATCCCGCACCTTGCCGCGTCGCACCGGCAGGTCGCCCACCGCAGTCTGAAGCACAACCGAACTGGCCATGGAAGTCATTTTTTCACCTGGAATCGATGTTCTGGCTTTCCCGAATCCGCTAAATATACCGAGGCGGCGGGCGGCTGGCCAGCAGTAATTGCGGGGTGTGGGGGCGGGCTGCGGGGCAAAACCCGCACCGCACGCCCCGCACCCCATTCTCCACGCTTCGCATGCTTCAACTTGAAGCGGCGGTCGCAGTCGGGTAGACTCCCTAATAGGGGAAGGTGCCTGGGATCCTTAAGGATGCTGTGCCGATGGGCCTGATGCGATTCATTGTCTCGCCGCCTGACCGCGTTACGGAGGAAACCATCGAGCAGGCCTATCTTTCGGGCATGGATCGGGTTCCCTGGCCGGTGCGGGTGCGTCGCGAGAATGAACAGTTGGTGCTGGAACGCGCGGTGAGCGATTCCGCCAACCTGTACCTCCCCTGGGATGTGCCCGAACACGGACGCATCGTGCTCTCCACGGCCACGCTCAGCGAATCCCCGCGTCCGTATCAGCTCCCCTTGGAACTGGCACGCGGCAAAGTGGGCCAACTCCGCAACCAAATGGCCGAGTGGCAATCGATCGGGCTGACGTTGCCCGACGCCATGAAAACCACCGTGGCCGCCGCGATTGACTATTTCTCCCGGGCAGCCACCTCGCAGGACCAGCCGCTGGAATCGGCCGCTCTGGCCGAGCAATCCATTCGCCTGGCGCTCGACGCCGCCAATATCCTGGTGGGCTGTTACACCGAGCAGGCGATTGCCGTGCGGCGACGGGGCGGCGCCAAGCTGCCGACCTTGCTCGGCGGCGATCTGGGTGCCGGGACGCTGGATGACCATCTCGCCGGGCAGTTCCTCCAGGCGTTCAACGCGGCCTCGGCGCCGCTGATCTGGCGCGAATTGGAAGGGAGCGAGGGCAGCTACCAGTGGGAACCGTGCGACAAGCGGCTGGCCTGGTGCGAGGCCAACGGACTGCGGGTGTACGGCGGCCCGCTGGTGCAGTTGGATCGCCGCAACGTGCCGGACTGGCTGTACCTCTATGAAGGCGAGTTCGACGACATCCTGAGCTTCGTTTGCGAATACGTGGAAGCGGTCGTTTCCCGCTACCGGGGTAAAGTTCACTTCTGGCAGTGCGCCGGGCGGCTCAACACCAGCAACCTGCTCTCGCTCTCCGAGGAAGAGAGCCTGCGGCTGGTCGCCCGGACCATCGAACTGATTCGGGCCCTCGATCCCGATACGCCGGTGGTGCTTTCCTTCGATCAACCCTGGACCGAGTATCTGGGACGCCGCGAAATCGACTTTCCCCCGTTTCAATTTGCCGACGCCCTGCTGCGGGCGGGCCTGGGGTTGATGGGGATCGTGCTGGAAATCAACTTGGGCTACTTTCCCGGCGGCACCCTCCCCCGCGACCCGCTGGAGTTCAGCCGGGAGCTGGACCATTGGAGCCTGCTGGGCCTGCCGTTGCACGTGGCGCTGTGCGTGCCTAGCGCCGACGGTGCGGATCCCTTGGCGCAGGTCCGCACGAAACTTCCCCCCGGTTTCTGGAACGTGAAGAGCCAGCAAGCCTGGATTGCGCGGTATCTGCCGCTGATCCTCGCCAAACCCTACGTGCACGGGGTGCTATGGAGCCAACTCCGCGACTACGAGCCGCACGATTTCCCCCACGGCGGGCTGTTCGACCTGCGGCGGCACCCCAAGCCGGCCCTGCGGACCCTGGCCTCGATCCGCCAGGCGCATTTGCGGTAAGCGGCCTACTTCACGCGGCCGAAACAGGTCAGGCACATGTCGTCGCTCTGCGAGCGGTTGCCGACGAATTGCTTCACGTCGTCGAGGATTCGCAGCCCCAGCGCGCGGACCCCCGGAACCTCGTTGCTGAACTGCGAGAGCAGACGGGCCCGGCCATACAACTCCCCCTCCTTGTTCATGGCCTCGGTGATGCCGTCGGTATACAGGACCACGCACTCGCCCGCCGTAATCGGATGCGTCGAGCACGTGTAGACCACGTCGTAGTCCACGCCCAGCGGCAGCTTGGTGTCGGCCTCGGCCAGCGAATCGACCACTCCGCCGGAGCGCCGCAGCAAGGGCGCCATGTGGCCCGCATTGACCACCGTCAACTCGTGCCGGGCCGGATCGAGCACCACCAGCACGAAGGTCACGAAACGGTCTTCCCAACTGCGATCGCAAAAGATGCGGTTGAGGCGCCCCACGGCCGCATCCGGAGTGGGCTCGCTGGCCAGGCAGTAGCGGGTCTCGGCCGAGAGCCGGGCCATCAGCAGCGAGGCGGCGATGCCCTTGCCGGACACGTCCGCCACCACCACCCCCAGACGCCCGCCGGGCAGGTGCACATAGTCGAAGTAATCGCCGCCGAGCTTATTGGCCGGCTCGTAGAACTCGAAGAAATCGTAGCCCGGCAACAGCGGCGCGGCCGTGGGCAGAAAGCCCTGCTGCACCTGGTGCGCCAGCGACAGGTCGCGTTCCATCGCCCGATCCCGCAGCACCGACTCGTGCAATTGGGCGTTCTCCACGGCAAACGCGGCCTGGCAGGCGACGCTGCCCAACACGTCCAGATCGTCGCGGCTGAAGCGGTTGCGCGGGTCCTGGGTGTCGATCTGCAAAATGCCCAGCGCATGGCCGTCGCTGCCCACCAGCGGCGCGCACATGATCGAGCGGATATGGAAGTCGATGACACTTTCGGCCATGCCGAAACGCGAATCGTTGGCGGCGTCGGCCGAAAGGATCGCCTCGCGGCTCTTCATCACGTCGTTAATGATGGTGCGGCTGACGCGGATGGTCACGGCGTCGTCGGCGCGGCGATGCTTGATCGCGCGGGGAACGAGCTTGCCGGTCTCGGCGTCCTTGAGGATGATGAAGCCGCGATCGGCCTGCAAGAAGATGGAAAACAGCCCGTCCATCAGCCGCGAAAGCACGTCGGACAGTCCCACCGCCTTGCCCAGGCTTTGACCGATCTCGATCAGCGCCTTGAGCTTGGCTTGGGCGTTGGTCTCCAACTTCAGCCCGGACGAGCCGCCAGAGATATCCAACGTCGACATGATAGCCGACTCGCTCGAGGGCTCTTCGTCGTCGATCATCATCTCCGCGACGTCGGCCGCCGCGGGATTGCGGCCTTCCAACTCCACGGTCGGCGGGCTCAGGTGGAACACGAACACCAGGTCGCAGATTTGGATCTCGTCGTTTTCGGCCAGCGGCTGACGATTCACGACCAGCCGGCCGTTGAGATACGTGCCATTGCGGCTGGCTAGATCCTCGATCATGAAGCTGCCGTCGACGCTGACGATCCGCGCGTGTTGGCGGCTGACCGAGGCGGCTTCGAGCACGATATCGCAATCGGGATGCCGGCCAAGGATCGCCGCTTCGCCTTCGATAGGGAAAAGCTGCCCCGGATTGGCTCCCTTCAACGCCCTCAAGATGGCCATGACGCTGTGCCCCCCGAAATGAGTGAACGGCGAACGTTGATGATACGGCGAAATCGCGGCTCGATCCAGGCCCCAGCACGTGCCGATTCTACAGCGGAAAAGTGCGCCGGAACAGACCGGGCGAATCCCCTTGGACGCGAGACCCCTAACTGTTTATACCGTTCGCAGGCCGTTTTGGGCAGCCGTTGCCCGCACAAGTGGCTTGCCGCTTTCCTTGGGCACTAGCGCGACGGCGACACCACCGGCTGCGGATTCTCAGGCAGACATTTTCGCTCGCGGCGACAACACAAAGCTTTTCCTGACAACGAGTTGTGCCTCACACAAACAACAAAGGCAGTACCCCATCGCGTGAGTCGCAACGAGGTACTGCCTTTTCTGGAATGTTGAAAAACCGTATTCAAGGATCAACGATCACCCAAACGCGGTAATATCTCCGGCGGAGTAAGCATCAAAGTCCCTCCGGTTCAAGGTATTGATTGTCCCATACGAGCAAACGCAATCGCAGAAACGCGCGAACCACCTCCTTTCGTCACCTGGCGGCGACCACGACTTCGTTGACCACGATCCTCACGCCGGACAGGCGGGCCACGGCTTCCTGGGCGAGTTGCTTGTGATAGAAGCTCGATAAACGGCCTCGCAGGCGTAACACGCCTCGATCAAACTCGCAGGACACCGCCCGCAATTCCTGGTGCGGACTTTGCCGCAGATGCTGCCTTGCACGCTCCGTCACGTCGTGATAAGGGGTGGAAAACGAAGGTTCCATCGATGGGTTTCCATTCTCAGGTTGGTTGTCTCGGACTGCTTCCATAGCACTTACCGTGCCACGACCCGCGCCGTTTCCGCTCGACGTGCGGGCCGCGTTTCCGAAGTCTATGCGGGAGTCGCAGTTGCGCCTCGCTACTTGGTATGCGATGCAGGACGGTCGGATCGGCGTTGGGCCAATTCGGGCACGGTCTGCCTGTAATCTTTGCAAGATCCGCGCCTCCGGCCGTGGTTTTTGCCGGGGGGCGACGGGCGGGTTATAATGGCGTCCGCACCTCCAAGCAGTGCCCAAATGCTCAACCAACAACGTCCGTTATGGAATGAAAGCCATGCCCATTACCCGTGACCAAGCCCTGCAACAACTCCATGCCTGGACGACCAACCCTTCGCTCCTGGGCCATGCCCGAGCCGTGGAAATCGTGATGCGGGCAGCGGCTTGCAAGCACAGCGGCGATCCCGAGGTCTGGGGCGTCACCGGCCTGTTGCACGACGCCGACTACGACCAGTGGCCCGAGGAGCATCCGCGGCGGATCGTGGACTGGCTGCGGGAGCAGGGCGAAGAGGAAATGGCCTACGCCGTTTCATTCCATCAAACCAAGTGGGGTCTGCCGCCGAAAACGCCGCTGGACAAATGCCTACTGGCCTGCGACGAACTGACGGGCTTCGTCATCGCCTGCTGCCTGGTCCGGCCCGAGGGCATTGCCACCCTCGAACCCAAGAGCGTGAAGAAGAAGCTCAAGGACAAGGCGTTTGCGGCCAAGGTGGATCGCGAGGTCATCCGCAACAGCGTGGCGATCCTCGGCGTTGACTTCGACGAGCACATCCAGTTCGTGATCGATGCTTTGAAGCCTTATGCGGACGAGTTGGGGATCGCCGGGAAACGATAGGGAGAACAGGGCGATGAATGGCACCCGCCTGGCGGCGACCGCCCGGGAAGCGGCTCTTCATGATCCTGATAGTTCTCTCTGTGGTTGCCATGCCGATGGGGAATGTCGGCTAGACGTCGCGCTCTTGATCCTTCTTCAGACAGCATTTTTTGTATTTCTTGCCGCTGCCGCACGGGCACGGATCGTTGCGGCCGACTTTCGGCCCATCGCGTCGAATGGTCTCACCGGAAAGCCTCTGGTTAAAACCTTCTACGACATCCGAGCCGAAATCGTCTTCTTCCTCGTCAATCGAGTCGTATTCCTCCCAGTCCTCGTCTTCCATCTCCTCGTCGTCGAATTCATCCTCCTCCTCGTCATCATCGTCGTCAAAGTTCTCCCGAATCCGATCCCGTTCTTGCCATCCCCAACCCCAATTCTCTTCCACGGCCAGTTTGTGCCATGCTTCATAATCAGGGAACGACAATCCGCTGATCGTGCAGACGGCGGTTAGACGGTACTTCAAATCGATCCGCTCGGGATCCACGTCGACCTCGTCCTCATCGTCCACGTCGAGCATCTCGTGGATCGGCTCGACGGCTTCTTCGGCGAAGTTCCCCAGCAGGGCCATGACAAGGAAGTCGCGCGTGTCCTCCTCTTCTTCCTCGGCGAAGAACTCCAAGCACTTCGCAGCGGAAGAATCGCTGTGGACGTGTTCCAATACCTCCGCCGCGCTGCGCCGATACTCCCCCTCGCTCTCCGACCACCCTTCGGCAATCGCCCGTACCACGACATCCCCGCCGATCCATTGCAGGGCGAACGAGCAAGAGTCGCCGAGATCGAAATCGTCCTCCATCATCCGTTCGACGAGGATCGGTACCGCCGCCTCCAATCGCATCCGGCCGGCAAGTTCCACGAGAAGCGGCTCCAGCCACTCCATCAGGTTCTTCTCATAGCCTTTGAAGCGGCGATGCAGCAAGGGCAAAATCAATTCGCCCTTCTCCCGATGCCGGGCCAGGGACTCGACGATCCGCGTCCCCCGCCGATTGTCGCGGATACAGTAGTGCCCTTGTTCCCGGACTCGCTCGCCCAGTTCTTGCAACGCTGCCCAAGCGGTGTCCCAGTCCCAAGAGGCCATCGCCAGCCGCTCGTCGAACCAGCCCCGCAGCTCCTTGGGAAAACCGGCAAGTTCCGCAAACTCCGCTTTGAGCAAATCGGGTCGGGCATGGCAAAGAATCAGGGCGATGGCCGTGCAGTAGTTGTCGTTGCCGACATCTTCCAGATCCCAATCCTTGCCGAGCTCGCCGGTCAGCCACTGGATCGTGGTTTCGCTCTGGGCAAGATCGTCGGCCTCCCGGAGAATACGGAACGCTTTGTCCCGGCCGTATTTTTCCACAGCCTCGATCACCAAGGGCATGATCGAGGCGTCGTCGCTGTAGCAACGAGAAAAGTAGGCCAGTGCCGTCATGCGCACCTCTTCTTCGGGGTGCAGAATGGCCGCCTTGATGGTGGATTCCGGGGTTCGCATGTCATGTTCCTTTCCGCAAACCGTGTGCCCGCCGCCCTGTCCTGCCGCTTTACCGTCATGCCCAACACCTTCCTCGTGCGGGCATTCCTTAATACAATAGCGGCGTCCGCAACACAAGTCGATGGACCACAGGACGAAGCTCCCCAGGGGCCAAATCCGAGAGTTTCGACGACATCCAGGAACGACCCATGGTCTCATCTCTCACCTCTCGCCACCCCGTACAATAACGCCCCGCGACTCACAGCCGACCGGAGGCCCGAAGAATGAGCTTGCAAGGAAAAGTCGCCGTCGTCACCGGGGCCAGCCGGGGCATCGGCCGGGCCATCGCCATCCGCTTGGCCGAGGACGGGGCTTTGCTGGCAATCAACTACCAGAAGAACGCCGCGGCCGCGGCAGAAGCGGTTCACCAGATCGAAGCGGCCGGCGGCAATGCTTTTGCCTTGCAGGGCGATCTGGGCTCGGTCCCAGGAGTCTGCCGGTTCTTCGACGCGCTCGACGCCGAACTGCACCAACGCCGGGGGCACAGCCGCTTCGACATCCTCGTCAACAACGCCGGGATCGGCAGGCAAGGGACGGTCGAAACCACGTCCGAGGCGGTCTTTGACGAACTGGTGGCCGTGAACCTCAAAGGCCCCTTCTTCGTCGCGCAGCAGGCCATCACACGTCTGCAAAGCGGCGGCCGAGTGATTAACCTCTCTTCCGCGCTCTCGCGGCACCCCCTTTCCGACATGGCCGCCTATTCCATGACCAAGGCGGCCATCAACCTCTTCACCGTGGTCCTCGCGGCCGACTTGGGCAAGCGCGCGATCACGGTCAACGCCCTTGCCCCCGGCCTGACCGTCACCGACTTTACCGCCCATGCCCGCCGAGACGCCCAGGTTGTGCAGCAAGTCTCGGCCCACACCGCTTTGGGGCGGCTGGGCGAGGTCAATGACATTGCAGGCGTCGCAGCCTGGCTGGCATCGGACGACGCCGGGTGGGTGACCGGGCAGTACATCGAGGCCAGCGGTGGGATTGGCATGGTATAATTTGCAAGTGGATTCGGAGCAACACCGTGAATGACCTTTTCGAGAAACGGGTCCGAGCCGCGGCCGTCGCCGGGTGGTGGGCGGTGCTGATCACTTTGGGATTCGTTGTTCTGCAATGGACTGCCTACCTCTCGGTCATGCACACTCATCCCGCGTGGATCCTGGCCATGTGGGGGCCGGATGTTGATTGGGCCTTCGTCCATATCGTTTGGTTCTGGGCCATAGTGGCCCTCAAGTTCATCCTCTGGCTGATGGTGTTGATTGCCCTGTGGCTGACCCTTTGGGCGAGGCAGTTGCGCAAAGGGTGCTGAAGGGCGTTAGCGAAATCCTTCGGCTGTTTGGCGTCACAGCAGTGGTTAGTCGCCTCGCCTCTGGCCTCTGTCGTCGACTCGCGCGGCGGCGACCGCAATGACGCAAAACGCAGCTTCCGCGCTACCGCTTGCACTGCCTCTTTTGGGTCTTATTCCACCCCAAGACTTCATCCGCTGGCATTGCTCGAACCCGCGGTGGGTGCTATATTTGCGTGAGGAAGTTAGTAGGAGTTTGCCGCCCGCGGAGCGCGTTGGCGAGCGATCGCTGGATAACTTTTTGGGGAATAGTGTAACGGCAGCACAACTGACTCTGGATAGGAAAATGGGGAAGTTTGAGTAGTTTAGGTAAGATGAAGCGACGCACAGTCTTGTGTCGTTAATCTCTTTGTAGATCACTAGTTAGCGTTATTTTCCGTAAGCTTGCATCAGTTTAGAACTGATTGCAAATAACCGGAAAAAACTGTCGCCGACAGTACCCTCCCGCGGCGCATTTTTCTGGTTACCGCTCACCGCTGCCTTCGACATCCTGCCGGTGTTTGCGGGCCGCGATGGGTCGCTCGACTGTAGGCCCTAGCTCCAGCCTCTTCTCACGACCGGCCTCGACAAGCAACACAGTCCGTGGCCAGGTTGGTTCCTGGCGGCATGGCTCACCGACTGCCCAATCCTTTGCACGTCAGTCTCACCGCCATCGAATAGGCGGCCGACCATGCTTCCCGGCGGCTATCGGTAAGAGCGATTATAGTCTCGCGGGGATCGCGCATCACAAGCACAGACCAGCGACCGTCCAGCGTCCGCTGCCCGTCGTCAATCGTAATCCAGCCAAGACGCCGTAGCTGGAGTTGATGTTGTATGATCTCCGTGGTCATTGTGCGGCCTTCCGCAGAGGGGCTCTGGTGGAACATGACAAGTATAACATGTGGGAGCCGATACGGAGACCGAGGCAGAAATGAGCCGAATCGTGGTCAGCGATGATGATCTTCAAGGAGCCGATCCCGGGTACGTTCAGCGTTTGAAGGATAAGAAACGCGCCGTCCAGCAGGCAATGGCGAAGATCGCCCGCTACGTGTCCGTGCGCCGGACAATCGCCGACGACGGCCAAGGGCACACGCTCTTCAGGTTGCTCACCTACGACCGAAGCAATTGCATGGCGCTGTTCACGCCGCTCGACCTGACGTTTACCGCCAAGGCTTTTGAGCGGATTACGGAGGGCAAACGCTCATGTTCGTGAGTCCGGTCGGACGAAATCAGCGGGCGGATTCTGGCTTGCTGCTTTGAGACGTTCATGCGGGCACCTACCAACACGCTGCACGGGAATCCTTGGCGGTCATTGTACCCCATGTACCGGAACCGTGATTCGGTGAAACGCGCACGATCGAGGCTGCGAAGGTCGGCCGCCGACATGGAGCTTGCCGTCGTCGTGGGACGGGCGTACACCAGCGCGAGGGGATTGAGGATCGCAGCGGCCCGCCCGGGGACGATCATGTCCTGGCCAAAATCCTTTCCCGGTATCTCGCCATCGACAAAATGGATCAGCCCGGTGGCAAAGACGGCCCTTGCAATGTGAGTCCCGCATCCTGCCGCCGGGCCACGTTCCTCTGGCCGCGCGCCCGCACGACTGGCACTCTCGTCACAACCAGTCGTCACGCCGACTTGCGGCCACAAAATCCAGCCGCCCACCGCGATTTCCACCCCGACTCGATTGCCATTCGTTGATGTGACAAATGCCGGGACTGCCCTTGCACGGCCCCGACCGGCCAAAAATCACTCAAGAGATTCTACTCGTGTGGAAAAAACCCGTTGTGCGGGCGAAGGCCATTCACAAAACTATCCCCCCAATTCCTACCCCTAAAAAACCGTGGAATTTAACGTGCCGATTCTTCCAGTAGCCGGACCCGGCATAGGGTTTAGTAGTGGGGCAGGGCCCGAAACAGTGGTTAGGGGAATCCCCACCCTTCGTGTCCGTCTTTTCCCTAGACTCTCGTCCCTTCGCCGTAACTTTGGGCTGATGCCCGTTCAACAACCGGTCGTTTCACGCATCTCGTCCCGCATCTTTGAAAGGAAGAACCGTGAAGAATCTCAGCGACAGGCAACTGATGGCCATGTATCAGAACGGCAACGACGCGGCGCTGGCCGAGATTCACGCTCGCTACAGTAAGATGCTCTTGCACTACATCACCAACACTCTCCAGCGGCGAGCCCCCTCGTTGATTTCGGACGCCTACGACATCCTGCAAAACGTGTTTGGACGGATTCACATCTGTCGCGGAGATTTCCTGGACGGCACGATGGTCAACCTCTGGCTCTTCACCACCGCCAACCGGATGACCCGCAACCACGTCAAACACGAGTGCCGCCAGCGGCGCGACAAGCGCCGCAACCTCCCCTTGGAGGAGAACTACAATCCGTATGCCAACGAGGAAAGCCTGCACGGCGAGGAACCCGCGCGAAAGCACCCCCTCGGCCGCGCTCCCAACTGCCTGGCGAGCGAGATGCCCGATGCGATCGAGCGTGTCGCCAACGCTGAGATCGCCGACCTGTGCATGGGCGTCCTGCCGCGGCCCGACCAAGAGATCATCCGGCTGCGCTACTTCGAGGGCTATAAGATCCCGGAGATCGCTGACCGACTGCGCCTGGACAAAGAAGCTGTCGTGTGGCGGATTGAAAGGAGCCTGGCGAAGATGCGAAGGATCGCCCGTGCATGACCTGCGTTGTAAACCTCCACCACGAATCCTACGACGTGCTCATTTGCTGGCCGAGCAAGTGGGGAAACCCGTTTGAGATCACCGACAAGTGCCCGAGGGAATTGGCCCTCGCCAAGTACGAAGTCCATATCCGGCGGCGACCCGACCTGATCGCCGCCTTGCCAGAATTGGCCGGGAAGCGGCTGGGCTGTCATTGCCACCCGCTCCCCTGCCACGGGGACGTGTTGGTGCGCCTGCTGCACGAGTCTTTTTGTCTGTAACAATTCTTCCATTTCGACCAGTTGATAAATGAGACATTCAATGAATCCATTCTCTGCCCTGGGCCGCCTGTTCCATTTGTCCAAAGCGTCATTGCCGTCCGAAACGCCACCTGCGGTCCCAACGCTTCCGCAGGCATCGGACACGCGGGTCGAGATTTCCGCGCCCCGAACTCACTCACGAGAACCGCGCCCCATTGAGTCCTTTGATCTCGCAACCGGGGCAACAGTTGAACGATTCAATGGCATCCAGGATGCACGACGGAAAGGAAACAATAACGGTGCCGTCTCCGATGTTTTGGCGGGGCACAGGCCGTCCTACGGGGGCTTCGGCTGGCGGTACAGCCCAGGTGGCCCGCACACAGCCGCCCAGCCATTATCGAAACGTCAACAGCGGCATCCGCAGGCGCGCCCCGTCGAGTCCTATGATCTTGTAACCGGTGTCACCATCAAACACTATCCCTCGGTACGAACCGCCTACTACGAGGGCTACTTTATTGGTGACGTATTGCGTGGCATCAACAAGGCGTGCGGGGGACTCGGGTGGCGATACACTGATTCCGTGGCATCAATATGTCCTCCCATGCCAGCACTCGATCCGTCTGTGAGCACGCAACCTGCGGGCGAGCCACCGGCCCCACCCACGACGCGCACCAAAGTGCGAGTCCCCCGCGGTGCCCGTGCCATTGAAGCGTATGATGCCCGGGGCAACGTCGTGGCACGCTATCCCTCGTTGGCGACAGCCGCCGCGGTAGCCGGCTATGTCGCAAACGCCATTCAGAAGGCCATCACCAGCGGCTCTTGGTATCACGGTTTGCACTGGCGGTATGCAACCGCCGCTGTGCTGCAAATGCCAGCCGTCATCCTGACACCCGAGCCACAAACGAACAGCCATCGGGTGGAATCATACGACCTTCAGACAGGGAGAACCATCAAGCAGTATCCCAGCCAAAAGGCCGTCTACGCCGATGGCTTCCGGCCCAAACGTGTCGGTGACGTGTTGTATGGCCGCCAGAAAACCTACAAGAACTTGGGTTGGCGATACACCGTGGCAACAAGCAAGACGCCACCGCCGACCACGACGGAAGCCGACTCTCCCGCCGTCGCTAGGACCCTCTTGGCGGAGGCCCATCGACGGAACGAAATCGCCCAACTCAATCGGGATGTTTACTACGTCCCATCACAAAACAAGTGGGCAATCCGGCTCAGCGATGGCCGCTGCCTTTCCCGACCCACACGCACGGAGGCCATTGACCTTTGGTACGCAGAACATGCGGACCAGGCACAAACGGAGGAGAAACCGGCCGAAGCGGCAGGGAACAAAGCTCCCCGCCGCAAATATGAGCGTTATGCGAACACGCCCGGCCACATTGAAGCTCTGGACCCTCGCACTGGCGCAGTCGCGTTCGTCTTCCGAACGGTCGGCGAAGCCGGTCGGCATGGTTTCACATTGAGCAGTGTCTATCAAGCCCTTCAGGGCGTCCGCCCTGAATACCGGAAGCTGCGATGGCGGCATGTTCCCTCGTCGGCTGTTGCACCGCCCGAGACCAACGCCTGTTGTGCATCCAGCGTGAACGCACCATGCAACTCGTAAGGCCCGACGATCCGATTCTCCATCGTGTCTGCCGGCCAGACTTCCTGTTGAAGGCCAACATTATCCAGCAGATGTTCCATCTCCTGGATGAGACTGGCGGCTTGGGCCTGGCGGCTCCGCAGGTGGGCATTGACGCCCGGTTCTTCGTGACCGCCTGGGGCGAGGTCTTCGTCAATCCGATGATCGTCCGCCGGGAAGGTGAAGTGCATTGCCAGGAGGGCTGCCTGAGCCTGCCTGGTGTCATCCGGCTGAAGGAGCGATGCCGCAAGGTCGTCCTGGAGGGCGGCCGGGCCTTCGAGGGCGAGCAGGCCATCGTCATTCAACATGAGATCGACCACCTGGACGGCATCTTGATTACCGACGAGTGAGCCATGAAAATCATCGAGTACCCCGAGACCCGGCAGACGTTCTGTTTCGACTGCGGTGCGAACCTCTTGGTTTCGGCCCTGGTCTTCGCTGGCGTGGAAGAGCGAGAGGATCGCGTGGCCCTGTTTGCCAGGACGACGAAGGCGGGCACTGGCACGGTTGGTGTCCTCAATACTTCCAACTATTATGGTCTGCCCTTCCGCGCCCGGCAGCGGATGCGGCTGGCGGACCTGCGACGGGGCATCGACGCCGGCCACCCCACCCTCATCACGCTCCAAGCCTATCGTACATCCAACCGGCCTTACCGGGAGCTGTGGGACGATGGGCACTGGGTCGCCGCCATCGGCTACGACCGATACCGCATCTACTTTGAAGACCCCAGCGCTTTTCACCGCACCTGGCTAGCCGACGAAGAACTACGCCAACGCTGGCACGACCTGGACCGGGGCAAACGCATCTGGCAGTGGGGCTGTACGCTTCTTGTGTGCGGGCGGTTCCAACGCGGCCACCATATCCACATGGACTAAGACGTGAGACCGAAGCCCGAGATCAATAAGTTGCAAAGGGTCGCCGAATAATCCCCTGTGAAACCGTCCCCTGCGAAACCTGCGGCACGCCGACGCCTTTCACCGGCACGAGGCGCTGCAACAACTGCTGGGATGTCGAGCGACGGCTGCCGGACTACATGAAGTCGCCCAAGGGTTGGGACTGCGTGCGACAGCATATTCCGAAACTGGACGACTGGGTAGACGGCTATCCCGATGCCTGGAACTACAACGGCGTGCTGGCTGAGAACGAAGTCACCGTGGAATGGTGCGATGACGTGGTGGACGGCGAAGTCGCCTGCGGGGGAGTTCGCCGGCTGGAGCATGGCCTGGAAGCATGGCTGCATGTCGATCGGCCAGACCACCGAGGTCATTGCCCGAAAAGCGGCGGCCATGTTCGTGAGCCTTTGGCTGCGGGGCGTCTCGGCGTCCTTCGCCGACAAGCTGATGGACGGGTACATCACCTTCTTGGAGCGACAGGAAGGGGAGTTCCTGACATTCCTGGCCGAGATCGACTGTTATTCAAACGGGCGGCCTTTCCTCCGACTGACCCGCGAGGGTCTGATGCGCCGGGCACACGACAGCGAATGGAAGATCATCGAGGCCCTGGACCCGCAACTGGACGAAGAAATCATCCTCACTTTCACCAAGAGGAAGCGGATGGCCAAGGGATGGCACGCCGATGTGCGGTTCCCGCTGCCCGGACTGCGGTTGGCACGACGAAGGGCACGTCCACGCGGACCCTGACACTTGGTTGGAGACACCATGATCCTTCAAGCATTGATTCTCAGCGGGGGTTTGGCATTCGCCTTCGCCCTGGGCAGCCTCTTCGGCCCTGGCCTGGACAACGAGATCGCCGCCGGCCTCTTGGGCGGTGTGGCGACCTTGGCCGCACTGCGGTACATCTATTGACCTGCCAAAGCGATCAAGGAACGTGGCGGCCACGGCCTTCCACCAGTCAATACCCCTCCGAAGCAGCCCTATGGCGGATGTGATTCAGGAAGAACCTGACGGACAACCGACCAGACCGCTAACTTGGCTTTCTGTCCCCTTACAATCTCCACGGGAACCCACATGGACTGCGTCAGTGAGTCCTCGATGACTAGGCCCGTCGCCTCTAAAGCGCGGCGGCCATAGATCGGCCGGCAGTCCATCAGGTTGGGAAAGTGGCGATGCGTCCACTCGAAGGCCTGAATGACCAGCCCGTCCTTGCCTTCCTTGGACACGGCCACGATGCGCCCCCGGCCCGCAAAACCCGCTTGTATTGGGCCAGCACCTTGGGAATACCAGACGTGTCGAATAGTTCCAAGGTGAAGCCCGTGAATATCCCGTCCATCGAATCGTCGCCGTAGGGGAGGCTTTCGGCATCGCCGCAATCGAGGGAAGCCCGGTCAATTAGCCCCTTGCTACTGAGAACGTCTCTTGTTTTGGCCAACACGTTCTCCGAGATGTCAATACCGAAGACCGTTCCCGTTGGTCCGACGGCATTGGCAAGTTCGGCCAAGATATGGCCGGTCCCGAAGCCGATTTCCAAAATGCGATCGCCCGGGACAGCAGCGAGTAGTCTCAACCCGGCCTCGCGCATGGGACGCTCAGAATGCTCCGCCAAGAGGTCATAAACCTTGGCGATCTTGTTGTAGAATGCCTTCGTCTCGCTCTTGGTCTGCAAGACCCGCTGGACGCCAGGTTCATAGTCAAGCGTCACTTCATATGGCATGACATCGCTCCTCCATCAACGAGGCAGGGCCGCTTGACACCAGGTCTCACCGTGTCCTCACGACAACTTGCGCAGTTTCGATAATGCGGCATAAGCAACCGGAGGCACCGCTACTTCCGGCTCGGATTGTTTCAGTGCCGCCAATAGAGGACGAAGAATCGGGCCAAGCCTCTTCCTCTTGACCAAAGTGTGACAGACGCGGTGTGCGCCCTCGTAGAGCCAAGACGGCTTAGACCCTTCGAGTAGTGCCGCCAGCAGAGGTTGCAACGCATCTCGCCCCAGAGCGGCCACTCCCTCGGCTGCCAGCCAACGAACGTCGCCGTCGCGGTCCTCCAGGGCATTGACCAGCGCGGAAGCGGTAAGCGGATCGGCGATACCGCACAGCGCCTTTGCTGCCTCCCATCGCACGTGTGGCTTTCGATGCGAAAGGAGTCCAATGAGTGAAGGCACGGCGAGTTTTCCAATGGCAACCAGTGCCCGTCGTGCCTTCGTCCGAACCGTCGGATCAGGACTCGCTAGGTCCGTCGCCAGCGACCGGATACGGGCCGCCCTTTTGTCTGCAAGGTCTACGCTACTTCGATTGGTGGTAGGAGTCATGGTTTCTTCGCTAATAGGGGCAAGCTAGTTGGATCGAACACCCGATACGCGAGCAGTTTCACGCGGTCGTTCACCAGGAACCACGCCAGGGCATAGCCCCAGACGAAAAGTGCCCAACCCCAGCCGAGTGGCGTCATGAACAGGCCGTAGACGGCGATCAACGTCGCCACGATTTGCGTGCCAACCACGGCCACCCATAAAATCCGCGCGGGGCGTATCGACCAGAACGGGCCACGCGTCCGCGTGAGGAAGATCGTCAAATGTCCCGCCACGGACAGCTTCAAATACATCAGCGTCTGGATGTGCGCGCGGTCGAGGCCGAAGACACGCTCGCCGAGATAAAACAGAAGGAAGGCGGAGACGACCCCGATGAGGCCCAGCACCGTGGCGACCCCCAGCACCATGTGCATGTTCCACGTTTCGGGCTGGTCCTTGTAACGAACATTGTCATAGGCAATGGAAAGGATCGCCCCGTCGTTGAGCAATGCCAGCATCACGATCATCACCGCCGTCAATGGATAAAAGTTGAAGATCAGGATCGCCAGGGTCATAAAGAACAGCACGCGCAGCGTCTCGGCGATGCGATAGATCGCATAGCTGTTCATCCGCTGGAAGATGCGGCGGCTCCCTTTGATCGCGTCAATAATCACCGACAGGCCGGGCGTTAGCAGCACGATGGCCGCCGCCGCGCGGGCCGCATCCGTCGCGTCGGAAACGGCGATGCCGCAGTCGGCCTTCTTCAGCGCGGGGGCATCGTTCACGCCATCACCCGTCATGCCGACGATGTGGCCGCGTTGCTGCAGGACATCCACGATGTGGAACTTGTGTTCGGGGAACACTTGAGCGAAGCCGTCCGCTCTTTCAATTGCTTCCGCCAACTGCGCCGTCTCGTGATGCTTCGTGTCGCCCAGGCCGCCGGCATCGAGGATGTTTGTTCCCAGGTCCAGCTTTTTGGCGGTTTCCTTGGCGATGGCCAATGCGTCGCCCGTAACCATCTTGACCTTTACGCCCATGGCAAGCGCGGTCGCGATGGTTGCCTTGGCATCTTCCCGTGGGGGATCGAACAAGGGCAAGACGCCGACAAACTGCCATTGCCCGTCGCTCTCGGCCCGCGCCACGCCCAACGAACGGAAGCCTCGCGACGCAAATTCGTTGACCGCTTTCTCGACGGCGGGCTTCACCTCCCCAGTATTGGCCGACAACGCCAAAATCACCTGCGGCGCACCCTTCGTTACCTTGAACGTCTTTCCGTCTTTGGCTTTGACGGTGGCCTCGGTGCGCTTATGCACCGGATCGAACGGCTGGAAATGAAGCACCTCGTAAACCTTTAACGAATCCTTGTCTTTCAGTCCGCCCAGGACGGCCAGATCAATGGTGTCGTTATTGTCCGCACGCGACGCCAGCGCGCCATCGAGGATCACTTGATCGGCGGGCACATTGTTCACACTGAACGGATCGCCCAGCGTCAGCTTGTTCTGGGTCAGGGTGCCAGTCTTGTCTGCGCACAGCACATCCACGCCCGCCAACTCCTCGATGGCGACCAGTTTGCTCACGATCGCTTTTTTCTTGGCGAGCAAGCGCGCGCCAACCGCCATCGTTACCGACAACACCGTCGGCATCGCCACGGGAATCGCGGCCACCGTGAGGACCAGGGCAAACAGCAGTACGGGCTCCCGGCCGGGCTTCGCGTCAAGCATCGGATCGCCACGGAACAGCGCAACCACGACGATCACCGCCACCAAAGCCGCCGCGAGGATGATCAGGTAATCGCCGATCTTCAATACTGCGCGTTGAAAATGGCTGACGGTGTGTGCCTCCTGCACCAGTTGCGCCGTCTTGCCGAAGTAGGTGTTTGTTCCCGTGGCATAGACCAGCGCGCCGATTTCACCCTGACGAATGATCGAACCGGAAAACACCGCCTCGCCAGGTTTGCGCTCGGCGGGCAACGACTCCCCCGTCAGCGCGGACTGATCCACCTCCACCGGGTCGCCGTCCAACAGGCGCGCATCCGCCGGCACGATATCGCCCAGACGCATGCGGATGACGTCGCCCGGCACTAACTCACGCGCCGCCGGGTTGACCCACTTCCCGTCGCGCTTCACCCTCGCCTTGATAGCCAGCTTGGCCTTCAGCGCGGCGATGGCGTTGCCCGCCTGGTGTTCTTCCCAGAATCCGACCACGGCGTTGGTCACCAGCAACAGGAGGATGATGAAGAAATCCGGCCAGTGCTGGACCGCACCCGACAGAATCACCGCCACTTCGATCATCCACGGGATGGGACCCCAAAAATAGGCGAGGAATTTCAGGAACGGATTGGTCTTCTTTTCTTCAATCTCGTTAGGCCCATATTGGGTCAGCCGTTTCTGCGCCTCGGCTTGACTGAGGCCGTCCGGCGACGAGCCCAATCGTTTCTCCACCTCCGCCAGCGGCAGGGATTTTAGATCATCCTTCGATCCCGGCTTATCCGCATTTGGTTTCAACATGACTATCCTCCTGGTCCTTCCCGAAATCGGGCGAGCTACACCTTTGCTTCCGGCGGATCGATGACTCGTCCCGGCGGCAGGAAATCCGGCACATCGAGGCGTGCCGCGCCAATCCGGTTGTCGGCCATCCCGTAGTAAACGTCGAAGCGGTCCGGCAAGCCGATGTCGTCGCGGCGGTCGATGCCGGTGGGGAACACGACGTTGGCAATGGTCCCGCAGCGCTCTTGAGGCAATTCCGGCGTCAACACAGGCTCCGCCGAACGATAGCGGATCACGCGCGGATGTTCCTTCGAGAGCACCATCACCCCGGCCGAGTAGCACAAATGATGTCCGTCGTTACTTGCCTTCGCCATTTCGCTCACACCGTGGTAAAGGATCAGCCAGCCGTGCCGGGTCATGACGGGCGGAGTGCCCGCACCGATCTTGAGCCGCTCCCATGGCGACACCGGAGTCGCCAGCCGGTGATGCGAATTAAACAGGCCGAGGTGCTGCGGTTCGGGACCATCCAAGGCCATTGGACAGTAGGAAATCCAGATGCTCTCATGTTCGAGATCGACTTCACGGGTCGCGGGCTGGCAGGCGGTTTCCTCGGGACGCGTGCCGGGGAAAAGGGGGCGATGGAGCATGGCCATCTGCATTTTCCCGGCGTGATTGGGGATGGCGACGGGGAAGAGGCTGGCATCCTTGTTGTCCACGTGAACGAAATCGATGCCGTCATACGGAGCAAAGGTCGCGAGCCCCAGTCGCTTCCAGTGAAACAGATCCTCCGATACGGCCACGGCAATCCGTGGGCCGATGGGCGAGAGCGCCGCGTAAGTCATCATGTAGCACTGAAGCGGTTTGACGAACGTGACACGCGGATCCTCGCAGCCACCGCTGCCGTCGGGCCGACGCTCATAATCGGTTTCCGGCTCCAGTGCGATGCCGAGCCGTTGGACTCCACACGGATCGCCGGCTTCGTTGAATTTTACGCGGGCAATGCCGATGCGCGAATAATTGCCTCGCGCGACGAGTCGTGGAAACAGGTAAAGCTTGCCATCTGGGCCGCGAACGGCAGCCGGATTCAGGACGCCTTCAACCTCGTGCGGATTGCCCAGTTCCGGCTCCATCATCAGCCCGAGCCGCTGCAACTTGAATGCGCTCATCGACGCACCTCGTTACGAGGTTGTGCGGGTTCAGCGCCATCCAAGCAAGCAACGATCGCTTCAATCACCCGTTTCGTCTCATGGGGATCTCGAACCGGGATGGAAACAGCACCTGCTTCTTCAGCCGGATAGTCGTTCCCTCCGGGAAACAAGGCATCCCCAATATAGAGCATCTCCTGAATTGCAATGCCCAGGGTGTCGCGGAGTTTTCGAATCCCGTAGGCTTTGTCGATGCCGGGCTTGGTGACGTCAACGGATGTCGCGCCACCCAACCGCACGGAAAACTCGGGAATAAGCTTATCAAGGATCGCTTTCATCTTCTTCCGCTTGGCGAAGTCAGGGTCCCATTTCTTCTTTTCATCGAGGGGCGCCTGCTGGCCTAGTGCGGAGAACGTGATCTGGCTTCCCCGGTCTTCAACGACCTCTCCCCAGACTTTGTCGACCTTGCAGCCCGCTGTGGTGATGGCCTTGTTGAGAGAGCTGATGATCTTTTCCTTTTCAGCCGCGGTGAAATCTTCAGAATAGAGCTTTTTCCAATCCCCTGCGTACTGGTAGAACTTTGTTCCACAGGTAGGAAGGAGAGACAGATTGGCCAGGCGATTGTCGTGCGGAAGATGAGCGAGCACTTGTTTTTCGAATTGCGGCCAGTTGCCACCGGAAATAACAGCGACCTTCACTATGCGCAGGAGAGCACTGAGCAGTGTGGCCATCTCGGCGTCGAGAGATGCCTTGCTTTCGGCAAGCGTGCCATCGAGATCGAAGACAACGAGCTTTGTCATGGGGTCGGGTTCCCTTCCGGTAGCGAAAGTTCCAACAAGCTAACGGCGCCACGCGGTCGGCAGAGACACGCTCCAACCACAGCCGGCAAGAGCACCACGTTGCCTTTACCTACGGCATAAGTGGTGCCATCGTGCTCCAACTGACCGTCGCCAGCGATACACACCAGGACACGCGGCGTTTCCGCAGCGCCAACCGTGAATGGCGATTCTCCGCCGAGTCGCCACAAGCCAAAATGTTCACAACAAAAGAGCCGCTCTCGCCGCACCGGTGTGAACTCTTCCACCACTGGCGCCACCGGACCTATCGCGCCGTGGGCAAAATCAATGCAGGCCATCGCCTGATCGACTTGCAGAGGTCGAGGCTGGCCGGTCTTGGCATCAATGTGGTCCCAATCGTAAAGACGAAACGTCACGTCGCTGTTTTCCTGCACTTCGAAAACGACAAGGTCGCCTAGCGAGTGAACCGTCCCGGCAGGCACAAGGACGCCATCGCCGGGCTTCGGCGTGAAATATGCGAGGTGCTCCGCGACCGTTTTGTTCGCGATCGCCTGCCACAGACTGTCTGCCGTGGTGCCTGGCTTGAGGCCCGCGTAGATTCGGCTTTCGGGATCCGCCTCCATCACCACCCAGGCTTCGGTCTTGCCGGTTTCACCCGGCGGTATATAGCTGGTTTGCTGGTCCGACGGATGTACCTGGACCGAGAGCGTGCCGCGGACATCGAGGAACTTCAGCAGCAGCGGGAACCGTCGGAAGCGCCCGGCTAGTGTTCCCAGCAACTGCTTCGGCAACTGCTTGAGCAATTGGCCGAGGGTCTGTCCCTTGAGCGGCCCGTTGGCGACAAGGCTGGTATGGTCATCGCGGTCGCTCAGTAGCCAGGCCTCGCCGATGGGGCCATCGCCCGGCAACGGGGCGGCGAGCATGTTAGCCAAACGCCGGCCGCCCCAAAGCCGATACTGGTAGATCGGTTCGAATCGTAGTGGATACAGGGGTACTTGATTCATGGTTTGTTGCTTCAGAGCCGTTGGCGGATGGATTTCAATTCCCGTCGGCGTTTCGCGGTGGTCTTGGGATATGCCATCTCAAGGTCATTGAGTGCATCGAGGACGATTTGGGAAACGATCAACCGGGCGTTCTCCTTATCGTCGGCGGGAACGACGTACCAGGGCGCTTGATGAGTGCTTGTTGCGCTCAGGCAGGCCTCATATACCTTCATGTAATGCTTCCAGTATTTCCGCTCGTGGATGTCGGCGAGGCTGAATTTCCAGTTCTTGTCCGGCTCGTCGATGCGTTCCAGGAAGCGCTTTCGCTGTTCGTCCTTCGACAGGTGGAGGAAAACCTTGATGATCCGGGTACCGTTGCGGTGGAGATGCTCCTCAAAGTCCACGATGGAACGATACCGCTCCTTCCAAAGGTTCTTCTTGTCTACAAGCTCATGTGGAAGCCCTTGGCCGCGGATGATCTCCGGATGCACGCGAACGACGAGTACCTCCTCGTAGTAGGAACGATTGAAGATGCCGATCCGCCCGCGTTCCGGCAGACGGCAGGTCGTGCGCCAAAGAAAATCGTGCTTCAATTCCTCGGGGCTGGGCTGTTTGAAACTGAAGACCTCGCAGCCCTCCGGATTGACCCCGGACATGACGTGCCGCACGGCGCCGTCCTTGCCGGCAGCGTCCATCCCCTGAAAGATCAGCAGCAACGCATAGCGGCTGGATGCGTAGTGAAGGCATTGCAGGGAACTCAACTCGTCAACATGTTCTTCCAGGAGTTTGTTATACTGCTTTTTCGACTTGCAAAAGGGCTTCACCATCGTCGGCCACTCTTTGAGTGCGATCTGCTTTCCGGACCGCACGCGGAAATCCTTGGAGTTGATTTTCATCTTCATCCTTTCGGCCATGTCAGCCGCGTTGTTCACGCCTGTTTTTTGGGGGGTTCATCTTTCCGAATCTCCCGCTCCGCCTTCTCCCAGTCCTGAACTCCTCGATTGCGCTCCTCGTAGAGTTCATAGGCTCGCTTGGCGATCTGCGGCGTCAAATCGGCCGGTGTCTCGGCCTTGGTTTCAGGTTTCGGCTCGGCTTTGGTTTCAGGCTTAGGCTCGGCCTTAACGGGATCAAGGATCCGATACGCGAGCAGCTTCACGCGGTCATTCACGAGGAACCAGGCCAGGGCATAGCCCCATACGAAAAGTGCCCAACCCCAGCCGAGTGGCGTCATGAACAGGCCGTAGACGGCGATCAACGTCGCCACGATTTGCGTGCCGAGCACGGCCCCCCATAAAATCCGCGCGGGGCGTATGGACCAGAAGGGGCCACGCGTCCGCGTCAGGAAGATCGTCAGGTGTCCCGCCACGGACAACTTCAAATACATCATCGTCTGGGTATGCACGCGGTCTAGGTGAAAGACGCGCTCGGCAAGATAGAATAGGCCGAAGGCGGCCACGACTCCGATGACGCCCAGCACCGTGGAGATCCCCAGCACCATGCGCATGTTCCAGGCTTCGGGCTTGTCCTTGTAATAAACGTTGTCATAGGCGATGGACAGGATGGCGCCGTCGTTGAGCAACGCCAGCATCACGATCATCACTGCGGTCACCGGATAGAAGTTGAAGATCAGGATCGCCAACGTCATAAAGAACAGCACTCGCAGCGTCTCGGCGATACGGTAGATGGCATAGCTGTTCATCCGCTGGAAAATGCGACGGCTCTCCTTGATCGCATCAATAATCACCGACAAGCCGGGCGTTGTCAGCACGATGGACGCTGCCGCGCGGGCCGCGTCCGTCGCGCCCGAAACGGCGATGCCGCAGTCTGCCTTCTTCAGCGCGGGGGCGTCATTCACCCCGTCACCGGTCATGCCGACGATGTGGCCGCGTTTTTGCAGAACATCCACAATGTGGAACTTGTGTTCGGGGAAGACCTGAGCGAAGCCGTCAGCCTTCTCGATGGAATCGGCCACCGCCGTGGTCTCTTCCTTTTTCGAGTCGCCCAAGCTGGCGGCATCGAGGATATTCGTGCCCATGTCCAGCTTTTTGGCGGTTTCCTCGGCGATGGCCAGGGCATCGCCCGTAACCATCTTGACCTTTACGCCCATCGCAAGCGCGGTCGCGATGGTTGCCTTGGCATCTTCCCGTGGGGGATCGAACAAGGGCAACACGCCGACGAACTGCCATTGCCCATCGCCCTCGGCCCGCGCCACACCCAACGAACGGAAGCCGCGTGCCGCAAATTCATTGACGGCTTTCTCGACGGCGGGCTTTACCTGCCCGGCATTGGCCGACAACGCCAAAATCACCTGCGGCGCACCCTTCGTTACCTTGAACGTCTTTCCGTCTTTGGCTTTCACGGTGGCCTCGGTGCGCTTATGCACCGGGTCGAACGGCTGGAAATGAAGGACCTCGTAAACCTTTAACGAATCCTTGTCTTTCAGTCCGCCCAGGACGGCCAGATCAATGGTGTCGTTATTGTCCGCGCGCGACGCCAGTGCGCCATCGAGGATCACTTGATCGGCGGGCACATTGTTCACACTGAACGGATCGCCCAGCGTCAGCTTGTTCTGGGTCAGGGTGCCAGTCTTGTCTGCGCACAGCACATCCACGCCCGCCAACTCCTCGATGGCGACCAGTTTGCTCACGATCGCTTTTTTCTTGGCGAGCAAGCGCGCGCCAACCGCCATCGTTACCGACAACACCGTCGGCATCGCCACGGGAATCGCGGCCACCGTAAGGACCAGGGCGAACTGTAACGTGGTGAGGATCGGGTCGCCACGGAAGATCGCGACGCCAATAATCGCCGCCACCAGAGCCACGGCCAAAATGATCAGGTAATTGCCGATCTTCAATACCGCCTTTTGAAAATGGCTGACGGTGTGCGCATCCTGCACCAGTTGGGCCGTCTTGCCGAAGTAAGTCTTCCCACCCGTGGCATAGACCAGTGCGCCGATTTCACCCCGGCGGATAATCGACCCCGAAAACACCGCCTCGCCCGGTTTGCGCTCAGCGGGCAACGACTCCCCGGTCAGCGCGGACTGATCCACCTCCACCGGGTCGCCGTCCAGCAGGCGGGCATCTGCTGGCACGATGTCGCCTAGACGCATGCGGATGACGTCGCCCGGCACCAGCTCACGCGCTGCCGGGGTGACCCACTTCCCATCCCGTTTCACCCGGGCCTTGATCGCCAGCTTGGCCTTCAGCGCGGCGATGGCGTTGCCCGCCTGGCGTTCTTCCCAGAATCCGACCACGGCGTTGGCCACCAGCAAAAGCAGGATGATAAAAAAATCCGGCCAGTGCTGGACCACACCCGACAGAATCACGGCCACTTCAATCATCCACGGGATGGGACCCCAAAAATAGCTGAGGAATTTCAGAAACAGATTGGTTTTCTTTTCTTCAATCTCGTTAGGCCCATATTGGGTCAGCCGTTTCTGCGCCTCGGCTTGACTGAGGCCGTCCGGCGACGACCCCAATCGTTTCTCCACCTCCGCCAGCGGCAGGGTTTTCAAATCGTCCTTCGGGTCGGGCTTGGCATCGGGCTTCGATCCTGGCTTCGATTCGAGAGCGTTGGGCTGGTTGGTATTGGGTTTCACAATGGGTACTCTCCTGCCTTTGCTATGACACTGGGTTCTTGAGTTGCGGGACACTTGTTGCCATGCGCAAGTCCTTTCCGTCGCGGCCAGGCAGCGCCCGCTGCCGATCTCCGCAGGGCGTACTCATGCGTACTGTCGCGGCCGAGGCCGCTACGCCTCGTCCAACCACTTCCGTGCCTCAGTGGCGTCGGCGTGATCGAAGTATCGGATCGTCGCTTTCGTGAACGGCTTGCAAAACGTCGCCATGCCTTGCTGCCACCGCTTTTCCCCGACCATCGCGAGTCTCTCAATGTCGGCGAAGTGTTTAACGGCGAACTTGGTGTCCGCCCACAACGCGCCGGCGTCCCAGCCGTGGAAGCCGGTCATATCGAACAGCACGCGCAACTTTCCGTGCTGCCCGACGAGTCGCTCGAACTCGGGCACAAAGTGCTCGTAATCTGCCTTCGCCAGCTTGCCGCTGACGTGAACGGCGAGGAGCTTTCCGCCGTTCTCTTCATTGATCTGAATGGGCATTTGGACTTTCCTTTCTTGTTACCTCCGCCGAGCCTCGGTCGGGAGGGGTTTTGAAAAAGCATCGAAGGACTGGTTTTATCGCCCAGGCAACAACTCCTTGGACTTCAGGTAGTGCTGGATCAGGGCGTTGGTGGAGCTATCGTGCTGGAGTTGGCCCTTGGCCCCGGTTTCAAGTTCGGGGATGATGCGCGTGGCAAGCGCCTTCCCCAGTTCAACCCCCCACTGGTCAAATGAGTCGATGTTCCAAATAGCGCCTTGAGTGAAGACGCTGTGTTCGTACAGTGCGACGAGCTTCCCCAGCGCCGTCGGAGTCAGCCGTTCCAGGAGGATCGTGCTGGACGGACGGTTTCCCTCAAAGGTTCGGTGTGGCACTAGCCAAGGCGGCGTGCCTTCGGCCTGAACCTCCTGAGAAGGTTTGCCGAATGCCAGCGCCTCTGCCTGGGCAAACACGTTGGCCAAGAGCAAGTCGTGGTGGCGGCCGAGAGGGTTAAGCGGCTGGGCAAACGCGATAAAGTCACAGGGGATGAGCTTGGTCCCCTGATGGATTAGTTGGTAGAAGGAATGTTGGCCATTGGTTCCCGGCTCCCCCCAGTAGATTGGACCGGTTTGATAGACGACCTCAGTCCCATCAAGCGTGACGTGCTTGCCGTTGCTCTCCATCGTCAATTGCTGGAGATAAGCCGGGAAGCGCTTCAGGTACTGCTCGTACGGAAGAACCGCAGTGGTCTCGGCACCGAAAAAATTGTTGTACCAGAGGCCCAGGAGCCCCATGAGCACCGGCAAGTTGCTCTCGAAAGGGGCAGTGCGGAAATGCTCGTCCATCTGGTGGAAACCGTCGAGCATGGCGCGGAAATGTTCGGGACCGATGGCGATCATCGTCGAGAGCCCAATCGCCGAGTCCATCGAGTACCGTCCGCCGACCCAATCCCAAAACTCGAACATATTTGCGGTGTCGATGCCAAACTTGGCCACTTCCGCGACGTTGGTCGAGACCGCGACGAAATGCATGGCAACCGCAGCGTGATGTTTCAAAGTCTTGAGGGCCCAGACGCGGGCCGTGTGCGCGTTGGTCATCGTTTCCAGGGTGGTAAAGGTCTTCGACGAGATGATGAACAACGTCTCCTCGGCGTCGAGGTCGCGGGTGGCCTCGGCAAAGTCGGTGCCGTCGATGTTGGAGACGAAGCGGAAGGTCAGGTCGCGCTGACTGTAATGCCGCAATGCCTCGTATGCCATCACGGGCCCCAGGTCAGACCCACCGATGCCGATATTGATGATGTTGCGGATCGGCTTGCCTGTGTGGCCCTTCCACTCCCCACTGCGCACCCGGGTGGAGAAGGCGGCCATCTTGTCAAGCACGGCGTGGACCTGAGGCACGACGTCTTCGCCGTCCACGACGATGGATTGCCCTTTGGGGGCGCGCAGGGCCACGTGCAGGACAGCCCGCTTCTCCGTGACGTTGATCTTCTCGCCCCGGAACATGGCATCGATGCGGGCCCGCAGACCAGACTCCTCTGCCAATTGCAAAAGGAGTCCGAGCGTCTCGTCGGTGATGCGGTGCTTCGAGTAGTCGAAGTAGATGCCGACGGCCTCAACTGTCATGCGCTCCCCGCGATTTGGATCGTCCGCGAAGAGCTTCCGAAGATGCAACTCCCGGACTTTTGGGCAGTGGGCTTCGAGGGCCTGCCATGCCGCGAGTGTGGTGAGTGGTGCGGTTGCTGTCATGCTGACTCCCCTTCGGTTTGCGGCTCGCTGATCCCAGCCTGAACGATGGCCAGAAACTGGTCGGCATTCAGGCTGTCGCCGCCGATGAGGACGCCGTTCACCCCAGGTCGGCTAAACAACGCGGCGGCGTTCTCCGGGTTGACGCTGCCACCGTACTGTATGGCAAGCACCTGAGCCGATTTTTCCCCGAACATCTGAACGAAGCGGCGCCGAATGAGGGCGTGCGCCTCCTGGGCCTGCTGGGGAGTGGCGTGGTGCCCGGTACTGCCGATTGCCCAGACTGGTTCGTAAGCAATGATCAGGCGGGGCAAGGTATCCGCCGACAGGCCAGCCAACCCCTCCATGAGTTGCCGGTCGAGAACCGCTTCGGTCTGGTCGGCCTTACGTTGGTCCAGAGTCTCGCCAACACAGAGGATCACATCGAGGCCCGCGGCCAGGGCAACCCGTACCTTTTGGTTGATGAACGCATCGGTTTCGCCCAGTTTGTGCCGGCGCTCGCTGTGTCCGAGAATAACGTACTTGCAGCCAAGATCCAGGAGCATCGTCGGGCTGACTTCACCGGTGAACGCGCCTTCCTTCTCGGGATAGAGGTTCTGCGCCCCAAGCGCGACACGGCTGCCCTTGAGAATCTCCCCGACAAGGGCCAGATAGGGGAAGGGCGGACAGACGGCGACGGTTACGCTGTCCTCAATGCCCATGCCATCCACGACCGCCTTGGCCAGTCGATTGGCCTCGGCGGCGGTGGTATTCATCTTCCAGTTACCGATGACAAATTTCTGGCACATGTCCGATTTCGATTGGGTGCTCATGGAGCTTTTGGCAGATGATACGTCACGCGGCGCACTCTCCTTACCGATCCTTTCCATCGCGGCATTGTACTGGCCGCGGCGCGCGGCCCGGTTGCACCTGGCTCGATGAACCAGGGCTTGCTGTGCCGCCAACACGTGGGCCTCCTCTCCTTGCCACATCTCCAAAGCCGGTTGCTGGATGGCGCGGGCAAACGAAAACGCCAACGCCCAAGGCAGTCGCGACTTGAATCGAACATTCATGGCATTCAAGCGGGCCGAGGCCAGTTCGCCGGATTGGCCACCCGACAAGAACGCAATCCCCGGAACGGCAGCGGGGACGGCTCGCAAGAGGCACCTCACCGTGGCGTCGGCCACCTCGTCCACCGTTTCTTGCTTGGGGCAGGTCAATCCCGGAAGCACCATGTTGGGCTTCAGGATCATGCCCTCCAGCATTACCCGTTGGGTGTAAAGCTGGTTGAAAACTGTTCGCAGGACTTCCTCCGTCACTTCGCCGCACCGCTCCAGGGTATGCGCGCCGTCCATGAGCACTTCAGGCTCAACGACGGGGACCAGTCCAGCTTCCTGACACAACGCGGCGTAGCGAGCCAACGCCTGCGCGTTGGCCTCGATGCAGCCACGGCTGGGAATGCCGTCGCCCACGGTAATCACCGCGCGCCACTTGGCAAAACGGGCACCCATTTGAGAGTATTCAGCCAGGCGATCGCGCAATCCGTCCAGACCTTCGGTCATTTTCTCACCTGGATGACCTGCCATGTCCTTTGCACCGGTGTCAACTTTGATGCCGGGAATGATTCCCGCATCGGTGATGACCTTAACAAAGGGAGTGCCATCTTTCTTTTGCTGGCGGATCGTCTCGTCGTAGAGAATTGCGCCACTAATGCACTCACCGAGACCTGGCGTGGTCACGATCAACTCCCGATAGGCACGCCGGGCTTCCTCGGTCTGGGGAATCCCCAGGCTGGCAAATCGTTTGTTGCAGGTTGGATTACTTTCATCCATCGCCAGCAGGCCCTTGTCGTCGGCGACCAGCTTCCTCGCAGTGTCGTTAAGTTCTTGTGTATTCATTTGAAGTTGCTCCAATTCCAATTCCCCTTTTCCGGTAACTCATCACCATCTGGACAGGAATTAGGTCGATTGGCGTCGCCCCCAGGTACGCTGGACGGGATAACGGCGATGCCAATAACCGGCCTGCACGACAATGCCGACGACGATCAGCACCAGGAAGATCACCCAGTAGTAAGTCGAGGACGGGATGCTCAGGACAGACACGATGAGGTCCGCCCCCAGCAGCACGGACAGGATGATGATCGCCCAATCGAACAGGGCGGCCACCAGGATCAGCCCGATAATGCCGCCGATGATGTAGACCACCCAATTCCCGGAAGCGATGGTCATACCCAAAGAAACTGCCAGCGTAGTCGCCAGATACCCCCCGGCCAGGAAACCGGCGATCAGGATGGCCAACCACTCCAGCATAATCGCAAGGACGGCGCCGATGCCCCCCGCGACGATGGCGATCAACAGGATGACCAGTTCCGACTGGCCGCTCATAAACTGTGTGGCAAAGGTGAGCCCGGCGATAAAACCGGCCACGGCCACAAAAATCCAGAAGGCGCGTCTGCCAAAGAGCAGCAACGCGATCCCCAAAGCCAACGTCACGAAAGTTGAGATTGTCATTCAAATCGCCTTTTTTGTCTTGCTGATTTTTCCGAACATCCCGAGCTGAGCCTGATTTCCAAAATGGCTCCTCTCGGGTGGATGATTGCAAGCACCGGCCCCAGGTGACCAAGTCGGGATGGGACGCAAAGGCCGACGATTTCTTTCTCTACGTGCCGTCCAGGCCCCACTTCCAATTGCGGATTTCCGGCAGGTCCTCGCCGTGTTCGTCGATGTAATGCTTGTGCTCAATGAGTTTGTCCTCCATCATCTGCTTCAGATAGGTCCCTTTGGAACCCAAGTGCGGCAGGCGATCGACCACGTCCTGCACGAGGTGGAATCGGTCGAGGTCGTTCTGCACCCGCATGTCGAAGGCCGTCGTGATGGTGCCCTCTTCCTTGTAGCCTCGGACGTGGAGGTTGCGGTTGGTCCGGCGGTAGGTCAGCCGGTGCACTAGCCAGGGATATCCGTGGAAGCCAAAAATGATATGCTTGTCTTTGGTGAAAAGCGAATCGTAATCGGCTTCGCTCAGTCCGTGCGGGTGCTCGCTCGCAGACTGCAGCTTCATCAGATCGACGACATTGATCACCCGGAGTTTCAGATCGGGCAAGTGCTGGCGAAGAATGGAAACGGCGGCCAGAATCTCCAGTGTGGGCGTGTCGCCGCAACAAGCCATTACCACGTCCGGCTCGGCGTCCTGGTCGTTGCTGGCCCATTGCCAGATGCCAATTCCTTCCGTGCAATGCACGACCGCGGCGTCCATGTTCAGCCATTGGGGCAGGGCGTGTTTTCCCGCAACCACCACGTTGACGTAATGCCGGCTGCGCAGGCAGTGATCAAAGACCGACAGCAGGCAATTGGCGTCGGGCGGAAGGTAAACTCGCACGATATCGGCCTTCTTGTTGATAACGTGGTCGATGAAACCGGGATCCTGGTGCGTGAAGCCGTTGTGGTCCTGCTGCCAGACGTGGGAGGCGAGCAGATAGTTCAGCGACGCAATCTTCCGGCGCCAGGGCAGTTCCAGCGTCACCTTCAGCCACTTGGCGTGCTGGCTGAACATCGAGTCAACGATGCGAATGAATGCCTCATAGCTGTTGAACAGCCCGTGCCGCCCGGTCAGCAGATAGCCTTCCAACCAACCCTCGCACTGATGCTCGCTGAGCATCGAGTCCAGCACGCGCCCGGCGGGCGCGAGGAATTCATCATTCTTTTCTTCCCGGCCGTCCCACTGACGGTTGGTGACCGCAAAAACCGCGCCCAGGAGGTTCGAGAGTGTCTCATCGGGACCGAAGATGCGGAAATTACGCTGATCCTGATTCAGCTTGGCCACGTCACGCAGGAAGTTACCCAGCACGAGCGTATCTTGGCCTTGAACGGCGCCAGGCGAAGGCACATTCACCGCGTGGACGTGGAAGTCCGGCATGCGCAAGTCGCGCAGCAGAATTCCGCCGTTGGCGTGCGGATTGGCGCCCATTCGCCGAGCGCCCTTCGGCGCCAACTCGGCCAATTCCGAAATGAGTCGGCCATTCTCATCGAACAGCTCCTCGGCCTTGTAGCTTTTCATCCAGTTTTCGAGTTGCTGGACATGCTCGGGATGCCCGGAATCCACCAGGAGCGGCACCTGGTGCGCACGGAAGGTGCCTTCAACCTGCAGGCCGTCGACCATCTTTGGTCCCGTCCAGCCCTTGGGCGACCTCAGCACGATCATTGGCCAGCGCGGCCGGGTGGTGTCGTTCTTGTTCCGCGCATTCTCCTGGATTTGCCGAATGTCCTCGACGGCTTTGTCCAGGGTGGCGGCCATGAGTTGATGCATCTCTTCCGGCTCATCACCTTCCACAAAGTAAGGCGTCCAGCCGCAGCCCCGCAAGAATTGCTCCAATTCCTCATGCTCGATGCGGGCCAGGACCGTCGGGTTGCTGATCTTGTAGCCATTGAGGTGCAGAATCGGCAGCACGGCTCCGTCGTTGATTGGGCTGAGAAACTTGTTAGACTGCCACGCCGTGGCCAGCGGTCCGGTTTCCGCCTCGCCATCGCCGACGACGCAGGCGACGATCAGATCCGGATTGTCGAGCGCCGCTCC